>Ga0233430_1001756_pt1 | contig 28300 bp, 33 predicted proteins | sample SI_118_April2016_2_FD_179883 | JGI IMG/M metagenome (GOLD analysis project Ga0233430, IMG submission 179883) | Seawater microbial communities from Saanich Inlet, British Columbia, Canada - SI_118_April2016_150_MG | ecosystem: Environmental > Aquatic > Marine > Inlet | place: Canada: British... | reverse complement strand
GCTGCCCGATTCCCTGCTTTCAAATAACAGCTTTCGCTGCTGTGCAGTCGTTTCAGGATAGTGTATGCGTTTGGTTTTCATACCCGGATTCTACTCTATATCCACACTTCCGCTGATGAATACACTTCATGACATTTGTACTCAATATATACCGCAGCAAAATTAACAGTAGAAATTCGGGCTCACAAGTTTCGATTATTAGTATTTTTTGATAAATTACAAAATAATCGTTGACTTTTTTCCTAATTTCAGCTACATTATTAATTATGGAAGCTCTCAGCGATATTGACAAAATCATCCTCGCCGAACTGCAAAGCGACGCCCGCATCAGCAACGCCGAGTTAGCTCGCCGGGCTAACCTTTCTGCACCGGCGACGCTTGCGCGCGTGCGGCGGCTGGAAGAAGCAGGCATTATTCAAGGCTACGCTGCTCTGCTTGACCGGCAGCAAGTTGGCTACGATATGCTCTGTTTTGTCAGCGTTAGCCTGCAACTGCATGAAATTCATCAGGTGACGGGTTTTCACGAAGCGTTGCAGGAAATGCCCGAAGTGCTGGAATGCCACCACGTCACCGGCGATTATGACTACCTGCTCAAAGTCGTCGCCCACAACACCGACGATCTGGAAGATTTTCTCGTCAACCGCCTGACCCCTATCCCTGGCGTGGCGCGCATCCACACCAGCCTGGTGCTACGCGAAACGAAAGCGACGACGATACTACCGTTGAAATAACTGCTGCGCTGTTCACTTGAAATTTGATTTACCACGAAGACACGAAGGTCACGGAGTTTTTTTTTACAATAACACAGAGAATTTTTCCGTGTTCCCTAAAACCCATCTCTGTGAACTCTGTGTCTCCGTGGTTCAGATAAAATCACAAAAACTCATCGGAGGAAAAATGACCGAACACAAATATCGTACAATGGGCCAGCAATTTGGCCGCCGATCCTGGGCTGAACCCTGGAAAATTAAAATGGTCGAACCCATCCACATGATTACACGCGCCGAGCGCGAGAAAGCCGCCGCCGAAGCCGGATACAACACCTTCCTGATGCGCTCCGAAGATGTGTATATTGACCTGCTCACCGACAGCGGCACCAGCGCCATGAGCGACCGTCAATGGGCGGGTATTATGCTCGGTGATGAAGCCTACGCCGGAAGCCGCAACTTCTACCATCTTGAAGAAGCCATTCAGACCTATTACGGCTACAAACACATTGTCCCCACCCACCAGGGGCGCGGCGCCGAACATCTCATCAGTCAGGCCATCATCAAACAGGGCGACTACATCCCCGGCAATATGTATTTCACCACCACACGCCTGCACCAAGAGTTGGCGGGGGGTACCTTTGTGGATGTCATCATTGACGAAGCTCACGATCCACTTGATCCACATCTCTTCAAGGGCAATGTCAGCCTCGAGAAAATGAAAGTCCTCGTAGATAAAGTCGGCGCCGAAAACATCCCCTACGTCAGCCTGGCCGGTACGGTCAACATGGCGGGCGGGCAGCCGGTCAGCATGGCGAATGTTAAAGAATTGCGCGAATTTTGCAATAAGCACGGTATTGCTGTTTATCTCGACGCCACACGCATGTACGAGAACGCTTTCTTTATTCAGGAGCGCGAAGACGGTTATGCCGAAAAAAGCATCGCCGCGATTCTGCTCGAATTTTGCAGCTATACCGATGGGGCCTGGATGAGCGCCAAAAAGGATAATCTGGTCAATATTGGCGGCTGGCTGGCGGTGAATGATCCCGGTGTGGCTGAGAAGGCAAGGAACATGGTCGTAGTCTATGAGGGTTTGCACACCTACGGTGGCATGGCCGGGCGCGATATGGAAGCTCTGGCCATTGGCATCGCTGAAGGCGTGCAAGATGACCACGTAGCCTCGCGCGTGCGTCAGGTACGCTATCTCGGCAAGCTGCTGCTCGACTGGGACATCCCCATCGTCGAGCCGATTGGCGGACATGCCATCTTCCTCGATGCCAAGCGTTTTTACCCGCATATCCCCCAGGATCAATTCCCATCTCAGACTTTAGCCGCCCAACTCTATCTCGATTCCGGCGTGCGCTCGATGGAGCGCGGCGTCGTCAGCGCCGGGCGTGATCCCAAAACGGGCGAACATCGCTATCCCGCCCTCGAACTCACTCGCCTGACCATCCCGCGCCGCGTCTACACACAAGCCCACATGGATGTGGTCGCCGAGAGCATCAAAGCCATCTTTGACGAACGTGAGAGTACCAAAGGTCTCAAGATGGTCTACGAACCCGAATATCTGCGCTTCTTCCAGGCACGTTTCGAGATGATATAACAAAAAAATCCCCCGGAGTTTTTCAAACTCCGGGGGATTTTTTTGTTTGTTACCCCTTCACCACCGCCAACGGAACCAGCCGCGCCACCTTCTTCGCAATCCCCGCCCCAGTGACAGTATCCACAACCGCATCCACATCTTTATAGGCCGCGGGGGCTTCTTCGGCCAGTCCGGCCATCGAACCGGCGCGAATGCGAATGCCTTCTTTCTCCAGTGTATTGCGCAGGTCTTCTCCCCAAATCATTTTTTTAGCCTTGCTGCGGCTCATCGTGCGCCCGGCGCCGTGACAGGTAGAGCCAAACGAGCGCTGCATACTGCCATCAGTGCCCACCAACACCCACGAAGACGTGCCCATGCTGCCGGGAACCAGCACCGGCTGGCCGATCTGTTGATATTCTTCGGGCAAACCTTCATAGCCGGGGCCAAAGGCGCGCGTGGCACCCTTGCGATGCACACACACTTTCATGCGCTGACCTTCAACATCGTGCGTTTCGAGTTTGCCCATATTGTGTGCGATGTCATAGACCTGATACAGATTGGGGTTTTTCACGCGTCCGCCCAGTACTTCGATAAAGGCTTCACGCGCCCAGTGGGCTAACACCTGACGATTGACAAAGGCATAATTCGCCGCACAGCGCATAGCGCCCAAATAGGCTTCACCTTCCGGGGAATTCATCGGCGCACAGACGAGTTCGCGGTCGGGGAGTTGGATGCCATAACGTTTAACCGCACCCTGAAATTCACGCACATAATCCGAGCAAACCTGATGCCCAAAGCCGCGCGATCCACAGTGAATTTGCAGCGCCAGATGCCCTTCGTGCAGGCCCATCGCCAGCGCCGCTTCGTCGTCGTAGATTTCGGCGACCAGATCAACTTCGATGAAGTGATTGCCCGCACCGAGAGTGCCAATCTGCGTTAGGCCGCGTTTTTTAGCACGCGCGCTCACTTTGCGAAAATCTGCCCCCTTTAATTGGCCGCCTTCCTCGGTGCGGCGCACATCTTGCCGCGTGGCGTAGCCTTTGCTCAACGCCCAGCGTGAACCTTCGGTGCAGACGCGTTCCAATTGCTTTTCATTCAATTTCAAATGCCCACCCTTCCCCACACCGCTGGGGCAGTTTTTATCCAGCGCGGTGGCTAAATCATCCATATAGGGGCGCGCGGCTTCGTGTTCAATCTGTGAACCCAGCAGGCGCACGCCGCAGTTGATGTCGTAGCCGATCGCGCCGGGCGAGATGACACCATCGGGGTAGCGCGTGGCCGCCACGCCGCCAATCGGAAAACCGTAGCCCTGATGCATATCGGGCATCACGGTCACATGCCCAACCAGCCCCGGCAGCGTGGCCGCATTAACAGCCTGCTCCAGCGATTTATCGCGCATGGCATCGGTGAGTAGCCGCTCCGAGACAAAAATCCGCACCGGAACGCGCATATCCGCCCGAAAGGAGACCGGAATCTCCCACTCGTAGTCGCTAATCTTTTTCAAATCGCGCATCTGCACCATAATCCACCTCCAAGAAGCGTCAAACGTCAAACACAATATTTACTTCAATGCCTTTTTCTGTTGCGCGGATTTGCAGCCGATGATACGTTACTGCTTTGATTTCTTTGGCCTGACTGAGAATCGGCGCGGCGGCGAGACTAACTTTCAGGTTGATTCCGTCAAAATTAAGTTGATACTGCTCCGGGGCGAGATTTTGCTCTTCAGCAAAAAACAACAACTCGGCTAGAAAGTCCACCAACAGGGATTCGCGATCTGAAAAAGGAAGCTCAAACTCTATCGGGCGACGCAGCCCCTCGGCCAGTTCTGTCTGTGAAAGCGCAAACATGCCGCGGGCAGCCTGTTCCAGCAACGCGGGCAAATCGGGCGCCCAGACGAGCAATTCCCAATCGGCGGTGTGTTCGATTTCACGGTATCCGGCAGTGTGTTCAGGCATAATTTCAGTATACCTTAATTGCTATCGACCTCCGAGATTTCACCAAATTCCTGCTGATTTCGGCGTTTCTGTCAGAAAATCTCGGAGGTCTTTATGGGTGAACAAACGCGGGCGCTCGGTTATAATAATTGGGAGGTTATTTTCCCATGAGTGCAATCGTTAAGACACTAAATCAAATTGAAGCGCGTTTGCAAACCCTGATTGAGGGAAAGATTGCCGGATTATTCCCGGCACAATTCGACAAAGCAAAACTTATTGACGAGTTGATGGCTGCGCTGCAAACCGGAATCATTGAGCAACAAGGTGTTTTAACCGCGCCCGATATCTTTCACATCCGCACGCACCCCCAGCACAGCTTGCAGCAAATTGCACCCGAACCGGTTACACGCGAAATGAGCGACGTTCTCTCCCAGGCAGCCGAACAAGCCGGAGTAGCATTCCGCCACCCCCCAATTGTTGATCTGGTGCAACTCGTCAATTTGGAAACCGAAGGGATTGAAATTATCACGGCTTTCAGGGGTGAAACTGTCGGGGAAACTCACGCCATTCAGGTTGAACCCGAAGAGAGTGTTGAAAACGCCCCGCCCAACGCTTTTTTGATTGTGAATGGCAGTCAGATTTTCACCCTCGACAAATCGGTGATTAATATTGGACGACGCAACGAAAATGATCTGGTCATTGACGATCCGCGGGTTTCACGCAACCACGCCCAACTTCGGGCTACTCGTGGCCGCTACACTATCTTTGATCTGGATTCAACCGGGGGAACTCTGGTAAATGGCAACCCGATTTCGCAAAGCGAACTTTTCCCCAGAGATGTGATCTCGATCGCCGGGGTTCCGCTGGTTTACGCGCAAGACGAAGTTATCGATACAGGTACCACCCAGGAATACCTGCCAAAACCAGCTACGGATGATGAGCACCCCACTCGTGGAGCGATATTATGAGTGGCATTATATTGCTGGGTATCCGCATTCTTGCAGCGCTGGCCTTATACAGCTTTTTGGGTTGGGCATTGTGGCTATTGTGGCGCGGCCTTCAGCAGCATCCTGATAAAGTTGTCACCGCAATGGCGGTATTGCAAATCCAAATTCAGATTGGTGAGCAAGAGCAAAGGCAACAGTTTCATGCCTCGGAAATTACAATCGGGCGCGCCCCGACCTGCGAATGTTTTATCAATTCCAAAACGGTCTCCACACGGCATGCCCGTTTAAGCTTTCATCACGGGCAATGGTGGGCCGAAGACCTCGGCTCGACCAACGGCACATTGCTCAATCGGGAAAAACTTCTGGAACCCACCGTTCTGGTGCTGGGGGATATATTACAATGTGGGGAAGCTATCATTTCTATTCAGACATGGAATAATCGCCCCGAGGAAGAATCGTATGCCTGACCCTGTGCAAACGCCCCCGCCCGAACAAGAAACCACCCCATCTGCGTTTCTGATTGTCGACGGCGGTCAAATTGTTCCGCTTGACCGAGCTGTTATCACGATCGGTCGCAAAAAAGATAATCAAATTATCATCAATAATCCGCACGTTTCGCGTCACCACGCTCAAATCCGCAATGTTCAGCAGCGCTATCTTTTGGTTGATCTCAACTCCAAAGTGGGCTGCTCTGTGAATGGCAAGCGCGTTGAACAAGCTCTACTCAAACCCGGCGATGTCATCTCGATTGGGGGTGTGCCACTCATCTTCGGTCAGGGTGCTGATAGCAAAAAGCGCGCCCAGGAAAATATGCACCCTTCAGCGAATCCTCTTACCGGGCCAACCCTCACCACCGATCTCAAAGCTGCAGACGATTATCTGGCGCTATTTGACGATGCGCAAGAATAATCACCCCTTTTTTCGGCCTCTTTCCTGATTTTCTCATCGAAATCATATCTCGGAGAATCATCGTGGATAAAAAACCTTCGCTCGCTATTTTGGGCGGCTCCGGCTTTTATAATATGCCCGGCTTGGAAGATCAACAAGAATATGACTTCGAAACCCCCTTCGGCAAACCCAGCGCGCCTGTGCGGGTGGGGCTGCTCGAAGGCGTGCCGGTGGCCTTTTTGGCGCGGCACGGTCTGGGGCATACACTCTCGCCCAGCGAGATCAACTACCGCGCCAATATTTACGCCCTCAAATCGCTGGGCGTGGAACGCGTGGTGGGCATCAGCGCCGTCGGTTCGCTGCGCGATGACTATGCCCCTGGCGAAATTGTGATTCCCGATCAGCTTTTCGATTTCACCAAAAACCGACAGCGCAGCTTTTTTGGCGAGGGGTTGATTGCACATGTCGATGTTGCTGATCCTTTCTGCCCGCAACTCTCCCAAATGGCGCGCACCGCCGTTGAGAAAACAGGAGCCACCGTCCACAAGGGCGGCGCCTTCATCACCATCGAAGGGCCGCGTTTCTCCACCCGCGCTGAGTCGAACACATTCCGCGCCTGGGGCATGTCCCTCATCGGCATGACCACCTCCCCCGAGGCTTTTCTCGCCCGCGAAGCCGAGTTATGCTACGCCGTGATGGCCCATGTCACCGATTATGATGTCTGGCATATCAGCGAAGCGCCTGTCAGTGTCGAAATGGTCATTAAAACGCTCAACGAAAATACAAAAACAGCTCAAGATGCTGTGCGCAATCTGGCACACAGCCTGAGCGCACGCCAATGCCAATGCGGGCAGGCGCTTGCCAACGCGCTCATCACTGATCCCAAGCGAATCCCTGCCGAAACGCGGGAAAAGCTGGATTTACTCGTCACCAAATATTTACCCTAACTCGACAGGGAACGACAGACCGCCGTCATCTCAAGGAGTCACCATGAAAGAACTTACCATCCCCATCCCAGATGAAGCTATCCGCGAACTCAAAGTTGGCGAACCAGTAGCCCTCACTGGCATCATGCTCACCGGGCGCGACGCCGTCCACAAATGGATGATCGACACCTTCATCAAGCAAAACCGCGCCCCTGAGGGTGACGACGCTGAAGTATACGCTGCCATCAAGCCTATTCTGGCGGGCGGTGTAATCTATCACTGTGGGCCGGTGGTTTCCGGTCTGGATACCGGCGACTATAAATTCGTCGCCGCAGGGCCAACCACCAGCATCCGCGAAGAACCCTACCAGGGCGACGTGATGCACCACTTCAATATCAAGGGCGTTATCGGCAAGGGCGGCATGGGGGCGAAAACTCTGCAAGCCTGCCAGGAAGTGCCCGGCGTTTACTTTCACGCCGTGGGTGGCGCAGCCTCGCTCATCGCCCAATCGGTGCAAAAAGTACTCGGTGTCTACAAACTCGATTTCGGCGTCCCTGAGGCCATCTGGGTATTGGATGTGAAAAATTTCCCCGTGGTGGTAACGATGGATGCCCGCGGCAAAAGCCTTCATGCGGAAATCGAAGGAAAGTCGCGACAAGTACTCGACGATTTGCTCGCCAAATCCTGACCCGATGAAGGCACATCGCAAACTCCCTTTGGGGTGGGTTGCCATTGTGATGCTGATTCTGCTCTCGTGCAATTTCAGCCGCAACAGGACAAACACCCCCGAGCCAGGCGCTCTCTACACCCAGGCCGCCCAGACCGTTGAAGCCGCCTACACGCAGAGCGCCGCACAAACCCCGGCGACAGAAACGCTCGCGCCTGTGGCGAATGCCACGCCCCAACCCACCGACCAGGCCGATGAACGTTGCAATCAAATTGAATTCATCAGCGACGCCACCATCCCTGACGGCACGCTGATGACCCCGGGGAATGAATTCATTAAAACCTGGCGACTGAAAAACAGCGGCACCTGTGCCTGGACAAGCGGTTATGCCCTAATTTTCGACCACGGCGACCAAATGGATGGCGATGCCATGGTTCAGTTTACCAGCGGGGAAGTGAAACCCGGCGAAGCGGTGGATATTTCAGTGCGTCTCACCGCCCCTGAAAAAGACGGCACCTATCAGGGGCATTGGAAATTGCGTTCCGACAAGAACGAAATCTTCGGTCTCGGCGAGGATGCTGATACCGCTTTCTGGGTGGAGATTCGCGTAACGGCATTGGGCGCAGGCGGCCCCGATGGCAGCGTACTGCACGTCAGCGGGAGCATGGAATTCGGCAGCGTAGTTGCCACTGGCGACCTCGATGAGGGTATTTTCGCCCCCGAAGCGGAAGAAGGCGATATCAGCCTGAACCCCGCGAGCAAACAGCTCGAAACCCGCAATGGCTCATTATTCACCCTGTGGGGCGCCAACGCCCCCACATTCTCCGATTGCGTCAACGCCGCGTTATCAAACAATCCGCTACCCGTCAACGATGCACTGGTCGGAAAATATATCTGCTATCGCACCAATTTAGGCAAACCTGGGATGATCCAGGTGACCCTGTATAACCAAAACACCTTTGCCTTTGATTTCATCACCTGGAAGAAACCCTGATTCCAAAAAAATCCGCCGAGCAACCCGGCGGATTTTTTTTATTAGTCTTTGCGACCAGCAATCTGCTCTAAATGTCGATGATCTGAAATCAGAAACTCCGTTCGATTGATCTGAATCGCCCCTTCGCCTGCAAATTTATATAACTGCCTGCAAACCATCTCGCGCGTGGTGCCAATATGTGCGGCCATTTCGTCCAGAGTCATATTGCGTGCCACGGCTTCACCTTCAGGGCTGTTAAAACGATCCAGCAGTAAACCAGCTAATCGCCCGGTAACAGGTTGAAAGGCCAATTCTTCAACCATATCGCTGGCGTGCTGCATACGCTGCACCATCAGGCGCGCTAACTCCCAGGACATTTGACCATTTTGCAATAAAACTGGCTTCATACGTTCTTGAGACCATAAAGCAATGCGGCTATCTTCTTTAGCAATCAAGGCAACCGGCATCTCCGCATGGTCGAGGAAAAATCCAGTCCCCCAAAATATTTCTCCTGGCCCTAAATCAATCACAATCAGACTGCGCCCTCCTGACGATTCTTTTTCTGCTGATACCCGGCCTGCTTCCACCACGAAGAGATACGGCCACTGACTACCATAATGAGCAATCCACTCACCCGCCAGAAATGTGCGGGGAATCGCGATATCAACCAGGTGTTGCTTCTCTTGTGACACAAGGTGGGAAAATACTGAAGTCTGGGAAAGATGTTCGAATAAATTCATAATTAGTCCATATCGGCCAGGTGCCTAAGCGCATCATGATCGTTGATTGTGATGCGGGTGCGGGTAATTTGTACCACCCCATCGGTTTGAAATTGATATAACAAACGGCAAACCACCTCGGGGGAGGTCGCACATACTGCAGCCATATCTTCCAATGTCATATCCCGTTCCAGCGTGGGATGCTCGGGGTCATCCAAACTCGACATAATAAAATTCGCCAAACGGCCAGCAACAGGTTGAAACGCCAATCCATAAATAATGTCGCGAGCCCGCCGCATAATTCCTGTGAGCATACGGGTGATTCCAAACATGGCTTCGGGGTTGCGGTACAGGACTGGCAAGATTGTATCTCGGCTCCATAAATAGATCACACTGGCTTTCCCCGCCACCAATGACGCCGGCATAGGTGCATCGTCGAAAAATGAATGTGCCCAGAATAATTCGCCCGGGAGTAATGCAAATAATTGATGCTCTTTGCCGCCCGCAGAAAGCATCACCCAGCGAAGTCTGCCTGAATTAACAAACACAACATAAGGCCAAATATCGTCCTGAAAACAAAGATGCTCGCGCGAGCTCAATGGACGCCGGATAGCGCTGGATGCCAACATATCCAGATCAGATAATGGCAATGTGCGAAATATCGTTTTATCCGATAGTTTGTGAGCGAGTTGATTCATAGGATGTCGTCAGTTTGCAGGCATCTTGACAAAAGTCAAGGCAAGGGAGCCACTCCATAAGTATACTCATTATGAAAATATTCACAAGTCGGAATCGCTTTCCGACAACGTTCATCAATTTTTATATTTTGAGGAGATGCCATGTCACAACAAACAAGTACCCAAGTTCGAAAACTGGTTATTGGAATTGTACTGCTTGCTGCAATTCTCATGATCGTGTATGTACCTTTCCAGTCGTTCAAAATGGTGAACCCAATTCTCGGTTACCAACTCGAACGCATTGAACAATTCAAGGTTGAGGAAAATCCATCGTGGCCTTTGCTCACCCTCACCACATGGCTCGTCAGCTTCTTCTATCCTTTCTGGGGCACCATGAGCGTACTGGCGGGCATCGCGCTGCTGGCAATTGCCAAGGCGCTCTATGATGGAAAAGTGTGGGCGCGCGGACTTTCGCTATTCTGTCTGGCGATACCATCGATGGGGGGGGCCTACATGATTGTGCCGTGGATGAATTTCGTCGGCAGCAAAGAAGGCGGCTTCCCGCCCGCTGTGCTGATCATGACCGTCGGGTTGATCCCTTACTTTGCGGTTTTGCTTGCCGAGAAAGGTGATCTCAAACAAAAGGTGGTTGATTTCCTGGTTTTCTTGATGCTGGGTGTCACCGCTGCGGAAAACTTCGCCAATGGGCACGCCGCATTCCGCATTCTTTATGGGCATCCCAAGCGCCCGATATTTGCAGAAGGCATTGCGATCACTTATTTTGGTTGGCTGGGGTTGTGGGTGGCCTTTGGCCTGCTCGTTACCGCCATTTATAAGCTGGGCACTCGCAAACTTTCGGGCTGGTACCTGACTCTGATTGCCGGAGCCATCACAATTGTCGTCAGTGGAGCCACGCACTATGTGCGCCACGCCACGCTCGACTACCTGTATGGCGCGGCCATGGGCCTGAGCCTGGTCGTGATGATGTTGATCCCGTTCTTTAAAGAACGATTGCTCGCCGAGCCTTTAAAATAATATCAAAGCTCCAGAATTACAAAAAAGTCCGAAACTGCACAGTTTCGGACTTTTTTTATTCATCATGTCCGGCGATCTGCTCCAGATCGCCCCGATTGGTAAAATCGATCACCACAATCATCCCTGGCGCTCAAAGCGGCATAGCAGAACTGCTATGCCGCTTTGGCGTTAATAAAAGGTCGTTGTTTGCTAAAAGGCAAATCTTTACAAAGTTAGTCGTGTTATGATTATCGGAAATTCAACAGTTCGAACAAAATAGATATCCCTTGAAGGAAAACCAACTATGAAAAATAATCACAAACTCGGCGCATTTCTAGCCATTTTAGGCATCTTGGCAGGGCTTCTGACACTTTATTTCCTGGCCGACACCTACAACACCGTCATCCATACCCATTTTGGCGCCGGAGAGTGGGAAGAAAGCAATACTGTACGACTTGTTTATTCAGTCTTGGGTTGGTTTGGTACGGCAGCTGGCGCACTATGCGCAGCCGTCCTGTGGGGCTTCCTCAAGAAGCAAGATTGGGCCTGGTTCTGGGGAACTGTAGCCGCTACGATTCTCCTGCTGGCTGGCTTCTTCCCTATGATCCCCGCAGCCGATAGCGGGCTGCCAACTCCTACGCTGTGGGTTTTCCTGCTGGCCGCCGTCGTCTGGTTTGGAATGCTCATCATCGGCGGCATCGAAAAAAAGCTCATCGGCCTGACATTTAGCGCCGGGCTGGCCTATGTATTGACTTTCATTGACGGAGTCGCTCCGATCTCCAAATTCCAAAGTACATATATGGCCCCGGATGCTTTCGTCCAAACCGCAAATACCTTCTGGAATGGCGTATATATTATGTCGCAACAGGTTAATTGGTGGGGCGCGGCGGCCTGGGCCATTTTCATTTTCGCGGCTCTCAAGCGGAAATCCTGGGCGATTCCGGTGGGGATTTTTGCAGCAACCATGTCGATGATTGGCGGCTACCCAATGGGCATTCACAATGTTGCAGAAGTGCAGCGCTTCTCGATGTTCTTGCCCGCCCCCATCATCAGCACAATCTTGCTGGTGGTTCTCTTGCTGCCCGGTACGCAAAAACTGATCGAAAATAAGTAAGCAACTCACTTCACAGTATCCAACAGCAACTTGCTCAAAGTCAAAGACATGCTAGAGTAAATTTGAGATAATCACTTTGCACGGAGCATGATTGCTCAACATTCTCCTTATTAAATCTGGGAGTAGGAATCTCTACTCCCAGATTTGCGTTAAAGCAAAGACTTTCTCTGTCATCTTTGTGATACTAATCACAACCACCAAACTTATCTTTCGAGGAGAATATTCCATGCAAGCAACATCTCAAAAGAATCGTACGATTATGTCCATTATCGCCATCGTGATTGGTCTGGTGATGGCATATGTCATCCCTTTTATGGTGCAAACATCGCTTGAACGCGTATTGTTTCACCTGAATGCCCATATCGAAAAGGGTTTCCCTGCTTTCTCTAGCGGGCTGCCCCTCTTTGACTTTTTCTACTCGGTTTGGCAGGCAGTGATCTTCGCTGCTGGCGCAGCCTTAATTATCATCTCGCTAGAAATCAAAAAAGGCACTGAGTGGAGTTATCCGCTTGCTCTGAGTCTCTTTGCGCTACCCTCCATCGGCGGATTTTTTATGTTCCTGCCCTATATTAGCTGGGTTCCCGGTTTCCCAATGCCCATGATCATTGCCTTTGTCGGCCTGACCGGTTATTGGGCTTTCATTTTCTTGCGCAAGGGAGAGCGAGTCGCCAAGTGGGTACAAGCCGGTGCGCTTACATTCATTGGTATGTTGGCCACCCATGCCTTCACCATCGGAATCGGCGCGCAACGCACCATGGCAACCCGCCCCGGCTATCCTTTTTACCCCGAAGATTGGACCTGGTGGCTCTTCCGCTGGGCTGGCGAAGTCAACTGGGTGGCGGTCATCTTCCTGTTCATGTCGATTCCCCTCCTGGCAATGGGCAAACGCAAAGGCTGGTGGATGGCAGTCATTCCTTCCATTACTATCCTCATGATTAACGTCCCCACGCAATTCTTCCGCACCAAAACACTGGATTATCTCTATGGTTCGCTGCTGGCGCTGGGCGTGCTGTTCTTCACGATGATTCCCTACTTCAAAAAGCACCTGATTACGGAAGATAGCGCCGAAGCGTGATTATCTACAAGCAAAAGAAGCCAATCATGGAAGTTCTAAAAACCTTTGACCTGGAAGAAATTCCCAACCCGCACAAGATCAGCGTGCGTGCGCTGCACATCAGCGATCAGGCACAATTTGAACATCTGCTGCTTCAAGCCGGTGAAGAATTGAAATTGCATGTGACCTATAGCACAGTGTACCTGTATGCATTGGAAGGCAAGGGCATTGTTGAAGCCGGAGACGAACAAGTGGCGATTGAAGCCGATATGTTTGTTGTGATCCACCCAGAAGTCCCTCACCGGCTGATAAACGATAGCGAGTCTGTCTTCCGCGTGCTAAATGCCAAGGCGCCACGCCCGAAAAAACCAACACACCTTGTAAGCTGAATTTACTAAACCTCGGACAGGTGTTTAAAGCCTGTCCGAGGTAAAAGGACGACATATGAACGCACTAAAGAACAATTACAAACTGGGGATTGTGCTTGCGATCATCGGTATGCTGACCGGCTTGCTGATTTTATTTTTGATGGCAAGTATCTTTAATATAAACGTGGATGGCAAGATTGCCGATGGCCGCCCGGATGAAGCGATCACTGTGCAAATTGCCTTTTCTACGTTAAGTTGGCTGGGGGTTTCAGCCGGGGCGCTTTGGGTAGCTGTTCTGTATGGTTTCATCAACAAAACCGATTGGGCCTGGTTCTGGGGCACTGTGGCAGCAACCGTACAACTTCTGGTGGGATTTTTCCCCATGATTCCCCCCTCGAGCATCGGGCTGCCCGCTCCCACAATCTGGGTTTTTCTGATTGCCTTCATCCTGTGGTTCGGGATGCTCTTCGTAGGCGGTGTGCCTTTTAAAATTATGGCCTTTGCTTTCGTCAGCGGATTGGCGTACGTGCTGACCTACATTGACGGGGTTGGGGCGATTTCGCGCTTTCAAACCGAGGCTAAAGGCTTCACCAACGCCATGTACGGCATGTCGCAGATGGTCAATTGGTGGGGGGCGGCGGTTTGGGCGGTGTTTATCTTTACGCTCATCAAAGGCAAGGCGTGGGCGCTGCCCGTGGGCGTTTTCGCCGCAGCTATGTCGATGTTTGGTGGCTACCCGGTTGGTATCACCGATGTGATGATTAAAGGGCGTTTCTCTATGTTTCTGGTCGCTCCGGTGGTCAGCACAGGTTTGCTCGTTTATATGCTACTGCCGGGCACAAAGAAAATGCTGGCTGAATTCCAGCAATCTTAAAAAACCTTTTTATCAGGAAACCGGGAATACAGGAAGAAAATTTCCTGTATTCCCGGTTTCGTCGTGACTGTTTAATCTTCTATGAAAATTAACCCTGAACATTTCCCCTTTATCATCATTGCCGCGCTGGTGGTGTTTGCCATTTTGGGTATTGCACTGGGATTCACGCCCGCTCACTAAACCATGACCACTTCTGAAACGACAAAAACAAAGCAGAACGACCTTTCCAAAGTGCGCCGTTGGATGCAGGCGATTTTTGTGGCAATTACCTTTTTGCTCGGCCTGCGCCATATTTTGCCGGGCGAAGGCTCACGCGGCGGCGCTTTTGATGCGTTTTGTCCCTTTGGGGGGATCGAAACGTTGTGGGGGTATATCGCCACAGGCCACACACTCAAAACCACCAGCCTGATGAATTTCACGTTCCTGATTGCTGTGCTCGGCCTGTCGTTGGTGGCTGGGCGCGCATTTTGCGGCTGGGTTTGCCCGCTGGGCACGCTGCAAGATATGTTCGCGGGATGGGCGCGCCGTTTGAGCGGTGAGACAAATCGCCGCCGTGGCAAGCAGAGCCAGGCGCGTTTCCCTTTGCAGGTGCCACCTAAGCTCGATCAATGGCTGCGCTACTTGAAGTATCTGATTTTGGCGGCGATCTTGATTGCCAGCACGATGGCGGTCTATCCACCTTTGCATAGTATTTGCCCCGCGCTGGCGATTTTCAGTTTTAAGTGGAGTACGCCTTTATTGGGGGCAGTGCTTGCGGTTTTCATCCTGACCTCGATGCTGGTGAAGCGCTTCTCGTGCAAATATCTCTGCCCCTTGGGGGCCGCGCTGGCGATCTTCAATAAAATATCCCCCATCCACATAGCGACCAACTCCGGGGGTTGCAACAACTGCGGGCGCTGCGAAGCTGAATGTCCCGTCGATATTCCCGCCATCCCCGAAAATTTACGCTCTGCGGAGTGCATCCGCTGCCTGGAATGTATCGAAACCTGTGCGCGGCCCGATGCAATTGAATTGCATCTCGGATGATGACAAAATGACCGCCTATTCAACCTCGCATACCCACAATAGGGCAAACACTCACGATAAAAAACTCATTCACATTTTGTCGCAAGTGCCCTATTTTTCGGGCCTGGATTACGCAGCGATGCGCTGCGTGATTACAGCGAGTTTTCGGCAAGTTTTTCGTACCGGGCAAATTGTTTTTATGGAAGGGGAGCCATGTATAGGTTTATATGTGGTTGAAAAAGGGTGGCTACGGGCCGTAAAAACATCGGGCAGCGGCCGCGAGCAAGTGATTCGTTTTGTTGGCCCAGGCGATGCTTTTAACGAAGTGGGCGTGCTGACGGGCGGGGTTAATGTAGTCATGGTAGAAGCGCTAGAAAATGCTTCGGTGGTTATCGTTCAGCGAGAGATTCTGCTCAATCTGGTAGACCGCTGCCCGACATTGGCAAAATCGATTATTGAAAACCTGGCAAGCCGCGTTTTATATGCCATGAATTTAGTGACCGAGTTATCGCTGCACCCAGTAGAGAGCCGCCTGGCGCGTTTTTTGCTCGAACAAGCTGCCGGGAAAGATATAATTAGCCGCAAGAGTTGGGCTACCCAAGCCGCGATAGCCGCAAGAATCGGCACTGTGCCGGTTGTGATCAATCGCGCTTTCCGCGGGCTGGTAGAAAGCAATCTTATCGAACTGGAAAAAAATCAAATCCACATTTTGGATCGTGCAGAATTAGAACGCCGGGCTTCTTCCAGCGAGTAAACACTCAACCCGGAAAACAAATTTTAATCAGGATATGCGGAGTGCCAAATACTCCGCATATCCTGATTTTTTCATTGCAACACTCGGGTCGGACAAAGAAACCAAATTGAACACCGCCAACTCGCGTGCCCAGAAGTATTGGATTGTGAAAAAATAAACTTAAGTCAATGACAGTTCTGGTAATCACAGATAACCTAAGGGGAGAAGTTCAAATTTATTCACCGAGGAGAAAGAAAATGAAAAAAATACTTTTTGTGCTTGCAGTTATATTCACCGCAGTTCTGGCCGTAACGACTTTCACCCCAACCATCGCCGCCGATGCAGAACCGGAGCCTATTTGGACGCAAGATTATATTACACAAGTGCCGCCCATTATGATGAGAGACCCATATTTGGAAATGTTTGGTCAGGCCGATGGCGCGATCCCCTACACCTATGAAGAAGCGGTGAAACTCTCGGGACACTCGTGCGGCGCAATCACCGGCGCATGGACGATAACCCGCAAAGCGCTGGAAGCTCTGTATCCGGATGGAGAAATTCCCGTGCGCGGCCAGATTTTAGTAGAAGCTCCCGGGGCAGAAGATGAATGGTATATCGGCGTTTTTGGTGAAGCCATCACCTACATCACTGGTGCATCACCAAAAACCGGCTTTATTGGGGCCGAGTTTGGCAAAGTTAACGATGTCTTTGTGCGCCAAAACAAAATGATTTACACTGCCGAACCCGTTGGCACCGCGCCGCCCATGCTGGAATGGATTTTCGAACGTGCCGACACCGGCCAGCGCGTCAGCGTCAACTTCAACCTGATGATGGTGCAACCACCAGCCAGCGAGGAGCGCGTCGAAATGGGCAAGAAAATGGCCCTCGGACAAGCAACGGAAGAAGAAGCGGCAGATTATGTCCAATACTGGAATGATCGGGCTATCTTCGTGCTCGAAAATGCCGACACGCTGGAAGGCTTCTTCACAGTAAAAGTGCTTGAGTAAGCCTCGAAAACCACATAGTATCCCATATCGTTGTTACGAGCTTCTTGCTGCACTGTGAATCACAAAATCACACCTTCAAGAAGCTCGTTGCTTAACCGATACTACACAACCCCCAACCACATTGAGCTATGCCGGGAGCGTCAAATATGCCAAAAACCGAAAAGAATAATTTGAGTCGGCGAGACTTTTTAAAATTGGGTGGCATCTCTGCAATTACGCTGCCACTCTTAAAGAACAGCGGCGAATCAAGAGTCCGCACCCATCCAGAATTCCATACAGAATCTGGCGGTTTTTTAATTCGCCAAAGGGCTGAAGGACTACCTCACTATCAGGTGAACGATGAAATTTATCAGCGTTTTGATGCCAAAAACACCGCCCTGGGACGCACGGCCTGGGATATAGAATTTCAGCAGAAAATTGCTGCGCAGCAAGATTCGGATGTAGAGAAGGTCAACGCTAACCAGGCGGGTTTCCAACAAGAAGAATTTGCTCTGCTCGGAGCAAGCTGGATCACAGCCAACGCCTTTAGCACCCGGGCGGGGATGCACGGTTTGCACAAAGGGCTGCTACAACTAGAGTCGCGTTATTCCAGCCCTATTAGCCCGGAGTTGTACAACCTTACCTGGAACCGCGACCATCTCACCGAACAGGATATTACTCAAAGAATCAAAAAAGCCGCCAAATTCTATGGAGCCTCAATGGTTGGCATCGCCGAACTAGACGAGCGCTGGATTTACAGCCGGTCATTTGATGTCGATTCGCCTGAAGATCAAGGGGAAATTATTTTTGTTTCAGCAGATTATATCGAGATTCCAGATCCCGAAGTGTGCAAACAAAATATCCTGGCAGCGTTGGAAGCCATGGAAGATGATGATCTGAAAGATTTTATCATTACTACGTTGGAAGAAATTGATCCTGATACTTTGCCGCCCGGCGCGCCCAGCCCGTTTTTGGTCGGCACACTGCCTGCTTCGCAAGTCGCACAAATGCTGCCAATGATGATGGGTATCATGCCCGAAATCGTCATGGAGGTAATTGCGCAAAAACTCGAACTGCCCTACGGAACTGGCGATATTGACCCCGAAGCCTTTGCATGTCCGCGCTATTTAGAAGATGGTAAAACATTGGCGATTCCCCAAAGCATGAAATGGGTCATCATATTAGCCTTCGAAATCGACGAAGATGCAATTGCCTCTGCTCCGACAGCTATCAGCGCTGCCAGTTTTGGCAATGGTTATTCGCGTATTGCATCCACCGCCAGCAGCCTGGCAGAGTTCATTCGAGTTCTGGGGTTTAACGCCATTCCCTGTGGAGATATGACTGGCTTGAGCATTCCGATGGCCATCGATGCTGGCCTGGGTGAATTGGGTCGTAATGGACTGCTGATTACACCCAGATACGGGCCGCGCGTGCAAATTGCCAAAATTATCACCGACCTGCCATTGATCGTCGATCAGCCCATTCACTTTGGCGTGGCTGAATTTTGCTCAATTTGCAATCAGTGTGTCACCCTCTGTCCGGGTGAAGCTATCTCAGCCGCATCCCAAACGCAAGAACCCCTCAATATCTGCAACAACCCGGGAGTAGAAAAATGGCCTGTCGATGCAGAAAAATGTCTTGGCGCGTCACCATCGGATTCCGCAATTTGCAGCACCTGCATCCAGATATGTCCATTCAACAAGCCCGAAAGCTGGCTTCACGACGCCACGCGCATCCTGATTGGGGCTAAAAATCAAGCTCTCGACAAATTATTGCTCAATTTGAATTATTCAGCAGGCAGTGGAGAAAAATCTTTGCCTGCAACTTTTTGGGGAACGGATACTTTCATCCATACCAAAGATTAATTTCATCGTAACAAAGTCATAGAAAAATTGGCTCAGGCACAGTAGATAGGCATTCTATTGTGCCTTTTTGTGTTTTGCACCCCGTAAGAACCATCAACGCGCCTTGACACATGATCTACAATGCGTTATATTTAGTTTGACAAACTAAATATATTATAGGTAATCCAAAGGAAATCACTATGAAAATTACAGAAGATACGCGAGTATCCGATATTCTCAAAGAATATGGCGATATTGCTGATGTTATGGAAGTATTCGGCGTACAGCGCGTTGGGCGCTATTCGCTGCGCGCTTTCCTGGCGAAGGCACTTACTGTAAAAACTGCCGCCCGCATTCACCGCGTACCCTTAAACGAATTTTTGAATATTTTGGAGAAAGCAGTACAAAACAACAATCAAAACTAATCCGAGAGGCAAGCATGGACAACAATCTTGAAGAAGCAGCAAAAAGGTTCCTCAAACTGGCAAGCCGGCTGCGTCGCCTGGGGGCGAACGACTCTCATCCAGAAGATGGGCGCGTTTCCCCTTCTCACTTGCCATTGATCGAATATGCAGCTAAATGCCCGGGCTGTGGCATTCAGGAGATGGCCGAAGGGCTGAAACTCGCAACCCCCACGGTGAGTATAAGCGTGCGTCAACTTGAAAAAAGAAGTATGCTGACGCGCCAGCCTCACCCCGAAGATGGGCGCGCTGTCCAGATATTTCTGACCCCCAAAGGCCAGGAAGTCCATCAGCAGTCGCATGCTTTCCACCGCAGAAAATTTGAGCAATTGCTCACTGGCCTGCCCCCTGAAGAAAGACAATTATTGCTCGATCTGCTTGAACGGGCGCTCAATATCGCTGAAACCAAATAACCCAGGAGACCTATTATGAAAAAGTTTTTTAACAAATGGACGCGCGTATTCCATCGCTGGATTGCGTTGCCGACGCTAATTCTCATTCCACTCGCTGTGATTGCGAAATTTTCTGGTGATGGTGCCGTACATTTGCCCCCACAGCTTGAGCAAGCTCAGTCCATCTTGATGTTACTGCTTGCGATTAGCGGGGCCTATCTTTACCTGATTCCCTATCTGGCAAAATGGGCTCGCAACAAACGCAAGCAAGTCCAGCCAGCAGACAATACGCACAAATAACAGGAAATTAGCTTTATGATCGCATATCTAATAATGTCATTTTTATATTTTATCGTTGCCATCATGGCGGCATTGGCGGCATCCTTCGCGAGTTGGCAAATATTGCCCTGGTTTAATGGCATGGTATGGCTACGCGTCCATTTCATCACACTGGGCATACTCACCCAACTTGTTTTTGGGGCCATGCCAGCCTTGTCAGCAAAATATCATAACCTGCCACGTCCTAAAATGCGCTGGGATATTTGGCTATCGCTAAATGCAGGGATTGCCCTACTGCTGATCGGCATTCCCTTGTTAAGCAGTGTTCCGATTATTACTGGCGGCACATTGGTCTTCATCGCTACGACACTACTGATAATCCAAATGTCCGGCATTCGTACTCAATCCAAAAAAGCAATCACGATCACAGATGGTCGCAAATTTTACATTGCCGGTCTGGCCTATTTTTTGATAGGTATCCTCGTGGGAACAGGGTTATTCACCAACTGGACGGGGCCGCTGGGCATTGTGGGCGATGCGGGGGAAGTGCATATTCATGCCAATAACTGGGGGTTTATGTCGCTGGTTTTTGTGGGATTTTTCGTTGACTTGTACCCGAAATGGGCCAAACGGAGATTGTCTAACCCCAAAGCCATTACCCCAATTTTCTGGATGATGACGGCGGGCGCGTTGGCGCTCATCCTCAGCCCGTGGTTTGCCAGCATGACTCTGGCCGCAGTGGGCGCGCTTTTACACACATCGGCCAATATCTGGCTGCTTGTGATTGCCATAAAACCATTACGCGGCGACAAACCTGCCTGGACGGCAGGGATGGCCCAAATGCTGGTCTCCTACCTCTGGCTGTTTGCCCCCTTGTCGATGGCTCCATTTGTCATTTTTGGCATTGAAAGCCTCCTACCAGCCAAATTACTGGAAGCGACAACCCCCCAGGCGCTGATTTATGGCTGGTTGCTGCAATTTGGCTATGCTATCGTGCCTTATTTCTTCCAGCGCTTTTTCGTCAATGAAGAAAGTGCCGAATTAGGCGGCACCTGGCTTAGTTTTTGGCTGGTAAACCTGGGAGCAATTCTCTTGTGGGCCAGCATCCTCATTCAGCCCGTGCGCGGCCTATTGCATGGCAGCGCCTATATGCTGTGGGTTGTCTCTTTTATCCCGGTTGCAATGGATTTGTGGAGCAAGATAACAACCGGAATGGCGAAGGCAGAAGCGGCGCTTGTTCACTCCGGATCATAGCAATGAAACTTATTGATGATATTGTAGAAATATCGAAACAACCACTTTCGCCAGAGAAAGATTTTCTGGCGAAAGTACTCCCAATTTTCGTTTTCTTTTTCTTTTTTCCTGCGCTGCTTTTTTTCTTGCCGAAAGTTGTCTTTGATCCATGGCTGCGCTTACCAACGTTATTTCGTTTTTCCATCCGGATCATACCCGCGGGAGCCTTAATCGTACTCGGTTTATTTTTCGTCATAACGTCCACCAAAGCCCAAAGAGAAATCGGCAAAGGGACGCCCATGCCCCTGAAGGCCACACAAAAACTTGTCGTGGAAAAACCATATTCGTATTGCCGTAACCCGCTCTATTTTGGCCTGATCAACTTCTTTTCGGGTATCAGCATCTTGATCGGCTCAATCAGTTCATTGATAATGGTTTTTATCTACGCAAGTATCATCATGTTGTATACCAGGCTCATCGAAGAGCGGGAACTGGGAAAAAGATTTGGCGATGATTATTTGGCCTATAAAGCAACAACACCGTTTATTATCCCGGGGCTTCACCTTATAAGGAGAAATACAAAATGAATTCCAAACGTACCAAAACGGCTGCCGTATTGGCATTTATCATCGGCGCGATGGCGATCTTTGCGGGCGGACAGGTTCTACTCGGCAAGGCTATGGATTACTATGTAATTGATTGGCTCCCGATTTACAATTTCATCCTCGGGCTGGTATCCGTTGGTTTTACATCCATCCTCATCTGGCAAGGCCGAAAAATCGCCTTACCCGCAGCCATCGCTACACTCGCCAGTCATACTGTGGTGATGTTCATCTTGCAGATTGCCTATCGAGGCGTCGTCGCTCCTGACAGCATCGTCGCCATGACAGTCAGAATAGTGGTTTGGATTATCATCGTCTGGCTACTGATAATTGAGAAACGAAAAGCAAAGCAGAATCAGGTGGGCGGAACGGCTAACCAGAATTGACAGCAAAACCACTATGAGAGAAACAATCCCCATACTTTCCTGCCAACCAGCGAAGATTTCAATTCAAATGTGACTAAAATCACAGACGGGGGTTATAGAATATGGAAAAATTAGTGCAGAGGCGAAAATGTCTCTGCTGCTATCTATCAATCTATATTCCTAAGGAGTCCCACCATGACCATGCTCGACCGAGTTCTTCTTCTTCTCACCGGCCTTTCGGCTGTGTACCTGATCTGGCGGTTTTGGGGCCGCTACAGCAAAAACAAAGCCCTGCATGATATGTATTATATGACGGGCTTTGCGGTCCTATTCGTCTCTGGCGTGCTGCTAATCTTTGGCGGCTGGGGGCTTTTAGCTTCGCCCCTGGTGCTCACCGTTGCATCCCTGATCCCCCTGAATATTTCGATGGGACTTATGAATCAGTTCTTGCCAGAATATAAGAAAGCCTACTCGTGGTTTGCGCTGATCGGTTTCCTGGCAATTGCCGTGACCAGTATCGGCGGCATGGGGCTGAAGAGCATTGCTGTGCCGGTATTCCACGGTGTGGCGGGCCTGATTATTTTCTTGCTGCCGCTTTATCGCTGTGTAAAAAAGAATGCCCCTAAAGGCTTTGGCATGGTGGGCATTGGCGGGATGCTGATCGGCATTGGCGGGATGGCATTGGCCTTTTACAAAGCGGGCAAGCCCCTCTTTGGTATCTTCACCGGCGAATTCATTCTCATGATCCTGGCTCCCCTGCTGCTCCTCATGACGCTGGCCTACACCTTTGGCTTCGTGAGAGATATCAAAGCAGGATAAAACTTACTATTCTCATTTGACTTTTAATAAAGACTCTCAACCTGCTCTGTGTTATCTTCTATAAGAAATCAATACAGAGCAGGTTGTTTGTTGCAGCAAGGAGTATCATCGTATGCAATTTCTGTCCAAACGTTTTAATTATCTCTTCGGCTCCACCAAAGGCCTGATTTTGGTAGCGATTGCCATGATTGCCATCGTCACCGCGGTGTGGGGCATGCTCTCTGGCCCGATGGCTGAGTTGGGCGTGCGCGATGTGGTGGTCCATACCCTGGGTATGGATATGCTGCAGGCCGAGCGGGAAGGGCGTATCATCATCCTGTACCACTCGATTGCTATGGCCATCATCGCCATCGAAACCTACATGGTCACCAGCCTGTTGGAGATGAAAAAATTCTACAAAATGGCTGTGCGCGTACTCATCACTGTGGGGTATATCCTGGCGATGGTTTTCGGCCTGAGTTTCGCCTATTTCGGCCATAACTGGGCCTTCCATGGGTTATATATTTTCGGTTTATCGCTGATCTTCTTCGCCGGAGTGCTACTGGTGATCGCCCTATGGCCCTGGAATAAGGAATATTACACCGCCGACAAAGGGTATTCCCGCACCAAAAAGGGACTCAGCCTGGAGCGCATGGCCTTCTTTGCCACCGCCCTCACGACGGTGCTCTCGGCCCTATTTGGCGCAATCCCTGGTTCTTTCTTTGGGAATGGGTTTGAAACTTTCCTAGCCGAAAATATCATCCGCCTGCCCCACAAGACCACCCTGGAATATTCGGTCATTGGCCACTTGCATATTATGCTGGCGCTGATCGCCATCATGCTTACGCTCATCATCGGGCGCTGGCTGAATTTCAAGGGCATCTGGCACAAGATCGCCATGCCGTTGATGATCTTGGGTACTATCGTACTCAACCTGGGAGTGTGGGGCGTAGTTACCCCGCTGCAGCCTGCCGCCCATATGGTCATCTATGTCGGCGCGACCCCCTCAATGCTGGCCGCCCTATTCCTATTGATATGGAGTTGGGGGAAACTCGGTCGCGATGGAACGGCGCATTTGGAAAAACCCACCTTCGGACAGAAATTTTCGGCCATGATGCGTGATCCGCTAAAATTCGGCCCCACCTGGCAAATGCTCTTCATGAACTTCACTACCAGCTTCATCGGCATCTTCATGGCCATCCGCCTGGATGAAATTTTCCGGGTTTGGCCCGCCCGCGAAGAACGCATCGAACTCACCGGCCACTGGCACGTACTCTCGGCTATCATCGCCACCATTATCCTGATGTATTACGGCGATATGATCGGCCTGAAAGGCAAAGTCCGCCAATGGTACGGCTGGGGCCTGATTGTCCTCTCCGACATCGCCTTCGCCGCCGTGACCATCTTCGAAATGAAACGGCTCTTTATCACCGAAGCAGTCCAGCAGCCGCTGGTCAACGTGTTGATGTATATTATGGATTTTGGTCTGGCAATGTTGTTGTTATTGCTGGCAATTGTGTTGGGCTGGCGACTGATCGATTTATTCAAATCAAAAGGAAGATGGACTGAAGAAATAGACCACGAACTCTCACAGGAGGTGATGAAATGAGAAACGCCATCCTGACTTTAGGGTTGGTTGCCGTTTTATTGGCTTCCTGCACCCCCGTAGATTTGAATGCCCCATTGCCCACCTATGAGACGGGCGTGGACCCCAATGCCTGGGTACAAATACCAGAGGGGGAATTCCATTTTGGTCAGCACGAAGATATAGAAACCACCGGGGCCTATGAGATCATGGTCACCAACGTGACCGTCAGCCAATACGCCGAATATCTCAACGCAGCTCTGGCAGATGGCTCCGTCAAACTTGTAGACGATGAGATCGTTGGCTTTTACCCAGGCGATGTATTTCGCGGTGCCGAACACGAGGAAGAAATCAAAGAGGGAGATTGGATCTTCATCCCGCTGAATGACCCTTCCCAACGGGTTGAATTTGATGGTTCCACCTTCAGCGCCCAACCTGATTATGCGAATCACCCCATGACAATGGTCTCGTGGTTTGGAGCCTGGGGTTACTGCGGCTACTACGAAACCCGCCTGCCCACTGAAATGGAATGGGAGAAAGCCGGCCGCGGCGAAGATGAGCGTCCCTTCCCCTGGGGCGAAGAAATAGCGCGCGAAAACGCCAACTTCTACGCCAGCCGCGACCCCTTTGAAAATATGGGTAGTTACGGCTCGCGTACCTCCCCGGTGGGCTTCTACAACGGCCAGAAATATGGCGATTACCAGACCCTCGACTCGGCCTCACCCTACGGCTTGTACGATATGGCCGGCAACGTCTGGCAGTGGACCGGCAACGTCTACGAAGAGATGCATTACCGGTTCATGCGCGGCGGTTCAAAAGATACCTACGAAATGGACTTGCGCCTGTGGGTACGCAATAACGCTACCCCCACGTATACCAGCCCCGGGGTCGGGTTCCGCTGTGTTCAAGATCAGTAAATAGCACATCCGGAAAGTAGGGATCGGGGTTGCCTCCGATCCCTACTTTCCGAAAACCTGCAAGATAAATCATTCTTTGATATACTGCTCTGACGTTATTCTGAATAGAGTCACTATGGATACACTGAAAGCCAAACTCCGCCTGTACTGGCCCCTTATCAAAAGCCTGCAAACTGCGCTGTTGCTCACTACTGGCCTGGCCGGTTATATGAGCGCGCGCTGCCCGGTGACGACCATTCCCACCATGCTCGGGTTGGGAATCAGTTTATTTCTCTCCATCAGCGGAAGCACCATCTTGAATATGTGGTACGACCGCGACATTGATGCCAAAATGGGGCGCACTGCAAAACGTCCGCTGCCCGCTGGCTTGCTTACTCCCAAAGAAGCTTTACTCATTGGTCTTTTGTTATCGCTCATCGGGGTTGGCATTGCCGCCGCTATGGATGCCCTCTTTGGGCTAATTATCTTCGCAGGCTTGTTCTTTGATGTGGTAGTTTACACGATTTGGCTGAAGCGCAAAACGGCCTGGTCAATTGTGTGGGGTGGCATTTCCGGTGGAATGCCTATTCTTGCAGGGCGCGCCCTCGGCACCGGCACCATCGACTGGATCGGCATCGCCCTGATGCTGGCAATTCTCTTCTGGATTCCCACCCATATCCTGACTTTCAGCATCCGCTATCATACTGATTATCGCAAGGCAGGTGTGCCAACATTCCCATCCACCTACGGATTCCAGTTCACCCGGGGCGTAATCGCCATTTCAAGCATACTGGCTGCGCTGGCCATGGGTGGAGCAGGGCTTGGCATCGGCATGGCCTGGGGCTATTTACGCCTGATGGCGGTGCTTTCCGCCGGATTGCTGGTTCTCGCCATCGCCACAATGGTCAACCCGTCCGAGCGCGTCAATTTTGGCCTGTTCAAATATGCATCCTTGTATATGCTCGGTTCCATGTTATTGGTAACATTATAGAGTAGACCTGTTCCTGGATGAAACTGGTTGCTCAGGAGCACGCCTTCGCAATCAAGATTTGCAAAAAAGGGTGTGTATGGGGCGCTGCGCCCCATACACACCCTTTTTTGCAAACTTCAATAACAGATTGGAGAAATTTCATGAAACAGATTTCCATCCTCGACCGAATTTTATTGCTCGTCACGGGGCTACTGGCTGCCTATCAGATCATCGTCGGCGTAGAAGGCGCCAGCACGCTGGCTCAGACCAGTTTTACGATTACCTTTGGGGTTTTATTGGTCGCCGGACTACTGCTGATTATTCTCGGATTCGAAGCTCTTGACAGCCCAGTGGTGGTCGTTGTCTCAACATTGATTCCGTTGAGTCTTTCGCTGGGGCTGGTCACAACATATTTCGCTGCGCTTACAATCCCCTATTTAATCTTCGCGATTGCGGGCCTGCTGGCTATCATCGTTTCGCGCTACAAAACCCCAGGCAAAGCTGCTGTCATCGTTCTGATGATCGTCCACGGCATTTCGGGGCTGCTGATCTTTGGTTTACCGATTGTACTGGCGTTACGCGGTGTTACCGGCGGAGGTTTCGCTCTGGTTGGTGTGGGCGGCGGGCTGATCGGCATCGGCGGGATGCTGCTTTCATTTCTCAAAGCTGGTAAACCGATTCTCTCGCGAGATTTAATTCTCACGGTATTACCAGGCCTGCTGCTCTTGATGACTGCCGCTTTTGTGGCCGGTTTTGCGCTGGGATAAAGATCACCCTCGAATAGTAACAATCCCATCTATGAGGTTGTCCCTCTATAGTTATATACTGTTCTCAGACTTTCACAATCCATCTAATCCAGTATGAGGAGAAAATATAATGGGCAAATTCTTACGCTTCATCGGCATTTTATTCATGAGCCTGACGGCAGCCTTCACCGTGCTGGGCGGCGTGGGTACCACTTGTGTGGCTCTGGGTGCAGAAAAATATGACACTATGGCCGGGATCGTACCGTTCAAATGGCTATATGTGCTCTACGTGATTGTTACCCTTGCCATCGGCATTATGGGCATCCGCGCTGTGATCTTGCTCATCAAAGGCCGGGCAAACGCCTATCGCTACAGCATGATCGCCCTCATCGCGGGAATTATTGTCGGAGCGATCCACATGGCAACCTCACGGGCGCTGCGCGGCTCATCCATGCCGGTGGATGCCGTTGTCTATACTACCGTGCTGACCTTCATCATTTTCCTGATTTTTAAAATTCCCGGCGTGTGGGCAAAGGTGGATTTCACCAAAGCCAAAGGCAACGCCAAAGATGTCGGCGGCGGACTTGCGGCGATTGTGATGGGCGGTCTGGCCCTAAGCATTCAACTCTGGATGGCGCCCACGCACACCCTGAGTGGCATCAACTATGGTGATGCTTTCCACACCCCCATGCTGCTCATCGGTTGGGCACTGGTGCTAATGGGGATTAGCTTGCTGGCGCGTGCAGTCTGGAAGCCCGCCCTCATTGCTAATCCTGCGCTCGCATCTACATAAACCCTGCTTTATCCAGAGCAAAGGTCACGGAATTTCTAAAAAAGTGTATTCATCAGCGGAAGTGTGGATATAGAGTAGAATCCGGGTATGAAAACCAAACGCATACACTATCCTGAAACGACTGCACAGCAGCGAAAGCTGTTATTTGAAAGCAGGGAATCGGGCAGC
>Ga0233430_1001751_pt1 | contig 28360 bp, 26 predicted proteins | sample SI_118_April2016_2_FD_179883 | JGI IMG/M metagenome (GOLD analysis project Ga0233430, IMG submission 179883) | Seawater microbial communities from Saanich Inlet, British Columbia, Canada - SI_118_April2016_150_MG | ecosystem: Environmental > Aquatic > Marine > Inlet | place: Canada: British... | reverse complement strand
GCAAGAACAAGAGGATTTTGTAGCTCTACATTACAAAATTTTGTTCTAAGCATAGTTCACCATTTATATCAACTTGATATCTGATTGTTCCATCACACGCTCGCAATGGTTGCAGATTACCTGTAATGGATCTTTTTTAACAACATGAAATAATGTGCTTACTTGCTCACTATTGGTGATACACTTAGGATTAGAGCATTTGACTATATTATGGAATTCTTCTGGAAGCTCTACTTTTGTTTTTTTGGTCACTTCATAATTTTCGATTATATTAATAGTAGCATGTGGGGCAAGGATTGCTATTTTGTCAACTTCTTCAGGAGTTAAAACTCTGCTGCCTACCTTGATTATCCCTTTTTTATTGCCTGTCTTGCTTTTTAGATTTATTACAACAGAAACAACATGCTCAAATTCATTTAAGGCCAGGATCCTCATCACTTTAAAAGTTACTCTGCTTGGAATATGATCTATGACCGTACCTTCCTTTATTGCAGGAACCTTTAATTCTTTTGAAGCACTCATTTTATCTTCCCCAGCACTAATGATAATAATGCCTGCCTTATTGGAATCCCATTGCCTGCTTGTTTGAAATAAACCGCATTAGGCGTTTCGTCAAGCTCAGGATTTATCTCCCCTACTCGAGGTAAAGGGTGCATTATTATAAGATCTTTTTTTGAATGGTCTAGCAATGATTTATCAAGTTTATATGCATTTTTGTATTTTTCATACTCTACTGCATCAGGAAATCTTTCTTTTTGTATCCTAGTCACATAAAGAACATCTAATTCTTTACTGACCTTAAATATATCTTCTTCTTCTATAAATTCTATGTTTTTTTGCTTTAGTTCATCAAGATAGTGTTTAGGTATCTTTAGCGCTTTTGGAGATATAAAAAACATCTTAGTGTTGAAATGAGATAATGCTATCGCAAGACTATGCACTGTCCTCCCATATTTTAAATCTCCAAGAAAACCTACATTCAGATTATCCAGTTTCCCTTTTTCTTTTTTTATTGTGTAAAGATCAAGCATCGTTTGTGTAGGATGTTGATTTGCACCATCACCTGCATTGATCACAGGAATAGAAGCTGATTCTGCAGCTAGTCTTGCTGCCCCTTCGATGTTATGCCTCATGACTATAACATCAGAATATTGTTCTACCATCTTGATAGTGTCCCACAAAGTCTCCCCTTTCTTCATAGAAGTTACTTCGCCTCGAGCAAATCCTATTGTTTTTCCACCCAGCCTTTTTGCTGAAGAATCAAAGCTCAACCTGGTCCTTGTAGAAGGTTCATAGAATAATAAGGATACTATCTTATCTTTTAATAGTCCGGAATTAGGGTTTTTCTCTATCTTTTCTGCAACAGATAATATATACAATAGTTCTTTCTTAGAAAAATCACGTATTGATATTACATCCTTTCCTTTGAAGTTTTGAGTCTCCATTAAAAAAATTATAAATTTGTATGTATTTAAATGTTTTGTTGTGATACAGGCTATACGACGAGAAAATTTAAAAGGGTCCCCCATAGAGAAATCTTTAATTTGTACTAGTAGTGAAAGTGTGCATTTCTTTAAAAAGGTTATGGATTATCAAATTGCAGTTCAAAATCTGAGATATATAATCTAATAACCCCTAGCTAAAAAATTTAAACATAAGACTTGTTTAACTTTTTCAAGAGAGCATATCTTTAAGGGACTCTATTAATTAATCGTCACATTTACAATATTTCCTTCATAAAATTTTATCAAATAATCGATAAGTTGACAGTGTCCTTTAGGGTAAAGTTTTAGAAATCAATAAATTTTGTATTGTACCCAAAACCTCATGCAAAGCCTGAGATTTCTAAACCGTTATCGTTTTTACGAACGATAAAGTTTATAAATGGGCTTATTTTTCCTAATAATTAATATGCCTCCGTAGCATAGTAGCTATTGCGTCTGACTTGTAACGTTAAATTGTTTTGCAGTTTATGACGTTTGAAATCAGAAGGTCGAGGGTGCAACTCCCTCTGGAGGCTTTTTATTTTTTAAAATAACAAAAGGTGATAATATGAATTTGATATTTTTAGGACCGCCAGGAGCTGGCAAAGGCACAATTGCACAACACATAGTTGATGATCTGGGAATTGTTCAGATCTCTACTGGAGATCTTCTTAGAGCTGCAGTCAAAGAAGGAACTGAACTAGGGATGAAAGCTAAAGAGTTCATGGATAATGGTCAATTAGTTACTGATGAACTGGTTATTGGTTTATTAAAAGAAAGGATAACAAAAAACGATTGCAAGAATGGATTTATCTTAGATGGTTTTCCACGTACAATACCTCAAGCAGAAGCTTTAGATGAATCAGGAATCAATATAGATAAAACCATCAATTTTAAGGTCATTGATGAGATGGTGATACATAGGATCACTGGAAGAAGAACATCTAAATCAACAGGAAAGATCTATAACATCTATCCAGATTGCGAACCAAACCCGCCAGAAGGACATCCAGAAGATGACCTATTACAAAGGGATGATGACAAAGAAGAAGTTGTTGTAAAACGATTAGTCCAATATAGAGAACAGACAGAACCTTTAATCGGTTATTACAATGATAAAGGAATATTAGCAGATATTGATGCTTCTCAGAAACTTGATAAGATTGTAGTGGATGTCAAAGCAGTTCTTGATTGATATATCTGTTTAATTTTTTATATTTCTTATTTATTTAATGTTTCTATATTATCCCAAGACTATTCCCTACTGCGAGTTTCTTTCATGTATGAAACTCACTAAAGGGAAGATTGAAAAAAAATAGATGATAGAATCTAAGTTTTAGTATATAAATTAAGCCCTGTAGAAAGTAAGAGCTTGTTGAGAAAGACTTACTGATCTCTTACCTAGAGACTTCATATCAGGTGTACTAGGAAGAAAACCCCTATGAAGAATAACTTCAACTCCACCAATCTCACCTTGCTCAGTAACAGCGTTTACAAACTGTCTTAGCTGATCAGACTTAAGAAAGAAAGTGTTAGGATTACCACTAGTATAAGCCATAAGACCTAAATCTGAAAGAGAAAGTTCATTTGAATCTTGCACTCTTGAAGGTGCAGCCTCATATGATTTAGACGGTTTACGACCAGCCAAAACATTAGATAATGCTGAAGAAGAATCCTCTCTTTGTTCTGATCGGAATGGATTACACCAATACGCAGCAGAAGAAACTGCCTTCATAAAATATGCCCCCAGTCCAGGTGATTCAGCTCTAGCCCTTTTCCTGTCTGCCCTCAATCTTATTTTTTCATCCCTAGTTCTTTGCTTCTCTGCTGCTTTCTTCTTAGCCCCATATTCAGCTGTACCTCTTGGATCTCCACAAACCCCATAACCAATAAGCGCATTAATAAGGTCTTTTGGATCAGCAGCTACAGCACCCCCATATTCATTATTTCCACCTACATCATATACAACATGTACTTGAGGTAGTTTTGATTCTAAATCTTCCATTTTTATCAATAATCAAGAATAACCCCTCATTTAAAAAGATTTCTATCCTGGAGTAGTGAAGCACCAAATCCAAAATATTAATAAACAAAATATAATTCTTATAGTTTATGCGCCGGTAGCTCAGCTTGGATAGAGCGATAGGCACTATTAAAGTGCCCGCTAAAGCCTCCTAAGCTATAGGTCGGGAGTTCGAATCTTCCCCGGCGCGCTTTATCTCCTATAAAGCTTTATCAAACCAATAAGCGCAACTATAGCCCAAGTTCCTTCTAGAATTACAAAAGGGATAAATCCAATCAATATTGATGCATAACAAGCTATTCCTGCTCCAAAAATATTCATAATTATATACGATTTACTATCATAAGTTAAAATCTTAAACAGATTTAGAAAAAAAGCTAATAACAATAATCCAACTCCAACTGATGCAACTAAAACTGTGAACTCAACCATACTCTCAATTGTTATCTACTAGTATAAATATTTAACTGGTTTTAACTTCCTTAACACCATTAACACAAGCAGTTATCTTACCTTCTTTTAATGCAGAAACTATCTGATTAGCTGCATCTATCGCAACATTAACTTGAGCTTCTTTTGTTGATGCTCCTAAATGTGGTGTGCATATAACTTTATCTAAACCTATCAATGATTTGCATACTGGCGGTTCTGCTGAGTAAACATCCAATGCTGCAGAAGAAACCTTTCCAGATTCAAGAGCTTTCTCAAGAGCATCTTCGTTTACAACCCCACCACGAGCTACATTTATTATTTTAACACAATCTTTCATCATCGAGAATTGAGAATCTGAAATCATGTCTTTTGTTTTATCTGTTAATGGGACGTGGACTGTTATATAGTCTGATAATTTAAGTACATCTTCAAATTCTGACTTCTTAACTCCAATCTCTTTCATACCTGCTTCATCTACAAATGGGTCAGATCCGATTACATCCATCTCTAATGCATTAGCAACCTTAGCTACTTTCTTGCCGACATTACCTAAACCAATAATCCCTAATATTTTTCCCTTTAGTTCTGTTCCTTTGTATTTCTTCCTGTCCCAGACTCCACCTTTTAGTTCTATATTTGCATGAATCACATGTTTTGCTAACATCATAAGCATTATTAATGTATGTTCTGCTGCCGCATTTGTGTTTCCAAAGGGTGTGTTTTCAACAATAATCCCTTTTGTTGCAGCATATTCTGCATCAATATTATCATAACCAACTCCAGCCCTTACAACTATCTTTAGATTAGTTGCAGCATCAAGAACTTCTTTTGTTATCTTAACTCCACTTCTGACAATCATTGCATCTGCATCAGAACATATAGTAGTCAGTTCCTCTACAGATATACCTGGTTTGTTCTCTACCTCAAAACCAGCTTGCTTCAATATTTCAGTTGCTTTATCATTAACTTTGTCTGGAATTAAAATTTTCATTTTATCACCTTGGTTTATTTTTTATCTAAAATAACTTTCAAGCTCTTTTGTAAATTCTTTTATTTCATCTAATGTAATATCACCCATATGGGGTATTCTAAACGTAAGATTCTTACCTTCTTCTTCAAGCTTCTTGTTCAATTTCCCATATCCAGAATCCATACTGTAGCCTTTAGTTGCCATGTCTTTTTTTATGTCCTTAAAATCAACATCTTTTGTGTTTACAAAACAAGTCACAGTATCAGACCTGCAACCATCTTCTGCAAATAATCCAAATCCTTGTTCCTTTCCCCAGTTCCTTACCCATTCTGCCATGTCTTTATGCCTTTTGAACCTTTGCTCTACCCCTTCCTGCTTTATCCTTTCAAGCTGTTTCTGCAGGGCGTATAGGTGGCTTATCGAAAATGTATAAGGAGTCTGGTCTTTGTCGTACATCTTTTTTAGCTCTAAAATATCGAAATAATAACCCTTGCCATCTACTTTCTCTGCTTTATCATAGCATCTTTGCGATACTGCTGCTACTGCAATCCCACTAGGTAATGCCAGTGCTTTTTGTGATGATGAAAGACAGAAATCTATACCTAATTCGTCTACGCCTATCGGCACTCCTGAAAAACAACTTACTGCATCGACTAACCATAATACATCTGGGTGTTTTTTCATAACTTCAGATATCTCTTTCAGGTTTGACATGACACCTGTAGATGTCTCATTGTGCACCATACAAAAAGCTTCAACATCGTTTTCAGATAGAGCTTTGTCAATCTCAGCAGCATCAACACCTTTACCCCAGTCAAAATTTACCTTGATAACCTCTTTGCCACATCTTTCTGACAAAGCAGCCCATTTCTTTGAGAATGCTCCATTTATAGCATGCATCACTTTTTTATCAACACAACATCTTGAAGCAGCTTCCCAAAAGCCTGATCCTGTTGATGTAGATAATAATACATCATTATTTGTTCCGAACAATTCCTGCAGGGTCGGCTTTAAACTTCCGAATATATCCTTGAATTCCTGAGTCCTATGGCCTATTTGAGGTGTTGCCATAGCTTCCAATATTTCTTTTCTTACTTCAGTTGGTCCAGGTATAAATAATTTGTTTGCCATTTATTTCCCCTCCATTTAATTTAATCAAATACTATCCATATCATAAATTACTAATCCTGAAAATACCTTAGGATAAAAATATGTCGATTTCTGAGGCATTGTCTCTCCAGCTCTTGCAGTAAGAAACACTTCCCTCATCAAAGGGGGATTTACAAAGAATGCAAACTGTATCTCTTTGTCCTGCATCTTAGCCACAGTCTCCTCATTCCCTTTTATAAAATCAATATTTTCTCTGTTTTTTTGTTTTTCCTCTGATATTCCAAGAATCTTCTCTATTATTATTTTATGTAATATATTAATATCTAGTTTTTGGTATATATCTGTCTTGCCAGGCATGATTGAATCTAATATACTTATGTCTTTAAGGCTTAAAAGATAGCCCTTATTGTTTAGATTGCTATAAACCCCAAAGACATGATTTTTTAGATTGGTCGTTTTATCTATCATTATCTTTGTTTCAGAAACTTTTTTTGCAAGTTCTTCTATATCGCCAATTTCTTCAACCTCAAAATATTCATTTAATTGTTCGATTACTTCCCCCATATCGATATTTTCTAATCCAAATACTACCCTATTAGTCGGCAGGATTATCATACCTTCATTGAATGAGTTAACAAAGCAAAGTAAACCATATTTAGCACCTTCTGTATCTTCTAGCATCTCTTTTACCTTGAGTTCTGAAGTATACCTATGGTGGCCGTCAGCTATAACACATCGATATTGTTTCATCTCTTCTTGTATCTTCATTATCGCTTTTTTATTTGATACTTTCCAAAGCTTATGAGTTACATTTTTTTTATCAGTAAAATTGATATAAGGTTCTTTTCCCTCAATCTCTTTTCCTACTATTTCATCAATTATCTTTTGCTTATCATCATAAAGCACAAATGGAACTCCAAAATTTGCTTTTGTAGTTTTTATCAGTTCAATCCTATCTTTTAGGTCTTTTTCCAGAATCTTTTCGTGTGGTAGTACTCCATTTCCAAGATCTTCTAGTTTTATCAAAGTCATAAATCCTGTTCTACCAAACATTTTCCCATCTATAATGTAACTTTCAGAATATATGTATATTGTTTCTTCATCATCTTTCGCCAATACTTCTTCCTGAACCCATTCTTTCAGAAGTTTAGCAGAATTCTCATATTTATCCCCATTGCCATCAGGCAGGATCAGTTTGACAAAATTAAAATCAGATTGATCTATCAGTTCTTGTTTTACTTCTTTTGATATCACATCATTTGGGGGGGTGATAACTCTAGAAAAATCACTTATCTTTTCTTTATTATAAGTTATGCCATTAAAAGGTATTATATCAACCATCCCTAGATAGCATAATGACAATCCTTTAAAAAGTATTTGACATATTTATCATAAAAAGCAAATATTTGACAAAAATCAGTTAAATTTATAAAATATGACACATTTCTACTAAGTATGACCCATAGAAAAATAAACAATATAAGGGAATTTGTATGGAAAGTTATCGATACAGACATGGCAATAAAAAAAGACATATCAAGAGGTCTATTGAACGTTAGAGCAGTTGCAAATTATATTATCAACAATTATAAGATAATTGCCTCGATAGATTCTGTAATAAGCGCTATAAGAAGGTATAATGTAGGGCCTATCAAAGAAAAAGGAGTTGTAAGTGTCTATTCCTTATTGAGAAAAGCAGAGATAAGGACACTTACAAGAATGGCTTCTCTTTCTTTGAAAAAAAACGAAGCAGTAACTTCCAGATTAGGCCAGATCCTTCCAGGAATAAATTATGAAAAAGGCGATGTTTTAAGGATACTTGAAGGTGCTAAACTTTTTAAGATCATATTTGATAAGAAAAGCCTTAAGAAGATGACTGATGCTTTTAAGAAAAGCGACATAATAGATTCTGATAATGACCTCAGCATGTTAGAATTAGTATACCCTAAATGGCTCGAGAAGACGCCTGGTGTATTTTCCACTGTCTCTAATGAACTTGCCCAGAACAATATAAGTATCATCGATGCCCTGATATGTGCTAATGAACATATAATCATTGTAGATGGTAAAGATGTCTTAAAAGCATTTCAAACATTACATAATCTATGTTCTGAAGAATAATGATTATTGTTCTTTTTTTGTCATAAGCTGATCAATAGTTGGAACCTGAAATCCAATCATTTTAGGATTTTTATTATCTTTTGTCGTGTTGTTTTGTTCTTTGTTTTTATCTTGAGTTTTTGCATTTGCAGTCAAAGTTATATTGTTTGAATTTTCATTATTTACACCATTATATTGATTATTAGTATTTATTGAGTTATTAGTATTTTGAGAGTTATTGGTATTTTGAGTGTTATTGGTATTTTGAGGGTTATTGGTATTTTGAGTGTTATTGGCATTTATTGTGTTATTGGTATTTTGAGGGTTATTGGTATTCATCTGTTTACCCTGATCATTGTTTATACTAGCAATATTAGTCTGTTTTGATTCAATCAAGTCTTTACTAACCCCTTTCTCCATTATCTCCTTAAACACTTCTATCAGATTTTTGGTCTTTGGACCCTTCTCTATCTCCTCTTCCAATAAAAGCTGAACTTTAGCAGAAATCTTAAATGCATTTGCAGCACAATATCTTCTAAACTTCTCCCAAATAATCTTATCAATCAACAAGCTGACTTTTTCTTCATTCATTTTTTCAAGAATTAGAGTTTTAAGTTGGTATTTAAATATGTCGTTAGTTAAAAACAATAAAAAAATAAGAAATAAATTATTTCTTTTCTTCTTCTAAAGCTGCCTGAGCTGCTGCCAATCTTGCAATAGGAACTCTATATGGTGAGCAGCTAACATCATCAAGTCCTATCCTATGACAAAACTTAACTGATTCTGGTTCTCCACCATGTTCACCACAAATCCCAAACTCTATCTTAGGATTGACTTTTTTTGCATTCTTAACACAAAGATCCATTATCTTTCCAACACCAGTTTGATCAATGCTTTGGAAAGGATCCCTGTCATAGATTCCTGCTTCTTCTACATAAGGCTTTAAGAACTTACCTGCATCATCTCTAGAAAAACCACATGTCATCTGTGTAAGGTCATTAGTTCCAAAGCTCATAAAATCAACCTCAGAAGCGATCTCATCAGAAGTTAATGCTGCTCTAGGAACCTCAATCATAGTTCCCATCAAATAATCTTCCCCCCTCTTAACATTAAGCTCTTCAGCAACCTTATCAACAATCTCTTTTATGATAAGATATTCTTTAACATTGCCGACTAAAGGAACTTCTATCCAAGGTACTGCCTTAACTCCTTCTGATTTACATTCAAGATAAGCATTTAATATTGCTCTTGCCTGCATCTCTGAGATTTCAGGATACCTTACACCTAATCTACATCCTCTAAACCCAAGCATCGGATTAAACTCATGTAGGCTAGCAATCATTTCCTTAATTTTCTTCTCATCAACACCAAGTTCAGTAGCCATTGTCTTAATATCTTCATCTTCTTTAGGCAAAAACTCATGTAATGGTGGATCTAACAACCTGATAATAACAGGTAGATTATCCATAACCTTAAACAATCCTTTAAAGTCTTCTTTCTGCATAGGTTCTATCTTTGCCAAAGCTTTTTTCCTACCTTCTAGATCTTCAGAAAGTATCATTTCTCTAACTGCTTTGATTCTTTCTCCTTCAAAAAACATGTGCTCTGTTCTGCATAAACCAATACCCTGTGCTCCAAAATCTTTAGCAACTTGTGCATCTTTAGGTGTATCTGCATTTGTCTTAACAGTCAATTTCCTAAACTCATCAGCCCATTCCATCAATTTCTCAAAATTACCTGAAAGTTCAGGATCAACAACAGGAACCTGTCCCTTGATAACTTCCCCTGTAGCTCCATCTAGTGTAAGATAATCTCCTTCCTTCAGCTCTAGATCACCAATCTTACAAACACCTACAGATTCATCAATAATAGCATCAGCACAACCAGCAACGCATGGCTTACCCATACCCCTTGCAACTACAGCTGCATGTGAAGTCATACCACCAGTAGAAGTCAAAATACCAATTGCAGCATTCATTCCCTCAATATCTTCGGGTGATGTTTCAGTTCTAGTAAGAACTACCTTCTCACCTTCTTGTGCAAGCTCATGTGCTCTATCTGCTGTAAAAACAACCTTTCCAACAGCAGCACCAGGAGAAGCAGGCAATCCCTTAGCTATTACTTCAGCTTTTCCCTTTGCAATAGGATCTAAGGTCTTATGTAATAACTGATCAAGTTGTACAGGATCAATCCTAAGAACAGCTTCTTTCTTATTGATTAATCCTTCTTTTTCCATCTCAATAGCCATTCTTAAAGCAGCAGCAGTTGTTCTCTTACCAGTTCTTGTCTGCAAAATAAACAACTTGCCTTCTTGGATTGTAAATTCCATATCTTGCATATCTTTATAGTGTTTCTCTAACTTTTGATAGATAGCAACTAACTCTTTATAATTCTCTGGCATCTGTTTATCTAATTCTTCAATATGTTTTGGAGTTCTTATACCTGCAACAATATCTTCTCCCTGAGCATTCATCAAATACTCACCATAAAACTTATTCTCTCCAGTAGATGGGTTCCTTGTAAAGCAAACTCCTGTTCCACTAGTATCACCCATATTACCGAATGCCATAGTCTGAACATTAACTGCAGTCCCCAGTAAACCTATAATATGATTTATCCTTCTATAAGCAATAGCTCTCTTGCTATTCCAGCTTCCAAATACAGCATCAATACCCATCTTCAATTGTTCTTTAGGATCTTCTGGGAACATTTTTCCAGCATGTTTTTGGACAACTTCTTTATAACCTTCACATACTTTTTTCCAATCTTCTGCCTCTAGATCTATGTCTAGTTCAACACCTTTAGTTTTCTTTGCATCCTCAAGAACTTCTTCAAAATATTTATGCTCAACACCCATAACAACATCCCCAAACATGTTGATAAATCTTCTATAAGCATCATAAGCAAACTTCTCATCACCAGTTTTCTTAGCTAAGCCTAAAACTGATTGATCATTCAATCCTAGATTAAGTACAGTATCCATCATACCAGGCATAGATACAGCTGCACCTGACCTAACAGAAACAAGTAACGGATCTTCAGGATCACCTAGCTTTGCATTCATCTTTTTCTCAAGCTCTGCAAGCTTTGTTTCAACCTGATCCCACATCCCCTCAGGGTATTTTTTTCCCAGTTTAGAATACTCATCACAAGCTTCAGTAGTACAAGTAAATCCTGGCGGCACAGGTACACCTAGATTAGTCATTTCAGCTAAATTAGCCCCTTTTCCACCTAACAATTCTTTTAACTCTTTCTTACCTTCATCAAAACTATAAACCCATTTTTTTGCCATTTTAACTTCCTCCAATAATTAATTTAGTGTATTATTATATATTATATATAATCCCCATAATATGGGTTTTCAAGGTATTTATAAATTTTATGTATATCTATTTAAACATATTTCTTAAGAATTTCCATAGCTTTCTTCCCATCTATCTTCCCCTTGAACTTAGCCATTATATCGCCCATATAAGCCCCAGGATTTTTGCCAGGATCTTTCTCAACTATCTTTTTTATCTCAACTTCAAGATCATCATCAGAAGCAGTAGCATACTTATCCAGATTAAACTCCCCTTTGGTATAACCTATAATCACATCCATCACAACATCTTTATTTATCTTACCCTGATTAAGATAATTAAATATCTCTTCAAATTGCTTATCCGTAAGCTTATCTACATCAACCTCAAATTTCCTTTTAATTTCTTTAACTGTACTAACTAAAGTAGATGCAATAAAAGCAGGCTTGATATTCTTAAACTTATTAACAAATTGTTCAAACAGTTCCAGCTTTTTTACCTTTGCAAGACCTTTTGCCAGATCTGGTGTAATCTTATGCTTCTCGACCAGTTTTTCTGTCTTGTCTGATATTAATTCAACTGTTTCAAGCTTCCCCACCCTTTCCTTTGTTATTTTTATCGGAGCAACATCTGTTTCAGGATACATCCTTGCTGCACCAGGCATAGGCCTTAAGAAAGTGGTTGAAAAATCTGAATTTGCTTTCCTTACATGAGCTTTGCCTTCTTTCTCTTTTGATTGTCTTTGTACTTCATTATCAATTGTTCTTACTATTGATTTGATATCCTGAAAACCCTTAATCTCTACCCTAGGGTGACCTTTTATAGATATATTCACATCCTGCCTTATAGTACCTATCCCCCTTTTGCAGCTGTTTGTTGACCTTAAGACCATGCCTAAGTAAGCTGCAACCTCTTTTGCATGTTCTGGATTCTTGATATCTGCTTCTGTCCCTATCTCAATCAATGGAATTCCCAATCTATCCAATTTGTATGTTATTGAATTCGCATCTTCTTTTACTTTTTGAGCTGCTTCTTCTTCTAAGCAAATATTAGCTATCCTTACCTTGCCCATAGATGTTTCAATAAACCCATCTACAGCTACTAATGCAGTCCTTTGGAAACCTGAAGTATTTGAACCGTCAACTACTGTCTTTCGCATGACCTGTATCTCATCAATTATATTTGCATTTAGAAGTAGAGATACCTGCAATGCAGTATCTAATGCTTTTTGATTGATCTGATGAGGCGGCTCATCATCATACTCCACAAGGCATGTATCCTCTGAATTTGAAGTATATATAAACTGCTTATCTTTTTTCATCTCATGCTTTGCAGCAATATCTACCTCACCAGTTTCTCCTGCTACTGCCCTTAATTTCCTCACCACCTTAATATCTGTTTCTTTAGTAGAATTTAAAGTAAGACAATCACAAAACAATTTCTTACCTTCTAATTGCTGATGTATCTCTATACCTGACTTGAATCCTAATTTATTGTAATCTAATTCCATATTCTTTTGTAAAAGTGTTGCTCATTTATTAAGGTTTTGAAACTACTTGGTTTTTTAGATATATTAGATTTTTATTGAAACAACAATAATTAATTACTTCTAGATAGTTAATTATGAGAAGTTTTATAAATAAGATTATTTTTCTAAAAATCATGGTAACATACGAACAAGTAGCACCTGCAATCAAGGGTGTTTTGAAAGATTATGGTTTTTCTAATGTACCTGCTTTTCTTAAAACTGAACGATTATTATATGATCCCTCTGGATCAGTCATGCTTGATGGATTTAGGCTTGATACTATGACTAAAGATCAAACAGGGAAAATTGATATTACTAGTGATTTGAACTTAGTTAGATATGTTAAAGATGAAATTGAAGTTTTAATGATTGACCTAGGTGGAGATATGGGTGTTGATATTGATCTTCGTTTAAGGTATGTATCAGGGAGAGCTCCTCGAGTTTTTAATTATGCAAATGAATTGCATCCCTTTATCATGGGAACCTGTGATGATGGCGATATAGTTATATGTCCCAGCTTACAACAAGTTGTACTTTTTAATGGTTCTGGATATGAAATTAACAGCAATGGATGTGATTTTAATCTTTTGGAAAAGCCCTATTTACTATTAGAAGATAAATGTGATGTTCCCATCTGTGTTACAAATGGACATCTTACCAGGCTTGTTGTTCTTGCTGATAAGAAATACTTAATGCTTATGCTATCCCATATAAATGATAATGAGAATGCCATAGTTGATTACTCTGTTGCTAGAAAACCTTTTAGGCATAGTCCTGATGAATCAAGACCATATAGTTCTAATCTAGAAAAGAAGTTATTTGAACTAGTCAGAGATGCTATCAGACCTAGTGTTCAGGTTGATGAATCAGGACCTAGAGGCAAGGTAGCTACAGATAGAACATAATAACATCTCTAAAGTTAAAAAGAATCATCAAAGAAATTCTGTCCCTAATCGAGTATTAATCTCTCCTCTTAAATCAATCTTTATCATCCTTTTTATCTCTTCTGTATCTTTATAATTTCCTAATAACCAAGATAATTTAACCAAAGCAGTCTCAGCAAGCATATCTTCCCCAGATATTACCCCCAGTTTCTCAAGGTCAGTCCCTTTTGAATACACATGCAATTGGACTCTGCCAAATATACATTGTGTTGTCATAACCACAATACATCCTAAATCAATCACTTTTTTTATAGCAGGATACATTTTTTTGTGTATATTACAGATTTCATTTGGTGACTGCCCAGGTGTATGCCCGAGTCCAGTACCTTCTATAACAAGACCTTTATAACCTTTAAAGAACTCAAACTGTTCTGGAAACATATTGACATGAATCTTCAATAAACCGACCTTTTCTTCCATGTTGGGTTTTATTATCAATCCACCATTATTTTTCTTATTATATCCTTTTTTTGTAAATTTAATCCCTTTTGTTTCGTAATTAACATCTGCTATCTTAGTATCATTAACAGGCTTAAATGCATCCCTCCTTGAAGAATGTAATTTTCTGGTCTTTGATGGTGAAAGTATTGCAGAGATCTTATCATCCATCTTTTCATGCATACAGATAGCAACTTCTGCAAAGTCTGTCTTTGCAATAAACTCTGCCGCACATATCAAATTCATAGCAGCATCTGAAGAACCCCTATCTGAACTTCTTTGAGCTCCAACAAATATGATTGGAACAGGTGTTTTCTCTATTATAAAAGATAATGCTGATGCAGCAACAGCCAGATTATCCGTCCCCATACCGATTATTATCCCATCTGCCCCTTTCTTTACTTCCTTTTCTACAGCTTTTGCAATCACAGAAAAATGTTTAAACCTCAGATCATCTGACCACATGTTTGATATTAATTTTGAATCGAAATTAGCTATCTTTTCAAGCTCTGGAAACATGCCCAATAAGTCCTCAGGTTTAAATGATGTGAAAACAGCACCTGTCTTGTAGTCCACTTTAGATGCTATTGTTCCCCCTGTATGTAGAATCATGATGTTTGGTAATTTTGAATTTGATTTGGTCTTTACCTTCTTAACTTCTATTTTTTTACCTTCACTTATCTTTTCTATCTTTTTCACATTGCTCTTTTCTATCCCCATATTATAACCATTTTCTAGTTTTATAACTATAGAATCCGTTTCTTGATTAGGCATGAGTGTACCTTCTATCTCTTTGTCTTTCGTAATTACTTTTACTTTATCCCCTGGATTTGCCATTTTATAGATTAAAAAGAAAGAAGAAATTAATTCTTCTTACATCCTCCGCATCCACCACATCCATCTCCCATTACAATCACCTCATAGTTTTTTAGGGCTTAGTATAAGTACTAAGTCCTATTTAAGTAATTGAAATTAATTAGATTATAAATGTTTTGAAAATATAAGCAATTTTAAAGCCAAAATATTTAGAAATAACTCAACCAAAATAACTAGGCATCTCTTCTTTCATCTCTTTGCCCTTTGCTGCTGAGAATTTCTTACCTAGTTCTTCATAGGCTTTTTCAACTTCTTTTGTTGAAGAAGGACCCACTTTTTCTAAAGCTTGATCAAAGAATTTAGATTCTATCTCTTTTGATTTGATATTTTCCCTTAAAGCCAATATTGCTGCTTCTCTGCATATTGATTCGATATCTGCTCCAACATAGCCTTCTGTTTTCTTTGCAAGACTCTCCAATGAAAGTTCTTTTATAGGCATCCCTTTTGTATGCACTTTAAATGTTTCTAATCTTGCTTTTTCATCAGGTACAGGCACGAGTATGATCCTGTCAAATCTACCCGGTCTTAATAATGATGTGTCAATTATGTCAGGTCTGTTTGATGCTGCAATAACAACAACGTCCTGCATCTCTTCTAGACCGTCCATTTCTGTTAATAATTGATTTACCACAGATTCAGTTACATGGGCTCCACCTGAATGAGTTCCCCTTTTAGGTGCTATTGAATCAATCTCATCAAAAAATATTATTGTTGGTGCAGTCTGTCTTGCTTTTTTAAATACTTCCCTTACTGCTTTTTCTGATTCTCCAACCCATTTTGACAGTAGTTCTGGACCTTTGACTGATATGAAATTAGCATTAGATTCATTTGCTACTGCTCTTGCCATCAATGTTTTTCCAGTACCTGGTGCTCCATAAAGTAAAATTCCTTTTGGCGGCTTTATACCCATCCTGATAAAACTTTCAGGATTTTTTAGCGGCCACTCAACTGCCTCAACAAGCTCCTGTTTTACGTTCTCCAGTCCACCTATATCAGTCCACTTAGTGGTTGGTTTTTCTATCAAAACCTCCCTCAACGCAGATGGCCTTACATACTTAAGAGCCTCCTTAAAGTCTTTTTGCGATATTCTTAATAAATCTAATAAGTCCTGAGGTATTGCCTCTTCTTCTTCTAATTTTAATTCAGGAAGTACCCTCCTTAAAACCACCATTGCTGCTTCTTTTGCTAATGCAGCTAAATCTGCCCCCACAAAACCGTAAGTTGTGTTTGAAACTTCATCAAGATCAACTACATTAGGATTATTGACAGCTTTTTGTGCATATTTGAACAGTTTCTCAGAATCAATATCCTTAAACAATTCATTCTTATCAGGATGTTCTTTTAGATATTTTTGTATCTTAGTTTCAAGCAATTTTCTTGTTATGGTTCCATTTATTGATGGTGATAATGAAAATAATACTTCTTTGTATTTTGGTTCTATCCCTTCTAATTCCCTTATAGCAGAATGTTTTGAGAATAAAGGCATGTTTCTGGTGTGGATCTTTAAGATATTTAATCTTCCCCCTTTGCTTGGAACTCCGATCTCTATCTCCCTATCAAACCTTCCAGGACGTCTTAGTGCAGGATCTAGCATGTTAGGTACGTTCGTTGCTGCTATCACTACCACCTTACCTCTGCTTTGCAGACCATCCATATTAGCCAATAATTGAGCTACAACTCTTCTTTCAACTTCCCCTCTTGTCTCTTCTCTTTTTGATGCTATTGCATCAATCTCATCTATGAATATGATAGATGGTGCATTCTTTTGAGCTTCTTCAAACTTCTTTCGTAAATTCTCTTCACTTTGACCATAATACTTACTCATAATCTCTGGACCATTGATCAATATGAAATGTGAGTTTGTTTCATTTGCAACTGCTTTTGCCAAAAGTGTTTTTCCAGTACCAGGTGGACCATGAAGTAAAACACCTTTTGGAGGTTCAATCCCTAATCTTTCAAAAATCTCTGGATGTTTTAAAGGTAATTCAATCATCTCCCTTACTTTCTTTATCTCATCCTGCAACCCACCTATATCTTCATAAGTAACTTCAAGAACTTTTTCCTCTGTAACCTCTACTGCTTCTGGATTAAATACTACCTCTGTATGTTCAGAGATTATCACTGCTTGTTTTGGTAATGTGTCTGCTACTACGAATTTGATATCACCAAAGCCAAAGCCAGGTATCAATTCATCACCAAGAATACTAAAGACATCCTCAAAAAAAGGGTTGTCCATCATAGCAGTACGCCTTCTTCTTGTACCACCTATAGAAACTATATCACCTTTTGCAACTGCCCTGCCTAATAATCCTTGTTTAAAGTAATTAGGTGGTGCCCGTATCTTGATTCCTTTCTGAGCTGGAGAGATTATCACTTTTTTAGCTTCTTTAAAATCAGCTTTTCTGACCTTTACCAGTTCACCGATGCCTGTTTTTGCATTTCTTCTTACAATACCATCCATCCTTATGATGTTAAGCCCTATATCACCAGGATAAGCTCTGTCTGTAATGGCAACCGTAGCTCTTTCTCCCTCTATCTCTACAATATCGCCTACTTTTACGCCTATCTCCTGCATAAAATTATTATCAATCCTTACAATGCCTTTATTTACATCATCCTGTATAGCTTCAGCTACTTTTAATCTTATCTCATTGGATGGTTTTTTCTTTTCCATTTTACTTAGTAGAGAAACGTTTTTAGTTTTATAAACCTTTTGGAAACTTCAGTATTCTCTCGATAGTTTTGAAATCATATTTCAAAAAATGGTTTAGAACGTAGTTCTAAAATGTTATGTTTTAATATTCAAGAAATAATTGAAAAAATAAAGAAAATATTATTTGCTTTTTTCTTCCTGCTTTATAGAAGGCATTGGAATCGGTGGAGGTAAATTAACCTTCTGACTCATGATCAATGCTTCAATATTGCATTTTGTCAATATTGTGTTTAACAAGTTTGACATCAGGTCTTTAGGAGCTTTTTTTGACTTTTTCCAGTCATCTAACACTGCCTTTACCTTATCAGCTGATTGCATAACTATTATGTTTCCGTTAATCACAATATCACCTAGATCAGGTTCATATTTTGATGAGAATTCAAAATTGAATTTTAGAGCATTTTGGTTTTTGTCACCTAAGTTAAGATTATGTTCTGCAATATCTTTTATAACAACGTTGTTCTTGATGTTTATCTTTCCTTTAGCCCCTTCTTTTCTACTAACTTTAATTTCACTAAAATTAAATCCAATTACTGTCATATTGATGACCTCCGTGTTATTTTAATATTAGGTATTTTTATTGGGTATTTAAAGTTTTCTAAAACTTACAAATAAGTTTTAGGACCTAAAAATTCTTGAATTTTTAGATTTCCCCAATAAATATTGGAGTTTATCCGGCTTAGTAGAAAATATAGGTTGCCATCAATTTATGAGCTTCTTAAATAGATACATCTAACTGACAAGGGGGAAGTCCCTTACGGGGAATGTCAGTTATCTATACCAACATCAAGAAGCGAATCCGATGGCAACCCGACCAACGGGAGATTTTCTACTAAGCCAGTTTATCCAAAAGGTTATTAAACTAATTCCAATCTTGTTTTATTATGTCTAAATACAAATTAGTCTGTTTTGATGTTGATGGTACTTTAGTAGATAATGTTATCTATTCCTGGGAACTGTTTCATGATTATTTTAAGGTTGATATGGATAAAAGGGACGAGATGCGCCAAAAGTTCTTCAAAGGCGAGATTGATTACCTAGAATGGGCTAATCATGACATTGGTATGTGGATTGAAAAAGGAGCTACAAAAGATGATTTCTTTAAGGCAATGAAGAATCTTAAACTTATGGAAGGGGCTATGGAAACTATTATGGCTCTCAAGAAGAAAGGTATAAAGTTAGCGATTGTTTCAGGCAGCTTAGACATAATACTGGAATATATTATACCAGATTATAAAAAATTGTTTGATGACATCTTTCTTAGTCATATGATATTTGATGATAAAGGAAAATTGATCAAAGCAAACGTTACTCAATATGATATGGATAAGAAAGCAGATGCTTTGAAAAAAGTTGCTGAAAGAGAGGGTATTGATCTGAAACATACAGTGCATATTGGGGATCATCATAATGATGTAGGCATTGCCAAAATTGCCGGACTTTCTATAGCTTTCGACTGTAAAGATGATGGATTAAGAAAACTTGCTAATGTTGTTATTGATAAGAAAGATCTAAGGGAAGTTTTGAAGCATATTATTTGATTTTTTTAATCTCTTTAACCAACAAAGGCAATGCTCTTGTTATATTATCTACAATTGTTATTGTTGCTGCTTTTGCTGTTCTTGATTTTGAGTTTAGATCGATTGTAATCACTTTCTTGCCCATCTTTTCAAGAGCCTGACACCTATCCCCATCTTCTAAGGGAACAAAGACAACATCTGCTTTTGCTATTCCTTGCAGGTTGCAGAAACGTCTATTATGGTCTATCCCTTTTATCAAAGGTTTTGTCGGTAATAGAACTTCTTTAGCTCCATGCTTGATAAGCCATTTTTTTATCTTTATCTCCCTTTTTTTTGATGAATGGAATATGTTAACTTCTAATTTTGCTGGAATTGCTTTAGATAATTGAATTATTTCTTTAGGAACTAATGCTGCAACATTTCCATTGACAGAGATTACTGGACGCTTTGCAGATTTTAACAGTTTTGCTGCTTTTTTTATCTGTTGTTTCGCTTTTAATGTTGTTTTTTCACCGATTAAATAATCAAATGCCTCCCCCCTCCCTTGTGCTATAAGACCATGAATAGAAGTTATTCCTTTTCCTACACCTTTGACTATATTATCTCTGGTATTTAAGCTTACATACCTTGGATGTGATTTTGGAATCATATTAAGTGTGCACCTTTTTGCGATATCTTGACTTTTTTACAATCTTTGAATTTAGTGTCAGAGAAAACAGCATTTCCAAGCATTATCATCGATGCATTCCCCCCTTTGTTTTCTATACATTTTATCAGTTCTTTAACTCTTTTGTCTTTTAATAAGTTACTTTCAATAGCAAAGTCTCTTGAAATACGTATTATGTCTTGTAAGTTCTTAACCTTTAATGTTTTTATCCTTTTTAATGCCCTATCTGCAGATTTGTTTATCTTTATCTTTTTTATTTTGCTGTTTATTACTTTTTTTGTGGATAATTTGCTGAAAAATTTATAGTAAATTGTTTTATTTTCTATCCTTAGGCTAGTTCCTGCTAATGGCTTCCCTTTCTTTATCTTCATGTTAAAACCACCGTTGAATTGCCCTGCAACATCGCCTAACCCAGTTCCATTTGTGACTTCTGCAAGATGCGCTACCATAGCCAGTTCTTGTTTTGATTTTTTTAAGTTTAAGAGCTTGTTTATTGCATAAGCTGCCGCTATTGCAGATGCTCCACTAATGCCGAATCCTGCTCCAGATGGAAGTTGGTCTTTGATCCCTACTTTTATTGGTTTTTTTGTCAATGTATTTATCACAAAATCAACAGTAGGAAATCTCATCAATTTCCCATTAACATATATCTTTGTCTTTTCTGCCCTTTCTGCTTTTACAATAACTCCTTTATCAACAGTAAAACCAACACCTAAGCTATGTTTCTTAGTTTTGTCTTTATTATCTATTATCTTAAAGATACAACTTACATTTCCCGGTGCAAATGCGCTTATCATTTTATAATATCAAGAATATTCTTTGCAATTTCTCTTTTAGTGCCTTTAAATTTTTTTATTTTCCCCGATCTGTTTATTACCCTCACATTGTTTGTTTCTGAACCAAAAACATCATTCCCCACATCGTTAGCAACTATAAAATCAGCTTTAGCTTTCTTTAAAAGTCCATATGCCCTTTTAACTAATTCTTTCTCACTAACTTTATATTCTGCCTTGAATCCTACTAATGTTATATCTTTTTTTATTTTTTTTATTTTTTCAAATATCTTTGTTGTTGGAGTCAGCTCTAGATGAAGCTCTTTTCCACTTTTTATTTTTTTATCAATTTTTTCTTTGAGTGAAAAATCGCTTACAGCTGCTGCATGTATGATTATATTATTATTCTTAATCTCTTTCTTTATCTTATTAAAAAGTTCATTTACTGAACCTATCTTTATGTCTTTTATATTTTGATTAGGTTCAATATCAGTTTTTCCTCGGATCAATGTTACATCTGCACCCAGTTTAGCTGCTTCTTCTGCAATATATATGCCCATCTTTCCAGAACTTTTGTTTGTGATAACTCTTACTGGATCAATCGGTTCTTGTGTTGGACCAGCGGTTACTATTATTTTTTTACCTTTCAGTTTATCCTTAGTTTTTATCAGCTCTATCGATTCTTTTGCTATTTTATTGATATTCGCTAATCTCCCTTTTCCTTTATAACCACATGCCAACATACCTTGTTTTGCATCTATAAACTGATATCCCAATTGTTTTAGTTTTTGGATGTTTTGTCTTACTATTGGATTATCCAACATCTTGCAATTCATAGCAGGACAGATTATTACAGGAGCATGAGTTGCCATCACAGACGTAGATAACAGATCATCTGCAATCCCGTTTGCTATCTTCCCTATAATATTAGCCGTTGCAGGTGCAATTAAAAAAAGATCTGCTTTGTCTGCTAAAGAAATATGTTCCATCTGTTCTTCTTTTAGATAATCTTGATAGTTCCAGTCTTTATAGAAAAGTTTTGTGTGAACTTTCTTTTTCAACACATATTCAAACTCTTTTTTATCGATTAATTTCTTTGTGTGTTTTGATAAGATCACTTCTATATTGAACTTACCCTTTAGTTTTCTGATTAGATCGAGTATCTTATAGCAGGATATGCTGCTTGTGATTCCGATAACAATTGTTTTCATATTGTATTGGAATTGTTGTTGTTGTTTATAAAATTAATTATTTTTTGAGCTGTAAAGTAAACGAAACCGAATACCTCTTCTGGAAATAGAAAGTTTTTTAAGAAACTAAAATTTTCTTAATGAATGGATAAGAAAACAGATGTTGATATAATTAACATTAACCATATGGATATGGCTAATCAAATAGACAATAAATGGGAATGGGATACAATTCTAGCTTTTGTAAATAAACAAAAAGATTATGATTTTACTCTTAGATTAAAGAATAAAGATAAAACTATTTTGAAAAAGAAATTTATAAATCCTTTAGAAACTAAAAGCACGAAAAGACATAATAAGAAAGTTGTAAATTTAATTTTTGCTTATATGATTTTTCAAGTTATTCAAGAAATGAAAGTATCAATAACTAAGGTGATTATATGTCCAGACCATAGACCTACAAAAGAAGTACACCATTATATCCAGAAAATAGGTAATTTTTGTGGTAAACATAACATAACAAATGAAATAAATATGTCTTTTATTAATAGAAAAATATATGATTTAAAAAAAAGGACTCCTGCCCATAAAATAGCAAAAAAAGTTTTTAAAGGAAAAAGAAAAGCTAAATCGTTTGTCGATCCTGAACAGATAATTAAAATTATTTCAAAATTATTATAAAAATAAAATAAGTGAGGGTTAACCGTGAAGTTCTAGCTTACACAACGCTATTTCGGGCGAACCTATTAAAGCGAGATTGTAAGTACCCTCAATAGTAGTTTAATACGTTGGAATATTTAAACTTTACGTAACTTTACAACTAATCACCCCTAGAATTCATTTAAAGCTATGCTTAATATCCGGAAAATGTCTGTTTTTTACGTCTTTAGCATATGCCCTTACTGCTTTTCCGATTACACTATCTAAATTAGCATATTTCTTTACGAATTTTGGATTGAATGATTGATCTATCCCTAGTATATCGTTTATTACCAATACTTGACCATCACAATATGGTCCTGCGCCAATTCCAATTGTAGGTACTTTTATTGCGTTGGTTATCCCTTTTGCTAAATCCATAGGTATGCTTTCAAGGACGATTGCAAAACATCCTACGTTGTTTAGTTCTATTGCTTGTTTTATTATTTCGTCTGCTTCTTTTTCATCTTTGCCTGTTACTTTGTATTCTTCTGCTGTTTGAGGTAATAATCCCACATGACCCATAACTGGAACTCCTTTTTCAACTAGCGCTTTGCATATTTCTGGTTTTCCTTCTATTTTTACTGCATCAGCTCCCGCTTCTAGTAAACTATGGGCGTTTTCTATTGCTAGTTCTTTTGTTGTGTCTGATTTATATGGCATATCTGCAACGATAAATGAGGTTATTGCACCCCTCCTTACTGCGCTTGTATGTTTTACCATATCTTCCATTGTAACTTGCTTAGTTGAGTCATAACCATAAACAACATTGCCCAGTGAATCCCCTACAAGGATTATCTCTACCCATTGTTCTAGAATTTTAGCTGTATTGAAGTCATAGCATGTAAGTACAACTATTGGGGCTTGTCCTTTCATTGATTTTATTGTTTCAAGATCCATAGTTAATGTTGAAATGGGTTTTATTTAAAAGCATTATTGTTTTGTATCTAAAGTAGAGGATTATTCTATAATTTCAGTCTCTATTTTCTCTAGGTCGCAGAAATCAGATGTGAAATTATATGCTCCTGCGTTTAGGAATGTTAGTTTATTTCCTACTTTTGGATCTTTTAGGTAAGCTTTGTAGCGGAATAGATCTTGTGAGCAAGGAGTACAACCTTTGATTATATAGGGCTTGCATTCTTCTTTTATTTTTTCTTGTTCTCCTTTTAATTCATCTTCCTTTACCTCATCCTCTATCAACAATTTAACAGGAACGATTATAGCGTCCATATCAGAATTATATACAGAAGCATTCACAAGGATTGTGTTGTCATATATCCCAATTATTTCCGTACTTAGTTTTATTGCTGGAGCTGCTATGAACCTTCCAGGTTCTATGATTAACTCGATACCATTACTACTCAGAAATTCCCTAAATTCTTTTATCTTTTTTATGATAGAATCCAGAACTTTAATGTTTGTGTTTGCATATTCACAAGGCAGCCCCCCACCAATATTGATCATGTCTAATACTTTTATCGTCTCTGAATCCAGAATATTCTCAATCTCATATTTTAAATTCCATTCTGCCATGTTCTGGGTCTTCCTATGGAAATGGACACCCAATTTGCCTATATTCTTATTGTTTCTTAATTCTTTAATCTTTTTATTTGCTGTTTCTGCACCCATACCAAAAACAAAATATTTCTCTGTCCTTATTGTATTTTCTTTTAGTTTTATTCTTAAGAATAAATTGATTTTTGTATTATCTTGATTTATAAATTTCAATAATTCATCCAGATCATATTCATTATCAACGACAAAATTAATTATCCCATCTTGCACTAAACTACTTATCTGTTGTTGATCCCATGCTTGTGCTAAGAAAATCACTCTCGATTTGTCTTGTATATGTTTTAGTTCGTTTATGAAATGTACCGAAAACATCGAATCTGTATCTTTTTCCAGAATTCTGGTTATATCCTGGTTTGTTTTTGAACTATAAGATACATTATCAGCTAATTGCCTTACTTTGTTGTATTGTTCTATCACTATTTTCTTTGATAATATGAATTTAGGCTGTTTCATTTAATCTTACCTCCAACAATCCATCTTCTTTTAACTGTTCTAAAGCATGCACCATAGCCAATGGAAAATTTATTGTTACATCCCCATTAACAGTTGCTATATCCCCTTCATCTTTCACTTTTCCCCATGACTTAGCTTCCGAAGTTGTCGCCCCTGAAACACTACCCGAAGTTTCATGAGAAGTTGTCATGTATAATGCGTAATCTGCCCCACCGTTTAACAATGTACAAAGAATAGCATGATGTTTTGAGATTGAACCACCAAGAGCGATAACACCTTTTTTCTCATCCTGTGAAGTACTCAATAAAATATTTCCAAAATCTTTTACAACATCAACGATAAAATCAGGATGTTTTTTTTGGAATAGATATAGATGGAATCCAAAAGCTCCATCTGTTATTGCTGGGCAAAATATAGGAACATCATTCCTTGCTGCCTGATAAAGTATCGAATTTTCATCACTTAGCATCAATCCAATCTCTTTTAACATTTCAGAAACAGCCCAATGTTTTTGTTTTTGATATAGTTTATCTAAAATAGGTAAGATAGAATCTTCGAATTTCATATAGGATTCGTTCTTAACTAAAAGATTCCCTATCCTGTTTATCCCTTTTTCATGGAGCTCTACATCGTCAGACTTAAATTTTCCAATTGTAAACTTTTCTCCAAATGCTTTCATTATATCTTCTTCTATACCACCAACAGTAGTTACTATGATATTTGCTATCTTTAGTTTTATCAATTGAGCAAAAAAGCCCCTTAATCCAGAAGTTACCATATTAGATGTGAAGGTTAAGAATGTTTTTGCATTGTTTTTCTTCATCCTGACTATCACTTCAGCTGCCCTTCTAAGTTCTATGCTTTGATAGCCCATATTTTGGTATTGGTCTACTAATTCTTTAACTGTTATATTTGGTTTGTATTGAAAATCTTTGACATATTCCATGTTTTTCACCTTTTGGTTATTGATTTTTAATTTATTTTGAAATTTTAACAACAATGATTGGTAATTTGAAAGAAAAACCAACAACACAGGGTTCATACACGGATTTTACTTCGTAAAATCCTTTTCGCAAAGGAAAAATCCACACTTCGTATGGATTTTACCTCTCCACTCAAGTATTCACCAATGTTGGTTTTTCTTGATTATTATAAATGAATCTAACTAGAAAAAGAAATTATGCTCCGCACTTTCTTACTGAATCCATAAGGTAGACAAATTGAGGAACTTTTATAAAACTTATGTTTTATAAACCGTTTACAATTCTTCGAATTATAAAAGTTTATAAATGTTATTAATTCTTAGGCTAGTATGTTAATAGATATACACTGCCATCTGGACAATCCCCAGTTTAATGATATAGATAAAGTTATTTCTAATGCTAAGGCTAATGATGTTAAGGTTATCTTAACAAATGGTGTAGACCATGCTACTAATAAGATCGCTTTAGAATTAGCTTCTAAATATGATATTGTTAAAGTTGCCCTAGGCGTTTATCCTCTTTTTTGTATTGATACTGGCTTAAGAGATGGTGCTTATCCAATGGATAAAGTTGTTCCATTGAATCTTGATAATGAACTGGAGTTTATCAAATCGAATAAGGATAAGATTATTGCCGTTGGTGAAGTTGGTATGGATTATACTGTTAAAGGGCATGATAAACAGCAAAAATCCAATTTTGAGAAGATAATTAAACTAGCTGAAAAGATCAAAAAGCCAGTAATAGTCCATTCCAGAAAAGCAGAATCAGATGTTATTGATATTTTGGAAAGTTCTTCTATCAAGAAAGTTTTAATGCACTGTTTTTGTGGTAAAAAAAGTTTGGTTAAAAAAGCAGCAGATCTGGGTTATTATTTCTCCATACCAACAAATGTAGTTATGGCAGAAAATATACAGATAGTCGCTAATCTAGTCAATATAAACCAATTGTTTTGTGAGACAGATGCCCCTTATTTGTCGCCAGTTAAAGATAAAAGAAACGAACCTGCTTTTGTTGTCGAATCATATAAGAAGATTGCTTCCATAAAAAAGATGGAATTTGAAGAAGTTGTTAAAAATATTTGGATGAATTATCAAAGATTATTTATTTGATTTTTAATCTTAGAATTTTAACTATCGAAATGTATTCTTTAATCTAAGAAGTAAGTGTTTCATTATTTGGTAATAATTCAAACTGATAACTATCCCCAAACTAAATCTCAAGACTTGATTTAAGAGTTAAGAATTTATTTCTAAGCGGTCAGGGTATTTTCCGTCAATTTGAATTCTTAGAAATTTCGCACTGAAGTAAAGAGAATTATACCCTCTGAAAATTTCTTAAGAAATTTCCAATAAATCCGTATAAACAAAATCATGTTTTCTTACTAATTCAGCTAAGCTGCATTTACTTTCCACCACACCCCTAGATCTGAGATTAGGTACTGGTGCTCCAGACTGTATTAGGCTAAAAACTAATTCAATAAGATTATCAGATTTTATAACATGAATCATGCCAGGAAAATCATCAAACTCATCCACCCATGGCTGATCCATAGTAACTACCGTTTTCCCCATAGCCATCGCTTCAAGAACAGTTAATGGAAAACCTTCAAAATCACTCGGTTGACAATAGATATCTAATGCAGCATAAAAATCACGCATACCTTCTCTGCTAAGTGCAGTATGTGGATTAGATATACCTTCTAAAGAGTTTGATTCTCCAACAAAAAAAACTCTATCCTTTATATCATAATCAACAATCATTTTTTGACATGCATTATAATATTCTTTATCATCAACAGTACCTGCTAAAAACAGTTTGTAATTTTTATGGTCTTTTAACATACCGATAACATCGATTAGTCTTTCCTGCCTCTTATAACCTATGATGCGTGCAGCATAGCCAATCACGACATCGCCAGAACTTATTTTGTATTTCTGTCTAAATCTTTCCCTATCTGCCTTCTGAGGATCAAACTGGCCTGTGTCTACAAAAGAACCCACATTTACAAAAGGTAAATTTACAAAAGGTAAAGAAAATACTTGTCCAGCACCATCGCATACTGCTAATCTTTGTGTAGCCAATGATGAAGTACAAAAGATAATCCCTTTGGATACATTATCTTTATAATTCCCTTCTTTCCTCTCGCTTAGATGAGATGTTAAGACAGAAGGCACACCATATCTTTTAGCTAACCCCAAAACATACAATCCAAATGGAGTATGGTTAGAATGGCAATGGATTATATCGACAGGTGGCAAATCAGTAATGCCATCGATAGAATGTAAGCCCTCGCCTTTAACAGCTGATTGGATAGCTGATCTTAGACAGGCATAAGTATTTATGCGTAAATATCTGCTAATACCATCTAAATGTTTTTGATACACAGGTAATACATATACACCATCATCACAATGTGGGCGAAGTGATGCATCCCCTGTTATTTCCATATGGATTACATTATAACCTATCTTAACAAGTCCTTTAGAAAGAGCATCAACATAGATTTCTCCGCCGCCTGCCTGGCGGTTCCCATGAGGGATAAATTGCAGGATGGTAGGTTTTACCATTTATGATGAGAAT
>Ga0233430_1001748_pt1 | contig 28393 bp, 7 predicted proteins | sample SI_118_April2016_2_FD_179883 | JGI IMG/M metagenome (GOLD analysis project Ga0233430, IMG submission 179883) | Seawater microbial communities from Saanich Inlet, British Columbia, Canada - SI_118_April2016_150_MG | ecosystem: Environmental > Aquatic > Marine > Inlet | place: Canada: British... | reverse complement strand
TCCTTAGCTCACTTGCTCTTCAATTCGAAATAGTGAAACAGAATGCTTCCCGGGTCGCCGGTCACCACCTGGGTCGCCTTGTCGTCGAACTGCCAGTTCTCGGCCCCGGCCGGAATCGCCATCATGCCGCGCGTCCCCCCCAAATCATCCGGCACGAACACGAACAAAAACCGCTCTGTCTTCGACTTCTGCCCTTTCAACCCGGTAAAGCGCAGTCCCCCACCCTTCCCCGGATCAGGAAAGATCCCCACCTGGTTCGCATCGATGTGCGTCCCCAGCCCCAGAAATTTACGCAAACCTTGCCCGGATCCCTCGGAAAAAATCGGCTGCAGGGAAACATCATCGAGACTGGTGTTCAGAATATAGAGAGTCCCCGCCGTGTTGCCCATGAAACGGAAGTGGATGGTCTGATCCTTCTTAAACTTCTTGGTATCTTTGACCGGCTTCCACACATTGTCATCCATAAATTCGATCCGGTAGCGCAGCGCCACCTTGTCACCCGGCAGTCCCAGGTCATCCCCCAGGACGGGAATCGCTCTGGCCACCAGCAGCGCCAGGGCGAAACAGAAAGCAAAGCAGAATTCTCTTTTCATCTTTGGATCCTCTCTATCTCTATTTGATTGAAGCATCCAATCGCTCGTTCCCATTCAACTCGTCCCGCACCACCCGCATCACTTCAGCCAGAAACTCACCGCTCCCTCGCTCGCCTTTACCCCACCGACCTTGAAGCCGGCCAACCCCTTCTCTTTCAACAGAGCTGCCGCCCGTTCAGCACCACCCGTGGCGTTGAACGAAAAGACCGCCGAATTCCCCTCGAAGCTCTGCCAGCTCAACCCCGTCACCATCGGCTCCAGCCCGGCCAGTGCTTCTTCGAGCCTCCCCAGCTTCTGATAGTCATCCACATTCTCGGCCACGATCATGCCACTCGGGCGCTCCGCCATCAGGACATCCCACTTCTTCTTCAATGTGCGCCTGAACACATCCGAAAGCTTCTGGCAGGCCTTCTCCAGCGCCTGGCGCTGGGCCATAGTCGGGTTCAAATGGGTGGCCGCCGTCTGCACTGTCTTCGCCTGGATGATCTCTCCCGAATTGGCGTAGATCACCCGCGCGTTTAAGTGCGCCTGATAGGATTGGATGGTGGTGCCCAGCAACTCCTTCATATCCTCGTCCGCCATCCCCGTGTCCTCGGTCGTGAAGTGGCCGGTGAGAATCAGATCCGCCTCCACCGCTCGCGCCACCGCGGCGATATCGGCCGGATTGTCGCTGAAGGCCAACTCGTACTGATCCCCCTCCAGCTTCCCCTCCACCGCGCCCGGTTCGACAAAGCGGAAGGGTGCCCGTTTGCTCATGAACCGTTCCATGATCGCCGTCGCCGCCACCTCCTCCACATCCTCATCCCCCTCCTCGTCGCGGATCGCCACCAGCATATACGGCTCCTTCTCCGCTGCGTCGAAGCGCATGGTGACCTTTATCAATCCCACGTACGGCGCGGGGGCCGGCGGATCGACCGGCTTCCACATCGGCAGCGGTTTCCCCCCACTCGTCGCCAGCGGGGTGCCGGCCGCCCCGGGCACGATGTCTACTACCGGCACCTGCTCCGCACCCATCTCCGCCGCCATCTTCTGCACCTGGGAGGTGATATATGCTCCCAGTTCCTCGGCGCTGACGTAGCCGTCGCCGTTGCCGTCTCCCGCCCCCCTCATCCCCTCGACCAGAGCGTGGGTGAACAACCCGTGACCCAGGCGTGGCAGTTCCAGCGCCAGCTGATCCGCCCTGGCCGCCGTCAGCGTCACGAACCCCTCCACCGTCTCAAAACCGTCGGCGCTGAGCACCTTCATATTCTGCATGCCGCCCGAATGACAGGCGTCGGTGATGAAAATCTTGCGCTGCGCCCCGATCGCCCCCCACAGAAACTGCAGCCGCCCCTTGTCGATCGCCGTCGACAGCAGGTTGGTCACCTCCGCATCGTGCGGCACCAGGTAATAAGCGGCTCCTCGACTTATGTGCGGCCCCTCGGCCCCGTGCCCGGCAAAGTAGAAGAGGACCACATCCTGGGCCCGCTTCGCCTTGCGCACCAGGTGCTCCTCCAGCGCCTTGGAAATATTGCGGTAGGTCGCCTGCGCTCCGGTGAGCACCACTATATTCTCCGGCTTGACGATGCCGTGCTGCGGGTCGGTCAGCACTTCCTCGATCGCCTGGGCATCCGGTTCGGCAAAGCGCAAATCGCTGATGCGACCATCCTGGTAGTCGTTGACCGCCACCACCAGCGCGTATACTTCGCCGTTGAGAACACCCGGATCTACCTGTACCGTGAAGCTCAGGGTCACCGTCTCCCCACCATCGTCCACCGCCTTGATCTCAACCGCATTGTCTCCCCCTTCCAACTGCACCACGCCGCGAAAGGGAAAGCCCTCCTCTTCTAGTTCCTCGACCATCAGATCTCGGGTGGCCATCGCCGCCGACCGACCGTTGATGGTCACCTCCTGAATCTCCGTACCGCCGAGGATCTCACCCTCCAGTTTGAGTGTGCTGCCGTCGTGGGTGATACTGTCCCCTTCGTACACCGAAGGCTCGTGCACGGCGATCTCCAGAGCTCCGACGTTCCCGCTTGCCAGGAACATTACCAGGCAGATCACCCAAAACCCGAGCGCGCTTATCCATTTTTTATGAAACACGAATCCACTCCCTCGAATCGCATAAAACATGGCAGAGCCCAAAAAACCCTCCGAGAAAGATCCCAAAGGGTTGAAAAAAGCTCCATATCTCTCTCGTTCACAGTGAGATAGCGAGATGGCATTTGTTTACATCCGAATTGTCTACCGATGGCTACTAATCCCGCAAAATCCGCTCTTCAATCAGTCCCTCGGCAAAATAGTATCGAGCGGCCGGGAGAGGGTGAAAGTAACCCCCTCTCCCAACCTGCTCTCTACTTCGATCCCACCTCTTAGTATTCTATGACCGTCACCCCGCTGTTCACGTCCACCACCACGTAGATCTTGTCGCCGTCCGGCAGCACCGCCAGACCGTTGGGGAAGTTCCCCACCGTCAGCTGCGTGTCCAGGACCTGGTCGACCGCCACGTCGATGATCGATACGTTCGAGTCGCTGTAGTTGGTGACGTAGGCCAGATTGCCCAGATCCCCATCGGGGGCAAAGACGATCTGCCGGGGGAACGCCCCCACTTCCAGCGTCTCGATCACCCCCAGGCTCTCCACGTCGATCACCGACACCGTGCCGTCGAAACTGTTGGCCACGTACACCCGTCGGCCGTCCGGCGACGCGGCTACCCCTTCGGGGCCACCGCCGACGAACAGGCTCTGGATCACCTGCCGGCTCTCCACGTCCACCACCGACACCGTGTTGGTGCTGTTGTTGGTCACAAACAGCAGGTTTGTTCCCGGCACCAGAGCCGCCCACATCGGATCGCGGCCAACGGCCACCTCGTCGACCACCTGCCGCTGCTCCAGATCCACGAAGCCGACCGTTGCGTCTCCCTTGTTGACCACGTACAGGGTGCCGCCGTCCTCCGAGACCACCACTGTCTGCGGGAACGATCCAACCGGGATGCGCTCCACCTCCTCCAGGTTGATCACGTCCACTATCGACACGGTGTTCTCGAAATTGTTGGCCACATACACCTGGCTGCTCACCGGGTTGGGCGCCACCCCCATCGGCGCCTGGCCCACCGGGATCGACCCGACGGCCGTGTTGTTGCTCGTGTTGACGATCGTCACCTGTTCCGAGCGGAAATTGGTCACGTACGCCCGATCCCCCTGCGGCGAAAGGGCGATATACTGCGGAATGCTGAAGGGGAAGGAACCGGTGTTCACCGGCGCCGTCACCTTTGGCTGGGGCCGCAGCTTGATCTCCTGCTCCAGCTCACCCTGTGCCGGGATCTCCACCATCAGCGTCGTCGGCAGGTAGTTGGTAGCCGTCACCCGCACGGTGAACTCTCCGCCGCTCGGGAAGCCGGTGATCTCGTACCGGCCGGTGGCGTCCGAATCACCCGCCAGCGCCTCATCTGCGATCGCCACTTCGGCGCCGGAGATCGGTCCACCGCTCAGCACGTCGATCACCCCACCGCTCAGCAGCCGCGAGCTGGCTGTCAACACTTCCACCTCGTTGCTCCCCGTCGCCAGGTTCGACTGGTCGAAGGTGAACACCCGGTAGAAATACTGCTGCTCCGGCTCCAGTGTCAGGTCGGTGTGTACCGTGGTGGTAATCTCGTTGATCGTCTCGATCAGTTCGTCGTCGGTGGTCACCCCGGGCTCGGTCGAGCGGTAGATCCGGTATCCGGCGAAGAATACGTTGTTGCTCTGACCCCACACCAGCGTCGTCGACGTCGGCGTCGTCTCCCGCGCCTCCTCCAGGATCACCGCTTCGGGCGGATTGGTTATCAGGATGATTTCGTTCTGGATACGCGCCGTCTCGTTGCCGGCCGCATCCCGAAAACGGGCGTACACCGTCTTCACCCCGTCCTCCTCCGGCAGGTTCCACCCCTTTGTTTCCACATACGGCTCCCAGCCCGCCGCCGCAAAGGTCGGATCGTTGCTCACCTGCATCTCGTTCACCCCGGATGTCTGGTCCACCGCATCCAGCGTCAACTCCACGCCCGGCGTATTGGTGAAGGCGTTGCCTCCCTCTATCGACAGCGACAGCTGCTCCGGCGGCGCCGTGTCGACCACGAATGTCCGCGTCTGATCCGCTCGCATCCCCTTGTCGGTCGTCGACTGCGCCCCCGACACGCTCAGGGTGTACTCCCCGTCTCCCAGCGCGCTGCTCACTACCATCGACCCCACCCAGATCCGCTCATCCACCCAGTTGCCGAGTATCGTGTTCGTGGCGAACGGACTCTCCTGCCCCACGGTCACCAGCGGCGGCGTCTCCACATCCATCTCCGTGCTGAAACGGATCTGCAACTCCAGTACGCCGATGCCCACCGGCGACGGATTGCTCAGCGTCACGTCGGTAACCAGCGGCGTCGCCCGATCCACCGTCACCGTGGCGGTGGCCAGCGCCTGGTTGCCGGCCGCATCCCTGGCCGTCACCTGCACTGTGTGTTCGCTGCCGTCGGCCAGCCCGGTCACGTCCCACAGATACTCGTGCTCACCCGCCCCGAACACCTGCACACTCACCTCGTCGATGCTCAGCAGCAGTTCGGCCAGCTGCCCTTCCCCCGGGTCCTCCCCGGTGAAACTGATGGTCACCTCATCGGCTATCGATCCACCGTCCGGCGGATTGGTCATCTGCACCTGCGGCCGGATCGTGTCCAGCGTGATGTTGTCCGAAACCGCCTGCGTCAGGTTGCCTGCCACATCCCTGAAGCGCACGAACACCTGCTTATTCCCTTCGCCCGGCTCCAGACTCCATGCCCTGTCCTGCTGAAACGTCTCCCAGGCCACGCCGGTAAAGGTCGGCTCCGAACTGACCTGCACCTCCATCGGCGAATCGTCCTCCGCCTCCAGGGTCAGAGCCACCTCCACGCTGTTGGTGAAGGTCCGCCCTCCCTCGATGCTCACCCGAGGAGCGTCCGGCGGCGTCCGGTCGATACGGAACTGGAAGCTCTCGTCCACTTCCAAATTCTGCCCTATGATGCTGAGCGCCCCGCCGATGTGCAGCGTGTGCTCCCCTTCCTGAGTCTCCGCCCCCACCGTGAAACTACCCGTCCAGGTAGTGGCGTTGCGCCAGGCGCCCGTCACGCTGATCTGATCGAACGGCGACAGCAGACCGAAGGTCACCGTGGGATTCACCTCCTGATCCATCTCTTTGGAGAATCCGATCTCGAAGTTGAGCCCTCCCGGGCCAAAGATCGACAGCTCTTCTCCTGCCTCTCCGTCTCCGTTCACCGCGATGCTGGTCACTACCGGCAGACGCTGGCTGATGGTCACCGCGATGCTGGTGCTGGCCGACGGATTCCCCGCCTCGTCCAGCGCTCTCAGCTCCAGCTGGTGCGTGCTGCCGTCTTCCAGAGCCGATGCATCCCAGATGAAATCCATCTCATTGCTGTTGTCCACGGAGTTGTGCAGCTCTCCGTCCACCAAAAGCTCGATGCGCGCCACCCCCACATCGTCCTCGCCCAGCGCCCGGATCGCCACCTCGCCAAACACTTCTTCGTTGGCCGCCGGCGTCTCGAAACGCACCGTCGGCGCCAGCACGTCGACGATGACCTCGGCGGTCGCCGACCGCGTCGCGTTACCGGCTGCGTCGCGGAACCGGGCGTACACCACCCGAGCACCATCCCCTTCAGCCAGCGACCAGACCTGCTCCCCCTCGTACGCGACCCAGGCCACCCCCTCGTAACTCGGCTCGTTGGCGATCTGCATCTCCACCACGCCGGTCCCCTCGTCCGTGGCCGACAGCGTCAGGGTCACCTGGTTCGAATTGGTCGTGCGCGCCCCGCCGTCGATTGCCACCGAACTGGTCTCGGGCGGCACCACATCCAGTCTGAACTGGAAGCCCTCGTCCGCATCCATCGGCTGGCCGATGCTGCTCAACCCCCCGGATACGCGCAGGGTGTGCAGCGCCTGCGGGGTCTCGGCCCCCACCGTGAAGCTACCGGTCCAGGTCGTGGCGTTGGTCCAGGTGCCGGTCACGCTATGCTGATCGAACGGCGACAGCGCACCGAAACTCACCGTGGGATCCACCGTCTGATCCATATCCTTGGAAAAGGCGATCTCAAAGTTCAATCCTCCCGGACCGAAGATCAGCGATTCCAGCGCCTGCCCAGTCTCATCCTCTCGCACCACGATGCTGGCCACTACTGGAGGACGCTGACTAACCGTCACCGCAATGCCGATGCTGGCCGACGGATTCCCCGCTTCGTCCAGCGCTCTCAGCTCCAGCTGGTGCGTGCTACCGTCTTCCAGAGTCGATGCATCCCAGGTGAAGCCCATCTCGGCGCTGTTGTCCACCGCACTGACCAGTTCCCCATCGACGCGCAGCTCGATGCGCGCCACTCCTACGTTGTCCTCGGCAATGCCGCGCACCGCCACCTCGCCGAACAGCGCGTCGTTGTCCCCCGGCGTCTCAAAGCGCACTGTCGGCGCCAGCACGTCGACGATGATCTCGGCGGTCACCGACGCGGTGGCGTTGCCCGCCCCGTCGCGGAACCGGACATACACTATCCTGGCCCCTTCTCCGGACGCCAGCGACCAGACCTTCACCCCGTCGAAATCCTCCCAGGCCGCTCCGTCGAAGCTCGGCTCGTTGGCGATCTGCATCCCGGCCACGCCCGTGCCCGCATCCGTGGCGTCCAGCGCCAGCGTCACCTCGTTGCTGTTGGTCGAGCCAATTCCGCCTTCGATGGCCACCGATCCCGCCTGGGGCGGCGCCGTATCCAGCGCAAAGGTCTGGCTCACATCCGGATCCATGAACGTACCCGACTGCGCCTTCCCGTCGGCCACGCGCACCGTGTACAGTCCATCCCCCGTGGACCCCGAGAAGGTGACGCTCCCCCCCCACTGCGTGTCCGAACTCCACGTGCCCGTCACCGCCAGCTGGTCGAACGGATTCTCCCGGCCGACCGTGACCGCCAGCTCCACCGTCTGGTCCATCTCCTTGTCGAACAGCAGCTCAAAATCGACCGTGCCGGCCTGCACCGGGCTCGGATCGCTCAGCGCGACCGTGGTCACCTGCGGTTTGGCGTTGTCAATGATGACGCTGCCGTGCACGTCCACCACCGACTCGTTACCGGCCGCATCCCTGGCCATCACCCGAATCGTATGGCTGCTCTCATTCTCCAGATCCGACACATCCCACGCATACGCATACGGCACTTCGCGTCGGGTGACCACCACCTCGCCGTCGATACTGATCTCCACCTCGGTGATCCCGACGTTGTCGTTCGCCTCGGCGACGATCTGGAAACTCCCGGAAATTCGCTGTCCCTCCACGGGCGCAACCAGCGCTACCGTGGGCAGAATCCCGTCCAGGGGAGCCGCCTTGCTGACCTTCGAAGGCCGGCTTTCATCCCCGCCGACGATGACCGTTACCTGATACTCGTATTCCACAATCTCCACCAGCCCCGAGTCCTTGTACGCGTTGGCCGTGGCCGTGGCGATCTGCTCGAACTCCCCCTGTCCGGCCGCGCGCCGATAGACCACGAACCGCTCAAACTGGGGAAACTCCAGACCGCTCCAGGTCAGTTCGACGCCGCTCTTAACGCCCACGGCCGTCAGCCCAAAGCCCACCTCCGCACCCGGCCGCGCCGGATCGAGGGGATTGTTGCGCTGCCGATCCCCTCCGCACGCCATGTACACCATCATCCCCACTAACAGTCCCAGCAGCAGTATCCGCGATGTAAGTTTTGTATTGTTCATGCTCAATCCCCTGGTCGATAGCTTGCCGGATTTCAGCAGTTCTCTTCGCTCCATGTCGGCCACCTTAGAAATGCCAGCGGAGCGCCACCATGCCGCGCCCCCGCTCGTCCATGCGCACATCCAGCGATGTCCTGGTCTCTTCTTCCATACGCCGGTAGATCCGGTCCGGCTGGCGGCTCGTCAGATACAGATACGCCGCCGTGATGATACTCGCCGTCGACACTCCGGCCAGCAGACTGCCCTGACTGTCATTGTCTTCGGCCTCGCTGAAGTTGCTGGCGATCTCCTCCTCCACCACCGCGTTGCGGTAGCGCTCGTACGCGTCGTCGGCCTTTCCCTTGGCCGAGATGGAGCCGAAACCCGCACCCGCACCTACTCCCAGAAAGACCCACCGGCCGATCCGCTTGAACGCCGACTTCTTCGTCTCGATCACCTCGATCCCCAGCTGTCCCAGGAGCCCCACCGCCACCATGTCGGCCGCCTGCAGGATCTCCGGATGGCTCGCCTGCTCCGCCGTCAGCACCTTCCCCGTCTCCGTGTCGATCATGCGCGCGTTGACCTGGAACTGCCCTCCCTCCTGCAAAAAGCTCCCCAGAATCATCGTCTGCGCCCCGACCAGGCGCCCCACTTCCGCGGCGCTCTCCTCGTCGAGAAAACCGGTCTGCGCCAGCAGCTGCTCGTTGATCGCCTCCTGAATGCGATTGCGCTCCACCAGCTGCACCATCCCCGACTTGGCCATGAAGGTGCCGATCGCCTCCGACAGTCCGGAAGTGTACTGGTCGTACGCAGCATCCCCCGTCTGGTTCTGGAAGTCGGCCAGGGCGATGCGGGATTCGCTATCCTGCGCTAGAGCCGCAGAGGCCACCAGGGCAAGCAGACCCCCTATGAACGCGCTTTTCCATTTTCCAATCACTTTTCTCCACCTCCTGAAAAACAGTATTGTCGAATCTCTCCAGAATCTGTTTCGCCTGTGAATATCTGCTGAACGCAATGAAGTATATCGAAAGATGAACGCCGCCGCACGGCTGAATTTCCTTTCGCTTCCCCCTATTTCAAAACCACGGTTACACTTCCCGTCCCCATCTTCCCCACCTCTGCCTGGTATCCTCCCAGCCCCTGTCCCTGCAGATGTGCCACCAGCCCCTGGATATCCCCCCTCGGCTCGAACTCGAATACCGCTCCCTTCTGATCAAAAGAGCGCCACGCCAGCCCTTCCAGCATCGGCACCTGGCGCAGCTCCTCTTCGATCCCCTGCATACTCTCGTACGCCCCTACCCCCTCCAGGCGCACCATCCCGCCCGGACGCTGGGCGCGCAGCTTCTGCCAGTACGTCTCCACCTCCGGCAGCACCTTGCGCGCCAGCTTGATGCCGGCCCTCTGCAGGGCGATCTGCTCGGCCGTGCTCGGTTCCAGGTGCGCTCCCGGGGCGTTGACCACCTGCGCCGACACCACGTCCCCGGTAGCTGCGGAGATGATCTTGACCGTCATATTCCCCTGAAAAGAGGCCGCATCCACCTTCAGCAGCTTCTGCATGGCCGCGCTGCTCTGCTTGGCTTTGGCCGTGCCCATCACCAGAAAATCCGCCTTCAGCGCTCTGGCCACGGCCGCCGCGTACGCCGGCTCCCCGTCGATGGCCGCCTGGATCTGTTCCGCCGTCAAATTGGCCGCGCTTCCCTTGTCCACCACCTTCCAATCCGGCTTCCCCTTCAACACCGCGTTGGTGAAGCCGGTTTCCGCCACTCCGGACTCCAGAGACGAGCCAGCCTCTTCCAGAGCCCGCTCCTCGCGCAGCAATACCAGGATGACCGGCATCCGTCCCCCTTCCTCAAACTCGAAGTGCAGCACCGGATACCCCGTGGCGCCCATGCTCCATCCCCCGGCCGGGGGATCCCAGGCCGGCAGCGCCACCGCTTCCGACTTGGCCAGAAACAGCCCCTTGGCTCCGGCACCCAGTTCGACGACCGGATGCTGCTCCGCACCCATCTTGGCCGCCTGTTTGGGTATCTCCTGTTCGAGAAACCGTTTGACCTCCACCAGATTCACCAGACCGTCGTTGTCCCCCTCTTCGTCCGCCCTTCCCTTGAGCCCTTCCAGCAGCGTGTGGGTGAAGATTCCGTGCCCCAGGTTCGGCAGTTCGTATGCCACCTGATCCGCCCGGGCCGCCGCCAGCGTCACCTTGCCCGCTCCCATATCCTCAAATCCCGCGGCCGAAAGGGTCTGCAATCCCTTCAACCCGCCCGAATGACACGCATCCGTGATAAAGACCTTGCGCTGCGCCGGGATCGCCCCCCACAAAAACTGCAGCCGCCCCTTCTCTATGCCCGTCGACAGCAGATTGGTGCGCAGCGCGTCGGCCGGTATCAGATAGTAGGCCGCCCCCTGCACCACGTGGGGCCCTTCCGCCCCGTGCCCGGCGTAGTAGAAAATGACCATATCCTCCGGACGGGTGGCCTTCCGCACCAGGTGATCCTCGATCGCCCGGCCGATCTTGAGATACGTGGCTTCCGCACTCGGCAGAAAAACCACGTTCTCATCCGGCAGAATGCCCATCTTGGGATCGATGAGGAATTCGTAAAACGCCCTGGCGTCCTTTTCGGCAAAACGCAGATCGGTGATCGTCTCGTCCTGGTATTCGTCGATACCCACAATCAGGGCGTAGATCTCCCCTTTCCCCCCGACCTCTTCCGCCACTACCCGCTGCACCACGATTTCGGCATCGACGCTGTTTCCCGCCGCATCCTTGGCCTCGATAGTAATTCGATTCTCCCCCGCTTTCAGGGGAAAGACCCGGTCGAAAAAGGCGGTCTCATCAGCCTCTTCCTCTTCCAACTCGGCGACCATCAGATCCCGGCCTCCCATCCGCTGCCCGTTGAAGACGATCTCCTCCACCTCGCTGTCGGTCACGATGCGCCCCTGCACCCGGACGGTCGCTTCCGTCGTCTCGACCGGGCCATCGAGTGCCCCGGTCGGTTCGTCGATCTGGACGAGGATGTGAGCCCCTTCCTCCAGCTCGACCACCGCCAGATCTCGCCCTCCTTTGGGTCCCCCCCAGCCTGCCTGGACACCGAGCACCCAGATCGCCAGGACCCCGGCGACAAAGCGGATTTGAAACCTCCTCTTATGCGGGTTGTTGCGGAATGGATTCATAACTTTCAACCTTCAATTCGGTATCTGGAGGATTTCTCAGAAAGAAAATTCCATTAAATCATACAGCATTTTTGGGTGAAAACGAAAAGAAATCTACTCAGAAATAAAAAAAAATTGGACTCCGCAATTCCCACTAACCCCTGATCGAATCAGAAGTGCAAGGTGCATAAAGCATGCCAGCCTTCTCTCTCAAACCCAGAAAACATCTCAACACATTGTAAAAAAAAGAGATCCATTCACAGTTCATTTTCTTTCAATTGAAGACATTCGTTTACAATTTTTGTAAAAAAAAGTTTACACCTACATGCACTATCATCCCTATTTCCTTTATTTATAAGAACATAAAAGAATTATTTTTTGTTTACATGGAAATGTATACCAATATTTACGAAATCACCCACCTCACTCTTTTCCCTTTCCCTATTTTACATGCGCTATCTTCCTCACCTGATGCCGCTTTTCAAAGACTTATCCCCGCATCTCTGAAGCAAAAGCTACGCCAGGAACTCTTTTATAGCGGTCCAAATGCCGTAAGGTCTTCCATCAGATACACTAAGGTCGAAAAAATCTCGATTTCTATTTCTCTCATTTACTGGCTAGAGATCTAGCAGACTTAAAAAAAATGGAGCATAAATCTCCTAAAGGTATGTATTTAAATATCTTATTACTGTTAATTGTCTGAACAGTAGATTTTGTACAATCTTTGTACAGTGAGGAGGGGAAAGAGGCTTGTTGAATAATCCGGCGCCAGTGGGCATTCATCCAGTTGATTCACTGACCGGCGCCCATAGTTTTGCCGGCGATCCATCAAAGCCCCCCCAAGAGCCGCACTGCCGCCTGGACGATGGCAGTGCGGCTCTTGGGGGATGTCTCTATCCTATTTTACCAATACCACCTTGTGCCCTTTGATGAAATCCCCCGCCCTCATCCACATTATATACATCCCCGTCGCCAGCTGCCGGCCATCGTCGTCCCTGCCATCCCACACCGCCCGGTGATGCCCCAATCTCCGCTGCCCTTCCACCAGCCGACGCACCACCTGCCCCAGCGTGTTGTACACCACCAGTTCCACATCCCCCTCACGCGGCAGCGAATACTTCACCACCACCTCGCTGTTGAACGGATTCGGATACGGCACACCCAGCGCATACGACGTCGGCAGCACCAGCATCTCCTCGGCCAGTTCCAGCAGCTTCCCCAACGGACCGCCGAACGCATCCGCAAACAGAAAGAAATCCCCGAAGTCCACCAAACCGCTCTGGTCCAGATCGTACGCCGGATCATCCCCGCCGAACGCATCCGCGAACATGAAAAAGTCCGCAAAGTCCACCAACCCATCCCCGTTGAAGTCGCCCAGCAACCCCGGCGTCTCCGACGCCTCCACCAGCACCGTCGTCCGCAGCGGCTCTGCCGAATTCCCAGCCCCGTCGATCGCGTAGATGATTACCGGGTACACCCCCTCCTTCAGGAAACCGGCATACACGCCGCGCCACTGACCGTCGGCATCGACCGCCAGTTCCACCTCCGGATACCCCGTCAGCGACGACAGCGAATCAGACTCCGGGGGGATGATCATCGCTCGGACCACCTTCAGGTTTCCCTCCGCATCGTCGATCCGCGCGCTGATCTCCACCCCCTGCTCCGCCACCGGCCTGGCCAGCTTCAGCCGCGGACCCAGGCCATCCTCGCTGATCGGCGCCGTCTGCGTTACTATTCGCTTCCCGGCCCCACCCGCCACCGACGACAGTGAACTCGCCTTGATCTGCGGAGATAGATCCCCCAGCTCGAACGGTGCGCCGATAAACGCATCCATCGTCTGCAGGTAGTCGCCCGGCTGGTTGGCGATCACATTCCCCTCCGCTTCCAACCCCGGACGCTGATCCCTGAATCCTCCCGGCAAATTCCGCAGGATGTTGTGCGTGTGCAGGAACGCCTCCTGCAGACTCTTCCCCTGATACAGATCGGTCAGGAAGTATTGCGAGAAAGACATGTATCCCTCGGCCTGGTAGAACGCCAGACCCGGACCGGTGCTGGCGATCACCTGCCGTCCCTGTTGCGACAGGTCGCGGATGAAGTTCCCCGCGTGAGCGGCATCCACGATCAGCGTGGCAGAGCTGCCAGTAGCCTCTTCCAGCGCCGTCAACTCCTGCCCCAACTGCATCGCCGTCAGCATTTCTCCCGGACTCACTTCCAGACCCATCGGCGTGCCCTTGCCCACCAGATACAGGAACAGCGGGTTGTCGGCGTTGACTCGGTCTTTGGCCCACGTCCACGCCGCACTCATATCGGTCATCGTCGCCGTCCCGTCCACGTCCTCCATGAACCCGTCCCGATCCACATCCTGCTCCTGGCGGTCGTTCAGATAGAACACCTTCTCCTTGAGCAGTCGGCGTTTCTGGAACGTCCGGTAGGCCAGATTCGCCAGATAGTTACTCGTCGGCCAGAAAATGTCGCGCGGGCTGTCCTGACCACAGGCCAGCACGATCACCCGTCCGACATCCGACTGCACCGGCACGGCCATCACCGAACTCGTCGCCCCCAGGAAACGGCTATTCCCCTTCCAAGAGGTCCAGATCTCCCACAGCCCCTGCTGGTCCATCCGCAGGTCGTGGCCGTAGAACCCCTCCGCACCCGACAGCACACCTTCGATCGTCTCCTCACTCTTGTCCGGTTTGCGCACGTTGATGGTTACCGCCACAGTGCCCGGACTGGGATAGATCCGTCCCTTCAGCGTAGCGATCCACCCCAGATCCGCATCATCCGCAAGATCCGATGTCGCCGTGATCCGCGTCTTCCCCGAAGTTACCCTGAACGCCGCCGTGCGGCTCTGCGATCCCTCGAAGTCGTCATTCCCCACCCACGATGCCGTGGCATTCCACTTATCCGTAAACGGCGCCAGGAACTGCGCCCGGTATCCTCCCTCCGGGTCCGTGTCCACGGTCCGGGTAATCAGCGTATCGGCGCGCTCCGCCCGGAAATCCAACTGCACCTGCGTCTCCATCCCGGGAAACAGCCGGCCATTTACCTGCAGCGGAACATCCAGCGGCACCTCTTCCTGGTCCAGCTCCAACGTCAGCACGCTCTCCTCCTGCCCTCGCTCCGTCACCTCTACCAGCAGGGGCGTCGATTGCGAACGCTCCCCACCTTCCCCCTTCAGGGTGACGTTGAACCGTCCCACGGCTGCGTCCTCGGCCACTCGCACCGTCACCCCCACGACGCGCGGCGGGACGACCTTCTCCAGAGGGAAGAAGAACTCTACCCCGGTCGGCGCGGCGACCGACAACGCGATCTCATCGTCGAACCCCTCCACCGACTCGATACTGATCGGCAGAATCAGCGAATCCCCCGGCACGATGGCCACGCTCTTGCGCAGCAGCAGGATGCGAAAATTCCCCCCGCCCTTAGGCGTCACCGTCACCGTGGGCGAGTGGATGACGCTTTCCAGGTTCCCCTGCCCCACGCTGGTGATCTGGTAGGCGTAGGTCTGGTCGTTGATCAGATCGATATCCGCAAAGCTCGTATCGACCATAGCCTGCCGCGTGATCCGATTGAAGTCGCTGTCCTCCCGATCGCGGCGATAGATGTTATAGCCCACCAGAGTGCTGTCCTGCACCGCCTGCCAGCTGAGCCGCACCTCCTGATCCCCGGGCACGGCCTGCAGCGTCTCCGGCGGCGGCGGTGGAGAGACTTCCGTGCCGGCCGGGCCGAGATAGACGGACAAACCCTCCTTCCCCAGGATCGTGTACAGCGTGTTGGTTGGCCGGTTAAAAGCGATAAAATCCGCGCGGGTGCTGGTATAAAAATCACCGAGGCTCAAGGTCTCCAGATCCAGAATCTGTCCCGATTCCAGGTACGCCTTGCCGCGTTTTTCATCTATTGTGATTTCATAAGAAGAATAGAAATCGGCCTGCAGTTCCACCGTCTCGACGATCTCGTCCAGGGTCGCGTCGACGATAGAGAGCTGGCCGTTCCCGAAGCCTTCCAGCCGGGAGAACAGATAGACCTGGTTCCTCTCCTCGTTCACCTCGATATTCGTGATAGCGGAAGGCACGTCGATATACCCGGTGATCTCTTTGCTCTCCAGGTCGAGAACGCCCACCCTTTTGGCATTATCGGGCCAGCCCCTGAGCACCAGGTAGGCCTTTTCCGCACCCGGCCCTATAATTATGGGCTGGAAATCCCCACCCGGCAGCACGGAGTCTATCCTGGCTCCGGTCAGCAGATCGAGCCTGTGCAGCCCCTTGCCCCCTCCAAGCACCGGCACCCACAGTATCCTTCTGGTGGGGTCGGCGGCGAACCGGACATCGACATCGAGCGCTACCCCGATCGGCTCGGCGCGCAGCAGCTTGAAACTCGGCAGCTCGTAGGTGACCAGCGTCGAGTCCTCTCTCAAGAAGAGCCGCTGGGCCTCATCGACCACCAGAATGTCCCCGCTCGGTCCTCCCGCCCCTTCCACGGTGCGGATGATATTCCCCGAGGCGTCCAGCGCCGAGAATCCGCCGATTTCCCCCCTGGACACGTACACCTGGTTGTTGGTTTCGGAAACGGCTATCCCCCTGGGATCGGCCCCGATGCTGATCACCGATCTCACTGCTTTCGTCCGACTATCCAGCCGGAAAAGCAGATTTCCCGCGCTAACAGCCAGGATCTCGTCGCTCTGCAGATCCTTCTCCAGACTCAAAATTTGCGTCGACAGGACATCCCGCTTATCGGCCTGGAAACTTTCCAGGCCGATAGTAACCAGCCCCCCACCCCACGCGGAGCGGTTGGCCACCCACAGCCTGTCGCTCTCCGCATCCAGCAATAGCCTGCCGGAGAGATCCTGGATATCTCCGGCAGAATCGTGCCCCCCCGTGCCGCGATCGATGCGCAGCAGACGATTCTCCCCCATAGAAGCGTACAGGAAAGGCCGCACCGGATCGACCGCCAACTCCACCGGATGGTAGTCCAGCGCTATGGACCCTTCGATCTGGAAATTCTCCAGATCGATGATTTCTATCAGTTTGTTCGCCGTGTTCGAGGCGTACAGCTTGCCCGCCTCTCTATCCAGAGCCAGCCCGCTGATACCCATAAATTCCACTGCGACCTGTTCCACATCGGCGAGAAGCGGAGTGAGAGGGATCTGCTCTATGACCTTGCTCAGGGAAAGATCTACCACAGTTACCGAGGCGGTGCGTCCCAGATAGAGCCGGCGGCTCGACTCGTCCAGATAGCTCGAACTGATGGGCCCCGCGCCGATGGGGATATCCCCTACCCCAGAATTCGTCCTGAGATCGAACACCCCGCCGCCGTTTACATAGAGTTCCCCCAGGCTCTCGCTGAGATCCAGGTTCTCGAGATAGAAATGCTCCGAAAGGTCGATGACGCCGGTCACGGCGTTCAGGTCGAGATTCACGATGGAGATGTTTTTCGTCTCCTCATTGCCGATGTACGCCTTCCTCCTCCCCTGGTCTATCACCATGCTCACACCCTTGGCCCCATTGCCGGCCTTGGGACCCAGGTTGATCGTGCGGAACAGTTGCCAGAAAGCCGCTCTTCTCGGATCCCTGAGCGCCTCTTCCTCTTCCCCGGCACCGGCCTGATCGTCGGGCTCCTGATACTCGGGATCGTCGAAGTCCGCTTTCAGCACCCCTTGATAGGTCCTGGCGTAAACCATAGATGGATCGACCGGATCCACGACGATTCCATACACCCAATTCGCCATCGGAAATTCTTCCCACGTCGTCCCCCCATCTATGCTTCTGGCCATCAACCAGCTACCGTCGTGGGGACTGCTCCCGTAGCAGTACACGATGTCCGGATTGGCAGGATTGATTTGCACTAACGAAGACCCGCCGACGTTGACCCCGACCGGATCGACATCGACCCAGCTCAGACCCCGGTTATTGCTGCGGTAGAGCCGGTTGTTCCGAATGGCATAGATGTGTCTCCCCCGCACGGAAAGGCCGTATACGCTGGTATTATCGATCTGCTGCCAGGTTTCCCCCTGATCCGAAGAGGCGAAGATCCCCTGCTCATCCGAGTCTCCGACCGCTACGTAGACTACTCCGGGATTCAGAGGGTCCACCTGGATATAGCGAATACTTATTTCCCGGGGCAATCCCTGGACCAACTCCCAGTTCTTACCCCTGTCCAGGCTGCGGAAGAATTGGAGGGTTTGCATCTCCTGATAATAACCAGTGGCGAAGAAGACCGGACCCGAGGGGGAACTTGTAGCCTTCAGCGTCGATATAGAGATCGACCTCGGTGCCGCCGTTTCCCAGGTGTCGCCTCCGTCCTCGCTGACGTAAATGCTCTGTCCCACGACGTATATTCGACTGGACTGATCCGGGTCCACCAGCAAGGTATTGATCGACCCCATGCTCGATGGGGTCATCCTTTCCCAGTCTCCCCCTCCGGTGATACTCCTGAAGGCACCATCCTCCTTGGCGACGTACACTCGCTGGGGTCTCTGCGGATCGATAGCGAGGGCAAACACGTAGGGAAGAATGACTTTTCCGCCCATCTGATTCCAGGTCTGCCCACCGTCGCGCGTTTCGAAAATTCCCTGGTTGCGCACCCCCACATACAGACGATCTTTGTCATCCGGATGGGCGATCAGTTTTCTCGGTTCCCCAGGTGTTTCCCACACTCTCTCCCACGTCTGCCCACCATCCTCACTGCGCGACAGCTCATTTGTTCCCGAGTCACTCTTGTAAACTACCGACAGATCGACAGGGCTGACCGCAAACTGCTTCCCGTTGAAGTCCTCCGTCGTGAGAATCACCGTGCCATCCCCGCTGACGAAAAGATCCCCATGTGCCCTTACTGTTTCCACCTCTTCTACCTGTGTCCAGGTATCTCCCCCATCCTCGCTGTAGTAGACTCCCCTTTCCGCCACGCTGATATACACCCGACCCACATCGATGGCCATAGTGATATTCTCTACTGATCCCTCATCCATCACCCTCTCCCAGATGACCCCGCCATCCATCGTGCGCACCACCCCTCCCAGTCCTCCAAACATATCCGACAGTCCGGCAAAAATGATATCCCCGTCGTGCGGATCGGTGGCGACACCGACCACCATCCCCCTCGAGATATCCGTGTTGATATCTTTCCAGGTATCCCCTCCGTCCTCGCTCCTGAAAACCCCTCCATAGGCGCCATGGAAGATCGTATCCGGGTCGTGCCAGGATACCGCAAGGGCAGCACTCCCACCCCCCACAAAAAATTCTTTCTTATCCCAGGTACTGCCCCCGTCCTGTGTTCGGTAGAGCTTCCCCCCGCTCGGAACGTACATGATATCGGGGTTCGAGGGAGCGAATGCTATCTCTCTCCCTATGTCCATATCTGTGCCCAGCGGCGTCCAGGGTCCAATCTGGTGCCACTCTCCAGGGGGAATCTCGATGACTTCACCCACTTCCAGATCATCACCTGCTACCGGTTCCCCTCCATCATCGGGATCCGGCGGCTCCTCCCCGTCATCAGGAACAGACGTTCCGAATTCGACAGCCTCCGGAACGGCAAACAGATCCACTTCCGGCTGAAAGTCCGCTCCCACCCGCATGGTGGCCGCTCCGAAGCTCAGGGCCGCGTGCAGCACTTCTCCATTGTCGGAAAAGACCAGATCGCTACCTCCAAACCGGTCGATCCCGTTCAGGGCCAAGGACCAGTTTTCGCCTCTGTCCAGGCTGACATAGATTCCAATGCCGCCAACGGCAAACATCATGTCAGGTCTGCCAGGGGCCACCACCAACCCGGTGGCGTTACCGGTGTAAATATCCTTCGCATCCCTTTCCATCTCGGTCAATTCCCACCAGCGCCCCCCGGACTGGCTTCTGAAAATCCCCAGGTCGGTTCCCAGATAGATGGAAGAATCCGGATGTACCAGTATGGCCTCTATCAGCTGGGCATGCTGGCCGTAGTTTCCCTCAATGTCGCTCGCGGAGATCTTCGTCCACGTCTCCCCGCTATCCTTACTCGTGAGGAAGAGATTCTCTCCCGCCGACCTCTTCCCCGCCACGTACATGGTTGCCGGATCGTTCGGATCGAAGGCGATCAACTCTACGGGCACCTCCTCCAGATATTTCGCCCAGGTAGCCCCCCCGTCGTCGCTGCGCAGAATTCCCTTGTCCCATTCCAGAAGGATACAGTGGATGGAACCACCCGGATCTATGATCACCGACTCGGCCTGGTTGACGGGAAAATCCCAAATCTGTTCCCAGGACTCCCCGAAATCTGCACTGTGATAAAGCCCTCCCCATCCCCGAACCGCGGCATACATTCCCCCTTCGGTGCCGGGCTCCAGGACAATATCCATGACAGTGTTCGCTCCGACCGTACCAATGCTCAGTTTTTCCCAGGTTCTGCCGTAATTATCGCTGCGGTATAGATCACCTCCGCCGCTTGTATATGCTGCCCTGGGAGAAAAAATCCCGAAGACGATCCACGGGTGAAGGGTATCCACGACGACTCTCGTCATCTCCATGGGGCGAGGGATATCGCCCACCCGCTCCCAGCTTCTTCCGTAGTCGTCACTGCGATACAGTTCGTCTACGCTGGAGATAGCCTGGCCGTACACGACTCCTCCAACCATGGCCAGAATTCTCATGTAATCTTCGCCCGTGTCGCTCCACGTCTGTCCTCCATCCTCGCTGATCTGGATTTTCCGGCTGCCCCAATCCTCATTGGCGATCAACAGACGATCTACATCCCGCTCGTCGGCAAACAGCCACCTCCCGTTGAAGTGTTCGGGGATGGTCCGCTTTGTCCAGGTCTGTCCGGCATCCTCGCTCCGGAAGAGATCGACGACCCCATCGGTTTTGGCCGCAGTAAAGAGTATGCCCTCGTCTGCTCCAGAGACCGCAAAGGCGGCTAATTCCCCTTCCGGCATCACAATGCGTTCCCAGGTTCCGCCATTGTCATCGCTGACGTATACCTTCCGGTTTGAAAACCATCCCACCTCCCGGTAAATCCTTTCGGATCCGGCGGCAATCAGAACTGTCGATTCATCAAAGGACGAAATCGTCTTCCAGGTACCACCTCCATCCCTGGTCTCCATGAAGTCGTTGCGTTTCTGCACCAGCATATTGCCCGGCTTGCCCGGTATCAGCAGGAGTTTGTCACCGTAGGTCCCCAACTGCTCTCCGTTGACAAGTATATTTTCCCATGTCGCGCCCCCATCCCGACTCCGAAGAAGACCCGACCTGCTGGTGACGATATAGACAGTCGATGGATCTCCCTGCTCAATGGTTATCCCGCGAATTTCACCCACGTCCTGCAGTTGGTCCGGGGCTATGCGTTCCCAGGTCTGCCCGCGATCTTTCGTCTTGAAAAAGGCGCAGGCGAAGACTACATTGCTCCCCCCACTGCCTGTCGAGCCGGAGAACCCCACATAGGCTATGTCGGCGTTCCCTGGGTCCATCGCTATGAAGTCGATACTCGACATTCCCTCGGGACCGGTGAGTTGCCATCTGTTGGATGTTTCGGGGAATTCCTCCTCCGCAAGGTCCGGGACACTCGGCACAGTCTGTGCGACACTCATCCCTCCCAGTAGCAGTCCTGCCAGGATGACTGCAATCTCTCGACTTCCGAAGTAAGTCTTCATCTATCCGGACCTCTCTTTTTTTATATCAATCCCGAGCCCGCCAATTCGATACCCAGTTATTTCATCAACGCCACTTTGTACACCTGGACAAACTCATTGGAAGGTTGAAAACCATTTTCCAATGCCGACTTTTCTATTTTAAAAAGACGACCTTCTGCACCTTCTGGAACCTAAGATCCGTCGGACGCGATCCGTCTGAGCGCCACTCCCCCGCCCTCATCCGCACCACATACATCCCCGTCGCCAATTGCCGACCATCGCCATCTCGTCCATCCCACATTACCCGATGATGCCCCATGCCCTGATGACCTTCTACCAGCCGACGCACCACCTGTCCCAGCTCGTTGTACACCACCAGTTCCACCGCACTCTCCCCCGGCAGCGTATACCTCACCACCACCTCGCTGTTGAACGGATTCGGATACGGCACACCCAGTTCATACGACGTCGGCAGCACCAGCATCTCTTCCGCCAGTTCCAGCAACTTCCCTAAAGGACCGCCGAACGCATCCGCGAACAGGAAGAAATCCCCAAAGTCCACCTGACCACTCCCGTCTAGATCATACGCCGGATCACTCCCCCCAAACTGATCCGCGAACATGAAAAAGTCCGCGAAATCCACCAGTCCATCCCCGTTGAAATCCCCCGTCGGCAGCGGCGGCGGAGGTTCCACCAGCACCGTCGTCCGCAAAGGCTCCGCCGCGTTACCCGCGCCGTCGATCGCGTAGATGATCACCGGATAGACGCCCTCCTCCAGAAAATCGGAATACACCCCCGACCACTTATTCCCTCCGTCCGACGCCAGCTCCACTTCCGGATAACCCGTCAACGACGACAGCGAATCCGACTCCGGTGGGATGATCATTGCCCGCACCACTTTCAGGTTCCCCTCCGCATCGTCGATCCGGGCACTGATCTCCACTCCCTGCTGCGCCAGAGGCTTGGCCAGCTTCAGCCGTGGACCGAACCCATCCTCGCTGATCGGTGCCGTCTGCGTCACCACCCGCTTCCCCGCTCCACCCGCCACCGACGACAGCGAACCCGCCTTGATCTGCGGCGACAGATCCCCCAGCTCGAACGGCGCCCCGATGAAGGCATCCATCGTCAGCAGGTAGTCACCCGGCTGGTTGGCGATCACGTTCCCTTCCGCTTCCAATCCAGGACGCTGGTCGCGAAACCCGCCCGGCAGGTTGCGCAGGATATTGTGGGTGTGCAGGAACGCTTCCTGCAGACTCTTCCCCTGATACAAATCGGTCAGGAAATACTGCGAGAAAGACATGTAGCCCTCGGCCTGGTAGAACGCCAGCCCCGGTCCCGTGCTGCCGATCACCTTCCTCCCCTGACTCGACAGATCGCGGATGAAGTTCCCCGCGTGCGCCGCCTCCACGATCAACGTCGCCTGCGTGCCCGTCGATGACTCCACCTCATCCAGCCAGGTCCCCAACTGCGTCGCCGTCAGCACTTCCCCTGGACTCACTTCCAGTCCCATCGGCGTTCCCTTGCCCACCAGATACACGTACAGCGGGTTGTCCGCATTCACTCGTTCCTTCACCCAATCCCACGCCCCTCCTATTCCGTCCATCGTCGCCCCACCGTCCACGTCTTCCTGGAACCCATCCCGGTCCACGTCCTGCTCCTGACGATCGTTCAGGTAGACGATCTTCTCTTTCAGCAATCTTCTCTGCTGGAACGTCGTATAGGCCAGATTCGCCAGATAGTTACTCGTCGGCCAGAAGATGTCGCGCGGGCTGTCCTGACCGCAGGCCACCAGCAGCACCCGTCCCACATCGGCGGCCACCGGAATCGTCATCACAGAGCTGGCCGCACCCAGCAGACGATCGTTCCCCTTCCACGATGTCCAGACTTCCCACAGCCCCTGCTGGTCCATCCGCAGATCGTGGCCATAGAACCCTTCTTCACTCGCCAGCAATCCTTCGATTCTCTCCTCCGTGCCGTCCGGCTTGCGCACGTTGAGCGTGACGGCCACCGTGCCCGGATTGGGATAGATCCGTCCCTTGACCGTGGCGATCCATCCCAGATCCGCATTGTCGGCCAGATCCGATGTAGCCGTGATCCGCGTCTTCCCCGACGTCACCGCGAACTCCACCGTCCGACTCTGCGCCCCCTCGAAGTCCGCATTCCCCGTCCACGACGCCGTGACGCTCCATTTGTCAGTGAACGGCGCCTGGAACGGCGCACGATAGCCCCCCTCTTTATCCGTGTTCACGGTCAAGGTGATTAGCGTATCCGCATGCTCCGCCCGAAAGTCCAGTTGCACCTGCGTCGACGTCCCCGGGAACAGTCGGCCACTGATGCTCAGCGGAATATCGAGAGGCACTTCCTCCTGATCCAGATCCAGCGTCAGCACGCTCTGCTCCAGCACCTTCGCCGTCACCTCCACGACAATTTCCGCCGTGTTAGACTTGTCACTGCTCTCCCCCTGAAGGGTTAGCTCGAACCGTCCCAGCGGCGCATTCGCCGCCGCGCGCACCTTCACTTCCACGATGCGCGGAGGAACGATCTTCTCAGGACTGAAAACCACCTCTAGCCCCGCCGGCACTTCGGCCGACAGCATCACTTCCTCGTCGAATCCTTCCAGGGGTTCGATGCTCATCGGCAGCGACACCGAATCCTCTCGCGTCACGGACACGCTCTTACGCAGCACCAGCATGTCGAAATTGTCCCCGCCCACGGGCATGGCCGCCACCGGCTCCGTGCGCCCGATGTTCTCCAGCGCGAATGTTCCGACGCTGGAGATCCGATAGCTATAAGTCCGCCCGTTGGTCAGATCCAAATCAGTATAAGACGTATCCTTCAGCGGCAGACGCGTGATGCGAGTGAAGTCGCTGTCCACCCGATCCCTGCGATAGACGTGATACCCCACCAGCGTGGAATCATCCACCGCCTGCCACGACAGCACCACCTCTTCATCCCCGGCTTCCGCCATCACATTTTCTGGGATCGAGGGTGGCGAGACCTCGGTGCCGGCAGGTCCCAGGGTGATTACCAGTTCCCCCGTATAAGAGCTAACCGTATAGATCGTGTTGGTTATGCGGTTGCGCCCTACCCCGCTACTATACGGCACGACAAAACTCTGTTCCTCCAGGGTCTCCAGGTTAACAATCCGGCCACCTGGATGAACCACAGTATTTCCCTCAAAATCGAAGGAATACCCCCTGCGGTCGTTGAAACCCGGCAGATCCAGCACTTCGATGACTTCATCCTGTTCCGTATCGATCACGACCACGTGTTCATCGTCTCCAGGCGTGCTCACATAGAGCCGGTCCCGCCGGGAGTCTATGCCCAGAAGAGTCAGTAGCCCCCTTCTTCCATCGCTTTGATCGACCTGAAAATGAGGCAGGAGATCGATGGTGCCCGCGACAGTCTGGCTCACCAGATCGAGGACAGCCACCTTGCCTGACCTGGCTGTTTCACCACTAAAAATGTGAAACGTCGCATAGGCTTTGCTCGTATCCGGTGCCAGTTCAATCATGTCCAAACCGACATCGAAATGACTTCTTCCCAGGAGTTCTCCGCTCAGTAGATCTAGTTTATGCAGATCGGATCTATCCGTCGAATTCACCATGACCCACAGCACCCCGCGCTCATGGTCCGGTTTCATGGCGGTGAGATCCAGACCCCCAATAACCGTTTGGTTTACCCGCCGCAGGGTCGATAACTCGTATATGACCACCTGATTAATCCACAAGCCCTCACCATGAAGATCAATGTCTTTATCATCGATTCTTTCACCTACGAACAACCTGTCGGCAAACTCGTCGACAACCAATCCCTTGCTCCAGCCAGCCTCGATGGTATTCACCAAATCGCCCGTCTCATCCAGGACGAAGAAACCACCGTGACCACCGCGAGGAATAAAAACCTGATTGTGCACTTCCGAAACGCTGATACCACCCGGATCTGCCCCTAGTTCGATCCGCGATTTCGCCCAGCCGTCAACTGGATTCAATCGATACAGCAAACCGGTCGACTCTTCCAGTGCCAGCACGTCTCCATTGTCGGGGCTCATCTCCAAACCTGACAACCGTAAAGAAGCACTCTCACGAGCGAAGAGGAGTTGGAAATCCTCCAGGTCGACTTTGTAATGAGCGCTGGCTCCTCCTATTGATGAAACCAACCAAAGAGTGCGGGTCCCCCGATCCACCACCATGTGCGGATCTAAGGGAAAGACGGTTATCTCACCGTCCACCGTGTTGGTTCTCAGGTCGATCCGCAGCAACCTGCCCTGATCGGTGAGCCAACTCGTCGGTATGGGTTCCTTTACGAAGGCGTAGAGATACGGTTCCTGAGGATCGGTCAACAAAGCAAAGGGCACCAGTTCCAGTTGGACGGTGTCCCTTACCTGTGAATCTTCCAGATCCAGTATTTCTATGGTCCTGTCCTGACCATTGCCCAGGTACAGGGTCTGACCGCTAGGATCCAACGCCATGGCCATCGGAGAATTCACGGGGATCTGCTTCACCACCTGTTCACTCGACAGGTCGACGATGAAGACGTTCTTCGCAACCTTTTCGGGAACTTGCACCTGCAGCATTCTCGTACTCATGATGCCATCGACCACATATAGGCGATTTTCCCATTCATCCACCAGCAGGATACGAGGAAACCATCCACCTTGTCTGGCTTCGCTTCCCAGGTCGATCTCTTTCTTCAGAGTAGAAGTATTCAGATCGATGACCTGCAGGAATTCATTGGTGTACATCAAGTAAAGTTCATCGCGGCTCTCATTGATCACCGGGGGTACCCCCCAGCTTTCCCAGTGGATCCCCATCTCCTCACGGGTCATGAGATCGGTGACGGCATTGAGCTGAAGGTTCACGACCGAGAACGCTGGGGTCTGGCCGCCATAATCACCTGCCGTCGCGCCGAATACAAGGCCCCTGTTTCTCTGCCGGTCCACAACCATGTCTTGTGGGAAGTTGTTATTGCCGGCCTTCGGCCCCAGGTTGACCTTGCGCGCCAGTTTCCAGGTTTCTGAACGAACGAAATCACCGGATTCGGACAGAGGGTCATCTGTCGGCCCGGCAGGGCTGTCCGGTCCCGTTACGGTAAATGGCTCAATTCCCCTCCCCTTCAGGAGAACCGTTACCGGTTCGGCCTCCGCATCCTTGAATTCGACCTTCAGGGTGGCTACATGCTCACCTAAAGAGGAGGGAGCAAACGCGATCTTGATACTGTCGATAGCTCCCGGAGCCAGCGACAATTCTTCCGCAGATAGCTTGAAGGCACCATCCCCTTCTAGGGAAAACATCACGTCGAAGGGGAAAGTCGCTTCATTGCTTAAGAAAAAAACTTCCACTTTTTCTTCCCCTACCGCCAGATCGAACAACACCCTCTCTTTGCTGATCCCTACCTTAGGGACTTTGATTACCCTTCCGGTGACCGGGATGGCGCTCGTCTCCTGGTCTGGATCATTGCTCGTAATCCTCAGCGTCGCCGCATAGTCACCGGGAGTCGACGATGAAAAGGAAACCGTTATCTCCCCTATCGAGCCCGGGTTCAATACTACCGATTCCTGAGACAGGCTGAAGACGCCATCCCCTTCCAGAGATAGCTCCGCACTGAGCTTTCCTTCCCCCGTGTTCTCCAAGGAGAACCCTCGAGATTTTTCCTCGGAAGTGGCCACGTCGCCAAAACCCAGGTCCATCCCGCTCAAGTCGTTCATCTTCGGCAACTTCTCAACCAGGCTCCCGATGACGGGAATGGTCACCCTGGCTTTGTCCGGGTCGTTGCTCCTTATCGTCAACGTTGACGTATAATCGCCGTCGGTAATCGGGAAAAAAGTTATCGTAACCTGCGTCCTGGTGCCGGGGTCCAATGTCACTTCTCCCGGAGAAAGACTGAAGACATCATCCCCTGCCAGAGATAGCGCTATTTCAAGCGGTGCATCGCCCTCGTTTCTGAGTGTAACCCTTTTGGTCTTTCTCCTGGACTCGGTCAACTCACCCATGCTGTAAGCATCGCTCAGGTCGTTCAGCCTGGGAGGTAAGGGCTCGAAGTACAGCCGGCCCCAGTAGTCTTCCAGATATTTTCCTTGTAAATCCTGTCCATACACCCAGGCCCCGACAAGATGGTCATTGTTGCCATCGTAATCAGTAACAAAAACACTGAAACCGATTGTACTGCCGGAAGTGGCGGGAGTTGTCCCGGGACCATCCTGGGTATCGATGAGTTCCAGGGGAAAGATAAACTCGTGGATACGGCCCCCGGCGCGTTCCCCCGCAATGGCAAAACCCGGCCCGCCTTCTCCTCCGACGTCCAGTATACTGCTGCCTCCTTCGTCGTTGCCATGTTCCCACCCCAGGCTCAGATCATTGCTCACCAGATCTCCGTCTAAGAAGATCTCAACGTTGTCGTCCTTCCAGGGTTCACCCGGAGAGTCATCTACTATGACATCGTCGGTTACATCCACGGCGATGTACAGATTCGTGCTGGTATATACTGCATACACCTTGAAACTCATGTCCTCTTTGCTTGCCGGACCAATATTACTCCACAGCATCACCCCTGGAAGATCACGCGGATTGAGGAAATCCACCTCGATGGGTGTCGCATCCCCATACTCCCCTTGGCTGATCTGCCCATCCACTACCGGTGAGCTGGTCGTCGGGTAAGCCGTTATCGTGTGATCGGCTGGCGTCTCAGCAACCGCCGTTCCGAGTTCCATACCCCCCTCGAAACCTATCCCTACCATCAGCACGCAGAGCAAAGAACCAGCCCGTGAACTCCATTTACCATTCTTCATTCTCATCCTCCGTGCTTTGTTGACAGGGATTTTCCCGAACACAAAAACCGGACTTCCATCCTATTTGACGAATGCAACCTTGCGCGTCTGCCGGAACCGAAGATCCGCCGGACGCGAAGCGTCTGAGCGCAACTCTCCGGCACGCAGTTGCACCACATACATTCCCGTTGCCAATCCACGTCCTGTGTCGTCCCGTCCATCCCACACTACCCGATGATGCCCCGTCCCCTGATGTCCCTCCACCAGCCGACGCACCACCTGACCCAGTTCGTTGTACACAACCAGTTCCACCGCGCTCTCCGCTGGCAGCGTATACCTCACCACCACCTCGCTGTTGAACGGATTCGGATACGGCACACCCAGCACATACGACGTCGGTAGCACCAACATCTCCTCCGCCAGTTCCAGCAGCTTCCCCAGCGGTCCACCGAACGCATCCGCAAACATGAAGAAATCCGCAAAATCCACCGTCCCATTCTCGTTCAGATCATACGCCGGATCCGTACCTCCGAACTGATCGGCAAACATGAAAAAGTCCGCAAAGTCCACCAGTCCATCCCCGTTGAAATCCCCC
>Ga0233430_1001743_pt1 | contig 28558 bp, 31 predicted proteins | sample SI_118_April2016_2_FD_179883 | JGI IMG/M metagenome (GOLD analysis project Ga0233430, IMG submission 179883) | Seawater microbial communities from Saanich Inlet, British Columbia, Canada - SI_118_April2016_150_MG | ecosystem: Environmental > Aquatic > Marine > Inlet | place: Canada: British... | reverse complement strand
TTCTTGAATTTTACCATCTGGGTACCTCCTGCTATTATGGGGTAATCGTGTCAATTACCACTATAGCAAGGGTTCCCAGGTGGTATCTACCCTCTTTTAAATTTTAAGTGCAAAATTCAGGTATTAAGTAATTTTTATGGTTTTTTTGGCAAGATTTTTTTTAATGAAAAACGAACCTACTCAAAGAAGTGCCTAAAATTTGAAGTGCCTAAAATGCCTAAAGTTAAGGATGATAATCATTTTATAATAGACAGAATTCCACAATTTTAGCTCACTTTACACTTTAGCTCACTTCAAACTTATTTGAACGGCTCTCGGAGGAATCGCCATGGATGCAATGGAAGCATTATTGACCCGCCGCAGCGTGCGAAGCTACACAGATGCCGCTGTCCCGGACACCGCCGTAAAGGCATTGCTCGAAGCGGCCATGAGTGCCCCTTCTGCCGGCAACCAGCAACCCTGGCAGTTTATTCTCGTCACCGACCGCGACACCCTCATTTCAATCACCCGTGTTCATCCTTATGCCGGAATGCTCAAACAGGCGCCGTTGGCAGTTATTGTCTGCGGGGATTTAAGCCGTGAACGCTATAACGGGTACTGGGTCCAGGATTGTTCGGCGGCGACCCAGAATCTACTGATCGCAGCCCGGGCTCAGGGGCTCGGTGCTGTCTGGCTCGGGGTCTATCCACTGGAGGACCGGGTAAACGGGCTCCGGGATCTGATGAAGCTTCCGGATTCCATCATACCGCTGTCTGTGGTTTCGGTGGGATACCCCACCGTGGCGCAGGGGCCGGCGGATCGATATGATGGGCGTCGCATTCACATGAACCAATGGGGGAATATGGCGTCCAACGCCTAGGAGATAATATGGAATTCTGGTCCCAGAAGAAAAAAACCGTAATCCTTGATCCCCGTGACGGGATGGCCCGAAAGGAAATTCCCAGTGAAATCAGGAAAGACCCCTTAACCGGCAGAACCGCCCGGATCTGTCATTTTATGGAGTTGAAATGGCAGAAACCGGATTTTGAGAAGCTGGTTGCCGGTACCGAAAAAACATGCCCCTTTTGTCCGGAATATATTCTGAAGGTGACCCCGTGTTTTCCAGAGGAGATTCTGCCGGAAGGCCGCCTGATTTCAAAAGACATGGTTCTATTCCCCAACATTGCTCCCTATGACGGACTCAGCGCCGTGGCGAGCATGGGAGACCGGCACTTTATCCCCATGACGGAATTCAGCGCCGATCATATTGCAGCGGCACTTCGTCTGGCCATGCGGTTTTTCCGAACCCTTGAAGACCGGAAACACCCCGAATCGATATATCATCTTATCAACTGGAATTATATGCCGGCATCCGGCAGCTCTTTAATTCACCCGCATCTGCAGGTCTTTGCCACTTCCGCAGCACCGAATCTTATGCGGGAGGAATTGGCGGCGGCAAAATCTTACTTTGAATCCAACGGAACCAATTTCTGGGACGATCTGGTGAATAGGGAGATGGAAACCGGAGACCGGGTGCTGGGAACAATCGGCCGGACGACCTGGATCAGCGCTTTTGCACCCATGGGTGTTGCCGGTGATGTCATGGCTGTGGTGGATGGGGCCCGATCCACTCTGGAGCTGACAGAAGCGGATCTTTCGGATATTTCACAGGGGCTGATCCGTTCCATGCGGGCTTATGATCGCATGGGGATCTATTCGTTCAATATGAACTTTTTTACCGGCTCGTCCAGAGACGACCATTCACGCTTCCACCTGCTGTTCTCTCCACGAACATTCTTTAATCAGGCACTGGGCACACCCGATGTCGGGGCTATCCGCAATCTCTATAACGAAACCCTGTGCATGGCCTTTCCGGAAGAGATTGCCGACCTGCTGGCACCTGAATTTGACGGTGCGTGATGCCGGTCTCTTTTATTGGGTTCACTGTTTTTTCTTCTTTGGAAGAATGTGGGTTGCGGTGCCCATAAAGATCTCGGCGGCTTCTCCCTCTGTTTCCGACAGTGTCGGGTGTGCGTGAATGATGAGGGCCAGGTCTTCAACCAGAGCACCCATTTCGATGGCCAGGACCCCTTCGGCAATCAACCCCTCGGTATCCCTTCCGACGATACCGACGCCGAGAATACGCCGGGTTTCGGGATCGGCGATAATCTTGGTGACCCCCTCCGGAGCTCCCATTGTGAGGGCCCTACCGGAATACTTCCATGGAAATCGTTGAACCGATATGGAGCGGCCTGTCCTTCGGGCCGCTTCTTCGGTCAGGCCGCACCAGGCAATCTGGGGGTCCGTATAGACAATGGCCGGCATAGCGCGCACATCAAATGCGGATGCTTTGCCTGCGATAATCTCTGCTGCCACCTTTCCCTCTCCTGCGGCTTTGTGGGCCAGCATCATCCCGCCGGCCACATCACCGACGGCAAGGATCTGTTTATCGGCAGTGCGCTGTTGCTCATCGATTTCTACAAATCCCTTTTTGTCGAGTTTGATTTTTGTCTTTTCAAGCCCAATCCCCTCTACGTTCGGATGCCGGCCGATTCCCATTAGAACCCGTTCAAATGTCTGTTCCGGGTTTTTCAGATCTCCTTCCAGCTTCACACCAACCCCTGTTTCATGTTCGCGGATCCAGGTTATTTTTGTTCCGGTATGGATGGCTGCAAAGGTTTTGTCCAGTCGTTTCCGCAAGGGTTCCACGAGGTCCGGATCAACACCCGGAAGCAGGTGATCCGCCAATTCGACCAGTGTCACCCGGCTGCCGAGTGCCGCATAGACGCTTCCGATTTCAAGCCCCACATAGCCGCTTCCGACAACAAGAAGCGATTCAGGGATATCCGGAAGCGCCAGTGCTTCGGTTGAGGTCATCACCCGGTCTCCTTCTTTGGGTGCAGCACCGGGAAAGGGTGTCGGGTGCGAACCGGTTGCAAGAATCGCGTGCTGGAAACGGATACGGCGGATATCCGCATCATGGAGTCGAACCTGATTCGAATTTTCAAAGACCGCACGCCCTTTGATCCGCTGAACACCGCGTTTGTCGCTCAGGCTGACCAGACCGTTTGCCAACCGGTCGATAATCGACGTCGTCCAGGTCCGGATGCCGCCGATATCAATTTTCGGTTTGCTGAAAGAAACCCCCATGGCAGCGGCCCGGTCTGCATCATGAATCAGTTCTGCCAGGTGAAGAAGTGTTTTTGAAGGAATACAGCCGCGAAACAGGCAGACGCCGCCGGGGCGTTCAGACATGTCTACCAGGGTGACATCCATTCCGAGATCGGCTGCCCGGAAGGCTGCAGAATACCCGCCGGGGCCGCCCCCGATGACCAGAACCTCGGTGTCCTGCATAAGCTCGCCCATTACCATAGATCTATTCCCTCCATCCGATTATAACATTAACGAAAACCTGGTATTCAGGGCCAGAGCAGAGATAGATGGCTCTGCCTTGGCGGTTTTGTGTCAAAAATCACAAATCCCAAATTTGATGGCTCTGTAAAAAGTCGGGAATTGATCTTTTCTGTCATTCCGGCGAAAGCCGGAATCCAGTAATTTCAATAAGTTCTGGATGCCGGTCGAAGATTCCGTCTTTAGCGGGGATCAAGTCCGGCATGACGGTTTTGGGACTTTTTACGAAGCCGTCATATCCCAAATCCCACATCCCACATCCCACATCTCACATCCCACATCCCAACGCTATGTCATCGTCATCATCATAACATCCGGATCTTCAAGCGCTTCCGTAAGCATTCCCAGAAACCGTTGGGCATCTCCCCCGTCAAGGACCCTGTGGTCAAAGGTTATCACCATGGGGAGTATCAGCCTGGGTACGATATCGTAAACCCCCGTCTTCTTTTCAATGGCCACCGGTTTCATGCGCGCCCCCCCCATACCCAAAATGGCTGTCTGGGGATAATTGATGATCGGGGCAAAATGCTCGCCCCCGGTCGAACCCATGTTCGTGAGGGTGAATGTTCCGCCCTGCATCTCTTCCAGTGACAGTTTTCGTTCGTGGGTGCGTTTCACAAGTTCGTTTAGCTCGATGGCCAATTCCGTGATGCTTTTCCGATCCACATTTCGCAGCACCGGAACGATCAGTCCTTCCCGGGTATCGACGGCAACTCCGATATCGTAGTAGTGTTTGAGAATAATCTCTCCGGATTCGGTATCCAGTGATGAATTGAAATTCGGGTAGCGCCTCAGGGCGCTTGCCGCAGCCTTGAGTGCAAATACGGTCAGGGTCAGTTTGCCCCCTTTTGATTTGACAGCGGTCTTATGCCTTTGCCGGAAGGCTTCAAGCTTCGTGATGTCGACTTCCGCCTGGCTGGTCACGTGGGGGATTTGACTCCATGACAGTGACATCTGCCTTGCCGTTGCTCTGCGGATCGAGCGCACGGGCACACGTTCCACCGGACCCCGTTTTGAAAAATCCGGCAACGGCGGAGACGCGGTGGTTAAGGGACGTGCCTCGGACCGGGCTGCGGACGGTACGATGGATTCCGGTTCGGATGCCGGCAGGGCCGCACCTCTGTTTTCTGAATATGCACGCACATCGTCCGGGGTCACCAGGTCTCCGTGGCCCGTCGGCGTTACATCGTGGAGATCAATACCGAGTTCTCTTGCCAAACGGCGTGTGGCGGGTGATGCCGGAACCGGCCCTTTTTCAAGAGCGGCAGCCTGTTTTGGGTCTTCTTCAGGCATTTTTTCAGCCTCGGCCGGTTTTATATCATTTTTGGCCTCCGGTGCAGCTGTTTCATCTCTTGCAAAAGTGATCAGAACATCTCCCACGTTTACGATGTCTCCCGGCTTAACCCTGATTTCACCAATTCGATCTGTAAACGGAGAGGGGATTTCTACGGCAGCTTTATCTGTTTCGATCTCCAGGATAGGATCTCCCTCCTTGACCCTGTCTCCTGCAGAGACCCGCACTGCAAGAACTTCTCCTTCATGGATCCCTTCTCCTAAGTCCGGCAGCTTGAAGGATCTGGCCATGACGACACCTCCTTAGTTGTTTAATACCTTTCTTACGGCACCCGTGATGCGTTGTACGCCTGGAAGATATCCCTGTTCCCGGCCAAACAGAGGTGCAATAATATCATAGCCTGCGATTCGAGCGATGGGGGCTTCTAAATAATAAAATGCCTTCTCCATGATGCGGGATACGATTTCAGCACCCGGTCCGAAACTAAGGGGCGCCTCGTGTATGATCGCCGCGTGTCCGGTTTTTTTGATCGAATCGATAAAGAGCGCATCATCCAGTGGCGAGAGGGTCAGAAGGTCGATGACCTCAGAATGGATACCATCTTTTTCTTCCAGTTCATGCGCGGCTTCAAGGGTTGTCCGCATCGTGGCGCCGTAGGAGATCAGGGTTACATCCCTGCCTTTCCTTACAAGCTGTGACTTGCCGATGGGCCATGTTTCCGGTGCTTCCGGAACCTCTTCCCGGAAGGCGCGATAGATCGCCTTGCCTTCATAAAAGATAACGGGATCGGGATCCCGGATCGCAGCGGCCAGAAGTGCTCTGGCGTTGCGGGGCCCGGAGGGGATTACCATTTTTAATCCGGGCGTATGTGCCCAGTATGCTTCCCGGCTTTCGGAATGGTGTTCCAGTGCGCGAACTCCGCCGCCATATGGGGTTCGCAATACCATGGGGACATGAAACCTGCCCCGGGAGCGCCACCGAAGGCGGGCGGCATGATTCTCAATCTGATGAAAGCACTGGTAGGAGAAACCGGAAAATTGAATTTCACAAACAGGTTTCAGGCCATATGCGGCCATACCGATGGCCATTCCGGCGATAGCGGATTCCGCCAGGGGGGTGTCGACGACCCGCTGGGTTCCGAATTTTTGGATGAGTCCGTCGGTAACCCGAAACACGCCGCCATCAAGGCCGACATCTTCTCCCAGCACGATGACGCTGTCATCTTTTTCCATTTCCTCCTGAAGCGCCAGATTCAGGGCTTGTACCATGGTTAATTTAGCCATGATGTCCCTCCTGTTCCGTTTCTGCCTGTTCTTTGGCAAATTGCTCTCTCTGGGCGGCAACCTGAGGTGGTAAAACCGCATAGACATGATCGAAAATGTCCAGGGGATTTCCCATATCTTTTAACTTCTCCTCGGCTCGATCCACAGCGGTCTGTATTTTGTCAGCTGTTTCAGCTTCAAAGGCCTCAACCTTTTTTTTTGTCAGCAGTCTCTTTGCTGTCAAATACTTTTGAAACCGGATCAGCGGATCCCGCTTGCGCCATGTCTCTACTTCTTCATCCGAGCGATAACGGCTCGGATCATCTGCAGTAGTGTGTACGGCCACCCGGTAGGTTACCGACTCGATGAGTGTTGCGCCCTGGCCGGACCGTGCCCGGTTGACGGCTTCATCTGCAGCGGCATATACTGCCAGGATATCGTTGCCGTCTACCTGTATACCGTAAATACCGTAGGCGATCGCCTTTTGAGCGATGGTGGCGGATCGTGTCTGTTTGGAGCGGGGGATAGATATCGCCCATTGATTATTCTGGCAGACAAATACGACCGGTGTCTTGAAAACACCTGCAAAGTTGAGCCCCTCGTGAAAGTCTCCCTGGGAGGATCCGCCGTCTCCGAAAAATGTCATGGCCACATCTTTTTTCTGCCGATATTTTATGGCCCAACCGAGTCCTACGGCGTGGAGTATCTGGGAGCCGACCGGGATAGAGACCGGAAGATCGTTCCTGTCTTCTGCAATGCGGGCCCCTTCGCTAAAGCCGGCGTTATAGAGAAAAATACTCTCCAGTGAACGACCTCGCCACAATTCCGCACCTGTTTCACGAAAAGACGGCACCATCCAATCGGACGGCCGCAAGACCGCTGCGGCACCCATATGGGCGGCTTCCTGACCGGTTATCGGTGGAAATGTTCCGATTCTTCCCTGGCGCTGCAGGCTGAGAAGCCTTTCATCAAACCGTCGGGTCAGAAGCATACTCCGGTAGAGTTTGATCAGGAGCGTGTTGGGAATCTTAGGTTCGAGGGTTTTATCGACCGTTCCCTTCTCATCGAGAATAGATAGATATTCGATCTTATCGGAGATGTTTATTTTACTTCGCGGCATGGCTGAACTCCTTTCAGAGAATCCATCCAACGATATAATGTCTTCCCTGTCATTGCCGCCCGGTCTTTATGGCGGATATACTGTAGAGGAGACGTTTATTTGATATTTTACCGACCGTTCTCTATTCATTGAGATTAACATAAGTATAGTTGAAATTTGTGCAACTTGTTTCCTGGTGATTTGTGAATATATTACCCTAATTGAGCTAAGGCTCTATTTGGAAGCGGTCAGCAATCAGCTCTCAGCCGTCAGTTAAGGATTCAAGGGTTCAAGGGGTCCAGGATTCGAGTGAAATGACAAAGGATTATAAAAATATGTTCTGTCTATTCCTTCAATATTGGAGAAGAATATTAAATTTCCTCTGGATGCATGGGCGTCGTCACTTGGGGAAGGGACCCAGGACGTTCAGAAGCTGGTTATCTTCAGGGAGTTGATGAAAAAGTTTAAATGAAGATCAAGGCGTCAAGACGATTTTACCGAATTGGTCCCCGTTTTCCATCATCGCATAGGCTTCAATCCCGTCACGCAAAGGCATCACCCGGTCGATTATCGGTTTTAATCTCCCCGAGCGGAGCAGGGCGACAACATCCCTGAAATCCTGATGAGAACCCATGGTGCTTCCGATAATGTGGATCTGTTTTCCAAAAATGTAGCGGATATCGATTTCGGCCTTAGGACCGGTTGTGTTCCCCACGATCACAATTCTTCCGCCCCGGGCAACCGCCGCCATACTCTTTGGAAGGGTCTCTTTGCCGACATTGTCGACCACGATGTCGACCCCCTGCTTGGCGGTCCGGCGATAAATTTCATGCCCCCAGTCCACCTGTGATCGGTCCAGAACAACGTCTGCCCCCAATGATTTCGCTTTGTCCGCTTTTTCGCTGTTTCCGGCGACAACGTATACCCAGGCGCCGGCCAGTTTGGCCATCTGTATCGCCATGCTGTTGACACCGCCTCCCGCCCCGACAACCAGAACGGTTTCTCCGGCCCTTAAACCCGCCTGGTGGATGAGCATCCGCCAGGCGGTCAGACCCACCAGAAGGGGGGCTGCGGCTTCCGGATAATCAAGATTTTCCGGCATCTGGTGAAGGTTTTGAAGGGGTACCGCCAGATATTCTGCTGCACCGCCTCGGATATGCTCACCGAGGATCTGATATCCCGGGCTGAGCGAGTCCAGACCCTGCCGGGTATAGTCATCTTCTGCAGTGGTCAATCCAGGATCCACCAGCACTTTCTGCCCGATCCGCCAGCCCGTGCTGTTTTCCCCGAGTGCGGCAATATCACCGGCGACATCTGCACCGCACCAATGCGGCATTTCCAGGTTAAGACCGGGCCAGCCGCGACGAACCCAGATGTCCAGATGGTTCAGAGAACAGGCCCGGACACGGATCAGGGCTTGATTCTCCCCGGGTTCAATGTCCGGCACCTCACCAAACCGGAGTACATCCAGGTCTCCGTGTTCCTTAAAAAAGAGTGCTTTCATGATTTAAATTCCATTCATTTATATCGAGCCCGGATGCCGTAAATATCGGTTTTAAAAACTCAAGGCTCTTTTGGCCCGCTTCGTCGGGAATATCGACATATGGATAGAGTTCCAGGCTGATATCTCCTGTGTAGCCGAACCGTTTGAAGGTTTCAAAGACATCCGCGAAATCAATGGCGCCGCGCCCGGCAATGAGGTGGTTGTGAGACCGGTCCGCACCGATATCCTCCAGATGCACATGGCCCACCCATCGGCACAGTTTTTCAAAGGCGATGCACGGATCTTCTCCGGCGCAGAAGAAATGACCGACATCGAAATTAATGCCCACGGCATCCGATCTGACATGCTTGATAAAGGATAGAAACTCCCGGGTATTTTCCATCAACAGTTTCGGCTCAGGCTCGATCAATACCTTGACACCGAGCTCCTCGGCCCGGGGGATTACTTTTTCCAACCCCTTGTAAAACAGGGCAAATGCCCGGTCCCTCGACATGCCCATCAGGGGGCCGCCGGGAGGCACGGAAATATTGCCGCAATCGAGGACTTCGGCCAGGTCCAGGCAGTCCAGCGTATGATGGATTCGAATGTCGCGACGTTCGGCATCCGGTTCGATCCAGGAAGGCAGATACGTGTCACCCACCGCAAAAAGTGTAAATGAATTGAGATTGGTCACCCGGAGTCGGTTTTTTCCGATGGCATCCTTGAGATCGCGGAGTCTCTTTTTATTGTAATCCGGAGGATACAGATGGGGCTCGTCGCATATGATTTCAACACCACCGAATCCGAGCCGGGCAATCCGGTCAATGGTTTCCAGGAGCGGGTGCTTGACATAGGCGTTGGTGCTGTAGCCGAATACCATGTTCAAATCCTTATTTGGGCCTGTTGCATTGGTGTTCCAGAGAGATCAGGGCCTCCATCTGATCCTGAAAGGTGAGGGGCGGATTGTTGCCAAGGGGTTTTTTGAAATAAAAACCGAGTTCCGGAACCGTCCCCCAGCGCCCGGCTGCCTGGAGCGCTGCCGCCCATCGTGCCAGATCGATGGCCAACGGTGCGGCAAGGATGGAATCACGGCCCTGAAGGTTGACCCGGATGCTCATGGGAAGGCCGAACAGCCCCTTCATGTCGATAACATCCCATGCCTCCTTGGCATCTCCACGCGGCGGATAATAATCGATGTGCACCTTGTGGGTGGGGGTGCCGGATTCGTTTTCAACCGGGTAACCCAATATGTGATCCAGGAGGTCGGTTTTATTCTTTAGCTTTCCGGCGGCCCGTTCCGGATCCATCAGGTTCATTCCGTCTGAATTGCCCAGGATGTTGAGACTGTACCAGCCGTCTACCCAAAGATTTCTGGCCTTCAGGGCGGAGGCGATTACGGTTTTCAGATAGGTCTGCCCGGTTTTGCCGTCGCGGCCCGCAAGGGTAACCTTTCTCAGTTCCGCCTCTTTGATGATAACCGGGATTTCGGCCCTGTTGGGTGTAAAGTTCACCACCGGTATCCCTGCCAAAACAGCGGCCGTAATAAAAGATAGATCCGGATATCGGGATGGATCCACTGCCGGATAGAGTTCTTCTATCTTTTCAATCCCGGGTCCGTCCAGATCGGCACCGGCAGGCAAAAGGTTTAAAAATATCGGTAAGGAATAGGGGTGACGCTTTTGAAATTCATCCATGTCGTCGATGATTTTGTCGACCTGGTCCTTAAAGGAAGCAGCGGCTTGCCATGTTTTTATGGAAGTGGCTGCGATGTCTTTCTGGTAGGGTTTCCAAAGGCTTTCCGGAAGTACGCCGTTTTTTTCAAGACATTCGGTAATGTTTTTTTCCCGGACATCCCATCCTGTCACCTCAATGGCAAGCGGTATGTCCGCCTGGGGAAATCTGTCCCGGGTCGTTAGATAGGGAAGGATCGATTCCGGATCCTTTCTGGCGGCGGCGGCAGCCACCGACAATGTCGATGCGATGGTGCCTTTGGCGCCTGCAACCATAAGCAGTATTGATTGATAGGTTTTCAAGTGTTTCTCCGTTTTGGGTTTCATTTAAGGTACTGTCCCGGGTCCATTGAGTATAGAAGATGCTCCGAACTTTGCACCTAATAGCATTCCAGTAGTAAAAAGTAAAACCTGTGGGGAAAAGGAAGGATTTTCAGCCGGGCAGGAAAGGCGCCGTTTACAAGTATCACACGTCCACCAAACGGGTAGTTTTTAAACCCCCCAGGACGGATTTGAGTCTATGAGTTCCAAATGCCATTACCCCGGGACATGGCAGCATGCAGCAGATATTCAATATGCAATCGAGAAAATATTCAATGTATCGACGGGGGTTAACCCGTGCGTGAGAGCTGTTTGAAAAGATTGACAGCCGTTCTGCTCTCCCAGTCACGGGGACCCAGGGCTTTACCGATAATCTCCCCGGTTTTGTTCAAGACAAATGTCGTTGGGATTTGGGCGATTCCGAATTTTTTGGCAGCATGGCCCTTTGGATCACGCAGGGCCGAAAAAGTCAAATTTTGGGTTTTAAAAAAATTGTCGACTTTCCCGGCAGACTCTTTAAGGCTCACAGACACCATGACAAATTTATGGCCCTTCAATTTTTGATGGAGTTTTTCCATGGCCGGCATCTCTTTTCGGCAGGGGGGGCACCAGGTGGTCCAGAAATTCAGAAAAACAATTTTTCCTTTAAATTCGGCAAGCCTCACCCTGTTTCCCCCAAGATCCTCCAGTTCAATGTCCACGGGAGTCGGGGTGGTTTCTGTTTTTAAGATGCCCATTTCCTGAAAAAGGCGATCCACCCCTTCATTTCCCGCCACCGTTTTGTCGGCAAATGGAATTTTCGGCCGATTCAGCGTTAAGAAACCGGCAGCCACGGCGGTAAGGATCAAACTGAAAATAATTAATTTTTTCCCTGTTTTCATAACCGCATCATACGTCAGTCCCAACGTGGCTGGTTTTAGGTTTTTTTGTGCCCGTATTTATCGCCAACCGCCTTTATCACCTGATCGATGCTAAGGCCTTTAGCCAGCTCGCCTTGGATAAAATCCTTCTCTTCCTTAGCGCCCCGGGGCATATCGCAGGTGCATTCATCGAGCGGGAGTTCTCCGCACCCGCCGCATGCGCATCTGAATTTTGATGCTACCAGCTGGACCCTTGAATCGTATCCGCCGCCGGAGGAAGAAACAGACGAAATTTCTCCCCCCTTTGTTTTAGAGGCTGCGGGTTTTAGGAAATCCAAGTTTACGATGAGAGCAAATGAGATAACCACGGCGATGACCGTTACCGTCTTCCATACATAATTTTTCGGTCCGGTACGACTATTTTTTTTCAGTTTTGAAGGTGTTTTTTTTGATTTTGCCATGTTCCTGTTTCTCCTGTTCAGTTCGGTTCATACACCTGCCCGTCGGTGACATGCAGAACCCGCTGGGCAGCGCTTGAACACTCAACGCTGTGTGTGACCATGATAACGGTGGTGCCTTCGGTATTCAATCGTTTTAGCAGTGCCATGATCTCACCGGATGTTTTCGTATCCAGGTTTCCGGTCGGTTCATCGGCCAGCAGGATCGGCGGGTCGTTTACGATGGCCCGGGCGATGGCGACCCGCTCCTTTTCGCCACCGGAGATCTGGCTCGGCAGCCGTCCCCGCTTATCCTCAAGCCCGACCCATTTCAAGGCGTCGCCGGCCATGCGGCTTTTTTCCTTCCGGCTGATCTTTACCGTTGTCAGCGGAAGCATGACATTCTCCAGAACCGTTAAATACGGAATCAGGTGGAAACTTTGGAAGATAAATCCTAAAAATTCTCTTCTGAAATCGGCACGCTGCTCTTTGCCGAGGTCGTATATGTCGATATCGTCAACCACCAGCTTTCCTGAAGACGGCGCATTCATGGCACCCATAATCGACAATATGGTACTTTTGCCGGCGCCGGACTCTCCCATGATGCTGACAAACTCACCGGTATTGATTCTGAAATTTACCTCTTTAATGGCATACACCGTGGAATCGTCGTATCCGTATTGTTTGGTCAGGTCTTTTCCAACGATCGTGCTCATAATTTCTCCTATTAAAAATTATACAGTCTATAACGCCCGCAGGGCATCGTTCGGATCGAGCCTGGCGGCCAGGGTTGCCGGGTAAATGCTCGAAACAATGCCGATGACCATCGAAAGAATTAAGGCACCGGCTGCCAGCTCAATGTTTAAGGGAATCGATACCGGCTGGCCTTGGTGGAAAAAACGGGTGGCGATCTGAGTCGCACCCAACCCCAGCAGGTATCCCAAAACCCCGGCAAGCCCGGAAATAATCCCTGCTTCGAGCAATATGATTTTCATCACATGGCTCTTTCTGAATCCGATGGCCCTGAAAATACCGATCTCCTCTGTGCGTTCCCGAACACTGCCCATCATGGTGACCAGCACCACGAGGCTTCCGATGAGCAGCACGACGCCGGAGATTCCGATGGAAAACTTCTTGAACTGGGACAGCATCTCCATACGCCCCTTAACCACCTGCTGAATGGCCATGACTTTGGCGCCCGGGATCGCTTCGGATATCTGCCTGACCATCTCCGTAATCGGGCAATCCTTGCAGAGCGCTGCCACCTCGGCCATGGAGATCTGTCCCTTTTTGCCAAGGATGGATTGAGCGGTTTTCAGCCGGGTAAAGACGAGTTGATCATCCTGGGATCCGGTGGGTCGAAGTATACCAGAAACCTTCAGCAGATGGCCTTTTACGGTTACCGATTGGCCGGGTGTAAGGTTCAGTAGCCGGGCAGCTTCTGCACCCAAAAGAATGCCGCTTTCTCCCGGAACGGTCCCCTCCACCTGCCACCACGGTTTCAGTATTTTTGATGCCTGAAAATCGACACCGGCCATAAGAACTTTTTTAAGGTTTATCTCAAGAACACCCAGCACCAGAGGACCGAGGGCCGCCACATTCTGGGAATTCTTTATGGCTTCAACCCGTGAGAGGTCCGATTCATTTATGGCCTTCATCTCGAATGACACACCACCCAGGGATATACCTCCGTATGTCAGTGACAGGTTTTCGGTTTTTGGCACAATAAGGATATTGGCGCCGTATTTTTCGAGTTTTTTGTTGATGTCTCCGGTCATTGTTTCCACAAAACTGATAATGGCAACAACCGTTGCCACGCCGACAACGAGTCCGGCGAGCACAAAGGCCGCCTTTGCCTTGCGGCGGAGGAGATTTCGACAGGCAATTTCTTTTAAAGTCATAGTTAAACCTTTCCGGAAAAATCAAAATATTGTTTACCATCGAGGATGTCTTTCACTTCGATGACCAGCCGGTCGCCCTGAACGGTTCTTTTTAATGGCGCCGGATTGCAGCCCCCCTTGACCTCGTTGACCAGAACAGATTTGAATTGCCGTCCGCAGTTCTTACAGACCATGACGTCATCGGATTGAAAATAGCCTTTCCCGGCCGGCCAACAGACATCACAGGCATCGAAGGCGGCACGGATGATCCCGTCCGAGCTTTTTATAATGAAATATCTTATTTTTAGATCGCCGTTCCTGTACTCATAGTGTCGCGCTGTGCCGTCATCAAACTGACCCACCGCCAGGCTGACTTGAGAACCGATTGTATCTGCGGATGAATTTTCCGCCACAATGGCCCCATCATTATTTAAGTGGGTCCAGCCATAGACCCCGCCGGCCAGAACCAGCAGTCCAATGGCGGCAAGCGCATATAGGGGTGGGCGGCGGTTTTTTTCGGTGCCGAGAACAGCCGCTTTTTTGGCTGCTCTTTTGTCGGTATGGATGATGGTCTGTTTTTTATCGTCGGTTGTTTTATGATTCGGTTTTCTATTCTTTTTAGACATGGGAAGTCCTTTCATTTTGTCGGTTTATGCATCGGCTCAATATCGATTGTCCGAACATCACCGATGCCCGGTATATCTCCGATACCGATTCCGGCCAGGATATAACGAACTGTTTTATAAAAATAGTCTGCCCTTTTTGCAGCAAAAATGTATCAATTGCGTTAAAGATGCAGCGGCCCAGAGAAGAATCGTAGTAATAGTCTCTGTGCAGATGTTATTATCTTGTTTTTGGCGGCTTGAAAGGGTGGAATCAACAGATCAGAGAAAGGTGTTGGATAAATAACGGTGTCTTTTGGTATGCAGTTTTCTGTTGCGGTGGAAAGGGTGTTTTCTTTGCAACGATATCAGACAATCGCATATCCGGGGCGGAGGATGCGACGCCTGCAAAAACAGGCGGTGTGGCCTTTTGGGGTATCAGGTAAACAATCGACAGGTGCGTCAGGTTGTTTTTTTCGAAATCACAAGCGGTGGCCGCCGGTGTTGTACAGCAATCATGTCCCTCGGGCATATCACCCATGGGCATATCCGGGGTCTGGGGTGCCGGCTGGAATGCACAGTGCAGACAGCCGGATTCGCCGGTGCAGAGACCGGTCGCCAACCCGGTTGCGGCCAGGTTTAATCCGATAAAAAATATGAGAAAGGCAGAAAGCGTTTTCACCGAAAAAGTCCAGTTCCATTGTATATAGAAACAGTATGATATAGCAGATTGTACGGTCTGTCAAACAGAGGTTTTTTATAGATAGAAAAAAGGGTTCAAGGATTCCAAGCTTTACAAATTCGGATATGATTTCTATATTGAATATGGCTCACCTCCCAAAGGGGGCTGTCGGCACATTAAACCGGTGGTTCGTTACCGGGCCGGTCCTGTAGGTATTCGGGGCCGAATCAACTTAAAAATGAAAGGTGTATATGATGAGTTTTGATTTTTCTGCAGATGAGATTTTTGAGATGGCTGAGCAAATCGAAAGAAACGGTGCAAAATTTTACAGAACCTCGGCAGACGGTGTAAAAGAGGCTTCATCCCGTGAACTACTGATGAACCTTGCCGCCATGGAGGATGAGCATGAAAAAACGTTTGCAGCCATGCGAAGCGACTTAACGGGCAAGGAAAAAACAGCCCCCACATTCGACCCGGAAAACGAAGCGCTTCTCTATCTAAAGGCCCTGGCCGACAGTCGCGTGTTTGTCGAGCGGCAGGTTCCGGACCTGGACGCAATGGCGGATCGGTCTGATGATGAAATCATGCAGGCGGTGCTCAGCTTTGCCATCGGCGCTGAGAAGGAATCGATTGTTTTCTATCTCGGGATGAAGGACGCGGTTCCGGAAAATCAGGGGAAACGCCGTCTGGATGCCATCATCAAAGAGGAGATGGGACATATCCGGTTGTTGAGCAATCGTCTGGTTTCAATCGGAAGATAGAATGATTCAACCCGCAAAAGACGAAACAAAGACCATCCTGGATAGCATCGCAGATGGGGTGTTTACCGTCGATGCGAAGCATAAAATAATGTCCTTTAACCGTGCTGCCGAGGAGATCACCGGCATCAAGCGAGATGAGGCTGTCGGGCGGTATTGCTGGGAGGTGTTCAAAGCCAGCATATGCGAGAAACACTGCCTGCTTCGAGATACCATGCAGACGGGCCGGTCCTACATCAACCAGTCGGTATTTATTGTCAACGCAGACGGGCGCCGCATACCGATCAGTATCTCCACCGCCCTGTTAAAGAACCGGAAAGACGCGGTGATTGGCGGGGTGGAGACCTTTCGAGATTTGAGCGTCGAAGAGACCCTGAGGAAAGCGCTTTCCGGCAGCCATTCATTCCAGGATATCATCAGCAAAAACAAAGAAATGCAGCGCCTGTTCACAATGCTGGAGCTTATTTCGGAAGGTGACATCACGGTTCTGATAGAGGGGGAAAGCGGCACGGGAAAAGAGCTGTTTGCAAAAGCCATCCACTCTCTCAGCCATCGAAATGAGGGACCGTTGATTACCGTAAACTGCGGCTCTCTACCCGACACCCTTGTGGAATCCGAACTGTTCGGATATAAGGCCGGCGCCTTTACCGATGCAAAAAAGGACAAACCGGGACGTCTTGCCCTTGCATCCGGGGGGACCCTGTTTTTGGATGAAATCGGAGATATATCATCGGCACTTCAAATCCGGCTTCTCCGGGTGCTCCAGGATAAGGTCTACGAGCCGCTTGGCAGTACAAAATCCCAAAAGGCGGATGTCCGTATCGTGTCCGCGACCAATAAAAATCTGGAACAATTGGTCTCGGAAGGAAAATTCCGACAGGACCTGTACTACCGTGTCAATGTCGTAAGACTTGAGCTTCCACCGTTGAGGAGACGCAAGGAAGATATTCCCCTTTTGGTGGAACACTTTGTCCTGAAGATCAATCGTCTCAACGGCAGAGATGTTCAGGGGCTTGCACCTGAAGTTCTGCCGATCCTCATGGCGCATGATTATCCGGGCAACATACGTGAACTGGAAAATATTATTGAATATGCCATGGTCGTCTGCAGAGATAATTTGATCGGACTCGAGCATCTGCCCGATTATCTTTCTTCCTACTCGGGGATCCGGTCACCAATCGAAGCGGCAGTGTCCGGGGAGGGGAAGGTTTCCCTGGATGAGCTGGAACGATCATTTATTTATGAAGCCCTATCCCGTAACCACTGGAACAGAGTCGCCACCGCCGCAGATATCGGTATCCATCCATCCACCCTCTGGCGCAAAATGAAACGCCTTAATGTGACGACACCGAAACAGGACGGTCGTTCAAAGATTCCCGCCGCCTGACACTATCATTTCATAAATGCAAATCTTGCAAATCTAGCGATTGCAATACTGCAATGCTATAATTCCATCCATTCACCTTTTCTGCACATCAAAATCTCAAAATATTAAGCAAATACAATATATTAAAACTTAACTCGTTCCTTTTCATGGTTTGGCACGAAAATTGATATTCAATTGTTTGAAAAAGCGTGAGGGTGAGAATCGGCACCAAACCATAAAAAGGAGGAAGCAGCCATGCCAGGTTTTAATGGAAAGGGCCCGACCGGTGCGGGACCGATGACAGGCGGCGCCGGAGGGTTGTGCAATCTTCAAAGAAGGAATTCTGCCGGAGGCGCTTTCGGTTCACCATTTCGAGGTGGAAGGGGAAGGGGCCGGGGAACCCGCAACACGTACGGTGTGTCGAGTCGGCCTCGGCCTGGACGAGTCAATCTAACCGGTTTCCGAAACGATTCTTTTGATCAGCCATATGGCCGGGACCAGGAAATGGTATTACTGAAAGAGCAGGCCGCGGCCTTGAGGCAGGAGTTGAAAGCCATCGACAGGCGCCTGGAGGATTTTGAGTCCGGAGAGAGAAATATCGACTAAACCATTACCGGGAGATCATCGCTGATGCGGATTGCGGTTCCAATATGGGAGGATAGGGTTTCGCCGGTATTGGATACCGCATCCCGGTTGCTGATTATTGAATTAGAAGACCAAAGGGAAGCGTCCCGCTTTGAAACCCTTTTGGATGAACAGGATATCTATCGAAGATGCGTGCGAATCAAGAGGCTTGGAATAGACATTTTGATATGTGGTGCTATATCCTGCCCTTTTTTGAGAATGCTGATGGTCTCAGGTATCAAAATTATCTATGGGATATCCGGAAACACCGAGGATGTTTTGGAGGCATATTTTTGTGGGGCCATCAATCATACGAAATTTTTGATGCCCGGTTTCAGGAGGAATAGATTCTGCGAGGGAAGCCAAGCACCTGCTTTGAAAAAAAGACGCTTCAGGCAAGGGCAAAAATTAGGCAAGCAAAATTCTTAAACAGTTTGTGACAGGGCAGAGGAGCCAGGGGGCTGACAAGGACAGGGGTTTTAGGTAACGCGCCGGGGGGGCTCGATGAGGTGGTGGTTTTGGGAATTGGTTCCGGCCGGTACGGCATCTGCGCGAAAGATGATGAAAGGAGAACGAATTATGAAGATAGCAGTGAGTTCATCGGGAAAAAACTTGGATGCACAGATAGATCCGCGCTTTGGGAGGTGCAGCTACTTTTTGATTATAGACACCGACGATATGAGTTATGAGGCTTTCGGAAATGAAAACGCCGCCCTGGGCGGGGGTGCCGGCATTCAATCGGCACAGTTTGTTGCGTCCAAGGGGGTTGGAGCATTGATTACCGGAAATTGCGGACCCAATGCAGTGCAGGCGCTAACGGCCGCCGGAATCAAAATTTATGTGGGGCAAACCGGTACTGTCCGGGAGGCGGGCGAAGCCTATAAGGATGGGATACTCACCCCCACAACTGAAGCCAATGCTCCTTCTCATGCCGGTATGGGCGGCGGCGGAGGAAAAGGAATGGGTGGCGGAGGACGCGGAAGAGGCATGGGCGGGGGAGGAAGAGGCATGGGCGGAAGGGGCGCATCAACATGATTATCAGTATTGCAAGTGGAAAGGGGGGCACCGGTAAAACCACGGTGGCCACTAATATGGCGGCTTCCATAGGTTCCGATATACAACTGCTGGACTGTGACGTCGAGGAGCCCAATTCCCACCTTTTTCTCAAACCGGAATTCAGTGAGACAATAACCATCTATGCTCCGGTTCCGGAGGTTGATAAGGACAAATGTACGCTGTGTGGAAAATGTGGAGAAATATGCCAATTCAAGGCGATCGTCGTAATCGGTGAAACCGTGCTGCCGTTTCATGAAATCTGTCACAGTTGCGGCGGCTGCATGGAGGTGTGCCCTGAAAGCGCGATAAGCGAAGTCGGCCGGGAACTGGGGGTCATCCAAAAGGGGCATCGCAATGGTATTGAATTCATCCATGGACGTTTAAGGGTGGGTGAGGCCATGTCTCCGCCGCTGATAAAAAAGGTTCGCGCCTTAACCGATCCGAATAAACTCACGATCATTGACGCGCCTCCGGGAACTTCATGTCCGGTAATCGAGTCCATGCGGAATACCGATTTCGTCTTGCTGGTTACGGAGCCGACCCCTTTCGGCCTTCACGATTTGAAGTTGGCCGCCGGTGCCGTGCGGCTGCTAAACATTCCACATGGGCTGGTCATCAACCGGTCGGATATGGGTGACGATCAGGTTCAGGCCTATGCCGAAAGAGAGGATATACCCGTTCTTTTGGAAATTCCATTTGACCGAAAAATCGCCGAGGCATACTCAAAAGGCGAGTTGATGGTAGCAGCGATGCCCGAGTGGAGAGAAAGATTTATCAGTCTCCATCAAAATATTAAAAAAATGATTCAGTAATTGAGGAACAGTTTCCATGAAAGAGATGATCGTAATCAGCGGCAAGGGGGGGACCGGGAAAACCAGTGTAATGGCCGCCTTTGCCTCACTGGCGGAAAACATGATGCTCTGCGATGCGGATGTGGATGCCGCGGATCTTCACCTGATTATGGCGCCGGAAATTCAAGAAAGACAGGCCTTTCAATCAGGCAACACGGCGGTTGTCAACAGGGAGAAATGCACGGAATGCGGTCGCTGCAGAGAACTGTGCCGATGGGATGCCGTCAGCGAAACCTTTGAAATCGATTCCATTGCATGTGAAGGATGCGGGGTTTGTGTATATTTTTGCCCGGAGGAGGCGATTGACTTTCCGGAGGATACCTGTGGGGAGTGGTTTGTTTCAGACACCCGGTTCGGCCCCATGGTCCATGCCCGGCTCGGTATTGCCGAAGAGAATTCCGGAAAACTGGTCGCCCTTGTCCGAAAGGAGGCTAAAATACGTGCCGAAGCAAAAAACCTTGAACTCATACTGACCGACGGTCCTCCGGGGGTCGGTTGTCCGGTGATTGCCTCCATCGGCGGCGCAGATGCCGTGCTTATAGTCACTGAACCCTCGGTGTCGGGGGTACACGATATGGAACGGGTCGTCCAGCTTGCGGAACATTTCAAAGTGCCGGCTATGGTTTGTATTAACAAATTCGATATCAACACTGAGATGAGCATGGAGATTGAAAGGTTTTGTCAGAACAAAGGCCTGACGTTTCTCGGGCGCATTCCCTTCGATCCGATCTTTACCAAAGCCATGGTTCAGGGCCAGACCATTTATGAATATAATTCAGATTCAAATGCCGGCCTGGCGGTCAGGCAGATATGGGAGAAAATCGGGAAAACGTTTTTGGAGTAATTAGAAAATGAATCAAGAAAAAATGGACGTGGATTAACGCAGATTTGCACAGATAAATAAAATCAGATCAAATTAGGAGGATTTTAGAATGAAAGAGGGAAGAATAGCTGTCCCGTCAATGGATGAGGGTGGTATGGAAGGCCAAAGATCGGGTCATTTCGGTCACTGTGATGTGTTTACGTTGGTGGATGTGGAGGGAGGAGAAATTAAACAGATCACCACGGTTCCCAATCAGAGCCACGTTCAGGGAGGATGCATGGTCCCTGTAAATCTTTTGGCTGAACACAAGGTGAATGCGCTTATTGTCGGGGGTATCGGCATGCGCCCGCTGATGGGGTTTAAGCAGGCGGAAATAGATGTTTACTACGATGTTGAACGGCAGGAAATAAAACCTGTTGTGGAAGACCTGATCGCCGGGAAATTGCCGATAATATCAGACGATCAGGTTTGTGGCGGTGGTGGAGGTGGAAAATGAAAATAGCCGTTACATCCACAGGCACCGAACTGGATTCGCAGGTCGATCCCCGCTTTGGAAGGGCTGCGTTTATTCTTGTCGTTGACTCGGAAACCGATGATTTTGAGGTTCTTGATAACAAGGAAAATGTAAACGCCCTGAAAGGCGCCGGTATTCAAGCCGCGTGTATGGTCAATGATAAAAAAGCCGCGGTGTTGCTTACGGGCTTTTGCGGACCCAATGCGTTCAAGGCCTTAAGTGCCGCAAAAATAGGGGTGGCCAATGATGCCGGCGGTACCGTGAGAGATGCAGTAAAGTCCTATTTGGAAGGGAAACTTCCCATATCCGATAAGCCAAATACTGAGGGGCAGTGGTAGGTTGGAAGATATAGAAAATCTTATGTAATCTTCAGCATATGTTTTGCTTGATCAAGACCAAGCGCTATACTGCTCAGGGAGATTTTTATGCTTTTATTAATGGTGGTAAGCCCGAAAAATGATTCTTTATCTGATTTGGCACGGGCCTTGATGGAACACGATGATGTCCGCCTGCTGTGGGCGGAATCTGCCGGAAAGGCCTTGGACATCGCATCTGCCAAGACCATAGATCTTGTTATTACCTGAATTTTGCACGCAAATAGCTCCTGCGGAACCTGCCCGCAAATTATTTGAATTTTGATGGCAACAACCGAGGTCGCTTTTTTGCCGCTATCGATATCGGCGAGATGGGAAACGAGAAGTAAAGCGCCCCGGAAAATCATACAATATGTTTAATATATTCAAAGTGATATGTCCGTGCAAGAAATTTTGTGCATTCATCGATCAACTATGTGGCGATCAGTTCCTGTTGGCGACTACCCCATGGTCTGGGCTCTGACCTTTTCTGATCCAGGTATTTTAGAAAAGACATCAAGGCCGGTGTTCGGCTGTCCTGGACTGAGTATCTGACTTTATCACGATTGGAGCGGTAACCACTTTGGCCGCAATCATCAACAGGCGTAATCGAGCAATACGGACGGTATTGTTTTTTATTCCCTCAAGACCATGGCGTTTTCCGGCCTTTTCAACCGGTTGCTCAGCTTGAGTCTGCTCGGCTATCATTTTCAAGTAACGCCAGATATTGTAGGCCAGCATAACGATCTGGAAATACGCATAGTTGTTTTTGAATCTGGATGAGGGGATGGCATCGAGCCCTTCCCGCTTCGATTCACCCACAAGATTTTCAACATCGGCACGTTTGTCGTATTCCACTATGACCTTATGAGCCTTGCGTTGGAGGTCCGTACAGAAGATACGGTGTTTATACCGGTCGTTTTCAAAGAGTTCACACTGGACCAGTGGATCTTTGACATCTTTTTTTTCTTTGGGCATTCGCATGGCTACAAACCTGACGGGTTGTAGCCACCCCATGGGATGGTAAATACAGCTGTTGTATTCGTATGGCTGCCTCTTTTTTGGTCGATACCAGCCTTTAGGATCAAATGGCGGGTTGCATCGTTTATTTGCGATGATAAAATTGAAACCGTTTTGGATGCATTGATAAACGCTTTCCCAACTCTGAAATTCAGCATCTGCCCGAATCAGCACCTGTTGAACGCAGTCGGGAAGGTAGCCTTTGATCTTGGCAATGAATGCCGCAGTCTCTTTGCCGCTGATGGTTTCGCCCTTGCGAAGCTTTCCCAGTAGATATTCGCGGGTTTGTTCGATAAAGCACAAAACAGGTCGATAGGCTTTTTTCCCGCGATTTTTGGTATTGTGTCCCTTTCGAGCACCCTGTTGGTGCCCGAAAACGGTTTCGACCGTCGTATCGATGTCCAGACAGACGCGATATAAAGATACGCCGCACACTTTCCAAACCCGCTCACGCAGTTGGGCCATCAATTCAAGCAGCGACTGGGCCTGATTGATGCCGAGGCTGTTGACATAGCGCCAGAAGGTGCTGGCCACGGGTAGTCGGGTCAGATTGAAAAATCCGCACAGCATCGCATCGAGGCGCAGATAGGAAAAATGCCAAATTCGGTTAAAGCCTATAAACAGTAGCATCAACAAACCTACCATCATTGAATAGTGACCCAGCTTGGGTTTGCGACGGGGTGCTCTGTAGGTGAAGTCAAACATTTGCTGAAAATCGACTAAATCCAAAAATTTGATTAGTGGTAAAAGCCCGCCAAATGGGCTCAACTGCTCGCTGCACGTATCATATTGCGTTGAAGCGCTGATTTTCTTGGCCCTGGGGCGGTATTCGTTAGACTCTTTACCATTGCGGTTTTTACGAAAATCTGATTTCTTGAATTTTACCATCTGGGTACCTCCTGCTATTATGGGGTAATCGTGTCAATTACCACTATAGCAAGGGTTCCCAGGTGGTATCCACCTTCTTTTAAACTTTAGGTGCAAAATTCAGGTATTACAGACGAGAGGCTTAGAGATTCAACCGGCTTGGCGCTGGCCGCCAGCCTGCTCAAGGTAAATCCGATGATAAACTGTGCATCGGTGAGCTGTCTATCACCGGAAAATTTTCATGAAGCCAGCGAGGGCCTTGGCATTATAGCCCAACTGCCCATCCATCCGGGTAAAGAACATGCAGAATCGCTGTTGGATCGGTTGCGGCAGATCAGAAATCTCACAATGGGCGGAAATTGAAAAATCCTATGGGCACAGGTGGTTACGTAAAATTTATTATGCGGGGTAGATAATGGATCAGTTGGAGAACAGGAGCACCGACGATTCCGAACGTATTCGGACGCTGCTCTCCGGTTCGGGGTACTCGGATAAGGCGATCGCCTATTATTTGGATAGAGCCGATATCGGCTCTTTGGCCGACGCCGATCAGGAGACCGAGTTGACCGGAGCCTGTGGCGATACCATGAAATTTTATCTGAAAATCGAACAGGGCAGGGTCAACGACGTAAAAGCTCAGGTATCCGGTTGTCCCGGAACGGTTGCCGCTGCCATGGCGGCAGCAAATTTTGTCAGGGGAAAGGCACTGGAGGATGCCCTGGCCTTAAATGATCGGGATGTCTTCCGTGTGCTGGAGGAGATCCCGGATCAGAAACAGCACTGTATCCGATTGGCTGTCAAAACCCTTCAAAAGGCGATTACAGAATACCGGGCAAGGGAGAAGGCAAACTACAAGGAGAATAATCATGCCTATTTTTGAATACCGATGTATAGATTGTGGGACGTATAGCGAGGTCTTGGTTATGGTATCGGGAGATAAACCGAGATGTAGTGGGTGCGGAGGCAACAGACTAAAGAAGATGCTTTCTGCTCACGCCCCCGTGCCAGGGGCCGCTTCGAGGTTTCCCGGCCCGGGTGACACCGCCTGCTGCGGTTCCTCGCCAACGCATACCGGCTGCGAAGGCCCGGGGAGTTGCTGTGGAAATCGGCTGGAATGAAGCGGGAGATTGAAATAAAGATAGATATCAACGGTTATTGCATCGAAACCGGGTCGAAACGGACATACGAGCGTATTCTGAGCAGATACTTTGATAAATCTATTCATAGGCGTGATCGATCGATTTTGGAAGAACAGATCGACGGCTTATAGGAAAATACTGGTTTTAAAGATACGGTTAGTTTTTTTCATGCCGGAACTTAGAAATAAAATCTGGCTCTTAATTCTATTTTATAATCATTCTGTTTCTCGCCATATTCAGTGTGGTTATCTCCTATCAGAAAAGCCGTGCGCAGTCTGAATTCCAGATTTGTTTTGGGGCTGTATACAAACTCCGGCGTCAGGGAAAAACTTTGATCGTTTAAGTTGATGATGGCAATTGCAGCAGGTGTAAAATAAAGAATATCAAACGGTTCCTTCCAGCTGGCTCGAAAATAGAGATAGTCTCGCATCGGTTTTGCAGTGGCCAGGGTGGCTTGGGATAATTGGGCGGTCCGGGTGAGCGGGGCACTCTCACCAGTGGAAAGAAACGTGTCATAGGCCTGGTCGGCAAAACGGAAAAAGTTCTGAGCGTCGTCCTTGTCGATTCCTCCGCCATTGTGATAATATTCAATGATATACGTTATTTCGCTGGCCGTGAGATATCGTATGCCAAAAAGCGCGCGCAGGATATCCGACTCTTGAGTGGAGAGATTTCCCTGGGGGTCTATGGATTTCTTTTTAAAGTCGGTGATCCATGCCAATTCGCCGTGAATTTCAAAGTTTGCTTTGATATTCCTGGCAAAATCAAAGCCGTAACGGGGCGTTCGGCTCTCCCCGGTAAAAAACATGAGATCCATGTCGGTATCCCAGAGAAGAAAATAGAGCTTTGCTGCGAAATTGATGTAATCCGCTTTGCCAAAATCGTCGTTAATGTTTTCTGTAACCGGAAGAATTACCGGTGTGAAGGCCAACGTTTTCAAGGGACCCCCAAAACTTTTAATCAGATCCGCTGTGACAACATAATAGCCCTCCAAAGCCTCGGTGGGGTCATCAGGATTTTTGGGGCGTGAAACAAAGGAGACGGGGTTAAAGGCATAGCCTTTTCCCCATTGGACAACTTCTTTGCCCGTATTAAGCGTTTGGCTGGGATTCGGCTTTAAAGATAGGTACCCTTCCAAGAGAGTCATATCCTTGTCCCAGCCCCGATAGTCGTACCACAGGAGGCTGTCGGTCCTGAAATAAAGACCGGCAATGCCCTTCTGATAGCTTCCCTCGAGACGAAGTCCAAAATTGTATTGTTCCAGGGTTGAGCCCTGGTCCTGATCAAAGAATTTGATCTTGTAAAACGCAGCGTCAGTATCCAATCCGAAAAGAATCGGCCTGAACTCAAGAAAGCCGCCGATATGGTATGGTTTTTTTTCGATCTCTTTTTCAATTTCCGACAGATCAAACCGGTATTCATCTTGGCCAAAAGCCGGTGGTAGAAAAGCTAAAAACAAGCTCATTACATAAACGCTGTAGGCGACCGGGGCCTTACTCATCGCAGGCTTTCGACTCTGGAAAGAAAGTTAAGGGTGAAGGCTTCATTGGGAAGCTCTCTTTTTTTCATCTTAGCAAAGATCATGATCGATTTATATCCCTTGTGCAGCGGGCTGTCCGTTTCAATCACGGCGGGACGTATCAGGCCGTCTCCGAAATCCTTTGTCTTTTTAAAATAAAGGGTTTTGATCAGCATTCCGGACGAAGCAAAACACTCGATTTTTGAAGGGAGAAGTTTTTGATCGTCTACCCACATTTTAACGCTGTCATAGGCGACGGCTCTGGTTTTCGCTTTTAAATGGAGTATCAGGATGCCTTTTTGCTGTTCCACCCTGTCGCAATTGTATTCAGCACTGTAGTCAAGCCGCATGATATCGGCGTTGTTGAATATGCCTCCGGTCACCGATTGGAGGCTGGTGATGCGGATCGGTTTGCCGACATTCGGAATGTAAAGCCACATGTTTTCCTCCACCCGCAAAGTGGCCCGGCCTTTTTCACTGGCCGGGGATAAGAAAACAGATACAATCTGATCTCGGCCTTTTTTAACAGAATACATGATGAACTCTTTTTTCGAACCGTTGGGTTCAATATTGATCAGCTTACGGTACATTTCAAAGGCCTCGGGGTTTAGGTTTCGATCCACCTTTTGTAGGATTGTGTTTCCATCATCTGAATAAGCCGGTACGGCAAGCAACAGGCACATAAACATCATCAATAGTGACTTTATCATTTCCTTTCTCCTTTATTAGATGTGCCCCAAGGCATCGACCGGTTCCATCTTTGATGCCTTATAGGCCGGGTACAGACTGGCAAGAACCGAAACAACAAACACAATGGCCGACAGCCAGAACAACTCGGTAAAGCTGACGGAAGGCGCCAGCAGCAGGTTGTCCATCCTGCCGAAAGAAAACCGGATTTTATAGATATTCAAAAAGAAAATCCCGGCGACACCGATAATATTTCCGGCCCCAATACTGATCAACCCGAGAGTGAATCCCTCGGTCAAAAAGAGGGCCATGATTCTGCCGGGCGTGGTTCCGATGGCGGACATGGTTCCGATCTCTCTAACCCGCTCATAAACCGACATGATCATGACATTTAAGATACTGATGAGAACAATTGAAATCATAATGAGTTTCATGGTAGCGGACATTAGGTCGATCATTTTGGCGATATTAAAAAACGGGGAGAGTTTTTCCCAGGTGTGAATTTCAAAGGCCGGTTTCCCATTTTTGTTTTTAAAATCCGCCAGTGCTGTTTTGAGGTCTTTATAAGCAGGTTCAAGCTTATCGAAATCTTTCAGGCGAACCGCCATCTCCGTGATCTCCGGATGTTCCATACGAAGCAGCGCTCTGGCGTCTTCGATATGAATATAGCCTTCCTTTCCCTGGGGACCGACGACAACCTCACTGATACCCGCCACGGTGAAATTCAGGCCGTTTACCGAACCGTCCTTGTTGTTGGCAACCAGCACCACGGTGTCTCCGTGTTTCATTTTCATGCCTTTGGCCAGTTTGTCCGGAATAATGATTTCACCCGGCTTGATGAGTTTTTTTCGCTCGTCCTTTTCCGCGAATGTCATCCGGTCCCCCACGGCAGGACATACGTTTACTTCTTTTTCCGGATCGATGGCATTCAGCCGGATGTTGGTGGTCTCTGAATAGTTGCTCAGCATGGCTCCCAGCTTAATCCGCGGGGCCCAGGAATCAACCAAAGGATGGTTTTTTAGAATACCTTCGATTTTGGCGTACCCTTTGAGATTCAGGTTGAGGTTTAGGGGTATTGCGTCCATGGAAGAGACATACCCTTTTTTGTGGATCTGTATCTGGGAAAGGTTGGCGTCGGTAATTTGGCCGATCATCATCGCTTTAAATGATCCGGACAGTCCTGAAAAAAGAATGACCACCAGCACTCCCATGGTGATCAACAGGGAAGTGAGCAGAGTTCGTCTCTTGAAACGCATCAGATTTCGAACGGCAATTTTAAAAATTCGAATCATTCTTTCTCCTCCTGTACACTCGATGAACGCTTTTCGGGGTGAATAAGTCTGCCGTCTTCGAGGCTATGAATGACCTCAGCCTCCTCCATGATTCCCGGATCATGAGTGGAAAATATGAATGTCGTGTTGAATTCATCCCGCATGTTACGCATCAGACGGATAACATTTATGGCGGTCTTGCGGTCAAGGTTAGCCGTGGGTTCATCGGCCAGTACCAGTTTCGGCCGGGTCACCAGGGCACGCGCTACGGCGACTCGCTGTTTCTGGCCGCCTGAAAGCTGATCAGGGCGTTTATCTTTCTGATCGATCATCCCTACGGCTTCAAGTACTTCCAGCACCTGTTGGTTACGATTTGGAGACTGCTCTTTTTTTGTCATCACCAAAGGATATTCAACATTTTCATAGGCGGTGAGCACCGGAAAAAGGTTAAAAGCCTGGAAGATATATCCAAGGATGGAACCCCTGAAGACCGCGCTCTGTTTGCGATTCAAAGCATCCACCTGTTTTCCGTCTACGATAATATTTCTATAACCGCAAATAACGGTTGGCATCAATATTGCCGAGCCGCTAATAAAACGCTCAATCGATCCGGCAAATCCGGCAATTGAATAATGTTTCTCATCTCAGAACCGATGATTTGCTGTTTTCT
>Ga0233430_1001735_pt1 | contig 28648 bp, 15 predicted proteins | sample SI_118_April2016_2_FD_179883 | JGI IMG/M metagenome (GOLD analysis project Ga0233430, IMG submission 179883) | Seawater microbial communities from Saanich Inlet, British Columbia, Canada - SI_118_April2016_150_MG | ecosystem: Environmental > Aquatic > Marine > Inlet | place: Canada: British... | reverse complement strand
ACCTGCAGTCGACCTTTGGGCAAGTCAATGATTTATTCGTAGAGGCCATCGAAACGCAGCGATATTTCGACTTTCCCAAATTGAATGACTATACATATTTTTCACAAATCAATTAGGATTGCTGTAGGAGAAAAAGTTCGCCATGTATGCCCCCGCCAGGGAGCTGTTCGGATCGACATAGGGCGGATGCGCCTCCAGCAGAGAGCGAAAATTGGCCCCGCAGGTATCCGCGTCAAAAAAACCGCCGTTCTCGTGATCGCTCCGAATTTCCACCCCTTTGAGCATGACGTCGTTGATCGCCACCCCCGAGCCGCTGATCGTCTCCACCATTTCGCGACTCTCCTCCGGCGGCAGGACGAGCGCCCAGTCGTCGTAGTCCATCGCGCCAATCACTTCCTGCTTTTCGCGGGTCTGTTCGAGCTTGGCGGCGCGGATCGCCTCCAACCGCTGCCCGTAGGTCATCTCTTCGCGCATTGCATCTACAGCTATGCTGGCCATCGCCTTGCACCTTGTTACGGGAAATTGTGGGGAAATTGTCGAAGGTTTTTTCGCCTATTCCACTCACCAGAGTCAACTTAACTCAAGCATACTATATAATTTAACTCTTTGATTGAAGGATGCTACACTCGAATGAAAAAAACGACCCCACTCCGCGTTTTTTTTACCTTTATTTCTATTTACGCAGGGAAGTTTTTTTCGTAGTATGCTTCTTAACAAGTGTAGCGGATCAAGACTCACTATCGTTAGAAGGAGAAACCACCATGGCCAAACTCGGTTACGACGACACTCCCGTATTGCCCGGCGGCAAGTGGCAGGTCCACGACGACACTCGGCCTCAGGCCCGGGTCATCACCCCCGGCGCCGCGACCGGGCAAGCGCCGTCCGATGCCATTGCCCTTTTCGACGGCACCGACCTGTCCGGCTGGACCGGGCGCGACGGCGATGCCCAGTGGAAGGTCGAGGACGGTTACATGGAAGTCGAGCCCAAAACCGGCGACATCCAGACCACAGAGCGCTTGGGCGACTGCCAGCTCCACCTCGAATTCGCCTGCCCGGCCGAGGTGAAGGGGGACAGCCAGGGACGCGGCAACAGCGGCGTCTTCATGATGGGTCTGTACGAAATCCAGGTCCTCGACGGGTACGACAATCCGACCTACGCCGACGGCGTCACCGCCTCCGTATACGGCGAGTACCCGCCTCTGGTCAACGCCTGCCGGGCGCCGGGCGAATGGCAGACGTATGAGATCATCTGGACCGCCCCGCGTTTCAGCGGCGTCGAACTGGTCAGCCCGGCCTATCTGACCCTGCTGCACAACGGCGTCCTGGTTCACAACCACGTGGAAGTCATGGGCCCCACCGGCCACCGCGACGTGTATGCGTACAAGGCACACGCCCCCACGGGCCCGCTGAAGCTCCAGGATCACGGCGACCTGGTTCGCTTCCGCAACATCTGGTACCGCCCGCTAAAGGGGTACGACGAAGAGTAGGCGAAGCAGCTTCGAGACAGACGGCGCCGGGTGCGATAGATCACCCGGCGCCATCTTTTTGTTCCCACTCGACACTGACGGCCTCCCCATCTCTACCGGAGCAGATGAGACCAGTAGCGGCTCAGGCCGCAGATGAAGTCCGCGCTGCCCACACTCGCCGTTCCCGCACCCACACCAAGATCATCCCCACCAGCAACAGCACGTCGATGCAGAGGAGAGCCCGACGCAGGGACGATAGCCGCGGCTCCAGCACGATGCAATGCTCCCCCTCCTCCAGAGGCAGCGCGATAAACCGGCCCCCTGTCTGCAGCGGCTCCACCTCCAGTCCATCCACCTCCACCCGCAAATGCGGGTAGTAGCTGTAGGCCAACCGGGCGTAACAGGCGGCGGAAACCCGCATCTCCAGCTCCACCCGCTGATTCCAGACTCGATGCGTCAGCAGATCCACCTCCGGATCGGTGCCCAGGTCCTGCTCCCCCTCGAAATCCAGGAGGAAGATCCGCTCGCACCGCTTCCTGTCCAAATCGACCCCGGAATGCTGGACGAGCCAGAGAGGCAAAACGAGTGCCCGCTTCAGATCCGGGTCCTCCGGCTCCAGCATCACTCGATCCAGAAACTCATCCACCTCTCCCCGTCTGGCCGCAACTGCCATGCTATCGACGGAAAATTCGACCACATGCCCGGAGACCAGCACTGGACTGCTGGCCTCGGACAGGTTCAGTGCCTTGGTGCCCTGCTCGTCGTGACTCAACAGGAAGAGCCCGACATTCAACATCCCCAAAGAATCAAAAAAGATGTCGTTGAGCTGGCCCATAACCGTCTCGTTCTCCATCGACGACCGCCGCATCACCACGCTGAAGAACCGCTCTAGAGGATTGGTGAACTCAAAGACTGTGCGCAGTTCACCCGGATGGTAGCCATGGGGAAAAGGGGTCTGTCCCTCGACCTGAATCTGCCCGTATCCGAGATAGAAATAGACGTCTCCCCGAGCCCAGAACAGCCTGTGGCCGGGTAACTCTCCCCGCTCCTGGTATGGACGGGCGAGTTCGCGAAATTTGCCATATGGTATGATCCTGGAGAACTCTTCGGCGACAAACGGCTGCTGGAACGTAGTCCCCCCTAAATCGGCCATCACTGCAAAAATCAGCCATGCGCAGAGTCGGCTTCCCCGGGGGCGTCCCGAGAGCAGGACATGCGCTCCGAGACCGGCGGCAAAAGCCAGACAGAACACGACAAAGAGCAGATATCGAGCCGCGGGCATCGCCTGGACTATTTGCAGATGGACCAGAGGAGGGAGATGGTGGGCAAAAGCGAGGACCGAAAACAGCCCCAAGCCGCATCCCACGGCCCAGCCCGCTCTCCCCACTCGCCGCACATGCCCCCACAGTCGCCCCGAAACTCCGATCAGGGCCAGCCCGACCAATGTCAGCCCCAGATACCCTCCGTACCAGTGAAATTCCTCATACGAAAAGGGCAGGAGCCAGAAGCGGTAATTCGACCAGACGAGAACGTGGCGCCAGGTCGGTCCGGGAATATCCCCCTCGGCCGTAAATCCGATATGGGAATGGAGCCCGGTGCTGCCCCTCTCCAGCAGGAAGGGCAGGGTGAGGAATCCCCCGAAAATCAACCCGCCGGCGAGAAGCGCCAGACTGTAGCCGAGAATGGGAATGAAGCGCCTGCTCCCGTAGAGGCTGAATAGCCTCAACCCTACGTACAACCCCAGCAGCACCGTCGCCCAGAAACCATATCCTGGATGGGTGAAGGCCAATCCCCCCAGGGCCAGAGCGCCGGCGCCGGCGTTCGAGGCGCGATAGCGCGGATGGCGCAGTCCCTCAAAAAAGTAGAAGGGCCAGGGCAGCAGGGCGTAGAAGAGCGACAGCGGCAGCCGCCCCATAATGAGCACCTGCTGGGTATGCCAGAAACAGAGCACGTAGGCCATTCCCGCCAGAAAACCCGCCCGCCGCGAACCGCAGACCCGCCTGACCAGCAGATACATGCCGATGCCCGAAACGACATGGCAACCGGCCATCGTCAGCTTGAGCGAGAGAAAGATATCGCCGCAGAGCAGATCGACCAGCCCGACCAGATAGAAAAACAGGAATCCGTAGAACTGCAGATAGGGAGACCCCGCGCCCAGATAGTTCGTCCAGATGGGAATCTCCCCCCGCGCCAGCGCCTGCGCCGTCATATGGGCGTAGGATACGTGCTGGGGGGCGTCGGCCGTCCACAGCTCACCCGGAGCCATATAGTAGCGGACGCAGATCAATGAACCGGTGGCCAGCAGTAGCAGGGTTCGCTTTTCGCTGGTGAAGACCCAGTCTAGGTAGGCGGTGAAGCGCCCTCCCCGCAGTTCGAGCAGGAACAGAGCCACAGCCAGGGTCAAAATAACCAGCAGGAGGAAACCATCGAGGAATTCGAAATCGACTCTCTGTTCTGCCGTTTCCCAGAATCGGGCAAACGACAGGTAGGAGATACCTGGAGCCAGGATGTCGAATTTCCGCAGCGTGACGTACTGGAAGCATACCAGTGCCAGCGCCAGCAGACTCAGCAAAATCGATACATCCCTCGAACTCCTATCGGCAGATGATCGATCCATGAAATGCCGCACTCCTCAGATGGCCGCCGATGCCAGATTGCCCGATGGAGAGCCGGATGCTCCAAAGGTCTTGCGGGGCAAACCATCCAACAGGGAGGTATCCGCAAACCGACTCGCTATAAACATCCCCTTACTCCTCCTCTCGCCGATTCCTCTCATCCCTTCAGCACTCGCACATCCCCACGCCGTTCGGTGAATCCCTGGCCGTCGAAAAAACCCAGCAGCGCCAGCGCGTACTTGCGATTGCTGCCGATCAGCTCCCGGTACAGAGCTACCGTGATTTCGCCATTCTCCTCCAAAAAACGCCGCAACTCCCCCCGCGCCCATTCCGTCGTCTCGACGTGCAGCAGCAGCCCCCCTTCGAGCAGCATCACTCTCCCCAGGCTCTGCAGCGCTCCCAGCACCTCCGCTGTCTGCCCCGGCCCGGTCCCCAGCAGACCTGCCAGAGACTCCGCATCCGGCAGGCTGGCAAAATCGCGCCCCTTCACCGCCGTTTCGATCCGCTCCCTCAGCTCTTCATCCTCCGCGCTGAAGCGGATCCCGTGCGCGGCGGCGCGCACCACCGCACCCGCCGTTGCCACCCGCCCCTCCCCCTCCAGGCGTTCCAACAGGTAGTCGAACAGCTGCGGCTGCGCATAGCGCGCGCTCAGATTGCGCAACTCCTCCCGCCGCAGCCCCGGTTTCAGCCAATTTTCCCGATGAAAAGCTACGAGTTCATCCATAATCTGCTCCTCCCCTTCCTCCCGAGCGGCGGCATGCAGAACGCACTCTTCATTTTCCACCTGCATCCGCTCCACTCGTCCACTCTCCTCCAAGCTGTGCAGCAGTTCCCCAATCTTCGCCGCCCCCAATCCCAGCTCTCCGACCAACTCTCGTACCGGCTTCAACAACCCACGCGCCGCCTTCAGCCGCGCCTCCAGCACCTGCTCTAACCCCTCCCCCTCCAGTTCCACCAGATGCTCCAGCACTCCCGCATCGATCCGCCGCCGCCGCCCTGGATGCGGCTCCAATACCGTTCCCCCACCGATCGTCAGGGCCGGAGAATACCGTCGGATCACGAACCGATCACCCCACACCGCCACGACCGGCGCCTCCAGACGCAGTTGCACGAGTCCCTCCTCTCCCGGTGCGAGCAAATCTCCGTCGAGCAACTGCACTCGGGCCAGCACCTCCCGCGTTCCAAGGTGCAGCCGCACCCGGGTCCGCTGCTCCAGTGCCCGGGGGGCGGAGGGCAACAGTCGCAGACGCGCGTCGAACATCGACGTGGGACGGAAGACGCCCGGAGTAACGAGCAGATCGCCCCGCTCCACCTCGCCCCGCTCCACTCCGGCCAGATTGATCGCCCCGCGCTCCCCGGTCTGCACCATCTCCACCTCCTCCCCATGTCTTTGCAGACCGCGCACCCGCGCTGGCCGCCGAGAGGGTAGGACCTCCACCTGCTCCCCCTCCTTCACCCCCCCACCGACCACTGTCCCCGTGCACACCAGACCGAATCCCTTGACCAGAAAGGCGCGATCCACCGGCAGTCGGAAGGGCGCCTCCAGCCCCTTCTCCGCCGTCTCGGCCACCATCTCCTCCAGCCGTCCTCTGAGCGCATCGATTCCCTCCCCGGTCAGTGCCGAAACCCGAAAGATCTCCGCCCCCTCCAGGAAGCTCCCTTCCGTCAGCTCGCCGATCTCCTCCTCCAGCAGTTCCAGCCACTCCTCCCCCTCGTCGCGCACCAGGTCGACCTTGTTCAGCACCACCAGCCCCCGCCGCACCCCCATCAGCGACAGCACATCCAGATGCTCGCGCGACTGCGGCATGATCCCATCGTCGGCGGCGATCACCAGCAACGCCAGGTCGATGGTGCTGACCCCGGCCACCATCGTCTTGACGAAACGCTCGTGCCCCGGCACATCGATGATAGTCGCATCCTCCCCCAGGAACGCAAACCCCAGCTCGATGGTGATCCCCCGCGCCTTCTCCTCGGGCGCCCGATCCGTGTCCGTTCCGGTCAACGCCTTGACCAGCAAACTCTTGCCGTGGTCGATATGTCCGGCCGTGCCGATTACCGTGTGCGCCATGCTCTCCTTCCGGGTAGTGCTCTGTCCGCACTGAAAGATGTCGATTACAATTCTGTCAAAAGAATTTTGCCAGAACAGTAGTAGAGTGAAGCGATCTATTTGACGTATATTATAGACGATACCCGCGGCGCACAACCGCACACATCTTCCTACCACGGAAGGAACGCCATGTATCTCAAACAGATGCTTCCCTATCAACTGCACCAGGCCGTCGCCCAGGGACACCCCCTGCTCGTCCCCGCCGGCTGCGTCGAAACCCACGGCCCGCACATGGCCCTGGGTCACGACACCATCATCGTCGAGGAGATCTGTGCCCGCATCGCCGAGGAGACATCGGTGGTCATCGCCCCCTCCTTCGACTACGGCCCCACCGGCTACGCCCTGGGCGGACCGGCCGACGGCACCATCGATCCGGACTACGCCGCCTTTGGTGGCTATGTCAAGAGCATCCTCAAAAACTTCCGCGAAATGGGTTTCCGCAAAATCTACGTCGTCATCATGCACCAGGGAATGGAGGCGCCGCTCGCCCTCGCTTTCAAAAAGGGAGCATCCGAGCTAACTTTTGAAGACGTACTCGAACGGGGCTATCCGCGCGGCTGGTGGGGAGACGAAAAGATGATGAAGGAAGTGGGAGCCATCTGGGGCCGGATCGAAGTCCAGCCGATGATCCTGCCCGCCGCTTCCCCTCCGGCCGGCGGCGACCACGCCGGGTACAACGAAACCTCTTTCCTGCTGGCCACCCGTCCCGAACTGGTGGAACAGGACCGCCTGGACGACAGCGCCCCCTGGTACTGCCGCCAGCACGAGGAGAACAACAGCTGGAGCGCCAGCGCCGAACACGGTCAGCTCATGGTCGACGCCGTGGTCGGCTCATGGGTCGGAAAGATCGACCGCGAACGCCCTCAGAAGTGAATCATTCTCCGGGAGAGCAGACATGGCCGAAATACTGAATATCGACCCGCAGCACATGAAGGGACGTCGCATCAAAAAAGCCGCCGACCTCCTGCGCGACGGCGGGGTAATCGTCTATCCCACCGACACCATCTACGGTCTCGGTTGCGACATCACCAATAAGGAAGCGATCGAACGGATCCGCCGCATCAAGGGCCGCAGCAGCAAAAAGCCGATGTCCTTCGTCTGCGCCGACCTGAGCAATGTCAGCGACTACGCCCACGTCAGCAACCACGCCTACCGGATACTCAAGCGCAGCCTGCCCGGCCCCTACACCTTCGTGCTCCCGGCCACGCGGGAGACCCCCCGCATCCTGCAGACCAAACAGAAGACCGTCGGTCTGCGCGTTCCCAATCACCCCGTTCCCCTCGCACTGGTGGCGGAGCTGGGCCATCCGATCATCAGCACCAGCGCCAACTACACCGACCAGGAGGTGCTCACCGACCCGTACGAGCTGGAACAGACCCTGGGTAAGCAGGTCGACCTGATCCTGGAGTGCGGTCAGCTACCGGTCATGCCCTCTTCTGTTATCTCGCTCATCGGCGACAAAGTCGAAATCCTGCGCGAAGGTCAGGGAGATCTGGACTACTTCCGCCAGGAGGCGGGCAGTTAGGAAGTCTCCTCCTCTTCGGCCTCCTCTTCCTCGTCGAAGAAATCGCCGTAGAGTTCACTCAACTCCGGAGTGGTGCGGACGTACTCCCGCCACTCCACCATCACTGCATCGCTATCGACGCATTTACTGCAGGGGACGAGCATATTGTGCTGATTGACGCCCACATATCCCCGTTCGTAGCACTGTTTGCAGCTCTTCCCGTTCCGTTTTCCGGCGACGATCTCCTTGGCGTGCGTCAGATGTTCGTCCGGCAATCTGGGGATCTCTTCCATTCCCTTCCTCTCTGTTGTACAAATATCAGTTGCCACGCCTCTTCGAGTGGGTGAAATTTTATCAATAAGAAGCCAGAGGCGCAATGGAGACCAAAATAACGCATCCTTTTCAAGGCTGCGTTCCTTCTGAGAAATCCCGCCTCCTCTACCAAAACTCCAGCTCCTTTCCCCTGGAATTCTGCGAGAAACATTATGGATGAACTGGCCAAACAGCTCTACGCCCAGATGGGGGCTACCCCCGTGATCAACGCCATCGGCAATATGACCATGCTCGGCGGCTCCGCTCCCTCCCCTCGCGTATTGGAGGCGATGGAAGTGGCCAACCGCTACTACGTCGACATGGACGAACTCCTGGCCAGCAGCGGCCGAGTCATCGCCGCAATGCTGGAGTGCGAAGGAGCGCTGGTCACCTCCGGCTGCTCGGCCGCCATGCTCCTGGGTACCGTCGCCTGCATGGCCGGCACCGATCCGGAAAAGATGGCGCAGTTGCCCGACGCCAGCGGCATGAAGAGCGAAATCGTCATCCAGAAAGCCCAACGCTACAAATACGATCGGGTGGTGCGCATGGCCGGCACCCGCATCGTCGAAGCCGGCACCGACGAGGGGACCGACACCCCCCAGCTGACCGACGCCATCGGCCCCGACACCCTGGCCATCCTCTACCCCGCCCACGACGAGCGACCCAACCTGGTATCCCTACGCGAGATGATCGACATCGCCCACCACCACGAGATTCCGATCATCGTCGACGCGGCCAGCCGCGTCTATCCGATCGACGGTCTCAAAAAGTACGCCGCCTGGGGAGCCGACCTGGTCGGCTACGGCGCCAAATATTTCGGCGCCCTCAACTCAACCGGCCTGCTCTGCGGCCGCCGCGACCTGGTGGAGGCCGCCCGTCTGCACAGCTTCGCCAGCTTCGAGAAGAACGCCCTCCCCGGATACGGTCGCCCTCTCAAGGTCGATCGCCAGGAGGTGGCCGCCGTGGTCGTCGCCCTGCGCGAGTGGCTGGAAATGGATCACGAAGCTCGCATCGCCGAAGCCGATGCCCGGGGCCGCAACCTGCGCCGCATGCTCACCGGCCTGCCCCACGTGAGCATCGATCCCAAGGCGGAAGAAGCCCCGGCATCCTACTTGACCCTGACCCTCGACGAATCCGCCCTGGGCAAATCCGCCATCGATGTGGAGGCGGAGCTCCGCCAGTCCGATCCGAGCATCTGGCTCCAGACCCGAGGAGACAGTCTGCAGCTCTACATGGGGACCATGGTCGATGGTGACGAAGCCATCATCGGCGAGCGCCTCGGGGAAATCCTCGGAAACGGCTGACAGCGGCTCGATCTCCGCTGCATGCAACGCAAAAGGCGCCGGAGAACCCCCCGACGCCTTTTGCACAAAACCACTTTTCCCGACCTCACGGGTATTCATTGCACAGCAGATAGAGCGGCGCCTCATCCTCCTCGATCTCCGGAAAGCGGCCGACTGGATCGATGAAGTAGTTGTCGGTCTCGTCGTCATTGACCGCCGATACCTCCCCGACCAGCACCTTCCCTCCCTCGCCATAGAAGGTGTGCGCCAGCCCCTGATACAGGCTGATGCTCTCCCCGGGCGCCAGCGTCACCCGCCCCCGCGGCTCCACAGTGCGACGCACTCCATCAGTCGACACCACCACCTCCGTATCGAGCAGTTCCTTCGCCTTGTTGGCGTTGCACAGCTCGATCATCAGCGTCCCCCCACCCCGATTGATGATATCCTCCATCTTGCTGCTGTGGTAGTGCCAGGGGGTCACCTGTTCCTCTTCGACGATCATGATCTTCTCGGCATATCCCTTGGCATTGCCCGAATCGGCCAGATTGCCGTTGCGAACGGTAAACAGCAGCAGCCCCAACTCGTGGAACCGCCCGGCGCCGAAGTCGGTCAAATCCCAACCCAGCCGACAGCTGCGGATCTCGTCCACCTCCTCTCCCTTCTCCCGCCATTCGTCCGCTCCCCAGAAGGCGAAGGGAGGCAGATGAAAGCGATGCTCCTCGAAGAAGGCGACCGCCTCGCGCATCAGCGCATTGATCTCCGATCTCTTCATCTCAGTTCACCCCGTACGCCTCTTTGTAGACCTCCTTCAAGTAGGCCAGCCCCTCGGTGGCCAGTTGCTCGGGGGAGTCTGCCAACTTGCGCCAGATAGCGGTCATTTTGGCGACCTTCTCCATCTCCGGATCGAACGACTCGATGGTAATGCAGTAATCGTAGTCCACCTCCTTGAGCGCCTCGAAAAACCCCTTCCAGGGGATCAGGCCGCTGCCCGGAATCCCCCGCTGATTTTCGCAGGCGTGGACATAACCCAGTTTGTCGCCTGCATCGCGCACCGCCTGCGGGATGTCGTTCTCCTCGCGCACCATGTGAAAGGTGTCCAGGTGGATCTTCACGTTCGCCATACCCACATCGTCGATGAATTTGGCTGCATCCGATGCAATATTGATGAAGTGCGACTCGAACCGGTTGAGCGGCTCAATGCCGATGATCAGATCCGACGTCGCCGCGTGCTCGGCCGCCAGGCGGGTCGATTCGACCCCCCATTTCCACTCGTCCTCGGTCCGCATTCGGCCGGGCAGATACCCCCAACCGCAGTAGATCGCCCCGGCAAAGACCACAGCCCCCGCTTCGTTGCTCAGATCGATCAATCGCCTGGAAAGATCCACCCCCTTCTGCCGCACCGCCGGGTCCGGCGAAATGGTATTGTACTCCACCGGCATGCCAAAACCGGTATTGATTATGAGCCCCAGATCGTCGGCCGCCTGTTTGACCTTCTTTGCCGGAAAGTTGTCCACGTCGAAGGGGATGATCTCCACCGCGTCGAACCCCATCTGTTTGCACTTGTCGAGCACCGGCAAATCCTTTTCGACGAACGTCTCGTTGAACAGCATCGAATGAATCCCGAACTTCATGATCTCCTCCTAATGAATGAATTTTATTTTATATCCCAATAGCTTTGACCAGCCCTCTATGCCCAGTTTTTAGAAAGGTATGGCTCCACTGTATTAGTGAATCGATACAGTGATACAGCTCTTACCCACGTCCCTACGATTCGGCGTCCGCCCACGATCCCCTGGCCATGCTCCCGCCGTCGACGTTTACGTACTCCCCGGTCATAAACGAGGCCCGATCCCCGGCCAGGAAGAGCACCACCTCGGCCACGTCCTCCGGCTGTCCGACCCGTCCCAGAGGGTGCGCCTTTGCCCACTCCTCGAGCATCTTCTCCTTGTCCTGTCTCAAAAAGGCGATCGCCTCGTCCGCCATCGGCGTGTCGATCGCCCCGGGATTGATCGCCAGCACCCGGATGCCGTCCGCAGCGTACTCGAGCGCCAGCTGTCGGGTCAGCGACAGAATCCCTCCCTTGCTGGCCGCGTATGCCGAAACCCCCGGCGCCGACTGCAGCCCCTGCACGCTGGCGGTGTTGACGATCACTCCACCTCCGCCCCGCTGCATCGCCGGCACGCAGTACTTGGCCATCAGAAAGTAGCTCTTGAGATTGACGCCGATGATCCGATCCCACGCCTCTTCGGGTAGCTCGTGCGCCGGCAGGTAGGAATCCACCGGCTGAATGCCGACATTGTTGCACAGCACGTCGATCCGCCCCCATTTCTCCACCGCCGTCGCCGCCAGTCCCCGGCAAACCTCCCCCTGCGATACATCCCCAGCCCAGAAACAGATCTCCCCTCCCAACTCTTCCGCGTCTGCGCAGAGCAGCTCTCCCGCCGCGATATCGATGTCCGCACACAGCACCCGAGCTCCCTCGCGCGCAAAAGCCATACAGATCCCCCGGCCAATCCCCTTGGCCCCGCCGGTGACAATTGCCACCCTGTCCGCAAATTCCGCCATAGCGCCCCCTTCTGGACTTAGTGGTCTGTCAACAAAGTTTCTGGTCTTCGGAAATCGCGTAACCATATTAATCTACTGGTAGATCTTGATTGCAATTTTGTCAACGTTTTTTGTTGACAAAACACTTAGTCTATCCACTAAATCTGAGCTTAAATATATAAGCCTTCTGCCCCAGGACAAAAATCGGATAGATCCGTTCTATCCTCAGCTCCGGATATCCCCCCAGCGCCTGCATCAACAGTCGCCGGTCGCTGGTCAAAAGCACCATCACTCCTCCGCGCCGCAGCACTCGCACCGACTCCCCCAGGAACGGTCCGTACAGCGCCCTGTTGTCCCGCGGCGAGCCGATCTTCTTGCCAAACGGCAGATTGCAGACGATCCGATTTACCTTCCCGCTGGGCAGGGGTAGCTCGGTCGCATCCCACTGGCGAATCTCGATCGGCTTGTACCGGGGACCGACGTTGATCCTCGTCGCCGCAATCGCCTCCTCGCTGATATCCCCCCCCAGCAGCTGACCGTATCTCCCCTGCTCTCCCCGCTCGATCAGGATGGTGCCCGCCCCACACATCGGATCCAGGAAGACATCGTCATCCTCCGGCTCCGACAGGATCGCCATACTCCGGGCTACGATCGGCCGCAGCGACCCCTCGATATTCGCCTGCTTGTAGGTCCGATGCCGCATACTCCTGTCCGACAACCGCAGCCCGCAGATCAGCTCCTTCCCCCGCTGCAGCACCCAGATCTCCACCAGCCCGTTCTCCTCCACTCGCTTCCAGCGCGGAAACCGCTCCTCGAGCGCCCGTCCGATCCGCTTGCCCAGTACCGGACGGATGTACTCGTGCTTACCTCCCCGGCGCTGGACCACCACCCGATAGGTCACTCGCTTCACCCGCTTCGGCTTCAAGCGCCGATACAGTTCCACTGCCCCTTCTATAAACGACGACTGCAGCACCAATTCCTCGGCCTGCGCCAACCCCTGCCGCGCCTCGGCTACCTCGCCGCGGGCGATCAGCGCAAAGACGTCCTCCGCCGTGCTCAACTCCAGCAGCGTCTCCGTATTCTCCCCATAGGTAAAGAAGACGACCCCACGCCGCGCCTCCTCGACCCGGCTCCCAACCAGTCGTTGCGCCACTTCACCGGCCGTTACCTCCTCCAACCCCGCCGTAGTAAAGCAGTAGAATGGAATCGACTCCTTACTCATACAGATCGTCCGTATCCGCCGCCGCCAGCTCCGTCAGGAAACCGCCGATTCTGGCCGCTAGCCGTTCCAGGCAGACCCGCCCCTTTTCGACGCTGGCCGCCTTGGGATTACCCACCCCCGTATCCTCTGTCGCCTGTATCCAATCCCGCTGGGTCCACGCCCATCCTTCGCGCAGCCCCTCTATCTTGAATTTCCGCGCCCGCCCCTCCCCCGCCTTATCCAGGGGCAGCACCCACTCCGGCTTGATGTGCAACATCAGGCTCGTCTCCATCTCGCCAGCGTGGTCTCCCACCTCCTCGAACAGACTCTCGTCGATACAGCGAAACCAGTCGACAATGCACATGAACAGATCGTGGCGCGGCCACAGCTCCCGCACCATCTGCCGGAAATCGTTCCCTCCGTGGCCGTTGAGAATGACCAGCTTGGGAATCCCCTGATGCTGCAAAACCTCGACGATATCCTGCAGAATCGCCATCTGCGTCGACGGGTTGAGGTTGATATCGAGCTTGACCTCGATCTGCCCCGTGTTGACCCCGTACGGCACGGTCGGCAGCACGACGACTCTGGCCTCCTGCTCCCAGGCGATGCGCGCCGCTTCGGCCGCGATGAAATCGCTCTCGATCACATCAGTCGCGTACGGCAGATGATAGTTGTGCGCCTCGATGGCGCCCCACGGCAGCACCGCCACTTCGTAGGGCATCTCCTCGACCACCGACCAGTTCGTCTCGGCGAGGATGTAGGGACGTCCGGCCATATCCGCTCCTTTCCAGTGAGTGTACAGGGATCAATAGATAAAAGAAGAATAACGGGAAATACCGCCGCAAGCACCACGCCAACGCGATTGCGTAGAGCAACTTCGGCATCGCCCCCATCGCAGGAGGGCTATCCCCCTCCCAGCAGCGCCGTGTGTAGTGCCGTATACACCGCGCCCGATCGCCTGAGTTCGCTCTGTATCAGCAGCACCTTCTCGACCTGAAAGGAGAACTCTTCCGGGTCCCGCAGCCACTCCCCGTCCGGAGGTCGCGTCCGGTCACGCACCCGTCCCAGGGTCAAGTGCGGTCTGAATGAGCGCTTCTCCCGCTCCCAGCCGTGGTCACATGCCAGTCGCTCCACCTCCTGCTGCAGTCCCAAAAGCCGCTCCCCTTCATCCCACAACCCCACCCAGATCACTCGCGGGCGGCGCGGATTGGGGAAACAGCCCATCTCCCCCAGACCCAGCTCGAACAGTTTCTCCCCCCCGACTACTCGATCCAACCCCGCGCTCAGTGCCGGCACCAGGTCCGGATCCGTGTCCCCCAGAAAGCGCAGCGTCAAATGCATATTCTCCGCCCCGACCCAGCGCACCCTCCCCTCGTCCCAACGCCGGGCCACCTCCTCGATCGACCCCGCCAGCGCCGTCCGCACTCTTTCCGGCAGCTCCACGGCGATGAACGTGCGTATCATATCGAATCTTCTCCCGAAAGCCCGTTTTTTAGTCGCCTCGACGACATCGAGACATCCAGAGTCGACTCTCCCGGACGCCCTACTCCTCGATCATTTCTCGCGGAATATCGGATAGAAAAATGGCCATCCGCCGTTCCCGACCGATGGCCATTTTCCCCAAAAACAGGAAAGTTATATCACTCGCCGCCGACGGCTACGCGCCCGAAATTGTCGGCAAATATAAAGAAATCGTCGAAGTCGACCAGACCGCTGTCGTCCATGTCGTAGCGGGCATCGAAACCGGGAACGCCCACCCCCATGCCGAAGTTGTCGGCAAACAGGAAGAAATCGTCGAACCCGACCTGCAGATCCTCACCGAACAGCCCCAGCACCGGCACCCCATTCTCGTCGACCGGTATCTCCGGTTCGACGACCTCCGGTTCGATGACCACGCTGCGCAGATCATCCGCCTCGCTCCCGGGAACGATCACCACCTCGCTGAAGTTCTCCCCATCCTCCGCCACTACCTTGTACCGATAGGTCCCCGTCTCCTCCGGAAGTGCAGCCACGAATAGCCTCTCCCCCGCATCCACCCGTCCCACCTCTTCATACAATCCATCATCCTGGTTGCGGAAGATGCGATATCCCTTCACCAGCGGTCGGTACACCATCTGATTTCCCAGCGGGTACCACAACCCTCCCTGACCGGTTGCCGACAGCTGCCAGCTCACCTCCACCTGATCCTCTTTCTTCTCCACGCGCACCTCCAGCGGCGGCTCCGGAGGAAGCTCATCCCGGCCGGCCACCGACTTGTCGCTGACCGACAACCCTCCGAATGTTGAGGCCGGCGTCCCCTCGGTCTCCTCGAGGGAAGCCTCCTGCTGCGCTTCCCCCTGCCGCACCTTTACCACCAGTCCCGGCTGGTTATCCAGCAACCTCACCCAGGTGCGCGCCACGCCCTCTTTCGGCACCACGGTGGATGGTCCGATCAGCACCCCGCTGCCCCGCACGACCTCGAAAATCACCTCCGTGTCATCCTGCCGATTGAGCTCCCCGAAGATATCGAAGAGCTCCGCCACCAACGCGACCCGTTCGGGATCCGCCCCATCCGGCTCCTGGCGCAGGGCGATCTCGGACGTCCGCGCCGTCGCTCCCAAACGGATGCCCCCCGACTCCAACCCCGCCAACCCGACCTCTACCTCGGCCGCCTTACCCACCGGCACCCTCAGCACCGCCGTCGCCTCCCCGCCCGCAACCCTTTTCACCGCCCCATCCAGCCAATCCCCTTCTCCGGTGATCAGCGCAAAAGTCAGCTCGCTCGCGTCGTTTCCCCGCAGCAGTTTTCCGCCATCACCGTACAGTCCGGCGCGCAGCGTAAAATCCACCGCCTCCCGATTCGGCTGCTCTTCGGCCACCAGTTCGACGCGCAATTCGTACGGCGGCGCGCTAATTCCCTGTCCCGATGCCAGTCCCGCAATATTCACCCCCGCCAGCACCCACTCCTCCTCCACTGCCCCGGATTCCGGATTCAGCCGGTACAATTTTTCCTCCCCCGCATCCCCCACAAACAGCTTTCCCCCCAGCAGCGCCAGCCCGGTCGGCAGCGCACCGGGCGTTGCGAAACTGTTGAGAATCTCCCCATTCGCCGGATCGATGGCAAAGATCGTCCCCGGTCTGATGCTGCCGGCGAACAGACCGCCATCCTCGGCGCCCAGTCCGCCGACCAGGTCGGCGTCGATCTCCAGGCTCTCCAGCACGCTGCCGGACATCGACTCCAAATGGTAGATCCGATCCTCCCCAAAGCTGGCTGCGTAGAGCACCCCCCCGTCAAAAGCCAGCCCGTCAATGGAGTTGTCCGGCGCCGCAAAGCTGTTCCACAGCGTCCCGTCGACCGGGCTGATCTCGTAGATCTTCTGATCGGGATCGGTGGAGTCCACGAAATACAGACTGTATCCCGTAAAGGCCAATCCGCACGCCCCCTCGGGTCGGCAGAAGACCGGCGTGGGAAACGATCCCACCAGCGCGCCACTTTCCGCGTCGAAGCGCCCGATCTCGGAGCGCGCCGCATTCAGGGCAAAGAGCATATCCTGCAGTTCCTGAGCCGAGGTCCGACCGGCAGTCAACAGGGCGCAAATCGCGATCACAACCGAAAGTCTATGTCTCATCTCTCTACCTTTTTGAGATTCCACAGTGCATTCCCAAATGTAACCAGTTACATCCCACCTGTCAGCCCGGAGCTCAAATGTCGTCCGGACCTTCTGGATCTTTTTCAAAGGGATATCCGCAAAGCAGATCGCTACCAGATACTCCCTAACGCAGCAGCAATATCTTGCGCGTCTGCCGGAACGACTCCTTCCGCAGCGCTACCTGCCGAGACGGATCCGCAGGCTCCGCCCGCAGCAGCACCAGATACACCCCGCTGCCCACCCCGCGACCCTCCCGATCCATCCCGTCCCACGAGATCGCGTGGAATCCCGGCTCCAACCCGCTCAGATCCCACTTTTGCACCATCTGACCCAGCACGTTATAGACCTCCAACTCCGCCCTACCCGCCACCGGCAGCGCCAGTGGAATCGTCGTCGACGGGTTAAACGGATTCGGATACGCTGGATACAGCGCATACGCCTGCGGCACCACCCGCGCCACCCCCAGCTGTCCAACCGCCACCACCTGACGATGGTTGCGGCTGATATACCCCTCCTCCACCCGGATCTGGCTGCTCTCAGGACGGCCCTGCAGCGCAAACAGCAGTTGCACTACCTGTCCCTCCGGCAGCTCTTCTCCCTCCAGCTTGCCGCGCAAATGCTCTGTCAGCCGCAGACTCCCCCCCTGCTCCTTGGTCAGCAGCAGACTCAGCTCCGGTCCTCCCAATAGTCTCCCGCTCGAATCGGCCAGCCCGACAAAGGAGAGGGTCCCCGCATCGTAGCTCAGCCGCGCTCCGTATCCTGCCATCTTCCCCATTCCCTCCATGCGCAGCTGCACCAGGATATTTCGGCTGTCGATCGCCTCCGCCGCGAGTTCCAGACTGGCGGCCTCCTCCACCGCCACCTCCCGCAGCCGATGCGCCTTGTGAGCAGTCGTCTTGCCGAAGTCGTCGGCAAACAGGAAGAAATCTCCGAAGTCGACTTGGCCACGGCCATCCATATCCAGCGCCGCACTCGTTCCCCCGAAGCCATTCGCCAACAGAAAGAAATCCCCGAAGTCAACTGATCCATCTCCATCGAAGTCACTCGACAAAGCAGCGCGATCATCCACCTCCGCGGGCATCAGCAGCACTGCCTCCGACCACGGTCCTTCGAGCATTCCATCCGACACCCGCCCCCGACACCAGTACGCTGCATCCACAGCCAGCTCCCTCGTCACCCGCCAGCGGGTCACACCCGGCCCCTCCTCCACATTACCACCGCGATCCACCACATCCGAAAAATCCGGACTCGTCGACAGCTGAATCGTGTAGGTCAGCACCGCCGATGGATCGCCCGTCTCGGCATTCTCCAGCACCACCACCGGCCTCTCGGGCTCTGCTCCCGCTTCCAGTCCACGAATCTCCGGTTTCCCCGGCACGCGATCCACACTCGGAGTCCCGAAAACGACTTCGCTCATCTCGCTCTCGTTGGGCGGTAATTGTCTATCCAGCGCACTCACTCGATAGCGATACTCCCGATTCTCCTCCAGCCCCTCGTCCAGATACGACACCTCCTGTACGTTCGTCGCGATCGCCACAAAAACGCCACTTTCATCCTCTCGATAGACCACGTACCCCGCAAGGTCCGCTTCCTCCCCCAATTCCCACGTCAACCAGTTGGCATCCCACCCCGCACGCACTGTCAACCCCTCCGGTACCGACGGCGCCTCTACATCCGCTTCCACCGCCGTCGTGAACTTGTACACCTGGCTCTCCACCGGACCGTTCGACGATCGATCCCGCGACCCCACCCGATAGTGATACTTCGTCCCCGGGTCCAGATTCGTCAGCGTCACCTGATGTTCACTCACATACGTCGAACTGCCCACCACCTGACCCAGATACGGCGTCGCATCGTAATCCACAAACGAATCCGACACCTCGTCCGTCTCCCACGTGATCGTCGCACTCCGGTCGTCTATATGCACCAGTTCCGGTCCCGACACGATCCGCGGAGCCTCCAGATCCGGCGCCGATTCCGTCTGCACCCGCAACTCCACATCCGCACCCCCCTCGTTCTGGCTGGCATCCACGACGAAAACCCGCACCCGATACTCCGTCTCCGCCGTCAGATTCGTCAGCGTCACCTGGTGCCGCGTCTGGCGCTCCACTATCTGCCGCATCTGCACATCCTCACCCACCTGATACTCTACCCGTGCCGACGCCGCTTCGTCCGTCTTCCAGCCGATCACCAGTTCCTCGTCCGTCACCGCCACCGTCTGTGGCTGCGTCACGAAACGCGGCGGTGACAGATCCACCTCCGAAGGCGTCACCACCACCCCCACTGCGCTCTCGGTCGCTCCGTTCCCCGACGGATCGGTCGACTCCACTCGATAGTAGTAGGTCGTCCCCGGCGCCAGACCCGTCACCGTCAGCTGGTGGTCCTGCACATCCTGCGCTGCTCCCACTACTTCATCCAAACCCTCGTCCAAACCGAAGCGCACGAAGCTGTCGGCCAGCTCATCCGTCTCCCACGCCAACGTCAGACTATTCACCGTCTTCTCCCGCACCTGCGGTCCGGACGTTATTAGAGGAAGCTGACTATCCGGAAAGTTATCCGTCACAAACAGGCCCGCCCCCCCTGGCGGTTGCAGCAGCTTCCCTGCCGCATTGAAGGTCAGCGTCACCCACTTGGCTCCGGCGGTCGATCCCCACACCTGCCTGTTTCCCTCCCGGTCCTCCGAGCGCACCATGAAACGATATCCCGTCCGCGGCCGCAGCCTGTTCAACGTCAGCGAGTGCTCCCGCACCATCCGATTGTCTTCGACAAACCCATCCTTCCCCCCACCCACCCAGTCCACCCGCGACGTCGACACCTCGTCCGTCGTCCACGCTACCACCGCATTCCGATTTGTCCAGCGCACCGTCGGCGGTTGCTCAAACTGCGGTGGAGCAGTGTCCCGCTGTCCCTGCGTCACCAGGATGTGGTCGACGCTGTAGAGTTTCCCGCCCCACGGATCGGTGCTCACTGCATGTCCGGCCAAATCGGTGCTCCCTACCTTGAAGTGATAGACCGTCCCCGGATCCAGATGCTCCAGCGCTACCTGGTGCTCCTGCACCAACTCCCCAAATTCCAGATGGCCACCGTACCCGGTCGTCGTCCCGTAGTCGACCACCGACGTCGCCGGCTCATCCGTGGTCCAGAAAAGCGTCGCCCGATTCTCGCTCACATCCAGCGCCAATGGTCCAGAGGTGATCGTCGGCGGCGTCGTGTCCGGCATCTTCTTCGTAGAAAACATCCCAATTCCACTCACTGTCGCCGGATTCTGTGCGATGTCCTGCGACGACACCGTATAGGAATACGCCGTCCCCGCAATCAACCCGCTGAGCACCATCCGATGCTCGAGCACGTGCTCCGGATCGACTATCTCGTCACTCCCCCCATCCCACGCATAGCTCACCTTCCCATCGGCCGGCTCATCGGTGGTCCACTCGATTACCGCTTCCGTCTGCGTCGTCGCCACCGCGATCGGTCCCTGGCGGATCTCCGGAGACTGACGATCCGGTTCCGCCAGCGTCGCCACCGTCATCTCGTGCACCGTCGGGCCGTTGCGACGCGTGTCGTCCACAGAGATCCGCACGAAGTAGGTCGTCTCCGCCGCCAGTCCGGTCAGCGTCCACTCCCAGTCGCTGCGCGAATCCCATTTCCCTTCCTGCCCCATTTCATACTCGGTCGTCTTGCCGTAGGAAACCCGCGCCGACACCGGCTCATCTGTCGACCAGCTCAACACCACGCCATCGAAATCCCGTCCCTTGACGATCGGCTTCCCGATAAACTGCGGCGCCTCGCGGTCCGGCGACGACGGCGGCGTGAAATGGTACACCTCGCTCAGCGTCGGACCATTCCCCGCCGCATCCGTCGACGATACCTGGTAGCTGTATTCCTTCCCCCCTTCCAGATTGGTCAGCGTCAACCGATGTCCCCTCAGACTGGCACCGTCCCCCACATTCCACTCCCGATCCTCCGTCCACGCCCGCACCTGGCTGTCCGCCGCCTCGTTAGTCCTCCAGAAGATCGTCGCCTGATCGTGCCTCAAGTTTCTCACCGTCGGTCGCCCCTGCATGCGCGGCGGCACCTCGTCCGCCACCTTGCGCGTGGTGAACCTGCCCCGGCGCAACGATGACATCTTCCCCTGCTCATCTTCGAGATACGCCGTGTAAATATAGCGGGTCGCCGACTGCAGATTGGTCAGCACCAGCGTGTGCTCCTTCTGCAGCACCGTCTGCGTCTCCGTCCGCTCTTCACTCCCAGGATCGTCCGCCGAACGATAATTCACCGTCAGCACTGACGGTTTGTTCGCCCGCAGATACAGCGTAACTGACCGATCTTCTACCGTCTGCTGCGAAGGCCCGACCGCGATCCGGGGAAACAGTACCGACTGATCTGTAGGCGTTTTGAAGTCCCCCCCCCCAACCGACATCTGTCCCCCGCTGTTGGTCGCCACGACCCGGAAGTAGTAGGTCTGACGCGGCTGCAAGCCGCTCACCCGCAGTTCCTGCTCTTTACTCCGCTGGGTGCTCCGCACCACCGGCAGCGGATCGCTCAGATCCGCATGGGAACTGACCACCATCTCCGCCGTCACCGGCTCATCCACGGCAAAACCCACCCGTGCACTCAAAGCCAGCACCTCGATCGCCACCGGCATCGCCACAAAGCGCGGCGGCGTCCCATCCTCCTTCAGTGGCGTCACCAGCTCCGTCTGCAGTGGCTCCCCCTCCAAACCGGCCGCATCCCGCGCCAGCAGACGCACGTAATAACGCCTCTCCCGCTCCAACCCCACCAACTCCACCGCGTGGCTCTTCTGCCGCGTCGTCAACGTCCGCATCATCCCCCCACTCAGATCGGCGTTGACCGAATAGCGCACCTCCACCTCCACCGGTTCGTTGAAGCTAATCTGCAACAGCGCTCGGGTCGGTGCCACCTCCACCAGTTCCGGACCGACCACCTTCTGCGGCGGCTCTGTATCCGGCTCCCGACGTGTGTGGAAGATCATCATCTGCTGCTGCGAACTGTTGGGGGCCGGCTGCGCACCATCCCGCGCTATCACCTGTACGGCGTAGTCCCGATCGGCAGTGAGTTGCGTCAGCTGCACCCGATGCTCTCGCGCCAGATTGGTCAGCACGATTTTTCTCTGAAGACCTCCGGTCGCCATCCCCCCCGCTGCCATGTGGAGAGTCACCTCCCCGGTGGACGGCTCGTCGGTACGAAAGACCACGGCTGCCCCATCGCTCCCCACTCCCTCGATAAACGGCCCTTCCACGATTGGTGGATCGACGTCCGGAGCCGCTTCCGTCCGAAATCCACCCGCCACCGGATCGGCGCGATTGGGCACTCCATCTTCGATCAGCACCTCGTACGCGTACGCCGTCTCCGGCACCAGATTCGTCAGCAGCAGGGCGTGCCCCTCCTTGAGTTCCCGGCTCTCCTGCAACACCGTATTCGCCGGCTCCGCTGCCGGCGCCACCAGCACCTGTACTCGCACCGGCTCATCCGCCGTCAACACCAGCACCGCCGACACATCCGTCACACTCTCCGCACCCGGCGACACCAGGTATCCCGGAGGACGCGTGTCCGGTGCCGCCGGCGTCGCGAAGCTCCGCACCGCCGAACTGAACGGATTCCCGCTCTCATCTGTCAGCGTCACCTGATAGTAATACTCGGTCTCCGGCATCAATCCAGTCAGTGCGATCTGATGCTCAGTCCCCACCTGCGCGCTGCTCGCCGTCCGCCCGTCGCTCAGATCCGCATCCGCGTCGAAGCGCACCTGCACCCGCACTACCTCGCTGGCGCGCAGCAACAGAATGGCCGACCGGTCCATGATCGACTGTGCAGCGGGCCCCGCCTCGAACACCGGCGGAATTTTGTCCTTCTCCTTTTCCGTCGAAAATGAATCTCCGCTCTTCACTACCGACGCATTCGCCACCGGCACCGCCCCATCCAGCGACTGCACCTCGTACCCGTAGGTCGTCCCAGCAACCAACCCCTCCAGCTTCACCAGATGGTCGTCTACCATCTCCCCCAGCACCACCTCCGTCGCCGGACCGTTCCCCGCCCCAGTCGCCTGCCAGTAGCGCACCACGCTGGTCGACAGCTCATCGGTCGTCCAGCGCACCACCGCACTCTCCTGCGTGATCCCCTCCACATACGGCCCCACCTGAATCTGCGGGGGATCGATGTCCGGAGCCGCCAGCGTCCGCAACCGTCCCCCCGCCAGAGCCGATGCATTTCCAGGCACGGCCCCATCCACCGCCACCACCTCGTATTCGTACCACATCGCCGGTAGCAGACCACTCAGCGTCACCTGATGCGCCACCCCCGACACCGTCTGTTCCGCCGCCCCACTCACCACCGACGTCCCGTCTTCCGGCAGACTGCGATACGCAACTCTCCCGGTCGCCTCCTCGTCCGTCCGCCAGCTCACCGTCGCCAGTTCGTGCGTCGCTGCCGCGCGCACATCCGACACCGCTGGCGGCGTCCGATCCGCTTCGGTGGTGAACGAAAAACTCGACTGACTGCTGGCCCCCTCCCCATCGCGGACCGTCACCTGACAGCGGTACGCCGTGCCCGGCGACAGCAAACCAATCGCGTACTCCGATACCATCAGTCCCGCCTCCTCCGCCACCATCTCTCCCGTCTCCATCCTCAGCACCAGATCGTAGCTCAACGCGCTCCCCTCGACATCCGTCGTCGCCCACGAAATCACCGGTGCCAAAACGATATCCAATGCTCCATTCACTGGATAAATCGCCACCGGTGCCTGTGGTGGGTCGTTGACCGGAGTCCACCTGAGCAGCACCGTCTGTGTCGCCGCCTGCCCGGTCGCCGGATCGGTCAGGTGGATCACCGCCTGCGTCTCCCCATATGCGTCCGGCACCGGTGAGAAGACCATCCCTTCGCCGCTCCCCTGAACGCCGCCCACCAGCGTCTCATCATACCCGGACGCGCTCCACGCCAGCGTCCCGATTTCCGTATCCACATCCCGAGCGTGTACCGCTCCTCCCACCTGGATCGCAATATCCTCGAAGGTGGTGAACAACCCATCCAGCGCCGGATAGATTCCCGGCGGATCGTCCACCGGTGCCCACGTCAGCGCGACCATCTGCGACGTGCTCAGCTGATGCGAATTGGTCCGCACGATCCGGACCGCATCAGATCCCGCCGCGTCCCTCATCGGCGTAAAACGCAGCACATCTCCGACCTGTTCCACCCCGGCAATCAGTTGATCATTCACATCCTCTACCGACCAGGAACCGGGCTGAGCATCCGCCCCGGTCAGGTCCAGCATCAGGACCTCATCCTCCACCCCCGCTACAGCCCCGATCTCGGCCACCTGCGGCGGCCCATTGACCACGATCGCCACCGCCGCCCGAGCCTGTCCGCCCGGCCCCTGGACCACCAGCTGCGCCTGGTAACTCCCCGGCTGCGAGTAGGTCGCCGTTAGCGGCTGACTCCGATCGGTCAGCACTCTCTGTCCATCGTCCGACGTCTCCAGACGCCAGCTGCCGATGAAACCGGTCGACCGCTCCGTAAAGGTCACCTGCAGCGGCGGATTCCCCTGCATTACCGACGCCTGCAGGGCGGCCGTCGGCGGCGGGGGCGGGTCAATCTCCAACCGTAACCGCACCACCTGCCCGGTGTAGTTCGGATCGATCACTGTCGCTACTACCTCGTAATCCCCCGGGCCGATGGGAGCGTCTCCCGAGCCGCCATAGGTCACCGCAACCGGCACGCCCGCCGGTTGCGTAGTCACCGAAACAACTCCGGGCTTCCCATCGTATCTCTTGTACCGATCATTCCAGTTGATCAGGATCGCAACCGGAGCTGTCTGTACCGCAAACGGATCGCTGGACACCTGTCCCGGGAACGACCCCTGGGCGGTCAACGTGCGCCCGCTCCCGGCGCCACTCACCGCCACCCCGCTGAAGGTCGCCGTCCCGCTCTGCGCCGTCGCCGTCCCATTGCTCAACGTGCTGCCGGCACTCACCGCCAGCGATACGCTGCCGGTGAAGCCCACATCCGTCAGCCCCTGATCATCCTGAGCCACCACCACCGGCTGCGTCGTCATTGCCACACCGTGCACCGCCCCCGCCGGCTGCGTCACAAACACCAATCGATCCGCCACCACATCCGCAGTCAACGCACTCGCACTCGCCGCGGAAAGATCCGTCCCTACGCCACCCTGATCGTCCGCCACCAGTGTAAACGACTCCCCGTCCGCACTCGCCGTATACGCCACACCCGCAAACGTCGCCACGCCCGATACCGCCGTCGCCGTGCCATTCGCCAGATTCCCCGCCGAAGACTCGCTCAGCGTCACCACCTCGGCAAAGCCCACATCCGTCAGCCCCTGACCATCCTGCGCCACCACCACCGGCTGCGTCGTCAGCGCACTCCCACTCACCGATCCACCTGGCTGCGTCGTGAATACCAGACGATCCGCCACCACGTCCGCAGTCAACGCATTCGCATTCACCGCGGGAAGATCCGTCCCTACACCACCCTGATCGTCCGCCGCCAGTGTAAACGACTCCCCATCCGCACTCGCCGTATACGCCACACCCGCAAACGTCGCCACACCCGATACGGCTGTCGCCGTACCATTCGCCAGAGTTCCCGCCGACGACTCGCTCAGCGTCACTACTTCGACGAAATCCACGTCCACATTCCCCTGACCATCCCAAGCCACCACCACTGGCTGCGTCGTCAGCGCACTCCCGCTCACCGATCCACCCGGCTGTGTCGCAAACACCAACCGGTCCGCTACCACCGCCACCGCGCTGCCGGCTCCATTGATCACCGGCGCATTGCCTCCCGACATCTGCGTGCCACTCGCACCCACCGTCAGATCCACATCCCCGTCGATGCTCAGCCCCAGCGTCTGGCCATCTGTCAGACCGGAGGTATCGCTGTAATACGCATCGACCGCATACGTTTCGGTCTGTCCGTTCGCCACCGAGATATTCAACCCGCTGAAGGTCAACAGACCGCCACTCTGCGTACCGACCACCTGGCTCGCATCCGGTCCACTCAAGCGAAAGACCACCTTGTTGAACGGCCCTGTCCCCGAGGTGTGCACCACCACCTGCGACAGTTCGAGCGGTTTTCCATCCGACGCCCCTCCGTCGACCAGCGCGAAATCGAAAATCGGCAACGCATCGCCCACACTATTCGCCGTCGACGGCAGCGCAACCGGCTCACTCACCCCACTCCCCGCCGTCAGAATTCCATCGGAGTTGATGGTGATGGAGGTAATGCTGCTGCTGGTCGGCAGAATGGTTATATCCCCTTCCGCTCCCCCGGCGGTGTCGTCCGCCTGGAGCGCAAACGTCTCCCCGCCCGGAGCATTCGACGTATAGGTCACCGTCAAACCCGAGAACGTCGCCACACCGGCCACCGCCGCCGCACTGTTATTGGTATAGGTCGCGGTTCCCGCACCCGTCTCGGTCAGCGTCACCGTATCGGTGAAGCCGGTATCTCTGAGCCCGTTGGCATCCCGCGCCTCGATCACAGGATCGGTGGTGAAGTCCAGCGCCGATCCGCTCGACGAGGTCAGCGGAGCCGGCTGCGTCGTGAAGACCAATCGATCCGCCACCACGTCTACCGTGACCTTATTGGCATCCCCGGCCACCACCGCGCTCCCCCTCCCCCCGAGGCTGGTGCTCGCGCCGTTTGCATCGAATCCCACCTTGAACGCCTGCCCATCCACCACCGCGCTGCTCATCACCGCCGAAATCAGGTAAAACTGTTCTGTCCCGTTCGGCAGCGCATCCGGCGTCCCCGCCGCAATCGTCGTCGGGCTACCCACCGCCACCGTGGCCTGTGTCCCGATCGCCGTATCCCCTCCATCCAGCACCGCATCCGTGCTCCGATAGAGCTTCAACTGCGAAAACGCACCCGCGCCGATACCGGTGGCGCTCGACAGATCGGATATCGTCAGCGCCACGGAGTTCACGCTGACCCCGCCATTGGCGGTCAGACCCACGTGGAAGATCTTCACCTCTCCTCCGGGAGCCACCGTCGATCCGCCCGACAGCCCGGCCGCGCTGCTCGTCTCGCTAACCGCGCGATCCACGTTCAGCGCAAAACTCGTGGCTCCTATGTTCCCCCCTGCTCCATCCGCCACCGTCGCCGTAAAGCTGTCGACGATCTGATGACTGTTGCCGTGGTGGTAGGTGATGAGACTGTTGTCGACATCCTGCTGGGTAAACGTCCCGTTCGCACTCAGCGCCACGCCGCTCTTTTCCAGTGTTCCATACGTCGGCACCGCCGTCACCGTGTACGCGATCTGCGCCGTCGTATTGTCCACATCCGTCACCTGCAGTGCCGCGCTGCCGATGACCTTCTCCTCCCCCTGAGTCAGCGCCAGTCCCGCATTGGTCGCCAGCACCGGCGAGTCGTTGACCGGCGTGACATTCACCGTCTGGGTGACCGCCGTGCTGGTACCCCCTCCTCCATCGCTCAGCACCGCGCGCACCGTCCGCGCCAGCGCCGAAGGCGCCTCCGAGACATTGTCGAAGGTGACATTCCGCAACAGCGCCTGGGCCGATGCCGGCGTTGCCGAGGAATTGAGACTCGCCACCAGCGGGGTCGAACCGTTCGTGCCCCCTGCGAATGTGCCGATGGCCACTCCCCCAAAGCTCACCGTGCTGCCCGAAACCCCGGTCTGACCCGCACTGTTCCCTTCGTTGCGGATTCCCAGGCGATCGTTCGCCGTGCCGTTGGCCGTCAGATCGACGGTCAGCTGTCCCCCGTTCAGGTTGGGGCTGTCCGCATCCGTCACCGTTGCCCCGGCATCGATCAGCGTCGCGCCGCTGCTGCCCTCGGTAAAGCTCGCGGCGCCACCAGGTAGAACCACTATCGGCTTATCGCTAGGTTTGAAGGCACTACCGCTCGTGGCCCCGTAGTTCACGAGCATGTTCTGCCCGTCCCCGGTGATACTGGAGAAACCCCCGCTGCGCGAGCCGTAGCTCATGATCTCGAAGCTGTTGCCGGTGACCGGCGTGAAGCCGTTTATCAGGCCGATGTCGAGAGTGCCGTCCAACGCAGCCGCTCCGGTCACGTTCAGCCGGTCGTGCTCAGTCCCGGCCGTAAATCCGCCGATCTCGACGTTCAGCCTTCCCCCCGAACTCTGCGTATACCCCCCGCTGATGTCGAGAACCCCCGGCGAAGCCCCTGGCGTCACCTGCCCCCCGTTGACCACCGAGCCGTTTATCGTGCCCACCCCGCTGAGCGTGCCCCCCTGGATGTCCACCGTGCCAGCCGCGAGGGTGCCGCTCGCCAGCGTGGTGCTGCCACCGGTCTGCGTGTAATTCCCGCCGGCTGTAAACGAGCTGCTCGCCCCCACGCTCAGTGCTCCGGCATTGCTGAACGCTCCGGACGTGGTCAGATTGGCCCCATTTTCAATCGTGATCGTTCCCCCCGAACCGTTGGCGGATAGACTCGAAAGGGCGTTCACTCCCGACTGATTGACGATCGGCGCCGAGTTCCCATTCAGGGTGATGTTGCCCGTATTGGTGGCGATGCTGGCATCGGTGAATTTCAGCTTGCCAGCACCCTGATAATTCCCTCCGGTCAGAGTTGAACCGGAAAAATTGGCAAAGGTGCCCGACAGATACAGCGTGCCCGTCTGCACGTCTATAGTTCCGGAACTGCCGTTGTCGAACGGCACCGAGATCTCGGACGTACTCGTTCCGCTCGACTTCCTGAAGGTACCGCTATTGCTCACCGTTCCCGATCCCGTACTGGAACTGATCTCCGCATTCGTCGCCAGATCGAAGGTGCCGCTGTTGTTGATCGTCGCGCCGTTCTGCAGGTAGATCCTTTCCCCGGTGTATGTCACCGTACCCTGGTTGGCCAGCGTCACTTCCGACAGATATTTGTAATTGGTGCCGGTGATCCTGAACGGCCCCGTGTTGGTCAGCGTCCCGCTCCCGTTGATCGTCCCGCTCTCGAAGGTGAAACCGTTCCCCCCAAAGGCGAACGTCGCG
>Ga0233430_1001729_pt1 | contig 28768 bp, 25 predicted proteins | sample SI_118_April2016_2_FD_179883 | JGI IMG/M metagenome (GOLD analysis project Ga0233430, IMG submission 179883) | Seawater microbial communities from Saanich Inlet, British Columbia, Canada - SI_118_April2016_150_MG | ecosystem: Environmental > Aquatic > Marine > Inlet | place: Canada: British... | reverse complement strand
TCAGTACGCTCATGGAGTGCTCCTCTATGGGGGTTCGGGAATTTTCGCTTATAGGTGAGAGCGGTACAGGAGGTATTCCCGACGGTTGCGACCATCGATCAGGGGATTCATCCCATTTTCAGTCCCGATAGCGGTAGCGAGAGATGATGTCGTTCTGGAGCGCCTCGGAGAGGGAGACGAAGCGGGCGGAGAAACCGGATACGCGGACTACGAGGTCGCGATGTTCTTCGGGATTCTTCTGGGCTTCGATGAGCTCGTCTATCGAGGTGGCGTTTCCCTGGAAGATGTGACCTCCCTGTTGAATGAAGGTCTGCAGCAAGGGTTTGACTACCTCGGGCGTGGCCCAGGTGGGATCCAGGTCCCACATCATGGCGCCGCCGCCGCTGACCCGGTCGAGGGAGAGGCTGGTGGCCGATTGTATGGCTCCAGTGACCCCTTTGACAGCGGAGCCGGATTGGGGGGAGAGACCGTGGGCGAAGGGGCGTCCGGCATTTCGGCCATCCGGGGTGGCTCCGACCTGCTTGCCGTGTTCGACGACCCAGACGAAACCGAGGATGATCGGATAGGCTGTGCCGCCGTGCGGCGTGCGATGGGAGCGCAGACAGTCGGTGAAGGTGCATAGAACGCGGTCCACCATACTGTCGGGGGCTTCGTCGTCGGCGCCGTATCGGGGCAGGGAGCGCAGGTAGGTCTGCATATCTTCGTGACCGGCGAAGTCGGAGCGCAGGGCGTCGAGGATCTGCTGTCCGGTGAAGCGACCTTCGTCGAAGAGGGTCCGTTTAATCGAATGGAGGCTGTCGCCGACGTTGGGAATGCCGACGCCGCTGCCGCCGTAGTTGGTGTAACGGGCGCCGCCGTCGTTGATGCTGCGCCCCCGCTCCAGGCAGTCGTAGGTCATGCTGGAGAGGAGAAAGGAGGGGCGGTAGCGGGCGTAGGATTCCAGCCAGATGTCGAGTTGGCGCATGAGGAGGTCGAGCTGGCGGCCGAGTTCGGTCTCGAAGTCGGCGTAGAGTTCCTCGAAGCTGTCGTAGTCGGCCAGGGTTTTGTCGCGGGCGATGACCCGTTCTCCGGTTTGCAACAGGCAACCGCCGTTGAGGATTAGCTCCAGGGTACGGGGGACGTTGTGGGCAAAGGAGAAGAGGAGGTCGCAGTTGCAGCCCTGGGGCGAGACTTCCATGCAGCCGCCGGCGGTCCAGTGGCGGGCGTCTTCCAGGGAGACGCCGCTGGCGTGCAGGGCGGCGATGACGGCGTCGTCGCCGTAGACCTGGGCGCGGTTTTTGCCCTCGATCAGATAGCGAACGGTCAGATCTACGAAGTCGTCGGGAGCGTCGTCGGGCAGGCGGACGTAGACCGAAGGATGGGTCTGCTGCAGTTCGGTGATCACCTCGATCATGATGTAGGAGAGCGGGTTGATGGCTGAGCTACCGTCCGGATGACGGCCCCCGACGGGGAGGGCCTCGACCCAGCCGTCGGCCGGGGCGATGCGTTCGTGGAGGTCGATGAAGAGTTCGGTGACCAGTTCGCGCGCTTCCTCCAGATTGGTGCAGCCGAGTTCGAGGTCGCGTTCCAGGTAGGGCCAGAGGTAGTAGTCGAGCCGGCCGGGACCGTTGCCGCCGAACGGATTTTCGTACATGACTGCCAGATGCTGGAACCAGAATGCCTGGATAGCCTCGCGGAAGGTGAGACAGGGCTGGCGAGGCACGCGGGCGCAGGTGGCGGCCATGGCGCGTAGTTCCTCTCGCCGGCCGGGGTCGGTTTCGGTCGCCGCCATTTCTTCCAGGGGCCGCGCGTGGAGGTCGGTCCAGGTGAGAAATCCCTGCAGGGCAATCTCGACGCAGGTGTAGAATTCGCGTGCCTTGGGGTCATCGCTTCGAACGCTGTTTTCGGCGCAGAGTTCAAGCAGGCCGCCGACCCCCAGTTCGAGCATGCGGCCGAAGTCCCAGCATATGTGGCCGGGAAAACCGCCGTGGCCGAAGAAGCGATTGTAGAACTCCGCCTCGGGTAACTCGTCGGCGATGCGGCGGACGGCGTCTTCGGAGACCGAGAAGTCGGCCCAGTCCGGATGTTCGGGACTGCCGGAGCGCTCGGGGCAGCCGGCGCCGGGGCAGGCCTGGTAGATCTGGCCGGCGATGCGGGAGAGGGGCTGGATGAGGATCGGCTCGCGTTCCAGGGCATAGGCAAAGCTGCGGGCCTGGCGCTCGGGCCGGGGCAGGTCTGGGTAGACCTCGAAGAAGGCGCGGGACCAGTTCGCTTCTTTGGGGCTATGGTGTTCGGCAAAACCGCGGGCGTAGGCCTGTTCTTTATAAGAGCTCAGACGATCGGTCATAATGCGCTCTCCTGCGAGAGGGAGGTCGATAGATCTACTCTAGCAATAGACGGATTTTCAGGTGTTTCGCGCAACTCCAGAATAGGGATTCAATCTCCAGTATGACTATCTGAAGATCGGTAGCCGGCATGAAAAAGGGAAAATCGGCGGATTTGCGGTTCGGCGACCGATTCCGCTATGCGCAGGCGCACGGCTGCAACTTCGACCGGGTCGAAGTGCTGGATGCACTTGTGGCCGATGGAGAGGCCGGTGCAGAGCTGCGTCCAGCGATCCGGACCTACCTTGCCCTCTACTTCGAATTGGCGGACCCGCTCTCCCTGGGCGATATCCTCCATGATGGCGACGTGATCGATCCTCTGCGGGGTCGGGAGGGATAGCTCCAGGAGGTTTCCCGTCCCCTGCGTTTCGACGATCGGTTCTTCAAAGCGCCGGCGAATTTCCGCACCGAATTCGACGTAGCGTTGGAAATCGGCTTCCGGGATCAGGCCATCCGGGCCGGGGTTGGCGTTGAGAAGCATGTTGCAGTTGTGACCGACAGACTGGTAGTACATATCGACCAGTTCGTCGAGAGGGTAGAGCTTGTATTCGTCGTCCGGCGTCCAAAACCACTCGTGGTTGCGCACGGGCACGTCGCATTCGCCGGGCAGCCATTTCTCGCCGTCGGGGATGCCCGGGCCGTTGTAGTCGGACTCGGCAGGGACGGTGGCCCAGCAGGGATAGGGGGCCACACCGCGCTCGTTGCCGATCCAGCGGATGGTGGCGGCCGGTCCCTGGAAGACCATGGCGTCGGGCTGGTGCTTGGAGAGCAGGGGGAGCATGTCGGGGCCACCCTGGTCGACGGGCAGGGCACCGCCGTCGAACCAGACTTCGAACAGTTTGCCGTAGTTGCCCCAGAGTTCGTCGAGCATCTGCTCGCAGATTTGGCGGTAGCGTTCCTGGGCTCCGGGGTCGCCCCCTCGACCGCGGTTCACCAGGCCGGGATTGTCGACCTCAAGATAGCCGTTGGCGGTGACCGAGGCATAGAGTCCGGGCTTGATGCCGTATTTGAGGCAGGATTCGACGAAATCTGCGACTACATCTCCCTTGCCGTTGCGCCAGGGGGATTGTCTGACACCGTAGGGGTAGATGTCGGTCTGCCACTGGCAGAAGCCGCTGCAGTGCTGGGCGACGAAGACGGCGTAGCGGGCCCCAATAGCTCGGGCAGCTTCGAGCCACTGATCTGTACTGAGTTTCTCCGGATTGTATTGTTCGGCAGGGGGAAGGTCTTTCCAGGAGCGCCAGTCCCAGCCGGGTTTGTAGATGGGGATGTCGAAGTGGTAGAACATGCCGAGTTCGCAGTCCTGCCATTCGACTTGTTGAGGGGTGGGCAGCGTCATATGGATCACTTCCTTTCGGGAATGTGCACAGGTCTGTGTCGCTATTCTGAATTATCTCTGGATTTTCGGTCGGTCGATCCCTGCTGCGAGTAGAGGTGATAAGCGCAGTCCGGGCCGACCAGGCGGGCGGCGGCGCGATGGGGAAGCCGGGTCTTGCCGCGCAGAATCAGGGTGCGGTACTGGTATTTTTTGCGAAGCAGTTCGGCCTGTTCTGCATTCGCAGTGGCGGCAATTCGGTCGGGATTTTTCTCGTTCATACGTATCCTGCATTCCGGTAATCCGGATCGGCATCGGGACCGTGGCCCAGTTCGGACAGGCGTCGGCGGAAGCGGGTGAGGGTGTCGGCGTATTCGGGAGCATCGATGAAGTCGACGGTTTCTTCGGGATTTTTATCCAGGTCGAAGAGGGCTTCCGGCATATCTGGACCGTAATACTGGTATTTGAGTGCCCCCTGTTTGATCATCAGGTTATGCGGGCCGAATTGGGAGACAGATTCGTCGTTCCAACCGGAGCTGTCGCCGTTGAGGAGGGGGGTCAGACTGCGGCTGTCGAGACCTTCGGGAATCGGCAACTCGGCCATATCGCAGAAGGTGGCGAAGAGATCGCAGAGATTGACATTGGCGTCGATCTCCCGGCCTCCCGCAAAGCCGTTCGGCCAGCGGATGACGAGGGGAACGCGGGCGCTGCCTTCGTAGAACTTCTGCTTTTCCCAGATGCCGTGCTCTCCGAGCATTTCGCCGTGGTCGGAGGTGTAGACGATGATCCAGTCGTCCAGGTTCTGGCCGACGTATTTGAGTTGTTGGAGGACCCGGCCGTAGTGGGTGTCGATGCTCTCCACCATGCCGTAGTAGACGGAGGTGGTGCGGCGCAGCTCTCGTTCGTTGACGTCGATTCCGGGGCGGACCTGGCGGCGGCTGAGAAAGGGGTGCGAAGATATCTCCTGATTGAGATAAGGGTGGACCCGGTTGAGGTAGTAGCCGAATTTATCGGCGTCGATCTGGTAGGGATAGTGCGGCGCCAGGAGGCTGACCTTGAGGAGGAGCGGTCGGTTCGGATCTTCGCGGTCGTACTGGGCACAGTTGAAGTGCCAGTCGATCGACCGGAGAGCGGCGTCGGTCCAGGTCTGGTCCTGTTCGAGGATGTGGGAGCGGCCGACTCCGGCGCGCTGGATTTCCTTTGTGTCAGACCATTTGAAATCGCCAAAGGGGCGCTCGTAGCGGCTGAATTCCTCTTCGATGCGATCCTCGATGTGGGGGGTGGAAAGATGTACATCCCCGGCCGGCCGCTGCGTCCAGCCCTGCATCTGATCGAAGTCCAGGTGGTGGAGCTTGCCGCAGGCGACGGTGGAATAGGCGTAGCGGGAGAAGTGCCGGGCGAAGGTCTGGTAGCCAGGTGGCAGGTCGATCCAGCCTTCGCAACTGCAGGTTTTGGGCAACTGACCGGACATCATGCACTGGCGGCCGGGCACGCAGATAGGGGAAGGGGTGTAGGCGTTGCGGAAGACGACGCCGGTGCGGGCGAGTTCGTCTAGCACCGGAGTGCGAACGATGTCGTCGCCGGCAAAACCGGCCACGTCCGCCCGGTGTTCGTCGCTCATCAGGAAGAGGATATTCGGTCTTTTTTGCATGGATGAGTTTCCAGTGTTTGTAAAATATGGAATATGGAATTGTGAAGATATTTAAACTGATTGTTAGCCGACGGGCAAACCATCTATAGATATCATTCACTGATGTTAATATCAGTTCCCTCGCAGATTCGAGACACTTTTCGACTCCAAGGAACTAAGTTAAAGGACCATTCAGCGTAGCAGCAGAAGCTTGCGCGTCTCGACCTGCCTGCGAGTCCTCAAGCGATACAGATACACGCCGCTGGCCAGCGCCTGCCCTTGGGCGTCTCGACCATCCCAGTGGAGGATGTAGGTACCGGCTTCTCGATAACCATTTATGAGGGAGGTGATCCGTTGCCCTGTAATGTTGTATAGCGCCAGGTCGACATCTTGGCTTCGCAGGAGGTCGAGGCGGATCATCGTGCCGCGATTGAAGGGGTTGGGATAGTTCTGGATAAGAGAGTTGGTAAGATGGGGAGAATTGCCGGTGATGATAAGATTGCCCTCCACCTGCGGGAGCTGGCGCAAGCCCTCCAGACTGGTCAAACGGGGATTGCCGATGATGACCAGATCATCTCCCACCTGCGTCAGCCGATTCAAGCCCTCCAGGCTGGTCAAGGTTTCATTGTCACGGAGGACAAGGTCATCTCCTACCTGCGTCAGTCGATTCAAGCCCTCCAGGCTGATCAAGGTTTCATTGTTGAGGAAAACCAGATCACCTCCTACCTGCGTCAGCCGATTCAAGCCTTCCAAGCTCATCAACTCAGGGTTGTAGTTAATCTGCACATCCCTGTTTACGACCCGCAATTGCTTCAAGGCCCCCAGGTTGGCCAAGGTTTCATTATTGCTGAGAACCAGATCACCCCCAATGCGGGTGAGTTCGTTCAAGCCCTCCAAGCTCATTAACGCGGGGTTGTCGTCTATCCACACATCCCTGTCTACAACCCGCAACCCATTCAATCCCTCCAGATTGAGCAGGGATGATCCATTTACGGTAAGAAAGCCCGCGATGGCGAGAGCACGACCTTCGAAGCCGATCAGAGCCTCCATGTCCGCGGGCGATCGAAGTCGCAGATTCTGGATGATAAAGGGGGCATCCACCTCGGCCCACATCTGTTCCTGTTCCCAACGGATCTGCTCTACTCTGACGCTCAGATGACCGTCGACTCGAAACGAAGCCGGATTGGTCTGAGGCGTGAAGGCGGTGAAGCGTATCCCATCAAACACATCCGTGCTATCCCCCAAATTGCCCTGGTGCGCAGACCGATAGGCCCGATCATGTGCCCAGAAATCCAGATTGTCCTCGCCCCGGGCGGGGTCGACCTGCTGGCCCAGAGGATACCCTTTATCGCGCCAGCGACCGTCGGCGCACTCCAGGTCTATCCACGAGTTGCCTACATGCCAGATCAGCAAGCCTTCACCCGGCACATGCCGATCATAGTAGGTCCTGGTCCGTCGGTGCTCGAGGAGGAAGTATTCCCCAAAGTCCAGCGGAATCTTCACCACCGCACCACCGATGCCGACGTCGGTAAGCCGCACTTCCTGTCGTTGCCCGGCGACTTCCTCTACGGCGGTCCAGCCCAGCCGCATGCGGCTCCAACCCGAGAAACTGGTGGGGCCATCATCGCCGTGCCAGCCCAACACCCCCCACCCCATCAAGCCCCAAGCGCCGATTCCGGCTGAGTCGTTTGCAGGCTCCCCGGGATCTTTCGTCTGGAGAAACGCCGTATCGTACAGATCCGGCAGGCCCAGCACATGGCCGTATTCGTGGCACATCGTCCCCACGGTCTCGACAAAGGTGCGGCCTTGCTGCAATGTGCCTTGGTTGGTGGCAATGCGGATAGGCTGGCCGTTGACGCCCAAGTCATCGGTGACAAAATCGGTTTCAAGGCCCAACGTGGCTATGCCTGTCGCATTGCCCAGGAGGAAATGAGGCGGGACCGAGGCCAGATTGAGGAATACCACATCGACCACCCCATCGTCGTCGCCGGAATCGGGTAGGCCATCGGGACCATCGTTGTCGAAGCGGGCAAAATCGATATCTCGGTCGGCTTGCTCCAGGATCTCCGCGCAAAATAGGCCGAATCGGCCTTCCTCTGCCGGGTCCGTAGCCAGGTAAACACTGGGCGCTTGTAACGATCCATAAGATTGGGGCGCCACTGCCCCGTCGATCTGCAGCTGCCCAAACGACATCGCGGCGTAGGAATGACTGAAACTGCCCGGTTGTTCGCGATCAAAAATCCCCGCTGCCCAAGCCGGAACTATGGCTTGTTCGGGCTGTTCACCGAGAAAATGCGCGAAGAGCACGATCGCCCGCCGCGTGCCGAGAGCCTGGGGTTGCAGGAGCTTTGCCGCTACCCATTCAGCTACCGAGTCTTCGGCGACCGGCCGACCTCCTGCACACAGAAATTGGGCCACCGCCAGGAACGGAGAAAAGCCCACGTACAAGGTCACGAAGAGCCTTATGCCATACGGAGACATGCGTTTTATCCAACATCTGGAAAGGCTGAATTTACAGGGAAGCGGCCCATAATATCCCCGGCGAATGGGCATGATGAACTAACTGGGTGAACTGGCCGAATTGGGAAAGCAGTGGTGAGATCGAGCTCACCGGAGGGGGCGCCGCACCGAATATTCCAGTCCCCCTGCGGCCCAAATGGATCATTCCCTGTTGCTTTTCTCCTTCCGTGCCACCCGCAGCACGCCCCGGTCGGCATCTATCTCGACGTGATCTCCCGTGGCGATCGATACGAACGGATCCTGTTCCAGATCGGTCATCATCGGGATCTCGTTGACGATGCAGCCCAGGGCGGCCAGGCCGTCCACCTCGGTGTTGACGAACGCCACCGGCGCGTTTCCCTCTAACTGCGCCAGATTCAGCATCATAGGGGTGCCGGATGATCCCTTGGTCGAGCGGATCACCAGCACCCGGTCGCGCAGGGATTCCCCCTCCAGCGGGTGGCCAACGGCGATGATCTTGCCGGTCACGGCGTCTATCTCTCCCCAGAATGACAGGGTCGCATCAGCCACCAGCGCTTCACCGGCGGCGCAGCCTTTAACCACGCCCCGGCCTTTGATCTCCGTCACGTCACTCATTTCCAGACCACTTTCCGGTGATGGCCGCCTGGATGCACGGCTCTGTTTTGGCTATGATCACCTCCGCATCCGACATCCCGCGAGCGTAGTGCGCCTGTTTGAAGCCGTGGGTCACTATCCTCCTGGCCGGGATTCGCATATTGGTCGGGCAGGTGTCGCAGAGGATGAATCCACCGGCCTCGGCGATCGTCTGCGCGTATCCCATGGCTTCGGCGTTTCCCTTGGTGCCCCGCGCCGCGTTGATCCACAGTCGCACCCCCTGCGCCACCTTTTGCCCCTTCAGGAGCGCGGCGATCTCGGCGATCTCCCTTATGGAGGCGTGCGGACAGCCCAGGATGACCGTGTCGATTTCGTCTCCGGTGTAGTTTTGCAGGGAGAGGTAGGTTTTCTTCAGTTTTTCTTCGTCGAACAGCTCGAAGGTTTCCGGCGTTTCCCCCTGAAAAGCCGCTTCTATGGTGGGTGCTTCCGGCGTCGCTCCGACCACGTGGGCCATTGTCACCCCGCCCGAAGTCGCCAGGGCGGCGCACAGCTGTTTGGCCTCGTCTTGCGACGGTCTTCGGGCGCCGTTGAAGACCGGAATTCCCAATCCTGCCAGCTTGCCCGCGAAGTAGCCCAGTGCGCCCCAGTCGGTCGGGTGATCCAGTTCAGCCGTCACCTCGATCCGCAGGCTGCCCTTTCGGTTCTCATCGAGGAGGACCCCGAATTCGGGCACCCAGCCGAGAAGGGAGGCAGCGATGGCGCTCTCGGTGCCGTGTCGGGTGGTCCGCGCTCCCAGGATGGTGTTCGCGTAGACCACGGCCGAGGATTCGGTCCAGGCGCAGATTTCGCCGATGAGCGGCACATTGCCGACCAGATACGGGGCGCAGGTAAAGGTGGGAATGAAGCCGGCTTCCGCTCCCATGTCGGCCAGCTCCTTCTGCATGCGCAGAGCATCCGGATCATTTTCGGGAAGATCGACTTCATCGAAGGTCACGAAGGCCACGTGCAGGGTGCAGTAACAGCCAGGCGCAGTTTTGTGAGCGCAGGCCTCCCGCAGATCTTCCATGTACTTTTCGATCGTCTCCGCCGAAGCGCCCCTGGCCATCTGGTTGGGAACCGGCAGCAGGGCGTGGGTATTGTCCACTCCGATCAATCGCTCGGCGCCCATCACCTCTCCCCATTCCACCAGCCAGCGCATGCATTTGGCCAGATACGGCCCTCTGCTTCCCTCGAGTATGCCTCGCTGTTCCTCGTTGAGATCCATATCCCCTCCGATCTTTCGATCATCCTGTTCACCGTTTTAATATAAAGAGGATTTGTCCCTCTCTCAAAAGAGTTGGGGGGAGGTTATTGCTTGACCGATTTCGGCGCATTTGTTGAATTCAGTGTAGCTATGGAGCGGCTTTCTACAGATGCGTTTCGAGGAGCACTGCTATTGAAAACGCTGGTGAAACAGATTCGCGACAACTTGCTCGAGACGCAGGACAGCGTCTGTCTGGAGCGGGCGCGGCTGGTAACGGAGGCGTATCGGCGGTACGAAGGAGAGCCGGTGCCGATCTTACGGGCCAGAGCGTTCGCCCACGTTTTGGGCCACATGACGCTGGACCTGGATTCGAACCCCATATTTGCCGGGAATACGTCGTCGAGGCCGCGGGGGTGGATGCTCGTGCCCGAGCACGGTCTGTCGGCGGATGCACAGGTATTGATCGAAAACGATGGATTGGAGGGGCTGCTCGACGGAGCGGTTCCGGAGGATATCCTCGATTTCTGGCGAGAGCGAAGTTTTGGGGGGAACAGCGGCATCGGCCATCTGGCAGTCGATCTGGAGTGCGTCGTGAGAGGAGGGTTGGAGTCGATCATCGAAGAAGCGGAGGGCGTTGATGGCGGAGAATCGTCATCCGCTCCTTGCGGAGAGGGAAAGATTTATCGCCAGGGGATGGTCATCGCGCTGCAGGCGGTCGTCGATTGGGCGCAGCGCTATGCCGAAGCGGCCGAACAGAAGTCCCGAAAGACCGACGATCCGCAGCTCCGGGAGGTCCATATGCGCGTCGCCAGGGCCTGTCGTCGGGTTCCGGCGAAACCGGCGCGCGATCTTTTCGAAGGACTGCAGGCGATTGCCCTCGTCCATCTGGCGATTGCGATCGAGGGGCACGGCATGTCCGTTTCACCCGGTTTGCTCGACCGGGTGCTGGGACCGCTGGTCGATGGTGAATTCGACGCGGATGAGGCGACCGATCTGGTCGCGGCGTTCATGCTCAAGATCAGTGCCAACTCGCTCTTCGGGCGCGGATCCAAGACGCAGCCGATTTCGGTCGGCGGGGCAGATGAGCAGGGGCGCGATCAGTGCAACGATCTCACCCTCTGTTTCCTCGACGCCTGCGATTTTGTCCGCGTCGGGGATCCGCATCTGTTTTTGCGCTGGCACCCGGGCATTGACCCGGTGGTGCTGGGCAGGGCGGCCGATATGCTCGCACGCGGGGTCAGCATGCCCCTGCTGATCAACGATTTGCCCACTGCACAGGGGTTTGTCGATGCGGGGTGTGCGCCGGAAGATGCCTGGGGTTACTGCGTCATTGGCTGCAACGAACTGGGGATTCCGGGACTATCTGCCGAATCGGCCACGGCGACTAGCGGGATGGTCCAGCATCTGCAGGTATTGAACGAGATTTTGCTCGACCATCCAGCGCGGGAAGAAATCGGCGGAATGGGCCAGTTGCTGTCTATGATGGAGGATTCGCTGCGGCAGAATCTGACACAGCGCCGCGCCGGCTGGAGGCAACGACGTCAGCGGATTGCCGACAACGTGCCGACGCCGTTCACTTCGGCGTTGATGGATGGCTGTGTGGCCCGGGGCGAGGATATGGTCATGGGAATGAAATATCATCTGCCCGGCCTGTATGAACGCGGGGTCACCAACGGTGCAAATGCGCTGGCGGCGATTGAGCAGTTGGTTTTCAGCGAACGAGCGATGTCGCTGAGCGAACTGATTGGGGCGATGGAAGGGGATTTTGCCGATCGGGAGATCCTCAACCGTCTTCAGGGGGCGCCGAAGTGGGGCAACGACGACGATCGAGTGGATCGCTGGGCGGTGGAACTGGTCGAGATGCGGGAGCGGGTACTCGACGACATCGATGCCGAATTCGGAGATCCGCCGCACATGGTCTGCCACGTCGTGCGCAGTCTGCATCACATGGACGGCAAGCGAATCGGGGCCTCGCCGGACGGGCGACACGCCCGGACTCCGGTCGCGGACAGCATCGGCGCACAGGCGGGTACGGCCAGTGGAGGGCCGACGGCGATTCTGAACAGCGTGCTCAAAATCGACGCGGCTCGGTACTATCGAGGAGGTTACAATCTCAATCTGACGCTGCCCGACCAGTCGACGACCCCGGAACTGGTGCGCGCTCTGGTCGACGGTTTTTTTGACAATAACGGACAGGAACTGCAGATCAACTGTCTCGATGCAGACCGCCTGCGCGAGGCGCAGCAGTATCCAGAACAGCACGGGGATATGGTCGTTCGGGTCGCCGGGTTCAGTGCGCGCTTTGTCGATCTTTCAGTGGTCGAGCAAAACGAGTTGATCGCGCGCGCCGAAGTGATGTGATAGTCGGGAAATAGGGGCGGCGGTCTTTCCTCGAACATCCCGCTTTTTCGAGACACCCCTGAGTTTGAGATTTAATCATCCCGTTTTTGGGTCAGACGACTGTAGTAGGAGTGGCTGGTGTAGAGGGCGGCAACCGGGTTGTGGCCGGTCACTCGATCCTTAGCAACCAGCACGGTGGCCGGTGCTTTGGAGTGCATGAAGAACAGGCTGTCGTGGCCGACACACAGGCCGATCACCACGTTGAGCTGGGTGCCGGCATTGGCCAGCATGGTGGCCTGGCCGATCGGATTGCAGAGGGCTTCGTACTGACCCGGGCTGACCTTTTCCTCATCTTTGATGCCCATCTCTTCCTTGGGGATGGAGCCGACTTTGCAGCAGACGGCGCTGATTTCGAAGCCGGCGGCTTTGAAGATATCGCTGGCCAGTTTTGCCTCGCGCATCAGGCCGGCACAGTGGGCGATGCCGATTTTTTCGACATTCAGTCGGCGGGCGAAGTCGATGATCTCTTCGACGCGGGTCCGCTCGCAGTAGCCATCCGCTTCGGTGCGCGCCGATCCACAGGCGAGGGCACGCAGGTCCTCTTTTTCCAAATAGAGGTGCTTAACTTCTTCGAGGACTTCGCTCTGGTCCGGCATGGGACAGAAGGATGGGTGATTTTTGGTTCCGGGTTCGGCGCAGCAGGCACGCACACCGCACTCGGGGCATTTCAGTTCTAATGGGGTGTCCATGGCAGTTCAGTCCGTTCCGTAAAGAGATTATTGGGAAGGGGTTTGTGGGGATTTTATAATCCAACGATAGCGGCGCTTCTGGCGCTCGCCCAGGCGGTACATCTCGGTGTTCGAGGGGAGGTCGACGGTTTCGACATACTCGGCGCCGATGATCTCGCAGGTGCGGCGCGAGGGGAAATTCTCGGGATTGCAGGTGATCCACACTTCGGAAAAGTCGTGGTCGAGGGCGACCTGTTTGACCAACTGGCACGCTTTGGCGGCGTACCGGTGACCGCGATGGTTGAGGTCGATGCCGTAGCCTATGTGACCGGCATACAGGCGGAGGTGGTCGGTGTGGCCGATGCGGAGGGATATGTTGCCGATCTTCCCTCTCTTGTCGTGGAGAGAGATTTTGAAGTTATAGGAAGGGGACCAAGTCGTGCCCGGGATGCCATCGAAGGTCCGCTCCAGAATCAGGTCGATTTCGCCATCAGTGAGGATTGGGTAGCTGTTGAATGCGAGCATTCTCACTCCACTTCGCCGGTCGGTCCGGTCAACTGGTGGAAGTCCATCTGCTCATTCCCCCTGCAACTCTTCTGCTCTTTCCAACAGGGCGGCGTGGCTCTGGCGGATCTGAAGGGTATCGACGACGCCTATGCCGCTCTGGTGGGCGAGGGCGAGGGTTGCGTCAAATTCCGCTTCGGTTACGTGGCCCCTGGGTTCGGCGAGGAGCAGGCGACCGGTCGATTTGAGTGCAGGTTCCAATTCGGCGAAGAGACGATCCGGATCCGGGACTTCGTGGACGACGGCCATGAGCAGGGTGAAGTCGATCTGGCCGTTGAGGTCGGCCAATCCCAGGGAATCGGAAGGACAGATGCGGGCATCGATTCTGTCGAGAAGGTCTGCCTTGCGGGCTCGTCTGGAGAGGGCTTGAATCATCTTTTCCTGGAGGTCGATGCATACGACTTTGCCGCTGGGGCCGACCATTCTGGCGAGGGGCAGGGTGAAGAAGCCCATGGCACAGCCAACATCGAGGACAGTCATTCCCTCTCGCACCCAGGGAGAGAGAATTTTGTCGGGATTCTGGAAGAGTTTGCGCAGCGGGCTGGCCAGGAGATAGCCGATCCACACGGGACAGACATGTTCAGCCACTGGGAGGGCTCCTTTGTGAGTGCGGTCTCTGATAGAATCAGAGCTACTTGTCGAGGGTTTTCAGGATGAGGTCGGCGACGGCTTCCCCGAGGAAGGCGCGTCCCTCGTCGTTGTAGTGGACGCCGTCGGCGGAGAACAGCTCCGGGCGGTCGGCGACCAGGGAATAGAGGTCGTCGATGAGGATTCGACGTTCGGTCATGATAGCGGCGGCCAGACTATTGCGTGCCTTGACCTGTGCATTCCGCTGGGGACAGAGAGCGCCTTCCGCATTGCGCCTGGGGGTGCTGCTGGCCCAGATGAGGTGAGATTCGGGGGCGAGTTCGGCGAGAGAGCGGGCGTAGTCGCGCAGGGCGGATTCGTATCCTTCGTCGGCGAGGTGCTGACCGTGCAGGCCGTTGTTGAAGTGAATCAGAGCGTACTCGTACTCCTCCATGGCGAAGCGGGTCTCGCGGAGCAGAGCGGGGTCGCCGACGCATTTGGAGGTGGCCAGCAGGTCGACGTTGGCCCTGTCCTGGAGTTGGGCGCTGACCACGCCGTGGTAGCCATTGGCGATCGAGTCACCGATCAGCAGCACGCGGGGACGGGTGACGTCGGGGGCGTGATCCCAGCGGAAATTGACCCACTCGATCTCTTCGCGGACGGGAATAGACATGGAGATTTGGCCTTTTGCCTCTGGAGATGTAGAAGATACGGCTAGTCGCCACAGGTATTGTTCAAAAAAAATAACCAATCGGTCGACAGGGGACAATTTGAGATAGATCTTTATATGTAGCACCTGAAAATCCACATACGGGAGGTCGGGAATGAACGAGAAGAAAGCGAAAGAGGGTTTCTATACTCGAGGTTTCACCACTTTTTTGCTGCTGTTTGCCGCTCTGACCATTGCGGTGAGTGGTCTGGTGCTCTTTGTCACTCCGCGCGGTCGGGTGGCCAACTGGACCGGCTGGACGTTGATGGGGCTCGAGAAGGAGCAGTGGGGCAGCGTGCACACCAATGCCGCTTTTTTGTTCATCATCATCGCCGGATTCCACATCTTTTTCAACTGGAAGGTACTGCTCAACTACATCCGCTCGCGGCGGCAGGTGGGGTTCAGACGGAGGAATGAGTTCGTCGTGGCATTGGGCATCGCCGTCCTCTTTGTCGGGGGAAGCGTGAGCGAACTGCCGCCGTTCAGCTGGGTGGGTGACCTGAATATGGGAATCAAGGACTACTGGGAGGGAAAGACTCCGAGTGGACCGGTGGCCCACGCCGAGGAATTGAGCGTCGAGGCGTTCGCCCGGCAGATCGGGATGCCGGTGGAGGAGGTGGTAGGGGCGCTGGCAAAGCGGGGAATTGAGGTGGAGAGCCCGGGTGTGAAGCTTATCGATATTGCGCATGAAAACGGGGTGACTCCGAGCCAGATTCACCAGTGGGTGCAGCCGGAAAAAGAGGGAGAGGCGTCGCATGTCGGAGGGATGGGACTAGGACGGATGACGCTGACCGATTACTGCGCGGCCGAAAAGGTGCAACCGGACGGTTTCATCGCCCGGATGAAAGAGCGGGGGATCGAGGTTAAAGGGACAATGACATTAAAAGCTCTGGCCGAAGTTTTGAAGGTCAATCCCCATCAAGTGGGCGCCATGGTGCGCGAAATGGCGAAAGAATAACCTCGGCCAGAGCTCTGCGGATCGGTCTTACGAGTGGAAGCGCGATATGAGCGTTTCCTTTAGAAGTTCAGATGCGTTTTGAAGAAGGGTTCCTTTTTTTGGTTTTCGGCTTCGATTTCGACAGTCAGATTGACGGGTATGGGTCACTTCTTCTCTTTGAGTAGTGCCGGAAGCAATGGACCCGAAATCTGAGGTTTTCCCACCAGCTGAGGAATATAGCGGTCGAGGAGCCAGACCAGTGGGAGACAGGCTCCCATGGTGACGGCGCTCATGAGAGTGCACCAGAACAGGATGGACAGCTGGTTGGGCGGGATGGTCAGCGCATCGACAATGAGGTCGTTGCCGAAGTGGAAGAAGATCCCGTTCATGCCCATCAGGATCAGGGAATACCTGCCCGCGTACTGCAGCAGTCGCACGGCAGGGGTTATGCGAGCCAGGGCGACGACGGCCAGGCAGCCGGCGATGGCGGTGATGGCGAAGTAGAACGGTTCGCCGTGCTGCGACAGGTTGATGAGGACTATGTTTTTGTTTTCAGATGGGCAGGGATTCAGGTCGAAGGTGAGTAGCAGGATGGCCGCGCTGACGACGAACAGGCCTATTTTCAGGCCACGGCTGTGCTCGGGGTCGAATAGGCCGATTTGTTTGAGGAGCATCCCCAGAAGGTAGAAAGAGTAGAGGAATAGGGCTTCGCGGGCGAACCAGATGTCGAAGGTCTCGCGGTAGACCAGGTTGCTCGTAGCGAACCAGCCGACTACGGCGAAAAACAGGGCCGCAAGGGCAATGCGAGCAGGGCTGGTCAGTAGGCGGGATACGAAGAAATGGATGAGCTCGAGCATAAAGAGGCAGAGCAGGAACCAGGTGGGGATGTTGAAGTTGGGCCATCCGTATTGGCCTACGATGCCGTTGTCCAGCAGACTCGCCCACGGCGATCTGACCCAGCTCCAGTAGCGGGATTCGGGTTGAAGGGTCCACCAAGCGAGGGCCCAGTTGGCGCAGCGCAGTTCCAGGGAATCGGTCAGCGCTGGCCGGTTTTTTTGCCACTGTTTGTGAGCGGCATCGGGCAATTCCGCGCCGGCGAAGAGTTCGTCGGCGAATAGATCGGGTTTGTCCAGCAGGGCATTGAAGGCGGCGGCGACCTGTTCGCGTTCCGCAGCGGTCAGGGAATCGCTGGTGACTCCAGCCTTCAGGATATCCTGCGTCGTGGAGGGGATCTGTTCCCACAGCCGTCTGCGAGCAGGGGCCACCTGGTCCTCGGGTGGAGAGGTCATGTTTGCGCACAGCTCTTTCCAGTCGCGGATATAGCGTCCCCAGATTTCAGAGGGCCCACGGTCGATTCCCAGGGTATCCTCGAGGATGTGAAGGGGAAATATCAGTACGGAAAGGGCGGCGAAGGGGAGCAGGCGGGTGAGGACCTGTTTTTTGAGGAAGGGGAGCAGGCGGGGCAGCTCGGTTTTGGCGATGAGGCCGGAGATGAAGATAAACAGGGGCATGTGGAAGGCGTAGACTAGCTTCTCCTGGAGCAGGGCGGGTTCATTGTCGAATTCGTACACCGTTTCGACGAAGTGCCCATAGAAGACCAGGAACATGCCGTAGGCTCTGGCAATATCTATCCAGTCTATGCGGGAGCGGGTTTTTGCGAGGGTGTCGCTTACGATCTGCGCGGTCATGTAGGACCTTTCTCTTTAAAAGAATTACCAATGTAGCGGGCAAGCCCGTGCGATGGGATTATTCTCGCTCGCTTATCTGGTATTTGGCTTTTTCCAGCCAGGTCTGGTCGATCTCGACACCCCAGCCGGGGCCTTCGGGGATCTGCACCTTTCCATCTTCCGCTTCGAGGGCTGTTTGGAGCAGGTCATCGACCCAGCCGGTTGGCTCTATGGAGAATTCCAGGTAGGAACCGGCGTTTTCGATGGCGCCCAGCATGTGCAGCGTAAATACGGTGACCAGGGAGCGGTTGGCCGAGTGGGGGACGCAGGAGAAGCCGGCTTCGGCGGCCATGGCTGCCACACGCAGGGCGCGGGTCAGGCCGCCGACGTAGCAGATATCGGGCTGGACGATGTCGACCGCCCGCATGTCGATCATGCGCTTCCACTGGGCCAGGTCGACGTCCTGCTCGCCGCCGGCCACGTCCAGATCGAGGGCTGCCGCTACCTGGGCGGTCCACTCCAACTCCCAGTAAGGGCAGGGCTCCTCAAAGTGACAGACGTCGTTGTCCTGGAGCATGTGGCCGACTTCGATGGCGCGCTCGGGTGAATAGCAGCTGTTGCCGTCGACCAGCAGGGACGTGTCGTTAGCGATCGCCTTGCGCACGGTGGGAACCAGTTCTTCGGTGCGACCGGGCCACTGGTCCTGATCCCGTCCGCAGACAGAGCCGACGCGGATCTTGAAGGCGCGATAGCCCCGCTCGTTCTGGATGCGGAGGAGGCGCTCGGCCTCGTCGGCGGGAGTGATTTCGCGACTCATGCTGGAGCCGTAGGCGGGAAAGGGGCGCGGTCTGCCGCCGAGGAGGGTGCAGACGCTCTTGTCCTCGAGCTTGCCGCGCAGATCCCACAGGGCGGTGTCGAGGCCGGCCAGGGCACGGCAGACGTAGGACCAGGGGAATTTGTGGTTGCGCTCGACGCAACGGTCGGACAGCGCGTCGAGATCGAGGGGATCGGCTCCCAGGGCGTGCGGGGCGATCTGGCGGTGGAGGACGGTAGCGGTGATGTCGGCGTTGAAGGGGGCGGTCTGGCCGTAGCCGACGGCGCCGTCGGCGGTGTTGACGCGGACGATGCACACGTTGCGGGTGGCGAAACTCTCTATGCTCTGGATTTTCATGCGTGCCTCGGGGGGATGTGGATTTTCCTGGAGGTTCTTTTGCCGGTTCTCGCCAATGGATATATTTGGCGGCAGCCGGAAGTCAGATGGCTTTCAGATGTGAAGTTTACGACTGTGGTTTTACAATGGCAAACGGATAAAATCGGAAGGGATAAGTGCGATGGAGAATGCAGAGCGAGTGAATAGGGGTTTTGCGCGGCAGGCGGCGCTGGCCGAATACGAGCAGGAGCGCTTCACGTGGCAGCTGAAGTTCGCGGAATTTCTGTGCGAGCGGCATCCGGAAAAGGGGGATGATTGGCGGAAGCTGATAGCTGCGGCGACAGACGGGGTGGAGAAAGGGGTCGGTGGGGATGTCGCAAGCCTTTCGCAGGCGGTGCGCGAGGCGGAGGAACTGCTGGCGCCGGTGGGGCAGGTGGCCAAAGAATACGCCATCTACTGCGTGGGGCACGCGCACATCGACATGAACTGGATGTGGTCGTGGCCGGAGACGGTGGCGACGACGAACGATACCTTTACCACGGTGCTGCGGCTGATGGAGGAGTTCCCGGAGTTTGTTTTCAGCCAGAGCCAGGCGAGCGTGTATCGAATCGTGGAGGAGCGGAATCCGGGGATGCTGGACGCGATTGGCCAGCGGGTGAAAGAGGGACGCTGGGAAGTGACGGCCAGCCACTGGGTGGAGGGGGACAAGAATATCGCCAGCGGAGAATCGCTCTGCCGCCATCTATTGTACACGCGCCAGTATATGCAGAAGCTGTTCGATCTTGCGCCAGAAGACGTGCCGATCGACTGGGCGCCCGATACTTTTGGGCACGCGCACACGATGCCGACCTATCTGCGGCGCGGGGGGATCAAATACACCTATATGCACCGGCCTGGGGTGCACACCCCGCCGCAGCCGCGGCCGTGGGCGTTCTGGTGGCAGGCGCCGGATGGGTCGCGGGTACTGGTGCGCAACGACATGAGATTGGGGTACAACGGCGTGATCAACCCGCAGATGGTGGGCAGCTGTCTGATGCCGTTCACGCGGGAGACCGGATTGAAATTCTCGGCGTTCGTGTTCGGAGTGGGGGATCACGGCGGCGGGCCGACCCGGCGGGATCTGATTCGGCGGGCGGATATGGACAGCTGGCCGATCTTTCCGGAGATCCGCCACGCCACGGCGAAGGAGTTCTTCGAGCGGCTGGAGAAGGAGGGGGAGAACCTGCCGGTAATCGACGACGAACTGAACGGGGAGTTCAGCGGCTGCTATACGACCCAGACACTGATCAAGAAGGGGAATCGTTTCGCGGAGAAGAAGCTGGTCGATGCGGAGACGGCCAACGCGCTGACCTGGGCGGCGAAGGTGAAGGAGTATCCGGCCGCGCCGCTGGAGGAAGGCTGGCGGGACACGTTGTTCTCGCACTTCCACGACATTCTGCCCGGTTCGGGAGTGCACGACACCCGGACTTACACGCACGGGCTGTATCAGAAGACGGTGGCGATGACAGGAGTGGAGGAGATGGAGGCGCTGCGGGCGCTGGCGGCGCGCGTGGACAGTTCCGCCGCGCGCGTGAAGGTGGACGAGGAACTGCCACCGGGGCGCTGGCCGACGGCGATGGGCAGCGGCATCGGGCACAGTTCGGTCGATGGGAACGCGAGTCAGTACGGTCTGGGTAAGGGGTCGGATCACCGGCCATACCTGGTTTTCAATCCACTGCCGGGAGAGCGAGAAGAGGTGGTCGAGGCGATGGTCTGGGACGGTGTTTGGGGCTGGGAACGGAAGGATCCGCACAGCCTGAGGTTTTTGGTGGAGGGGCCGGATGGAGGGAAGGTGGGGGCTCAGGTGCTGGAGGTGGGCCATTACTGGGGACACCAGTTTGTGAAGATTGCCTTTCCGGCCAAGGTGCCCGGATTGGGATATGGGCTGTACGTAGTCAGGGAGGAGGCGGAGGAAGCCGAGGAAGCCGAGGCGGCGCAAATCGGTCTATCGCACCCGTGCGGATATTCGGCGTACGAGCGGAGTCCGGAGGGGTTGGAAAACGATCTGGTGCAGGTGGAGTTGGATCCGCAAACCGGGGGGATTCGCTCATTGGTGGACAAGCGCTCGGGGGTGGAGTTGATCGGCGAAGAAGAGCCGGCGTCGGTTCTGGAATACGGAATGGAACGGGCGCGGTCGATGACCGCCTGGCTGGTCGAGCACACCGGAGGGTGGAGGTCGCCGGAACTGATTGCGCTCAGGCGGGGTGCTTCCGGTCCGTTCAAGGTGACGCTGGATGCGGTAGTGCGCGTCGAGCAGTCGGAGTTCACCGTGACCTACGAGCTGCGGGCGGGAGATCCCTGCGTTTACATCCACATCAAGGGGACCTGGTTCCAGAGAGGGACGAAGGAGGGGACGCCGGTGCTGCGTTTTGCCGCTCCCCTGGCGTTAGAGGAGACCGGGGTGCGGTACGAGATTCCGTTCGGTAGCATAGAGCGAGATCTGGAGTTTGGGGAGGAGATGCCGGCGCTGCGCTGGGCGGGGGTGACCGGGAAGCAGGGAAGGAAACAGGCGGGGGTTTTGCTGCTCAACGACTCGAAACACGGGTACGCGATGGAGGGGAATCGACTGTGTCTGACCCTGATTCGCAGCAGCGTGGATCCGGATCCGCTGCCGGAGATCGGCGCGCACGAGATCCATCTGGGGCTGTGCCCGTTCGATGGTGAAATCGAAGATGCGGAGGCGATCGGCCGGGGACGCGCTTTCAATCACGAGCTGAAGGTGGTTAGCACCGATGCCCACGATGGGGAGTGGGGTGCGAGTGGGGGGCTGGCGCAGGTGGAAGGGGAAGGAGTGGTGCTGGATGCGGTGAAAAAGGCGGAGGGGGAGAACGGTCTGATTTTCCGCTTCTACGAGGTGGATGGGAAGGAGAGCGCGGCGCGTCTGTCGCTGGATGAGGGCGTGGCGGGGAAGATCGTAGATGCTGTGGAGGTGGATCTGATGGAACGGCCGTTGGGTGAATCGAGCGCGTCGGTCGAGGGCAATAGTTTCACGGTAGAAGTCCCCCCCCGAGGGATCAGCTCGGTGCTGGTGCGATTGGAGCGGTAATCTTCGACAAGTGATAAAGTGTCAACAGGACGGCCCGCCAATTCTCGGAAGAATGCGGCGGGCCGTCCTTTATTCTACTGTCTCCGAATATCGCGATATCCAGAGGTCGATTACTCGTTGTTTTCCGATCATCGGCGGGTTGGGCGTTTTCTCATTGTCGCGGAAGAAGACGCCACAGCTCTTCGTCGCGAATGCCGACCTTGGCGAGCATGGAAGCAGCCGTCGCAAAATCGATCTCGTAGTGGGCGGAGTGGCAGTCGGAGCCTATGGAGAGGGGGACATTCCGTTCCTTCAGTTCCGCCAGGTACTCGAGGTACTGCTCTTTGAAGGGAGCGGGATAGTGCGGGTTGAGAAGAATGGCGGAGATGTTAATCTCGACGACCGTATCGTTCTCGACGGCGGCTGCGGCGAATTCGTCGTGCATGGAGTGGGGGATGTGGCCGAAGTCGTCGAACCAGGGTTCGGCGGGATAGTCACCGTTTTCTTCCTTCCAGTGGCCCATCCACCACCAGGGGTGGGCGACGATGTCGACGAGGGGGTGGGTGGCGAGGAAGAGGTTCTGACGATGATAGTCGCGAATGATCGTTTCCCGTTCAAAGGGGACATACATGGGCCAGTGGGTGCCACCGACGACGAATTCGAGGGCGTATTTTTCGATATTTTCTGCGTCGATGCCGATTGCCAGCGGCCCGTTGGAGGGACCCCCTTGGCGCAGGCCATAGACCGGGTTTTCGTAGCGCCCGGTGGCGACTTCGTCGATTTCCCATTGGGAGACACTGCTCACCTCGACGCCAAAGCGGAACTGGGGATCGGGGTCGACGGAGAGGTATTCGGCGCGGGAATTTTCCAGGTCGGGCAGGTTGAAGGGGGTGTGGATGTGATCGGTCAGGCCGAAGTCGGTGATGCCCTCTTCCGGGGCTCGCCGGACGAGTTCGGCGACTTCCATGCAGGCGCCGTCGCAGGAGTTTCGAGAGTGGATGTGCCAGTCGGATGTGATGGTCATGTCATTTCCCATTTTTGTGGCTATATCAGCGCGTCAATTGCTTTGGCCACGGCGTCAGAAAGGACTTCGTTTCCCAATTCCGTCATATGGCATCCGTCTTCCGTAAGGCATTTGGTGAAGTCGCTGCGGACAATGACGTCGTGCAGGTCGTTAACGACCAGTCCCTCGCCCTTCACTATTTCGAGAGCGGCGGCGTTGTATGCCTCGATTTCAGCCCGTTCTCGAATATGCCACTGAACCATGGGCTTTTCCGGATCAGGCGTGTAAAGTGGCGTGGTGGTTGCCCATATCATCCTCGTTTTTTCGAGCTCTTTAACCTTTGCGATGAACCGCCGCAGGCAGAGACGGTATTGAGGGAGAATAATCTGATGCTCTCCGTCTGGTTGAAGCGAGGCATCGTGAATGCCGAAGTTGACATGGAGCAGATCCGGCTCCTGAGCGGCCACCCATTCCTGAAAATGATCGAGCGCCCAGAGGCTGTGTCGGCAGTTCTGTGCCGGTCCCCATACCTCAGCTTTTTCGCACTTCTTCGCTACCAGCGGTTGGTATCCCATTCGGATAGAGTCTCCGATTAATACGACTTTCATATCAACATGTCTCCTCGCACTGTCCCTGTCTGTTTGGCCTGCTGATAACACCGGCATGAATGGTAGGCTGAGCGCAAAGAAACCCATCCGACTCTATGCGCTTGTTCTGTGAACACAAGCATCAATTTTCAATTTGAAACTTTTGAATCTTAATTTCCGGCAAATGCTTGTAATGCTTTTCGTTTCCAGTGATTAGCGGAATTTGCTTTGTAACTGCACATGCCCCAATCAACGCATCTGCAAGTTCCATTGATTGGCTCAATGCATATTGTTCGATATAGAACATTGCTTTTGTAGAAATCTGTTCATCAATTTGGACAACTTGCACCTTAAGAATTCCCAATGCTTTTTTAAATATATTGAGTTCCTTTTTATTTCTTACTCCCTGAATAATCTCTATGTACGTTACTACAGATATACTAAACCTTTCAAGGCTATGAACCAGATTGATAGCACTCTGATGACCTCGTGAATACCAAATTAAGACATCTGTATCGACGATCAAAACGATCTCCCTTTCCTGAGATTACGAACATACCCCTCCACATCGTCCATATCAGTTCGATCTTTCCACATACCGCAGAACTCATTTTGTTTATTTTCTTGATTCGATTCTGCAATGGGGACAATTTTAGCATAAGGTTTACCGTGAAATGTAATTACAACCTCTTCCCCTCTCATTGCAGCATCAAGAATTTCTTTTGTATGAAATCGAAGATCTTTACTAGTAGCTTGCATGGAGTCTCTCCTAATGATCAAAGTTGGTATTATAAAATATAAACTTTTAAAATAATCGAGTCAAGAAAGATCATTATTTAAACGCAACAACCGGATGAGCAGCGGAGAGACTCTCCTTGATCGCCTAAAATTTTCACATTCGGACGAAACCACATAAGCCAATATGAAATGAATCGATTTTTCGAAGCTCAATCTGGCGTGCCCACGTTCGATCGCAACTGCATCCACTCAGACTGTTTCCATGCGCTGACCAGGGCACCACGCGAGGACATCGAGGTCCCTGACGTCCGTTATGCGGGGCGTTGCCCAGAATCGGGGGATGAACTCTCGCTGGGCCCGACGCCCACCGTCATCGCCGCAGCCGAAGAGCTGCGGGACTACCTGGACTCGTGCCGGCAGAATACCAGCGGATTCAGCACGGCGCACCTGCTCGAACCGGCTGCGGGCAAGATGTTCGGGGTCATGGAGTGCCGATGTGGGGCAGGGGAATTGGGCATATTGCGGGCTTTCTCCGGCGAATGGGATACGTGGGAGACGCCGATCGGTTGGGTCCCATCCAGTGACAATCTGGAAGAATACGCCGCCGATCGGCTCGAGACTGAGACTCGCGTCGCCGAGTTCACGCGGCAGATCGACGAGTTGAAGCAATTGCCCACCAGCAAGCCGATTCGTCGGCAGATCGAGATGATCAAGATCGAACGCGGCAAGTGGTCACGCGCCCTGACGGAGAAGATCCACGCGGCCTACCGGTTCGAGAACGCATTGGGCGAAGTCCTGCCACTGACCGAAGTCGATACGGGCAGCTCGCGTCCGCCGACGGGGATGGGAGACTGCTGCGCCCCCAAACTGTTGCAGGCTGCCATCCGCAACGGTCTGACGCCTCTGGGCATGGTGGAATTCTGGTGGGGGGCGCCTTCGGCTGTGCACCCGCGTTCGGAGGGCGTGTACTACGGATCGTGCCGTGAGAAGTGTTACCCCATCCTCGGCTTCTTGTTGCGCGGTGTCGATGCAGCGCAGGTCACGGCGGTATCATGAAATTCAAACCTCCCGACCTGCGCCATCGTCCCCTGTCCATCGTCCACCAGGAGGACAGTTTTGTCGTCGTCGACAAGTTGCCCGACTTCCTATCGGTACCGGGGCGTGGTCCGGACATGAATGATTGTGTCGTCAACCGGGTGCGGGAGATCTTCCCCAAAGCCGAAGGACCGCTGGCTGCTCATCGGCTAGACATGGAAACCTCGGGGCTGATGGTCCTCGGTCTCACCCCGGGAGCGCATCGGCATCTATCGGGGCAGTTCGAGCAGCGCCTCGTGCGCAAGGCCTATGTCGGGCTGCTGGAGGGATCTGTCGAGGAGGAGGAGGGACACGTCGAACTCGCCTTCCGCGTCGATATCGACGATCGACCGCGGCAAATTCTCGATTCCGTGCATGGCAAGCTGGGCATTACTGACTGGGAGGTTTTGGAGCGCAGGGCGGGGTACACGCGCGTGCTTTTCTCGCCACACACAGGGCGAACCCACCAGCTACGCGTCCATGCCGCTCACCCGCAGGGCCTGGGGCATCCCGTCCTCGGAGACCGGCTCTACGGCAATCCATCCCTGGCCGATCGGCTCATGCTGCACAGCACGAGTCTGTCATTCCATCACCCTGAGGAACAGCGCTGGCTGCATTTCGAGATGCCGGCTCCGTTCTGAGGAGTGTCATTTTCTTCTCACCAGACGGGCGCCGATGATGCCGTAGCGGATCTCCGGCTCGCTGCGGTTTCGGAAGGCGGAGCGGGAGGTCTCGATGTAGTCGCTGAAGGCGCCACCCCGACCGATACGCGCTTTTCCATGGGGGGGGCCCATCGGGTCGACTCGGTCCTCGCTCGTATAGGGGCCGTGCCAGTCCTGGCACCACTCCCACACGTTGCCGTGCATATCGTGGAGGGACCAGGGGTTCGGGCGCTTTGTACCTACCTGGTGCGCGTAGCGGACGTTGGTGCCCCAGGCATTTGCCTCGTACCACGTGTACTCTTCCTTCTGGCGTTCGTCGTCCCCGAACGACCAGAGTGTGTTGGTGCCGGCTCGGCAGGTATACTCCCACTCCGCCTCGGTCGGCAGCCGGTACAGGGAATCGCCGGCCGCTTGATTCAACACCTGGACGAACTGCTGCGCGTCGTGCCATGAGATGTAAACCGCCGGATAGGCGTCGCCGGCGCGCACATCATCCCACCCTATCCAGGGGGCGGTGCCCATCACTCCTTTCCATTGCTTCTGTGTGATCTCGTACTTTCCCAAATAAAAGCCACGGCTGATCGTTACCTTGTGGGCAGGGCGCTCGTTTTCGATGAAGCTGAGCCACAGTCCCTTTTCGCGCAGCAGCTGTTCCTGCGCCTTTGTGGTGCCCATAGTAAAGGTGCCCGGTTCTATCCACACCATCTCCAGTTCTACTTTGGTGCCCCAGGGCATTTCCACGGTGAACAGCTGGTCGGCGTGTCCTGCATCAAGCCACAGCAGCAGCGATGAAATGAGCAGTGTCCGTTTCACGTTGTCTCTCCAGGTGATACCGGATGCGGGCATTGGTATATATCAGAACCGCGTCTGCCGGACGGAATCCGGCGACGACACGCAGTGTGAAGGGGTGGCGCACAGGAAAGCGTGCGGGTTTGGAGAAGTGGGTGGAGTTATGGAGTCGGGCTTGCGGAGACGAGCGACCGCTCGGATGTGCGGCCGTAGCGGCGCGCGTGCGGGGTTTCGATATCGTAAAGGCGACACAGGCGGCTGAAGCTGCCCGGGGCGATACCCAGGGCGCGCCCGGCGTCCTGACAGGTGCGGTACATGCGGGCGGCGCGTTCGACCCGCTCTCTGGCGATCTTCTGCATCGAACCTTCCGGATGTGTGGTGAATGAGCGATTCACCTATACACCGGAACGGATGCACCTGCGGCGGGCTGGAACTCGTCCGGATTCTACAGATCCGGTATGCGCTGGCAGAAGACCTTTTCGGCACCCCCCTCGCGCAGGAGGGTGGCGGCGCGGCGGAGGTCGTCATCGTCGGCCTCGGGTAGTTCCTTGAGGTTGTACTCTCGCTCGACCCGTTCGTATTTGCCCTGGCCGATGCGGTGGTAGGGCATCAGTTCCAGACCGTCCCTGGGGGCCACCTCGCCGGCGAAACCGCCCAAAGCCTTCAGGCTTTCCTCGTCATCGTTGAGCGTCGGGATCAGCGGCAGGCGAATCATGATGGAGGCACCCTCGGCGCAGAGACGGCGGACATTGTCCAGAATTTGGCGGTTAGCGGTGCCGGTCAACTCGCGGTGGCGGTCGTCGTTCACATGCTTGACGTCGCACATCCAGTGGTCGACCAGGGGCATGAAGCGCTCGATGAGCGACCAGGAGACCAGGGAGGAGGTCTCTATCGCTGTGCCGATTCCTTCCTGACGACAGAGCTGGAGGATGGCGGCGGAGAAGTCGGGCTGGAAGAGCGGCTCACCGCCGGAGAGGGTGGCGCCCCCTTCGGAGTTGTCGTAGAACGGTTTGTCGCGCAGCACCACGTCGACTACTTCCTGGGCAGTCTTCTCCTCGCCGATCGCCTCCAGGGCGCCGGCAAAGCAGTTTTCCACGCAGGCACCGCAGCTGACGCAGTGCGCGGCGTCGCGCAGGTGCTGGCCGTCTGGCAGGAATTCGTGAGCGCCGTGCTCGCACGCTTCCAGGCAGGCGCGGCAGCCGATGCAGCGGGCCGGGTCGTAGGACATCTCCCGGTCGCGGGAAAGTCCCTCGGGGTTGTGGCACCACTGACATTGCAGCGGGCAGCCCTTGACGAAGACGGTGGTGCGAATACCGGGGCCGTCGTGGGTGCAGAACCGCTGGATGTTGAAGATGGAGCCTTTGATCTGGGCGATGTTGTCCGGCTGGCCGCCGTCTTGTCTGTCCTCGGCGTGGAGCGTGCTCATGCGCTCTCCCTGTCTTTCTTATGGTCGATGTTCGGGTGGTGTCGTCAATCCGCCGCCACATTTCAAGAACTTCGAGATCAAAGGTAAGACAGTCGTGCCCGAGTCGCCAGTACCCTCTGGGAGATCAGATCTCGATCCCGGCCTGTCGGGCCACGGTGAGGTTGGCATGGAGCAGGGATTCGTGGTTTTCGCCGGCATCCAGCCACCAGCCGTCGAGCATGTCGTACTGCATCTCGCCCCGCTCGATATAGGCGTTGTTGACGTCGGTTATTTCCAACTCGCCGCGTGCCGAGGGCTCCAGCCCTTCGACGATTTCGAACACGTCCGGGGGGTACATGTAGACGCCGATAACGGCCAGATTGCTGGGTGGATCCTTGGGTTTTTCGACGATGCGATGGACGCGATCCCCGGCGACTTCGGCGATGCCGTACTCCCAGGGATGGTCAACTTCTTTCAGGTAGATGCGGCTGCCTCCCTCCTGGGCGGCGAACGCTTCGACGCCGGGGGAGATGCCCTTTTCGAGGATGTTGTCTCCGAGGGCGACGACCAGCTTGTCGCTGCCGACGAATTCCCGGGTCAGGCCCAATGCTTCGGCGATGCCTCCTTCCCCTTTCTGATAGGCGTAGTTGATGCGCGACAGGCCGAACTCCTCGCCGTTGCCGATCAGGCGCAAAAAATCGCCGGCGTAGGTGCCGCCGGTGACGATCATGATATCCCGGATACCCGCATCGACCAGGGTTTGGATGGGGTAGTAGATCATCGGTTTGTCGTAGACCGGGAGGAGGTGCTTGTTGGTGATCAGAGTCAGAGGCTGCAGGCGAGTGCCCAGGCCGCCGGCCAGTACTACGCCTTTCATGGTGGAAATCCTTTCTCCGACGCGGCGCGCCGGTGCCGAGGGAAGAGAAAGACCCTTCCAATTTCTTCCGAAAACCTCTTCTCAAGAGACGATTCTGGAGGTGTTGAAGATCCCTTGCCAGGAAAAAACTGTATTTCTCCGACCTTCTCGCATCTATCAATGGTTCGGACATGTTTTGACAAAAAAGTGCCGTTTTCTCAAGTTGGTATCTTCAACCGCCAAGTCGAGGATACTTCCCCTTCAAAAAAAACGGCACCATGGAACTGGCTAAAAAGATACTC
>Ga0233430_1001728_pt1 | contig 28776 bp, 29 predicted proteins | sample SI_118_April2016_2_FD_179883 | JGI IMG/M metagenome (GOLD analysis project Ga0233430, IMG submission 179883) | Seawater microbial communities from Saanich Inlet, British Columbia, Canada - SI_118_April2016_150_MG | ecosystem: Environmental > Aquatic > Marine > Inlet | place: Canada: British... | reverse complement strand
CGGCACTATGTCTCTTTCGTTTTGTTGTCATTTTTGGGTCTCCACAAACCAGGTTTATTTTAGCCTTTTATCACCTTAGCTTGTGGTCCAGTTTTTGGGGATAAGTATAGGCATTATTTGTCCCCTAAAAATCATCACAATTTATTCAGCGTTCAATTGCTGAATGATGTTCTCAAACTGATCCCCGATTTTCTGAATATCAAAATTCGCTTCGGCATAATTACGTGCATTCCTGGCGAGCCGCCCACGAAGGTCAGTATCTTGCATTAATTGATCTGCCCTCTCCAAGAATCCATCTGCATCGCCAGGTAGTAGGACATAACCAGCTTCATTGTCGGCCACAATTTTTGCCGCCAGATTTTCAAGCGGCACTGCCAATAACAAGGGGCGTTGGGCGCATAAATAGGTCAGAACTTTTGAAGGCACAGAAAACACTCCTGCATCCGGCTCTAATAATGCCACCAACACATCAGCTGCCGCCATCACCTGGGGGAGTTGTTCAAAAGGCTGGTAAGGCAATAACAACAGATTTTCTAAATTGTGCTCTATTTTCTTTTCTTGCAGCCAATTTGCCCCTGGACCTTCGGAGATCACGACAACTCGCACATCTGTGTTCCCCCGAAAATGCAAGGCCAGTTGCAACAATAAATCCGGGTTGTGTTTCATCCCCAACGTGCCGGTGTACATAAAACAAAATTTGTTAACCAATTTATTTTGCCGCGCCCAGGAATTGCCCTTCTCTATCACTGGCAAAGTATCAATCGGCGCCCAATTCGGGATAACGGTTGTCTTGTTGGCGGTTATGCCCCACTGCGACATCAGCGGCTGAAAATCATCGGTTATTAAAACAACGTGATCGCTGTTTCGCAGCAATTTGCGTTCTAAATGTATATAATATGTTCCTATCATCGCTCCTACAATCGAGATTTTTTTTTGTAAAAAGCGTTGGGTAGCCAAACCAATCACATCCTGCAACCAAAAAATGAATTTAGCATCCGCTTCTTTCGCTATTTTTTGTACTTTCACTTGAGCATCTAGTGGAGTTTGAGATGAGATAATTACATCTGGGCAAAACTGCTGAATTTCGATAGCCAGAAGATGCCCATACTCACGCTCTTGAAGCCAGCGTTTGACAAAGCTATATTTTTTTAGCGGTTCACGAATAAAAATAGGCTTGACTAAAAAATTATCTGAGTCATTTTTCTTCCTAAGCAACTCCCCGCGGGGCGTTACATTATAGCCTGCATACAGATGTAAGATTTGGTATCCTCGCCAAGAAAGCTCCCGGCTGAGTTGAACTGGAAAGGAATGACCAGGATAATCATGGATTAGTATACGTTTGTACAATAGACCTCTTACATATAGTGTGCGAAAATAAGCAGATGAGATATGAAGATATCAAAGGAATCGAAAGAAACGGACTTCAAGCGGCTCACAGGTGCAAAACCAGCAATGTTTTAGAAGATGCCGGAAGTATGCAGTCATTTGTTTCATGAATTCACATTAGTTGTAAGCTGTTATTTTTTGATTTCATGAAGACAAGAATGGAGTAGTATCAAGTTAAAGTGGGAAAATGGATTAAAGGCTATTCATCATTTATTTCAAAACTTCCAACTAATTTTTTATACAAATTTCGCCATCGGCCAATGATCATATTCCCTGAATATTTCTCCTTAACAAGTTGATATGAACGCTCTCCGCGCTCAAGCCTTTCCTCCACTGTCCAGGAAAGCGTTTTCTTAAGTGCGCTGGTCACTTCATCAACACTAGGATGGACAAGCACTCCCCCGCCGTCTTCCCAATCCGACAAGCCTGTTTCAAAAGTGGTAATGGTTGGGACTTTACAAACAGCCGCTTCCAAGTTGATCATTCCAATGACTTCTGAGAAAGAAGGAACAATCATTACCCAAGCTTTGCCTATTAAATCCCATTTTGCATCACCAAAAACTGGTCCAATAAATTTCACCCTCTGAGACAACCCCAGGCGAACAACCTCTTTTTTCAACATCTTTGAATATGAGATATCTTCCTCCGGGCCAGCTATCACTACATGCCAACCATCCTCAAAATTCATTTTTGCGCATGCATACAACAGCAGTTCGATACCTTTTATAGGATGCAAGCGCCCTAAAAATAAGAGCATCTTATCTGGTGGAGTTCCTATCGATGGAATTTGCTTAATTTGTATGGCATTGGGAATAAGAATTGTTTTATTATGAGAAAAGAAATGGCGAATATTTGCTTCCTCCTTAGATGTGATAACATGAATAATTGTGTCGCGAGAAATAAGAGGCCGAAGTACGATTGCCAGATATATTTTTTTTTTATATACTCGCAGCAAATGATCATCTTTCATAAACCACTGTTCCAGCACGCCATGCACAGAGAGAATGGCAGGAGTACCACTTTTTCTAGCAATCTTAAGCCCAGCCCAAGTTCCTGCCAACCAGACACCATGAATGTGAATAATATCGATTTCATATTGTGCAACAAGTTCATCGAGACGATTTAGTAAGCCGGGAGACCAACGCCATTTTGACGCCCACCTGACAGGATGGATGAATTCAATTTTCACATTCTTGTTTTGAGTATCCGAAGGTTCTCCGGTAACAGCAATTACAACCCTTATATTATCATCCCGTACTAACTCATCCACTAATTGAGACAGAGCAGAAGTAATGCCGTAGTTATTGTGGGAATGGTCTTCCGTAATATAGAGTATGTTCACCTATTTCTCCCTATCTCCTATGCTATATTGCATATCGGTTTGCTTCGTCAACCATGCCCATGTAACGCCAAATGTTACCCAATAGGAAAACGATCTGAGAGTATCCACAACCAACCCACTGAGCATCAAACCCAATATGGAAACCATAAGAGCAATCGTCAATATACTATTTTGCAAGTCTGTTTTATACGATCTTAGATAATGTTTCCATAACAACGACAATGTCGTTGCCCACACTGCAAACCACAAGTATAGACCTACAAAACCAGTTTCACCAAGTATGCGGGACCACAAACCAAGAGACGGAGCCCAAGGGGTACCTGGAGATGAAGACGACCACAAATTTATTTCCCAACTAGACCAAGCCCATACTGGCACATAATCTGGCAAATAAAAACCGTATTGCCCAAAACCAACCCCTGCCAGGGGATGGTCAACTCCCATTCTCATTGCAGCGATCTGTGCCCCACCGCGCCCGATATTGGACAGACCAGATTCCGCATTTAGTCTGAATAGTGAAAGTATTACCTGAGCAATTTTATCGCCAATATCTGTTCCGATAATTATCGCCCCAACGAAGAAAGTACTTATAAACAGCAATACCAGTAGCAGCTGGCGATGGCGATAAGTGCCATATAAAAATATAACCAGGGTAAAAACAAAAAACTCAATTGAAATAATCACATATGCTGCACGGGAATATGTAAGATAAGTTAGAACGAACACATACGCCATCAACATCAGATGGATGGTTCTGTACGCTTTTCTTAGGGAATAATAATAACTCAAAAGCCATGGAGAAACAAACGCAAGATACACTCCAAACATGGAAGCTTCGCTGGAAAGAGACCGCAGCCTATGTGTATATAATATATCTCCAGAATTATAAAGTATTGGCGAGAGAAACTGCAGGCTGGATATTGCCCACCCCTGCCCAAGTTTAGCGGGTATTTCAATTGTAAGAGAATATATTCCAGCAAAAAGAAATGAAAATAGCACCCATCTTCGGAAAATAAAAAGTATGTTGCTTCTACGAACAGATCGCAATGCCGTATAAGTTATTAAACTGGTAATAAACATAAACAACAGTAGTATAAATTGAAGGGAGAATTTTTCTACTCCACTTCGACCTTTAGTAAAGTTCATCAAAATCGCGGGAAAATTTAAAATCCCAGATGTTATCACCCAGAAAAGGAATAACGTTAGCAATTTATAGGGTTTATGGCGCGGCGCAACAATCCTGTCTTTTTTCACAATCGTCAAAATTCCGAAAATAGCAACAGCAATTACCATCGGATAAAATGCCGCTTCGTAAGAAAATTCACCCAAAAACCATATGTATGGTAAGCCGTTAAGCGGGGTAAAAAATGTGGCTATACTAATCAGTAGAAGTAATATCCGATTGCTAGTGGAATATTGGCGTTTTTTTATGGTAAAAGCAGACATTACATCAATATCGTTCATTAGTCTCAGCTTTGCAGTTAGGCATGTGCCCGAATAATATCAAAATTCTCTTTGCAATAAATTTCAACCATACTATACAATAATTCATGCAAGCCCTTGCTAACCCTATATCGTTACGAGCGGATTGTATCTTAAAGTTCTCACAGAAAACCGTGGCGATATTTTTGTTGCTTGTTCCACCATCATCCATGAAAACCAACAAATTGTCAATAAAAACAGATGTGGTTTTTCCGTTGCACCGCAGAAGAAACTCATAATCGCTCGCGATCTTATATTTTTCAGAAAACACTCCAAACGATCTAAAAACATTTTGCTGATGTAACATTCCAGGATGAGCAACCACCATACATTTCTTCATCTTGACGGAGTGCCAAGATTCCCCCATAATCTTCACAACTGCTCCATATTTATTTACAATCGATACTTTTCCAGAGACAAAGTCAGGGAATTGGTTAATGATAGCAGCCTGAGCCAACTTGTCTATACTGGCACTATCAGCCCAATAGTCGTCGGCACCCAAAAAACAGACGTAATCCCCGTTAGCCAACAAGATAGCCTTGTTAAAGGCATGATAAATCCCCCGATCAAGAGATGATTCCCAATAAGTAATTATCTCCTGATTTTTTTTCAGAATGGTAATCGTTCCATCTGTCGATCCGCCATCCATAATGATGAGTTCCTTGTAGGGATAAGTTTGCACAGCGATGCTGTCAATGCAACGCTGTAATGTAGCAACACCGTTCAAAACAGCCACTATGATTGATATTTTAGGATCGCCTTGCGACTCTCTCGAAAATTTTTGCACAATAAACCTTTAAGTTTGCCGTTAGTCTCTACGATTGGAAAATTGATACTCTCTTTCAGCTAAAATGTGTTCAATCGTTTCGAGAATAGTACTTGTAAAGTGTTCCCAGTTGTACTCATGTTCAACAACATATCTTGCTTCATTTGCGGTTCGAAGTAACGTACCTTCGTCCGCATGCTGTAACTGTAAAAGTATATCTTGACTTTTCTGTAAATCATTTGGGTAGATATTTGTGATATAAGGCGTCTGATAGTAGCCAGATTGTGGGGTACAAATTACTGGAAAACCCCAAGCCATGCTCTCAAGGATAGTTGTTGGATTGGGGTCAGCCACAGAAGCAGAAACAAAAAAATCAAAACGTTCAGCAACTTCTGCCATAAACTGAGGCGTTAATGCTCTCTCACGGCTAATTCTTGGGATGCCTGGAATGTCAGGCCCAGCCCCTATCCAGCCACAAGGATAGGCGTCAAGCCTTTGCATCAATGTACTCAAGATATCAATACCCTTCATAGGGTCATTCTTGCCGATATAAAGATACCCACGTTTCCCAGGATGGTTAAATCGCTTTTTAACACGTGGAAAGTCAACAACATCAAGTGCCATGTCCAGGCGCACCATCTTGGATTTCCAATTTGCAAATGGCGATTGATCCCATTGATCCCACCAATATTGCCCCATAATTCCGAAGAGTATATCTATCTCTGGCATAAGATTGTCCACAGCTTGTAAAAAGTCTAGATTAATGTGGCTAGTCTTAACTTTAGTATTGCAATGGAGGGGAACGATTAGCGCTCGAATTCTTGGACGTTGACTTTCTGCAATCGTTCGTTCGGTTACCCCAGTACATCCTTCGCTCCAAGGAAACATTGGATGACCGATGAAAATATCGTCAGGCTGAATCGAACAACGAACATTCTCGCTTAGGTCGTAAAGTAATGTTGGTCCCTTACCTGAGAATGCCTGATATAGCTGTTTGGTAATGGAATAAGGGCTGTTTGGCGGGAACACACCAACATTAACATTCTCTCTTCGGCCAATGGCACTCACTGGCATTCCGAAACGTTGCATTGTTTCTGCAAGCTTTCTACCAACACGCGCAGCCTTTATTCTATGTCCAGGTACACTATACACAAAATGATGTTTCACTAGTTATACACTCCAAGTTTTATCCGAATGGTATCACCAATCATGTTTTTAAGAAAATATTGTTATGACCCACAGCACCCAAAAATTGCATTTCCTTGACTGCATATTCCTGCGCAACTCGGGATGGACCTGGATGACCAACAAAAGAAAAACTTGGAGGCTTGAAGGAAGTATTCAAACTTGCATCATCCAGCACTAACAAGCCTCCTACTCGCAAGTTATCACGACATAATTGATAATCTGCGAAGGCTATCTCATATTCATGGCTGCCATCAATATAGATTAAATCCCAAGGCTGGCTTTGAATATGAGCAACTGCTTCTGGATCAGTAGATAATGCCTTTACCAAAACAGGTGGAGGTAGTTTCCAATAGTCAAAAATCTGTAGAACATCAGCTTTGTAATCCATATTCTTGAGATAAATACTGACAGAATCACCTAACGAACTGAACGGTGAAATGCCATGAACTTCATAAGAGTGATGGAGATACTTGCTTATCGCAGACCAAAGGGAGATAACCTGACCCCTATAGACACCAATCTCAAGCATATGACGTGGGTTATATTCCAGCAAGAGCAACCACCACATGGCATGGAACGCATCCTCGCCAAACCCGCGTTGCTCCTGCCTGAAATATTTCCGATGGTCTCGCACTATCTGAGAGCAACGACGATGAAAATATTGGTGCATATAGGCATACAAATCATTTCTGCTCTCGTAGTGGGCAACAGCCTCGGTAAGTGTAAATTCATGATCAAATTCACTTTTACGAAGACCATATTTTTTATACTCAATGTAATTTTTTACATTGAGCAATTGAGCTAGAAGCCATTTAAAATTCATGATAACAGCCTTATTCTCTTTGTTCATTATCGGTTTTTCGCAAAACCAACAATAGTTGATCCATACCAAATATCTTATTGGTCAGGTAATCATAAGCACTATTGAACAACTTAAATCTTCTAAAAAACGGAGGTCTTTGCACATTATAACGGGTACTGAATTCAATCTCTAATCCAGTCACAGCAAGAAGCTTATCTAGGCTGCGAGTAGTAAAATATTGACAATGATTAGGAGGCTCCACCATCGACCAATAACGTCCATAAAGTCTAGCATTAAACGAGTCGGCAAAGGGAATGGCGACAACAAGTCTTCCGCTTTCATTCAAATATTGGTAAGCTAATTTGAGGAAACGAAGCGGGTTCGTAGTATGCTCTAGGACATCTACAGCTGATACAATATCAAATGTCCGATTAAATGTAGTCTCATCAATAAGACCTTTGATAACCAATAAACCTCGCCGCTGAGCAGCTATCTGCCCCCATTCTCCTGGTTCAACTCCAATTGCGTCCCAACCCCTCTCTTGCAAACACTTCAGAAGATAGCCGCTACCGCACCCAATATCAAGCCATGACGCCATTCCCTTTTGTTGAAATTTATCAGCGAGAGGAAGAATCATCTGTGCAACGTTGTGGATGTGTCCCCCAATCTCCTCAGCTTGGACAAAATGGTAAAAATATTCTTCAGCAGTAGAAATTCTATTATTGGTCATAGATGCAATTAGTTCTATGGGAGATGTCCCATTTATCTCATCATCTTTTATCAGTGCATAGTGGTGTTTGCACTCAGAACAAGTTAGAATTTGATAGCCATTTTTTCGTATCCATTGGATAGAAATACCTAAAGAACAGATTGGGCACTGTGCGCTACTCATGGAATAATTATTCCCATTTTCTTGTAATTTTTTTTATGCGTATTATTTACGTGACTAGTCCACATAATCTTCGGATTGTCTATAACTACTGGAAGCAAAAGAATTAGGTTCTTTGATATTTTTTTTTTAACAGATACATACAACTCGTAGCGATTAAGGGGAGAGCTAATAATTAACAAACTATATAAATCCCAAAACCATTGAAATAAGGTACCAATAAACTTAATATAAATACGTTCTTTAACCCTATCCCTTGAACCATATTTATTAATCAATTGTTTGGTCTTTTTAGGGAAGATTATTTGACTTATTGTTAGAAGTAAAGGTCTTGCTCCAAACTCTAACACTGATGGTTTTGAATTTGATGTCCAATCCCCTGTAAGCATATCAAAACTCTTTCTCTTACCACTCATTATTACTTGTCCCAGAAACCATTTTTCTTTTATCCAAAAAACCGTTTCCGTAAAAAAACCGTATCTTTGTACTAGTTGCTCGAGGGCTACTGGATCAATCCAACATGTATGTTCTGGATTGATAAGAATATCATTTTTAAAAGCTGAGTAGAAATATTGCTCACGATAAAATGGATTTGCAGTTGAAATTAAAATGTGTCCATTCATCTTGAGATGTTTTTCAACATTGAGCAATAATCCTTCGAAGTTCGAAAGATGCTCGATTAGATTTCCAATGACAACAACATCATACTGCTCCCCAAGATTAAAAGGATGAGTTATATCAGCGAAAACAACATTGTATCCTTGAGATTTAAGGTTCTCGACCTCTATTTCCAATAAGTCCACGCCCACGCAACTATTGGCAACATCACGAATTTGTTTATGCAACCAAGTATCTTTAGAAGTATTCTCGGCATTATGATTAACACATCCAATATCCAACACATCCTTGTCACGACAATATCGAGAAATTAACTCAAATCTTGATATTGGGCTGTTTAAATTCTTGGCAAATATTTCTTTGTCCATAATTTACTCCTGTTATTTAATCTTCAATCATTGTTTGGTCTTTTTAAAGATGTAAATGCTAATTTGATAGCCGGAACAATATAAAACACCCCATACCCAACCACCGTAGCCCAAATAACGCCTTCAATTCGAAAATATTGAACTCCAATAATCTTTAGCACAAGTGAAAACAAGGCTGCAAACCCTACGAGTACCACTTGGCGCTTAATTAAAACACCGCTATTTAGATATATTGAAATCGGACCAACAATACAATTCACTAATGTCCAAAAAGTAAATCCCAACAAAAGAATTTTAGAAGGTACAACATCTGGACTAACCCAAACAGAGATAATGTGCTGGCCCAAAACTAACAACGGAAAACTTGTTATAACACCCAATCCTAAACTAAAAACCAAAGCTTTATTCAAAGCTCGTCGCGCCCACGCCAGTTCGTTTCGTGCTAGTGCCTCTCCAAAGGCTGGCCACAAGGGAGTAAGGAAATATTGCGCCATTAGAGTCATCAAGAATATTTTCTGCACAACCGCATATCCGGCAACCGCAGGTGCCCCCAACATTTGAGCAATTATAATATTATCGCTATACATCCCAATTAATGTGAACAATTGCAAGGCAAAGAATGCCATTCCAATTTTCGCAAGTACCCTGCTCTTCTGCCAGTTAAACGAATTAAAATTTGGGACTAACAATTGATGGGAACTCCCAAATGATTGCATCCAATTAAACAGAAGTCCTATAATAGGACCACTAGACATTGCAAAAACTAACCACGGCAACCCAGCTTGTAAACGAATCGCCAGCAACACGCCAGCTAGACCTAACAACGCACCCACTGCAGACCACAAATAATTTTTATGCCCCTCCTGATATCCCATCTGCACTTGTTGGACAATGCCAAGCGGCATGTTGATAACAAAACTAATTATCAAAACCGCCGTTGCTGGCCCCGCTTCGTTCACTGCCAGATCGGAGGTCACATTATAAATGTGCGCCCACGGGATGAGAGAATACATCGCAATAAACCCAGTCAGAATCAGCAACGCAATACCTGCAAGAAAAAAGAACCCGCTCGACACATATCTGCGTACAGACTCGACATCATCCTTACCGTTCGCCTCGGCGATTAGATTAACCAAACCATTGCCTATTCCCAGATCAGCAAACCCAAGAAACGCAATAACGGAGCTGATAGTCATCCATAGACCATATCTTTCGGCACCAAGATAATTTAAAGTCAACGGCACCGAGACCAAAGCTGTAGTAGCGATAATCCCTTTAGCTGCAATCGCCGCGAGCGATGTTAACCCTATACGCCTGTAACGCTCCTTTGACCGCCCTTCGATAGTTGCAGTGTCAAAAGGCGTTAGGCGCAGAATAGAGATAAATTGTCTATATGTAGATAAAAGCATATTGATAAATATCACAGTCTTTGATTTCACATAAGTCGTTCTATATAAATCACACCCGACTCTGTACAAGCATTGGCTATCTGCATAGTTTCTGTATTAGTCAGACGCCTGTGCTGTAATTATGTACAGGGCCTTATCGGCATTGTCAGCTTCGGCCGTGATAGTGCATAAATCCTGTCCCTTTTCTAGGGTCATCTGATTCACTTCCGGTAACAAGGTCACATTCACACCCAACGCATCAGCGTTTTTTTAAGCACGGCATCATGAAACAAGAACACAGTAGTTGTAGTTATATTTGGGTCTATGACACCTGCACACTGGCCTCGTAGACAGGCGTTTGCAGCTTGCTGTGCCCAAACGCAGCTGCGCCAACCAGTATGGTCATCAGCACCGTAATATCCAGCATTGGAAAATAATTTACAGGGTTCAAACAAGTCATTTACCCAATCTCTGCACGCCATCATACGCTACCGCGTTTTGTGAATCAATCAGCAGAGCCTGACAATAGGCATGCAGGGCCTGATTATTATCCCCAACCCACTCATAGATACTCCCAGCGCGAACATAATAAAATGCTTCGGGCGGCAGCATGAATACCAGCGCCTGCTCAATGGCAGTTATAGCCTGAGCAGGCTGTTTGTTCAATTGATAAGCGTAAGCCATCTCGTAAAAAATTGGTGAAAAATCAGGAAAGCGAACCAATGCTTTTTGATATACCTCCAGCGCCAGCGCCAGGTTGCCTGCCTGTCGGGCGGCATTGCCTCGGTCAACATACCACCACTGAACATCTGGATTGAGTGCCAACGCCTGCACAAACCACACTTCGGCTTCATTGAAGCGCATCTCGCGTGTCAACACATGGGCAATCGCAATATGACCGCCTCCTTGACTTTCTGGCGCATCGATTGCATATTGAAATTCTCTAATCACCGCCTGCAAACCATCGCCGCGTTCATATCTTGCCCATCCGAGACCAATGTGAGCCAACCAATCATCTGGATTTCGAATGATTGTACTTTTGTATGCAGCTACTGCTTCGTCCCAGCGTTTCTGAACTCGCAATGTATCACCCAAACGATGGGACCATACGGGCCAGGATATGGAATTTGGAAAGAGAACTAACGATTGTCGCAGCACATACTCTGCCCGACCATAATCCTGCATATTGTCAAACAGGAAGTTTGCCAGCGGCAGAGTACCCGATTCTGTATCCAATCTCCAAACGGCACTGTATGCCATGAGAGCTTCTTCCAGATGCCCGGCTCGTAGCGCCTGTGATGCAACCCCCATCAACAAGGTGACTTCCCCGGCCTGCTGCCAGATTGCCAACGCTCCGGAGAAGTCGCCTTGCGCTAGACGCGCATCTGCCATCAAGCGCATGGCAAATGGATCACTCTGTGCAGCCTGCGAGGCAATGAAATTCTCGGCCAGCGCCGGATTGCCAGACCTCAATGCGACATGTGCTAGCCAAAACGCAGCCCGAGCGTGCCCCACAGGTGGCTCTTTTACTGCTAATTTCTGAGCTACCACGTTGAACGCATGGCGGGTATACTGTAGCGACCAAGCGTTGACGAGCCACACTTGGCGCACCGACCACAGGCTCATCAGTGCCACGGCTACAACAACCATAAAGGAAGAACGCATAGATTTCTGATTGGAGTTGGGGATACAAGGTCTCAAGCTAAACACTCGTTGGAGTACACGCTATTGTAAGTATTTCACGAACAGGTGGCGTCAAGAATTTCGAATTCGTTGGCGTCAGAGGGTTTGTATTCGTGGGGCTTGATATCAACGCCACGAACCCAATAGCCTTTACCTTTCAGATACGTGACAAGATGACCGCCGATGCCTGTCCTGAGTTCATCGAAGGGAATCCACCGGCACCGGTGATGAGAACTTTGGTTTGCTTGGGCATAAATTTTACTCCTTTTTTAGGGAAAGAATTATGGGACACGGTTTTTTAAGATTTTGGGACACAGATTCGCAGGACACTTGTACCTGCGGTGAAAGTGCAGGTGTCAACACAGATTTTTTTTGGATTATCGGACACAGATATACCCTTCTCCCCATAGGGGTGCTACGCGAGGGCACGATGTCACGGATTGGCACGGATTTTTTTGGGTTTATGGGGCACAGCAAGAGATTTCGAATTTCGCAAATCCATTTTGGGCTGGTTACTAGCCTACAACCGAATCGATTCCAGGCTACTAACCAGTCGATTCCAGGCTAGATTCGACTCGCTTCCAGCCTACAACCGAGATCGCCCTTGTCATGCACCCGAAAAAAGGCCGTTTTTAAGGGGTTTAGAAACCCGGATGATCAAACCAGACGGGTGAAAATCCGGGCTTCTAAGCTTTTAATTCCCCGGGGTCTGGCAGGCTGTCGGAGAGAGCAGAATTCTGGTTATGGGACACAGATTTTCACAGATAAATACGGATTTTCAAGCTCGGATCGCCCAAGAATCTGTGCAAATCCTGTAAACTTGTGTCCCATGATCCTTGCTCCGACAAACGGCTAGCCCGCTATCAGGTCGTCGGGGTGGGCTTCATTCCATAGCGCCGCCAGATCGTCGCTGCTTTTGCCGATATTCTCGCGGTTTTGGATCGTGCCGCTGAATTTGCCGGGGGTATTCAGGCCGTTCTTGAGCCGGTTATCAGCCCGGTGTCCCACGCCCAGCGTGCCATCCAGACCCACCTTGGGGGTATAGGTTCCCAGGCCTTCCAGATAAACCGGCGTGCCCTGCAGGTTGTAGAACAGCGTGGCATCGCGCAGTTCCAACAGCACCTGGCGTACACCGCTCTCGTTGAGGCCCGTGCTGCGGGCGATGAACGTGACCAGGTCATCGGTGCCGACCCGTTTGCCCAATGCGATCTTGGGCCGATACGTACTGATTGCTGCGATTTTACTAGCCATGATAACCTCTCCTTTTCACTATTGGGACTGCTGCCCCCTGGCAGGATGAAGTCGTGATGAGATGAGAGCGATAAGCCCCTGTTGAATATGGATACCGGCATTATAACACTTTTGAAAATGCTCTTAATGATTTGGGGGCGTTTCAAATGAGTTGGAACAAGACATTTCGCCGGTTGAGTAACCGATGCTTTCCCGGCATATCGAAACCAAGAAATATCGCCTTGGCCGAGTAATAGCGCTTGATTTCGATACGGGCGACGAAAAACATGTCGCCCTACTCAATCAGCGCTTTCAACTGAAATGAAACGGGTGTGTTTCAAATGAGTTGGAACAAGACATTTCGCCGGTTGAGCGATGCCCTGAGCCTGCCGAAGGGTAGCGCAGGCACACGCTTTTTGTGCTGGAGCGTATCGAAATCCAGCGGATTACGCCAATTGGCTCACTTTTTATGCCCCGCCAGGTTTCACACCTTCGGAGTACAGGCGATACGGCTCTCCATCCCCCCGAGCCTACTCAACCGTATCGAACCCACGCCGGACACTCAACCGGCGGATGCTGCTCAAACCAATATGACAGTAATGTCATTAGTAGCGAAGCGAAGAATCCAGTAAAACGCACTTTCTACGCCTGCGGCTAGATGCTTCGGCTACCGTCTCAGCATGACTGCTGTTTTCGTATCCGTCAAATCTTGCCACCACCATGATTTCTTGTTCAGAACCGAAAATTTTCGGCCCTTTTTAGCATTTTTCGCGTTCATCTGCGCTCGTCCGCGTCCTAGCTTTTTTTTGGGGGCGGGGAAGGGGCGGCGATACGCAGTGTATTGATGTTGATAATTAAAGGCAACACTACCGGAGCAAACGTTCATAGTCATCATGGGTTCCGGCAGAGCGTCAAGGCACTTCCAAAAGCGACGTGTTGCCCGATGCATCTACAGGTTCCGTAAATCTCCACCCGCTTTATGATTGAACGCTTCTTCGATCAAGAAATCCAATCTTCCCGTATCAGAGTCTTCCCGTAGTTGCGTATCCCATATTTTCCAGTCCCGCTCAACAAACCATTTTCGCAACCGAGAATAATCTTCTTCTGGAAGCAACTGAATCGCAGTTTTAAGTTCTTGAACTGTATTCATCGCGAGTTCCTATTTTGCGTGTTCCCAAAACTTTGGCTAACAGCGCCTATTATACCGCGCTCGGTTGATAAGGGATGAAAAGAGAGGGAAACGTAGCTGCTTGATGACTTTGCTATGCGCTAATCTGCTAGGCCGCAGGCACATCTGCGTCCTATTTTTTTCTGGGGGACGCTGATTGGCATGATTTGCATGATCTTCATGTTTTGTTTGATCTGCGTCCGATTGCGGGGAAAGCAAGGCCAGACCCTAAAGATTTTGCCCCATCATCCAATTTGATTCTCGAAGGCTATCCTAATGGCATAATAAGTACGTGCTAATTAAATTCTGGCTGATCCTTCATTCGCTGCCCACATCGCTGGCAGTTTCATCACCTTGCTGAGCGTTGATCGTGTTCTGGATAATCACATCGCGCTGCGGATGACGACAAAGGGTTCCGCTGCCAAAGGGAACCGCATATTCACACCCGTGGTAGTGTTCAACCCAACAATCTGCATATCCACGCAAGCCATTGGCTTTTGCCCGACAGATGTCCATGTCAGGAAGACGCCCCCATCTTTTTGTATGTTTATGTTGTTGATCACCCATAAAAGAAATCATTGCCCCATGCTGTCCGCTTGTAACAGGCGCGCTCCGCCATTCCGACATAGCTGGCAATTCGCCGGTTGTTCGCAGAATATGACACGAAGCGCGCTCCACCACAATGCGCTGGAAACCACTCCGGTTTTTAGGTGTTCTTATCCTACTATCGTTAAATCACAATGCTGTGGCAATCTCGCCAGGGCGGTACTTTAGTGCATCATAACTTTTTTGAACAATCACGAATCGCAAACATCCTTTTTCAACGATCAGATGAATCTCGCCAAATTCGCCCACTGCGCTAATAGCATCATCAATCATACGAATATGTGTTTGAGAAAGATTCTTGGGATGAGTTTTTTCCCGCATTCGTTTTATCTGAGTGCTGTTTTCCATATGCCACATCCGTTTCTAAAACGCCATTTACCCAACAAAAAAGTCTCGCGGGATTTTCCACCACTGCCGAGATACATCATAATCCAGAATATATGTTTTTTTACTTCCGCCCTCATGGTGCCTAACGAATTTGTTAGTTGGATTATAGTTTTCTCATGTTTGCATGTCAAGTTACAATGTGTAGACATTTGTACTACTCGCATTTTAAATGACTTGCGCTTGGGGTTATTTTCTGCTATTCTATTGAAAATTAGCAAGAGGTGGATAAAGTGTCCAAGAATATTCGGGTGGCAATTCTCGACAATCACCAGAGCATCATCGACGGTTATCAATACCGGTTGGGAAAAGATCCTAAAATTGAAGTTGTTGCAACAACCACTTTTGGGGTTGAATTGATTCCGATGATAGTCAATCATCCCATTGATGTGCTGATTCTTGATTTACAAGTAGATACCGCTTCGGATGACTCCAGCCCCTATCCTGTCCCGTTCACAATCGCTGAATTGCACACTAAGTATCCAGAGTTAGCTATCCTGGTGATCTCGAGTTTTCGCCAGCCGCCTTTTATTAAAATTGTGATGAAAGCCGGAGCCAGCGGCTATATCTTCAAAGATGACCAAAGCTCAATTCTGGAGTTATGTAATATTGTGCATGCGATAGCCGCGGGCGGCATTCACCTCAGCCAAGAAGCCTATCACCAAACCTACAAGAAAATTCCCTCGAATTCATTTCTCACACCCAGACAATTGCAGGCACTCTCCCTGTGTGCGGCTTATCCCGGAGCGACCTCCATCGAACTTGCTTGCCTTTTTGGGGTTAAAAACTCAACCTTCCGAAACTTGCTCTCAACAGCATATGCTCGACTAGGGGTGAAGAATCGAATTTCTGCAATTAATATAGCGCACCAATTGGGATTAATATCTATACCGGATGATCCATCATAGGTTAGATTGACTATCAACGCACTTGGGCTATGCAAAGCTAATTCGCACAAACCATTCCATCAGTAGATATTTAACACCCAATATTTACCCTGAATGTTTTATGGGGCACTTCATAGGCCGAGGTGCCAATCTCCCGCGGGTGACACTCAACGAAACGCTGCCCACCCCGCTCATGCTTTTGCAAAGCCCAAATCCGTCAGGGCGGCATTGCCGTCGGCGTCAAAGAGAATATTGCTCGGTTTGACATCGCGGATGCACCAATCCCAGGGCATGAATAGTTTCCAAAGCGTCAGCAATCTGGCGCGTGATGTTCAGGGCACGTTAGTAGGGTAGGCGGCTTTCCTGCGCCAGCAATTTCTTGACGGAGCCGCCGGGCAGGTAGTCCATTGCCAGAAAGAAGCGTGCCTTCGCTTCGCCCAAATCATAGACCGGGACGATGTGCGTGTGCATCATGTGAGCGGCAAATTTTGCTTCTCACCGAATACGCTCGAAGAAGGCCCGGCCCGGCCCCAATGCGGGGTGCAGCACCTTGACGGCGCGCGGCACTTCCAGTTCCGGTGGCAGTAGCGCGGTAGACCGTGTGCCATGGCCGCTGTGGTCCAGTTCTTCGTGCAAAGAATATTTGTCCAGTTGGAGTTCGCTCATTCGGCCTACCCTGTTCGGGTTTGGTGTGTGTTCGGCCAATTATTCCAGAGGATTCAGCCGGGGGGTGAGAATTATTGGGCTGCGCGCAAATTGTCCTTTTCGCGCCGAATCTTTCGGCCAGTTCGCGTAAATTAGCAAAGATGGTAAACTGGGATCAAAGAATCTCCGTCCAAAGAATTCGTGATGGTGGCAATAGCCTGATGATAGATAGATCAAAACTTGAACACTTTGTTACCCTGAAACAAGCCGCAGCGCAGCTTGGCCTTGATCAATCTTCCGTACTCCGTTTGGTTGAGAATAATGAATTGCACGCTGCCATGCTACCGGACAAAACCATCGGCGTCAGTTTGTCCAGCGTGCAGGCATTGCTCCCGCGTGAAGAGCTGCCAGATTATAAAAATTTTGCGCATCTCAAGGGGGAGCCCATCAGCATCAGCGAATCTTCGCGCCAATACGGCATCCACACTTCTACCCTCACGCGCTGGATGCAGCGCGGCTACATCACAAAACTCGGCAAAGACGGACGGCGCACTCTACTCGACGAGGCGGATGTGGCTTACTGTGCGAAAATCTATCTTTCCGATAGCGGCCAGGGGAAATGGTCGTTTGATGAAGATGGGAAACCAATCCAAATAGGCAAGCACCGCCCGAAATACCGGAAATAACATTGGGGGAGAGTTCGAATACACTGGGCTAATATGTTTTTAAATTTTTCTCCATGTTATTGCTATACTTGCAGAATAATGCTATAATCACCACTGCTGGCGATTTTTTTCGTCTTGTTTCTCCAAGTTAAGATTGTCTTGTAGAGTTACTAATTTCTATTTTCATTATTAATAATTCTGGTGGAGTCTAGTTGACAACACTCTCCCCACAAACCATATATTCTTACGTGCCGGTCGAATCGCACATTTCGTTGTCGTGCTACTGGCATTAACACAATCAGCAGATAGAAAGGAAAAAACAAATGATAGAAAACAACCCAACGCAACTTGCCGGTCTTGATGTGGGAATGGGTGCCATCAAAATGTACAGCCCAGTTGGTGGCATCCTAATCCCCTCACAGGTTTCCCTAAACGGCAATCAGCAAGTAGGGCGTATGGTGGGGCTACGCAACCAGAAACCGCCGATGCTCATCACGACCGAAAACGGTCAGTTTTATGTTGGCCCCGGAGCGCACGACTGGGGACGCCCTGTAGAAAACCTGGACTATGACCGGCTGAGCGGTTCACCCGAAATGCTGGCGCTGTTCCTGGCGGCCCTGATGCACTTGCTCAAAGACCCGGGGGTGGAAAGCAGCAAAGGTTTGATCCTGTACGTCGGTTTGCCGCATGAGCTATTGAGCGGTGAACAGGCCAAAGAAATACAGGCATTGATCCGCCGCTGGATGATGGGTGTCCATCAGTGGGAAGTCAATCGACAGTTGTACAGTATCGAGATCATTGAAGTCAAATTCACATCCCAAGCTGCGGCGGCTGTTTTTGACCACTCGCTGAATGAGCAGGGGCAGTTTCTTCCTCACGGCCGTGCGATCTTGAAAAATGAGAGTGGCGTGATTTCAATTGGTTTCAATACCGTCGAGTTGCTGGTTATTCGAGACAAGAAACCCGTGCAGCGCTTCACAACCGGTGTAACGGCAGGCGTTCGGCGGCTGTTGGAAATTGTCAACAGCCAACAGATGTATTCTCTGGGCGAACTGGACACCCTGCTGCGAGCCGGACGTTTGGACATCAAGGATGCTCTGCCAGTATGGGAACGGGAAGTCACCGGGGTGATTGAGCGGTACTGGGGACAATCCTGGAAACGCTTTTCGTCCATTTTGCTGGTGGGTGGTGGTGCAGCTTTGCTCAAAGAAAGTCTGCTGCATCGATTTGTGGGCAAAGCTACGATCCCGGATGACCCGGTAATCTCGATCGCTCGTGGGCTATACAAATTGGGACTGTATCAAGAGCGGCGGAAGCGGGAATAATCATGGGACGGCCGCGAAAAACTGGCAAGGGACGTATCTTTCGCCTGACCCTGCGCCTGTGGGAAGGAGAAGATGATGACCTGATCGATTTTTTGAACGCCTATCCCCGCGGGCAGCGGGTATCCGCCCTCAAGGTGGCGCTGCGGGGTGGCCAGTTGCTAACCTCAAAGCTGGATGATCTTCCCGATGAAGATGATCTGGATGATCTGATGGACGAGCTACTCATGTGAATATCTGGTGACCCGAAACCGGGCCTGATTTCTGGTGACCAGGTAATCAAACCCTATCCATATCCAAGGCCAATAATATCCAACGTCGAATGCGCACAAAAATCAGACCCTCTATTCTTTCTCTGGTTACTTGTGTGCGAACACAAAAAAGGAAATGACATGAAACACGAAATTACAGAATTTTCCAGCTTTCGCTTTGACATCATCCATGTTGCCATTGCGCTGCAAGACCGCCTGGGAACGGCGCATGCAGAAAAAGTCTATCACCGGTCCTTGCTGGCAGCACTGCGCAAAGCCGGATTCAAGGTGCAGGATCAACCCGAACTGAAATTGACAGATGCCTTTGGAAAAGTCATCCAACGCTATCGACCCGATCTGCGTGTGCAGCGTGGTGAATTTTCGATCTTTGTGGAAATCAAAGCTGATCCCAACGGGTTGCAGGAGAGCCATATTCGTCAGGCGAAATCCTATTTATCGACGAGTCAGGCAGATCGAGCGACCATGCTGATCAACTTTGCAAACGAACAACTGCCGCGCGAAGAACGCCCTGAGCGTCAAAACATCTTTCGCGGGGATTTGTAAATATGCCGTTCGTGAAGGACGAAGTAGCAATCGAACGCCGCGGCGTCCTGCAATTTTTGCAAACTATCCAGAATCATTCCCCGTTGGTGATGGATGCGTTTGTCGCAAGGTTACATGCCGGTGCAGATGCGACTTCGGTGGGCAGAGATCTGGGCCAAAGGCTGTCCGAGATTTGGCAGCAAATGGGCGAACTGGAGCGCAAACTGAACAGCGAACGCACTGCGTTGCAAAGCTACCAGAGAAGCCTCGAGTTGTACCGCCGGGAACCACTGCGTGAACGCGTGATCCTTCTGCAAGAGCAGATCACGGGGATGGAAAGCAAAGATCAGAACCGGGAAAAGCAGCAGCGCTCCCTGGAAATTCGCTTGAGCTATCTGGAGCGAGAAAACGAGCAGTTGAAAGCATTGGCTGCTGAGCTGCAGGCGATCATTGCGGATCAGCAGTTGCAGTTGGCCCGGTTCGACTTGCTGGAAATCTAACATGGCGTGCGCACACAAAAACAAACCGCTAGAGAAAAGAGGGTCTGATTTGTGTGCGCACCTAACACCCGGAAATTCGAATGAACACATCATCAAATAATGAGAAAAAAGAACGTGCCGCCGTTCCCGATGAACAGGTTACCAAACCGATTCTGGAAACCTTGGCGGTGGTCGGGTTTGCCGATCGCAACCAGTTGCAGCAATCCAGCCAGTTGAGCCGTGACAAACTTCGTCGGACGCTGGATCAGATGCAAGCGGATGGATGGATCCACATGCTACGACAGCCCATTCGCCGCAGTACCGGACGCGGGCGCAGCCCCGGCGTATTTCGACTGGAAAAAGAGGGGGCAAAGTTATTGGGCGCCCGAACGAGTAACTTGAGGGAAGAGCGCCCGATCGCACATGTCTTGGGAATGCTGGATGTGTGGCTTGCGATTCAAAAGGCTGGGCTGGAAAGTGCCACCGATGCGGTGATTCCGTTTTCGGGGGGCCAATTGCGCCCGGATCATCGCGTCACGTTGCCCGACGGCAGGCAGGCGCTCATCGAAGTGGAGCAAGATGCCACGCCATCTTTGTTGCGACGGATTACAAGCAGCCTGCGCAACAAGCAAAAGTTCTTTACCCATGAAGCAGCGCAAGGTATTTCTTCCACGGTACGTATGTTGGTTGCCTTGCCGGATGGCTCGAATTATCAGCGTACGTTGGGTATTTGGCAGCAAGCTATCGATGTCTTAATCGCGGAACTGGAGGCGCCGTTGTCGTTTCAGGTGGCGGCGTTACCGCTGGACCTTTTTCTGGATACACCGAATTGGTCAGAGCCACCGGACCCGACGCGCTGGAGCCTGCTCAACACCGTCCATGAAGGCAATACAGAAAGTTCGTTGACCGCCTATTTGCCGCAGATCTCCCGCCGCAACCCCAATCATGACCGCCTCATCCTGGCAGCCTTGCTGAAATCAATCCATGACAATCAGAAACAGACGGACAAACCGGATCGTACCACGCTTCCTTCGCCATATTTTTTTGCCAGTATGCAAACGATCTATGCGGCCTCCCACGACGACAGTCTGTCACCCCTGGAGCGGGCGGCCTATCCACGCGCTTCATTATTCCTGCTTCGGCATTATCTGCACATGCATCGTCCGTTGCGAGATCAAATATCCAGGCGGGTACAGGCCGGTTCCACTACCATGCGCTGGAATACCACGGTGATCTTTCATCGGATGCAAAGCATTGTGGATCTCTTTCTGGGCTACCATAATTGGCGTTCGGATGGGCCGCTGCTGGCCAGTGTGGAAACGGCAGCCTGGAACACTAACGAACCGCGCAACTTCCGGGCTGTGGTGAATATCCGTCATAGGGACATTCTGATGTACCCCGGCGACACGCTGGTACCAGATGCGAAGATGGCGCGGGAAGCGGAGCAAGCGTTGAGTTGGGTGCTGACAGCGCTTTTTCGCTATGCCCCCGATGTGGGCTTCAAAGCTCCGCCATTTTGGTAGATCATGAATATTCGTATATCAACTCCGAATATTCATGATAAAATACCACTATGATCCATCGACCCCATTACCTAAAAAGACTCGCTAATGCCACTCGCCGCGCACCCATTACGGCCCTCTTGGGGCCGCGTCAGTGCGGTAAAACGACTCTGGCGCGTTTGTTTGCCAAGGAACTTCAGGCAACATTTTTCGATCTCGAATCCTATCCTGACCAACGCCGGTTGGAAAACCCAGAACTGGTGTTGGGTTCGCTCGAGGAGATTGTGATTTTGGACGAAATTCAGATCATGCCGAAACTATTTCAGGTTTTGCGCGTTCTGGTAGACCGTCCCGAAAATCAGGCCCGCTTTTTGATTCTCGGCAGCGCTTCGCCAGCCATTATCAAGTCTGCATCCGAAAGCCTGGCGGGGCGAGTGGAGTTTATTGAATTGAGCGGTTTCGATCTCTCGGAAAGCGGCGAGCAAGCATGGGAAACCTTATGGCTACGGGGTGGCTTTCCGCGGGCCTATCTGGCAGAAACTGAAGCAGATAGCCTGGCCTGGCGGGAAGGGTTCATTCGCACATTCCTGGAGCGCGATATTCCCCAATTGGGGATCAATATTCCGGCCATCGCCATGCGCCGTTTTTGGACGATGCTGGCTCACTATCACAGCCAAACGTGGAATGCATCAGAATTAGGCCGCTCGATGGGCTTGTCGGATAAAACCGTGCGTTCGTACCTGGACATCCTCAGTGGAACATTCATGGTGCGCCAGTTGCAACCCTGGTTCGAGAACCTGGGCAAACGGCAGGTTAAATCACCGAAAGTCTATTTGCGGGATAGCGGCCTTTTGCATAGCCTGCTGGATATTCCTGATCGTCATGCTTTATTGGGACACCCGAAGATCGGGGCTTCCTGGGAAGGGTACGTGATTGAACAGTTATTGCAGGCTGTACGGCCATCGCAGGCTTATTTCTGGGCGACCCACAGTGGGGCAGAAGTCGATTTGGTATTTCTTCATCAGGGGAAGAAATATGGCGTGGAAGTCAAATTCAACGAAGCACCGAAGATCACCCCATCCATGCGCACTGCCCTCTCGGATTTGGAGCTGGAACATCTGTGGGTCATCTATCCCGGCGAGCATACCTATCCGGTTGACGAACGCATCAGTGTCTGGCCCCTGAAAGAGATTGCCCGATTGCCGGTTGTGTCTGGCTGATTGAAGGTAAGAAATTCACCGAAGTCCCTTGCTCCGCGCTTTCTGGTAGGCGCGGATTTCTTTTTCCAGCGGATGGCCGTACGGAATCTTCAGGTGGGTGAGCGAGATCACTACAGCTTCTTTGCTGTCTTTGGGCGAAATGCCGCAGACGATCTCGCCTTCATCGCCGCTGTAGAGAACGCTAGAGATTTGAATTTGGCAATGATGCGGAATAAAACTCCCCTCGGCGCGCAGATCGTTGGCCGTAGCCCGCCGCACTTCTGCCCGAATCGGCAGATGCGCTTCCATTTTGGCGAGCAAGGCTTCCGCTTGCCTAGGGCATCATGGTTGGCGCAGCAGCGGTCCATTGGATGCATTCTCGTCCGTTCCTTGTGGGAATTGAACGCCAAATGCCTACGGAGCAATGGTGCGGATTAATAAACGGGGGTTGTTGATGGCCGTTGACGATTCTCTGGTTCCCTCCAACAATCAAAAACTAGCCGCGGAGCAGGCTCTGGTCTGGGTGCTATATGCGCTATTTGCCTATGCTCCGTACCTGAGAATATCCACAGTGATTTTCTGGTGAACAATCACACATAATCAATGGAAACAGCAGAGCAATCAATATAGTTTGCTCTGCTGTAATATTTAAGATTGTGGAATAATTTGTATAAATGCTTCAAATCTCGGAGCCTATTACGACCTTAACAGGCAGCTTCTGCGCGATTATAGCCTTCACCTTGCGAGCATCAAGGGCGTACCCGGTTTCCGCTAATACGATCTCCAGGAACGCCCTTGACCCCCGCTACGGTTCAGGCTTTTTCTCAGAAGTGCTGCCAGGAATGATGATGTGAAGCTGTTTCTTACGAAATGTCCTTGACGTTACTACCAGTTGGTTTGCTCTGTAGCAAGTTAATAGTCGAATACTCTGAGGCGATCGTATCTATCAGTTTTTGGAGCTTCTTTTGTTTCTCGGTAGTATTAGAAATTTTCTTCCAGAATTCCAGGCTCTTCCCTAGATTCTTTAGAGCCGCTCCTAAATTTGTAAGTTGGTATTCATATATTCCTCGGTGTTCCCATAATTGTGCCCACGGAAGATATAAACTAGGAGTGTCTGATGATCCGGCTAATATACTTTCCAAGCGATCAAGTATGTCATGAACTTGCGAATACTTTTCTTGTTTCAAATACCCATACGCCAGCATTTGCAATACTTCACAATGAAAAAGAGTTAGTGAGTTTACAGGTGGTTCTTCCAGCATTGCTTCTAGCACGCTGCATCCGTCAGAAAAACGCTTTGCTGCAAATAAATCATGAACATCTGAAATCTTCTCCACAAATAATGAAGATTGATTATTTAACCACTCGGGTTTTGGGTGTTGCACCTGTGCCAAAACCAGTCGCAAATTTTGCTGTTGATTTTCTTTTTCTTCAGCAGGAAGTTCTTCAATTAATTGTTCAGCTTTTTTGAGTGCAGTGGAAAACTCTAATAATCTTCCTAAGGCATGGTAGCACAAAGCAGATTGCAATTGTGCCATAAAAAGCAAGTTCTGATTTTGGGACCTTCCAAGTACCTGGTTGTATTGATCAATGGCATGCTCATATTCCAATTGAAATTGGAAGGTATCCCCATGTATTTGATATAGCCATGCTAATGATTCGTCATTTTGTTGGTCAAACTGCAAAATAATAGACCAGATGGCTTGGATAATTTTTTCAATCTGCTTCGCATACCCAATACTCAGAAACATACGGTATGTTCTGTGCAGAATAGTTAACACCTCTCCAGGCTGACCTGTGTAACATCCTATTTCCATCGCAGGGAGATATTCCCACAGAAATGAATCGCGAACAGCATCCCAGATATTATCGGGGAGTTCGGAAAGATGGTCACTCAAAACGAATACATAGCGTGTTCCAGCCTCAATATATTCTATCGGATCTTGGAGAAGTAGGGTTTGTGCAAACATGTGAACAAGCTGGTGAATACGATAGGAATTGGAATCCCAGTTTATATCGAGTAGCCCCGCTTGCGCCAGGACTGCCAGTAAGCGACCGATATTTTGACCTGGACCAATAAGTTGCATAGCCAATTCGGGAACAATTTCGCGATTGTTCATAATTCCCAAAGATCGTAAACACACTGCTGCAGAAGGGTTTCGCTGTTGCAAGCGCTCGTAGCTAATTTGAAGACAGCGATGCACGCTGTTATTTTTATCTCCGTTCTGCCCATCCCCACCCAACTGGAGTGCCAACGTGCCTTGCTGGCGAATTTCATGTGCCAGGGTTTCCCATCGTTGCAAAGTTGGATCAAAGTAAGCACAGCCGGTTAATATTCGCAAAGACAACGGGTGATAGCTGACCAAGGAGGCCATGTCCTTCCAACTAGAAAGTTCATGGGGTGACAAGAAAGTTTGCAAGATGTTTTCAGATAGTTTCAATCCCTCAGCTTCATCAAAATCACTCACCCTGAACGGTTTGGCATCAAATTCTGATAGCCAGCCTAGTTCAGGTGTTTCCCTGACTGTCAAAATAAACTTACCCTGAGAAATACGGACCAAATCCAACCAAGGCTTTGCATCTGCGATAGTCTCGCATCCATCAATTACCCATAGCATCTCTAAAGATCGAACCTGCTGGAAAATCCTTTGCCGCAAATCCAATCCCGATTCCGGCACAACATCGATATCAAGTTGGTTACCAATCTGTAGTAGGGGATCGGAGTGATTTTCAATATCTAACCAAATCACCCTATCGCGAAAAACCTGTGTAATGAGTGTTTCTGATTGAAGTAGCAACCCAGCCACCAGCACAGTTTTACCGGTTCCGCCTATGCCATGCACTACCAGGTTTCTAATCGGGAAAACTTGCCAAAATAGTTGATGAATATTTTCAATAAGAGATTTTCTTTCAACGTAGAACTCTGGAAGACGCTCCTTTATCAATGTGAACAAATCGTCTCGAAACTGATTGGTTTCTTCTTTACTGAGTAATGAGTACCCAGCTAGTCTCAATAGACGATTCGCTTGGCTTCGATTGAGCTTTAGTGCATTGGCTATTCCCAATACATCGTTTCTCTCATCAGGCTTGCTAATATTATTCTTCCAGTTGCTAATTGTTGTTTTTACTACTCCCAATTCACGTGCTAATGCGGTCTGTGACCAAGAATGATTCGGGTTAGCATCATTATATTGGTTCAAGTAAGCTTCAAACACTTCATTAAAGAACTCAGTTGCAGACATCATCACCTCAGAAAATTATTAGAATGGATTGGACACGATTGGACTTGGATTGGACAGTTTGTGTAAAGACATTTGGAAGTGCATTCTTTAGAATCACTATCGACTATCAGATCATACCTAAAGAGAAATACACAGAATGCATGAGCTAAAAATTATACCTGATGAACTAAAAAAGCGCGATCAATGGGTCAACTGGAAACGCTTCAAGAAATCCAGTGGTGCAGTATCAAAGCTACCAATTAATTCGATGACCGGCCGGTATGCTAGCGTCGTAGATCCAAGCAGTTGGAGTTCATTTGCCAACGCAATCCAACGCTCTCAAACAGATCCGTGTATCGACGGGTTGGGGTTTGTTTTTATTGCTACCGATCCGTATACCGGAATTGATTTCGACCACTGCCGTAACCCCATATCTGGCGAATTTGATCCAGATGTTTTGTCTCTCATCCAATTTTTGGACAGCTATACCGAGATATCCATTAGCGGCACAGGTGTACATGTAATTATCCGGGGCGAGCTATCTGAACCAGGTTGCCGAAAAAATGGGGCCGAAATTTATGACCGGGCACGCTATTTCATCGTCACTGGCGACCACATTCCTGGCTACCCGACCACAATCAATGAGCGCCAACCCCAACTTGAAAAACTTCACCAAAAACTTTTTCCTCCACAACCGATTGTTCAACATCATCTCAATGCAAAGCGCACTCTGGCAGATAACGATCTCACTGAACGGATTAAGCGCTCACGGCAGGGACACAAATTTCGTCAGCTATTTTCCGGTGATTGGTCCAGTTATCCCAGCCAATCCGAATCTGATCTAGCCCTGTGTAGCATACTCGGGTTTTGGTCACAGGATCGCGCTCAAATTGACAGAATTTTCCGATCGTCGGGGTTATACCGCAAAAAATGGGATGAGCCTCGCAACCGAAGCGGTGCGACTTACGGGGAGATAACGATCCAAAAAGTACTCGGCAATACCCAATAAACCACCACTAAACGACAATCAAGGTCTGGTCTATGTCTGATCAATATTTTTCTGAACATTCTGTAACTGAAATACTATCTGCCTTGGAGAATCTCCCGGGATCAGTTCCATCCCATATCGAATCCATTGCTGCCGATTGGATTATCCCCTTGGCACAGGCTCCGGAATCGGATTTGGTACGCGTGATTGGTCAAATGCGCAAGCTGGGGGTTACAAGCGAATTCATTCGCTACTGGCGACAGGCAATCAGAGCTACCCGCAAAGAGTTAGAACTATTACCTACCGACTCCCATCCTTATTTTGAAAAAAATGGCGAATTGTATATACGGGCGACACGTGGTCAAGAAATCATCGAAAAACCGATTGCCAGCATCTCAGCACGGATCGAATCTGAAATTATTGATGATCGACATGGCCGATCGTTTATGATCACAGGACACACCTCACAGGGCATTAAATTCTCGTTTGCGATACCCGTTGAAAATTATTTTAATGACAAACAATTAGCATCCTGGCTGCTTAAAGTAGGTGGCGTTTCAGCCATTATTCGTGCAGGAATGTCCCGCCACCTCCCGTCTGCAATTCAATTACTCACGGATAAGATGCCCAAGAAAATTTATCGATTTACTCACACCGGCTGGGAAAAAGGACAATTTCTTATTCCAGGAGCTGAAACCGAAAATATTGAAATCGAACTGCCCCCGAAATTATGCTACCGAATCAATCCAAAAACCGACCTTTCACTGGGACTGGAAGCTTTAGATGCTTTGATGCACGCACAGGATAGTGAGAAAGTAGCGATATTGCTCAGTGCAGCTTTTCAAGCTCCGTTGGCACATTTAATGGGCTGGCGGTCTGAACGATACGGCATCTTCATCACCGGACGCACCGGTGCGTTCAAAACATCAATTGCCCAATTGGTGATGAGCATTTTTGGGTCTGGATTTCTGGATGAAAACATGCTGATCCGTTGGGGTATTGGCGCAACGATCAATTCAATCATAGCCATGTCCGCATCAGCTCATGATTTACCCATCCTAATTGACAATTTTAAACCTGGTACTGGCAATGGCAGTCGTGATTTGGTGAATCTTGTTCACGCCATTCTGGAAGGGGGAGAAAAAGATCGATTGCGGCGGGATATATCCCTCCGCACTGCCAGACCTATTTATGCTTGGCCGATTTTCACCGGAGAAGATGTTTCTACTCGTGATGCTGCAACTGTTGCCCGAATGTTAATAGTTCGTTTTGATGCCCGTGATGAACAAACCACCACATCACTAACTGAATCGCAACGGTTGGGTATGCATCTCAGTGCAATCGGCACAACTTGGTTGAACTGGTTGTCTTCGGATGAAGCCTGCGCGATATATGCCCAATCCATCGAACAGTTTTCATCTCTACGCGATGAGTGGCTGACCTATCTGCGCAGCCAGCAACATCAAACGGTAAATCCAGCACGCGTAGCCACGAATTTAGCCACAAATCAACTCACCTGGTACGTGCTACAGCAGCACCCTTCTTTGAGTGCATTCGCTCACCGTTATGCACAAGCGCATGCCGATGGACTTTTCCAGGTAGCTGATGAAATGGCCGTCCTAACCGCAGAAGCACTGGAGGCCAGTCAATTCTTGGAAACCATAATCGAACTCCTTGCCAGCGGTCGTTGTTTGCTGCTTCCAGCTTTCAAGGATGCGCTCAATAATGAAAGAGAGCGGTTTATTGGCTGGCAAGACGTTCGCGATTCATCAAT
>Ga0233430_1001707_pt1 | contig 29049 bp, 32 predicted proteins | sample SI_118_April2016_2_FD_179883 | JGI IMG/M metagenome (GOLD analysis project Ga0233430, IMG submission 179883) | Seawater microbial communities from Saanich Inlet, British Columbia, Canada - SI_118_April2016_150_MG | ecosystem: Environmental > Aquatic > Marine > Inlet | place: Canada: British... | reverse complement strand
TGCCGCCAAAAAGTAACAAAAAGCGCTGGGGTAAAAAAACTCGCAAGGTTCTATTTAGCAACTGTTTGTGCGTTGATTGATGGTGCTCAGACAGTTTTTACCCCAGACCCAGAACTACAACCTATTGTATGGTTGAGTACTGGGCAAGCCCCCATGAACTACAATCTTATTGCACGATTGAGTTCAGGGCAAGCCTTTGTGTTGGATTTGAAATTGTTTTAGATTAGAATGTGTAGCCAAGTTCGTGTAGCTTTTTTGTGATGATGTCTTTGAATGTTTTCATTGAAATAAGAACGTGAGAATCACTGCCAAATACAAGTGTGTCCGCTTTTTCAAGAATTGCGGTTAGATGTTTTTCGTAGCATTTATCTTCGCTTAGATAGTTTGCGTTGATTTCGATTGGAATTTTGTATTTGTTGGCAAGTTCAATGATTTTATCAATGTCTAGTGTATATGGGAATTTTTTGTCGGCTAAGTGGAGGTGAGAAAGTGCGAATATTCGTTTGTGATTTTTCTCGATTGCTTTTTGTAGTAGTTTGGTTGGATTTGAATGATTAACGAGTGGTGTCCAAGGATGATAGGATAGGATTATAAAATCAGGTTCGACTTTGTCAATTGAACTATAGAGTTCTCCTTTGTCATTTTTTATATCAGCTTCAACACCAAAAATTACTTCAACATCATTGTGGCAATTTTGCCAGGTAAGGATTCTTTTTCTTCTTGTTAGATGTTTGTTTAGAACCTTATCGTTTTTGTCTCTAATTTCAGCGTGATCGGTGATAGCAATTTTTTTCATGCCTAGTTTACCTGCGTATTGGACAATTTCCTCGACTGTATTCATAGCGTCAGGAGAGAAATTCATTGAGTGGATGTGGTAATCTTCTTTGAATTTGGGGTTGAGGACGTTTAGTTTTTTCATAATAGTTAAGGATTTATGGATTGATTATAAAGATAGTAAGGATAAATTTAGTATAGATATTGTAAAATTAGTGATAATTCGTTATAATCATGATATCAAAAATATGGATAAAAGAAAAGAGAATAATGCGGATATACAGATGAATACGGATAATACTGATATTGTTTTTGAGTTTAATCCGTATTATTAGTATTCATCTGTATATCCGTATTATCATATGAAAAGAAAAGTAGTAATTGTTCTCGGGCCGACGGGGTCGGGGAAGTCGGGAGTTGCGTATAAAATTGCAAAAGATTTTAGTGGTTTTTTGATTGTGGCGGACAGTCGGCAGGTTTATAGGGGGATGGATGTGGGGACGAATAAGGATCCAGTTGAATTGAGAAAGGGAAAGTACTATTGGAATGGAATTGAGGAGTGTTTGGTGAACATTGTTGATTCTGATGATGAGTTTACTCTGGATGACTGGTTGAAGGCATGTCGGAAGTGTATTGAAGATCATCCGAATCAGTTGCCGGTGATTGTTGGGGGGACTGGGTTGTATATTTCAGCGCTTGTTAATAATTATCAATTGGGTAAGGGGTTTGATCCTAAATTAAGAGTAAAGGCGGAAGAACTATTAAAAACTAAAGGGATTGAATATTTGCTAAATGAAGTTAAAAATATTGATCCGGATATTGAACAAAAAATTGAGTCAAGTAACCCGAGAAGAGTGCTTCGTGCATACGAAATTTGTTCAGGGACGAAGAAGCCGATGAGTCAGGAAAAATCCTTCGACTCCGATGACTCCGCTCAGGACCCTAAGGGGGAGTCTGAGTTTGAGTTTATTCAGTTTGGGATGAAGGTTGATCGTGAGAAGTTGTATGAGAAGTTGAATAGGCGGGCGAAGGAGCAGTTTGATGAGGGACTTGAGTATGAGGTAAGAGGATTATTGGAAGAAGGTTACAGCAAAGATAGTTCGGCTCTGAGTGGGATAGGGTATAGGCAGGTAATACGATATTTGGATGGTGAGATTAGTAGAGAAGAATCGATAGAATTAAATCAAAGAGATAATCGGAGGTATGCGAAGAGGCAGATGACTTGGTTTAAGAGGGACGAAAGTATTAATTGGATTGACGGATATAGTGAGGTTGGGGAATATTTAATTTCTAGTAGAGGGGTAAAATAGTGATTTATTGTGTAAATTTAGGTGATATGTATTGACAAAATGAAAAATGTGTGCTATAATGGGGGGAGTAGAATAAATAACTTCAAAAAATATGAGTCATTCATTAGAGAATCTAAGTGGTGCTGTAGAACAAGAGCAAGTGCCACAAGGTGAATTAAATGTGGAAGGAGTAAAAAGAGATTGTGCATCTTTAATTAGTAAAGTGAAGGAGCATTATAAAAAAGAGGTGGATAAATCTCCTGAGAGAGAAGGAACAAGACAACTATTAGAGGTTCATAATGATATTGTTTTAGATTATGCGGTTGATATTTCTAATATGCTTGGACTTGATGATCGAGAGAAGGCTATTGCTATGCTTGCTACAATTTTGCATGATAGTGCCAAGCTTGATGGTGAAAATCCTCTGAATACTTTAATTAATCATCATACAATGGGGGCAGAAATTGCTACTGAATTAGCGCAAGGGTTTGTTGGTGAATCTGTAAATGGGTATGAAGTGACTGCCGACATGGTTCCGGAAATTGCATTTGCTGTGCGTCGTCATCAGAATCATCCGTTTCTTATTAAAACTTTTAATAAAGGAGAGAGATTTGAAGAGCCACAGACGAAAGCTGATATAACGGTTTATTTAGCTGATATGATGGCTAATATTGGTTTTAAAAATATTGCTTTTCGATTTGTCAATGATAAATTTGTCTTGGAAGATTTATATAAATCAAGGGAGAAAATGGATGATCATTTGAATCAAGCACTTGATAATGTTTTTACGGGCGATTTGGGAGTTGAAAATTTGATTAATTCAGTTTTTAAGGATGAGGAAGGGAATGAATTGGAAAATTTGAAAGATACACTGCCAGTTCAAGAATACATGAAGAAGATGATTGAATCTGCGAAGAAGATTTATGATAGATTAAAAGACGAGTTACCAAAGCTTGAGAGTGAGATCGCTTTGAAGAATCCAAGAAGTGGAGGGGAAATATATGAATCAGGTATATGGAACTATTATGCAGAGTTACAGGGAAAGACAGGAAAAGGAGCAGGTCAAAAATTATTGGTTGAAAAGATAAATGAATTGATTGTTAAAATAGGTAATGATTTAGGAATTGATGAAAAAACAGTAAATAGTTTCAAAATGTAAAAAAGATTTAATATAAAAAAAGACCTTTCGGCAAGCTCAAGGTTAAAGTCAAAAGATTAAAATATTCAAGTTAAAAAAAGAACAGGGGAATTGTTCCCTTGTTTTTTATTGTTCAGTTTTCTTTTTTTCGATTTTTTTTATCTGTCCAATTGTTATTGGGGTTCCAGAATCAAAGATAATGAGATAGTGGCCGACCATCGGAACGCTTGCGACATCAAGACAATTGATGTTTTCTGGTGGAGTTCTAACGATGCCAAGACTTTCTTTCTGGGTGTTTGGTCTGGGTTTCTTACCTTTTGTAATAATTGTGAATTGTCCTACTTCTTGGTAGACTTTTATCACTGTATCGTCATTTAGGGTGTATTCTGTAACCATGTGAGCTCCTTTCTTGTTTTTTGGTCGAAAGTATACTTTACATTAAGTATATAAAGTTGTCAAGTTTACAGATAAAGTGCTTATGCTATAATCTAATTTAGTATAATTGTGTACATTTACATCAAAATTCATGAAAAGGGAGGACAAGCTTATGACGAAATTGTATGCTCATCCTTTCCGGGGAGTGTCATTTTCATTGCTGGAGACTGATGATGGTCATTTTGTTGTTTGTTTTACGGATGAGAAGAAGGATGTAAAAGAAGTTCCTTTTTCTATAGAATTCGACAGTTCATGGGTTGGGCTAAAGGCCTTTGTGTTGTATGGTCTACATTGGCGAAAGATTGCACTTGAGAATGAAACTTATAAAGATTTTAATTTGGCTGGAGATAAACCTAAAGTAAATTGGATTCGTAGTCAAATAGCAAAGAGATGTCAGACTGATCCGACTGGGTTTGATCTTGATCAAGTCATTAATAATCAATTCAAGTTTATGCAGAATTTTAAGCTTGGACTTGAGTGGGTTAATGAAACAATTGCAAAAGTAGAAGCTCAAAAACCAGAAGAGATGACAAACACCGGGATGACTCTTAATAATGAGTCTCTGCTTGGCATTGATCGAATAAAACATTTGCATGATCCAAGAACAAAAAAGAATAGATTGATACTTGTGATTGATAGTCAAATAGTTAAGTCTTCTTGGTTTGATAGTCAAGAATTGGCACAGACGATCATGCATCGTTATACAGTCGAAATTCTTGGAGCTTTTCGATCTAGTATAACACCAGAAAATCAATCGGAGATAGATGAATTTATTAAGAAACTTCCTCAAAAACATCTGACATTTGATGATAAAGAGAAGCTTTATGATAAGAAATTCAGTACACGATTTATGATTACTCAGATTCTAAATATTCCTGCGGAACGGTTAGCTGAGCTTGTAATGCCTAAGGATTTGAATGATTCTGATTCTGGTCTATGTGTGCCCAATGTGTCTGAAACTCAAATTGGTCGTCAGACAGATTTGCCTACGGGGATTCAGCGTGCTGGTATGACTCATGTAAAGGTTGATTTTTATAATATCATGGGGGATGATGAGAAGGAATAGATAATGTGAATTTGCAAACATAAAAAGAGCACTACAATAGTGCTCTTCTTTTTTTATCTTATATTTTGTTTGAGTAGTTCTTCGGCCTTGGCGGGGTTGGCTTTGCCTCCTGACTCTTTCATGACTTGGCCGACGAGGTATTTGATGACGGGTTCTTTGCCGAGTTTGTATTCTTCTACTTGGTCGGGGAATGCGGCGATTACTTTTCTGACGATGTCGATCATTTCGGATGACTCGGCCATTTGCCCGAGGTCTTTGTCGTCCATGACGTGAGATGGGTCTGCGCCTGACTTTATCATCTCTTCGAGTATTGTTTGAGCTGCTGCGCTGTTGATTTTGTTTCCATGTACGAGTGTGATGAATTCGGCGAAGTTTTCTGCGGTGACTTTGTTGTCTTTTAGTGGGATTTTCTTTTCAGTTAGGAAAGGTAGGAATTTATTGATTATCCAGTTTGAGACTAGTTTTGAAAGTTTCTTTTTGTTCTTGTCCCAGATCTCGGCGTCGGTTCCTTCTTCTTTTGCTACAGTGTTTAGCCAATCTTTTAGTTCTGAGATAATTTGTTCGGTATAGAATGAAAGATTTTTGTTTTCTGTTAGTAGTTTTGCTTGTTCACCTGTGAATCCATACATTTCCATGAATCTTCGTCTTTTGTCTTGTGGAAGTTCATGTTGCAGGGCTTTTACTTCTGCAATTTCTTCGTCGGTAATTTCTAGAGGTGGTAAATCTGGTTCTGGGAAGTATCTGTAGTCATTTTCTTCTTCTTTTACTCTTTGTGAAATAGTTTCTTGTGTGTTTTCATTCCAACCTCGTGTTTCGTTGCCAACTGGAGTTAGGCCTGCCTTCCAGAGTACAGTTTGTCTCTCGATTTCGAAGTGAAGGGCTCGTTCTAGGGCTCGAAATGAGTTTATGTTTTTGATTTCGGTTTTTGGGTAGTAGTTAACGTCGCCCTCGGGTCTGAGGGAAATATTTGCGTCGCATCTGAGTTGGCCTTTTTCCATGTTGGCGTCGGAGATGCCAAGGTGTCTCATTATCAGTTGAATTTCTTGAGCTAGGGTTTTTGCTTCCCCCGGTGAGTGCAAGTGGGGAAGGGTTACGGCCTCGATGAGAGGGGAGCCACCACGATCGTAGTCGATGAGAGTTGCGGTTTTGCTGTGAGTTGATTTTGCGGAGTCTTCTTCCATGTGTACTCGCAGAATTCCGATTTTTGTTAGTTCAGTTTCTTGGTCGAGTCGACCCGAGAGTCCGTCTTTGGCTTTGTTGTTAATAATGAGGTAACCTTTCTCGGCGATTGGTTTATCGTATTGAGAGATTTGGTAACCTTTTGGTAAATCAGGGTAGAAGTAGTTTTTTCGGTCGAATTTGGTGAAATTATTGATTTTGCAATTCAAAGCGAGGGCAGCTTTCATTGCCATTTGGATTGCGTTTTTGTTGATTGTTGGGAGAGTTCCTGGGTGTCCGAGGCAGATTGGGCAGATGTTTTCGTTTGGTTTGTCCATGTTACTGTCGTTACTGCAGGAACAGAACATTTTTGTTTTTGTGTTTAGTTGGACGTGGAATTCAAGTCCGATTACTGGTTGTAGTTTCATATGGTTGGAAATAGGAAATTAGAAATTGGGGTAATCGCAATAATCACCCTTTATAATAGTATTTTAGCAGGAATGGGAAAAAAAATAAAGGGGAGTATCCTTTACTTTGGGCGTATTGTATACCTCAGCACTACTCCTTCGTCGAGTGCTGGGCAGGCGGATTACGGATATTACCTCAGTACTACTCCTTCGTCGAGTACTGGGCCGGCGGATATACGGATAATCGCAATAATAGAATATGAGGGAAATTATTGATATTTTTTTGTGAGGGAGTCGATTTGGGTGTGGAGATTCTCGAGTGATCCATCGTTGTTGAGGGTTTCGGTGGCTAGGTTCATTACTTCGGGGATTGTGAGTTCGGTTTCTTTTTGGTGGTCGGAGATGAATTGGTTGAAGGTTTTTGTTTTGTCGTCGGTGTTCTCAGTTCTGGTGGTAAGTCGTGAGTATCTGATTTTTTCGTCGGCATCTATTCTGATGAGGATGAAGTTTGGATTTTGTTGTAGGTATTTGATGTCGTCGAGTCTGCGAATCCCTTCGATGACAATTATGTTCTCATGTGAGTGTTTAACATCTTCGGCCATGGTGCGTGCCATTATGTCATTGCCGAATGTATCTCGAATCATTTTTGAGCATTTTGGCATGGTGTCCCTGTTTTGTGGCAGATATAATCTATCAAGAATGTCTCGAAGCATTTTTGAGTATTGAAAATTAGAAGCGTTGTGTTTTGTTTCTAGATATGAGGCGACCGTTCCTTTGCCTGAGGCCATTAGGCCGGTTATGCCGAATATTGTTTGCATAAGTGAGTAGTGAGTAGAGTCGCATTAATCGCAAGTAGGGAGAAGATAGAAGTTGGTTAAGAAAATAGATGATCCTACTTCGCTGATAACAGCTACGAAGGACAGGTAGAAGATAGATAGATTTATGATACATGATTCGTGACTCGTGACTCGTGATGCATGATTAAACTTGTACTTCTTTTCCATCAGTACCAACACGGCCACCTTGCCATTGTCCGCGGTATTGGTTGCCGAGGCCGTAGACTTCGTGGAAGGTGATGTGGACGACGCGGGCGCCGAGGGATACTTTTATGTTGCTTTTTCCCATGTTGCAGATGCCGAAGGTTAGTCCGCCTTGGTAGCCGGGTTGGACAACTCCATTGAATAGGCCAAGTCCACTGCGGAATAGGGTTGTGCGGGGAAAAATGACGCCTGAGATGCTGGTTGGGAGGTTTACTGACTCGACGGTCTTAATAAGGTAGTATTTGCCTGGTTCGAAGATGAAGAATTGGTCTGATTCTTCTTTCATTTCGTCGAATTTGGCGATAAGGTTTGTTTTTGGGGTTTCGCGTTCTTCTATACCAAGAAAACCTTCACCTTCAATAGAGTGAATTTCTCCGAGTCGGAGGTCGAAGCCTGCGCCTTCTGGGTTGTTTTTTTCTCGTTCGCAGAGTCTTTCGACGAGTTTATTTTCACGAACTAGTTCGTGTAGTTTTTTAATGCCTATAATCATATAATATACTAATTATACTAATATAATACTAATAATTAGAAAATAAGATAACGAGTAAACCAGTTTAGTAGCCGCCGATGTTGGCGATTTCGGCTTTTAGTTTTTCTTTGTGAATTCTTGCCAGTTTTTGGTGGTAAGTCCTCCGGTGGGGGAGAGTTCTGCTTTTATTGTGTCGTGAGATTCGTATCCTTCTAGTATAGCATGCTTTGGTAGGAAGTCGTCAATTTCCTTGATTGAGTCGTCGATGCGAAGTGAAGGAAGTGGTTTTGGTTGTCTGCGTAGTTGTTCTTTTACTTGGTCGATATGATTTCCATAGATATGAACATCACCAAAGGTATGAACGAATTCGCCTGGTTCATTGCCTGTTATTTTTGCAAATATGTGTGTTAATAGAGCGTAGCTAGCGATATTAAATGGTACTCCGAGAAAAATGTCGGCAGATCTTTGGTATAGGTGAAGGGACAGTTTGCCATCTTTGATATTACATTGATACATGTTGTGGCAAATTGGGAAACGAGAAGCTTCCTCTGGTTTTGCCATGCTGTAGAGGAATTCAGGGTTCCATGAATTAACTAGTGCATTGTGGCAATCAGGATCTTCACGAAGTTCTTTTATGAGCCAAGCCACTTGATCAATCCCTCGTCCGTCTTTGGCTGGCCAATGTCTCCACATGTCGCCGTAAACGTGTTTTAGATCACCATGAACTTTAGCAAATTCTGGATCGTTTTTTATTTTTTCAATAAATTGTTCCTTGGTTAGGTTTGGAGCCGTTCCATTTGCTATTTTTTCAAGATAAATTTTATAAGGATAGTCATCCCAAATATGAACGTTATTATCAACTAAGAATTTGATATTTGATTGACCTGACAGAAACCAGTAAAGTTCAAAGAGTACACCTTTCCAAAAAACTTTTTTAGTTGTTAAGAGGGGAAATCCTTTTGATAGATCGAAATGTAGTTGTCGACCGAAAACGCTATAAGTAATAGCTCCCGTTCCTTTGTCCTCTTGTTTGACTCCATTGTCAAGAATGTCTTGCATTAGGTCTAGGTATTGGTGTTCTGGTGTTTTGTTTGTTTCTTTTGTTTCGGGTGATTTTTCGAAAGGGAGGTTCTTTGGTAATGAGTTTAGTTTGACTGTTTCGAATCCTTTCTTTATAACTTTTTTCATTTCCTTGCTGATTTGGTAGTTGTCGATTTCATTTTCTGTGATCCATTTGTAGTCGGTGTGAGCAGGGGAGATTCTGATTTGTTCTATTGGGCTTGTTGGGATGCAGACATATTGAATGTCGACAGTGTTGGCGATGTCGGTGCTGTATCCAAAGGCTGAGTAAGGTTTTGTGATTTGGACGTTTAGGCCTGTCTCCTCTCTGATTTCTCGTTCAAGTCCGACTTCTAGTGTTTCATTGTTATCTAGTTTTCCGCCGACAAGTTCGTAGAACTCTGGTAGAAAAGTTTCGTTTGCTGATCTTTTTATTATTAGGACTTGATCTAGGTGGTAGATGAATCCGGTAACGCCGATTCGGTTTTCTTTGGGTTCTGACTGCGCTTTGTTAGCTTCGTCAGATGAATCTTGTTCCCGAGGCTGCTCATCCTCGGTTAGTTGGGGTGTTGATTCTTGAGATTGCGGATTTGACTCCCGCGAATGCGTATTCGCGGGTACTCCTGCTTCTATATCATTATAGAAGTTGTGGCTGTTGTATTGGCGGACGACGATTCCTCGTTGGCGAGCTAGTTCCCAAGCTTCGTTTTCTTCTTCTTGGTTTTCGCCTCCTGTTTGGATTCGTTTGTAGATTTCGTTGTAGACGATTTCTTTGATTCCGGCGTTATTTAGGGCTTTCATGCAGTCGTAGCAGGGGAATACAACGGTATAGAGGGTTGCTCTGCGCAGTCTGGTTGAGTCTTGTGCGTTTATAATGGCGTTGATCTCAGCGTGAGCTCCACGGCACCTTTTTAGTTTGCCTGTGATTGGGTCACCGTCGACTTTGGCGCAGCCTTTTTCTATACAGTGAAGGTCGTGTTCGGTTGGTCCGTTGTAGCCAAGTGAGATGATTCTCTTGTTACTGTCAACGAAGACAGCTCCTGTTTCATGAAATCTGCAAGATGATCTTTTCGAAGTTAGAAAAGCAAGGTTCATGAAAGTTTCGTCCCATGAGAGACGAGAAGTTTTTGGGTTTGTGAGGCTTACTGGCATAGTATTTTGAGTTAGTGAGTAGTGAGTAAGAATCGCAGTTAACCAGTTAACCGGTTAACCGTCTCGACATATCTTTATTTTAAAGGATAAGTAAATTAATTGCGTAGCGAGAAAAAGTCAACTGTCAAAAGTTAAATGTTTCTTTTGATTTTGTAGAGGAGGTTGACGGTGTTTGGGTTGAGGCGTTTTGATTCGATGAGTTCGAGGTTGAGGTTGACGTCGGTTTTGTCGAAGAGGTGGAGGCCGGAACCGAAGAGTTTTGGTTCGATTGTTATTTGTATTTCGTCAATTAGGTTTTCTTGGAGAAAAAGTGAGTTTACAAAAGTACCGCCACAAATTAAGACTTTGTCGTGTCCGCGTTTTTCTAGGTCATTCAAAATTAACTTAATGTCTCCCTGTTTGTGTTCTAGGAGTCCTGGTTGGTCGATCCTTTGTTCTCTTGTTAGGACGACTGTTAGGCGGCCTGGTAGGGGAGAGCCGATTGCGTCGTAGCTACTTTGGCCCATTATCATGACGCCGAATTCTTTGCTGATAGCCTTGAAGTGATCTTTGTCTTCTTTGCTAGTCCAGTCCATTGGGTTGTGGTCGGAACCTTTGGCGATTATGCCGTCGGCGGTTGTGACCATGAGTAATCTTGTTTTCATAGGTAAAAATGTTGGTAAGGAGAGGATGGAAGATGGTTAAGAAGTTGGTATGGAGAAGATAGATATTATAAGTGATTAATCCACCTTCTATCTTCTATCGTCCTAACAATCTTCAATCTTCTCCCTACTTGCTTCTTGTCTTTGTTATTTCATTTTAACAGATTGGTGGGGGAGAATCAAAGAGAGTTACGCACAGGAGATTTGGCTTAAATTAGTGAATACTTGACAAAAATAAAGAAGTGTGTTAATATAAGTTATCGTGTGATTGGTTCGAAACCCACATTACCGTAAGGAGGTAAAAACATGGGCAAGAATATTTTGATGGCGATTTTGATGGTGCTTTGTTTTTCTTCATTTTCCACTGCACAGGTTGATTTGGAGAAGGACAGTGATCTCGTGAGTGCGGCAAAGGCGAATAATTATGCTGTATTCAAGAAACTATATGAAGTTTTACATGACAATGAGGAGGGAGAGGAGTTTCAGTTGTCTGATCGCTTGGCGGAAGCAGGGATGAAGGCTCCGTTGTTAATCACTGTGCGTGTTTTTAAGCAGATGAAGCCGACGGGTTGTGAGATTGCCTACGCTCTTATGACGGCTGATCTTCATACGCTTGCTTTGCGAGTTATGGAAACGTCTGATAGACAGTTTATTAACGTTGTTGTTTTGGTGGATATTCATCTTGAAAATCCAGATAATTCAACAAATTGGGATCCAGTGTTTTTGACTGGATACGGTGAAGATCGGAATTCGATTTTGTATGTCCATGTTAGGTCTAATTGGGATTCGGTAAGGGTTGTTAATTATGTCCAAAAAGCTATTCGTGGAGTTGATGTTCTTCAGAAGGTGATGCTTAACAATTAAAGTGTATCTGGACCAAGGTAAAATCCTTGGTCTTTTTTGTTCTATTGACAGAGTTGAATAATTGTGATAAGATTTATTATCGTATTGTTTATGGATAAAGAGGAACCTCTAACCGAAGAGAAATCTTCATAGAAAAGGAGAGTAAAATGTCGGAAAATGAGAAAAAGCGTGATGGATCTGGGGATTCTTTTGGGCAGATGATTTTGATTTATCTGGCACTTACAGCACCTTTTCTGTTGATCGGGTCACCTTTGGGACTCCCTATTGATTTCAAACCTGACTTGCTTCATTATCTGGTGGTGATTGGGGTTGGAGTAATTGTTTATTTGCGGAAGATATACATTGAATTTCAGAGAAGTAATGATCAGAAAGAACGAATGTTTGAATTAAGAGAGAGAGAATTGGAATTCAAAGAAGAAGAAATTGATTTAATGAAACGGCAAGTTAGAACACTTAAAGATATCGAAGATAGTATTTCTTGAATGTGAAAATTTGAAACCAAGGCAATGTCCTTGGTCTTTTTTTGTAAATAAAAATACTCAGAAACTAGTCTGAGTATTTTTCGTATATTGATTGTTACTAACCGAGGATGCGCATCCTCGGTTAGTTGTAGAGTATAATTGTTTTGAGATTCCCTAATTGGCTAATAAGCTAAAACCCTAATTACATTTCAACCTTAACCCCAGGTCCCATTGTTGAGCAGATTGAGACGTTTTTTAGGAAGACGCCTTTGCTTGCTTCTGGTTTTGAGTCAGTTAGGGCTTTTATGAAAGTTTCGTAGTTTTCTAGTAATGCTTTGTCGTCAGTGCTGACTTTGCCAAGTCCTTGGTGGATATTGGCTGAGTCATCGTTTTTGAAAGCGATTTTACCTTTTTTTAGTTCACCGATTGTTTTCTTTAGGTCTTGAGCAATAGTTTCATTTTTTGGTGAAGGCATTAGACCTTTTGGTCCAAGAGTTTTTGCTAGGGGAGCTAGGTTTTTCATCATCTTTGGAACTGAGACTGCGATGTCGAAGTTGATTTTTCCTGAAGCTTGAAACTCTTTGATATTGTCTTCTGTGTATACCATGTCAGCGCCTGCTTCTTTTGCTTCTTTCTCTTGATCTTGCGGAACAAAAGCAGCTACAATTTTATTTTTACCAAATGAGTGAGGAAGTACAACTGTTCCACGAACTTGTTGGTCTCCTTTTTTTGGATCGATTCCGAGTCTAGCGTGAAGTTCGATTGTTTCGTCAAATTTCTTTTTCCCTGTTTTTTTGACAAGTTCGATCGCCTCATCGATTGGGTAAAGTCTTTCTGTGTCGACGAAAGTTTTTAGTTTTGTTAGTCTTTTAGTCATAAAGTTAAGTGAGTAGTGAGTGGTGAGTCGTGAGTACATTTAAGTAATCAGTCTCATGGTCAAAACTTGTTTGAAAAATAAAAAATGGGTCTGACGACCCAAATTTTATGTATATAAATATACTTGATATTGGATCGTGGTACAGGCGTTTCTTCTAGGTGAAGATAACTCCCACAATTCGTTGAGACATAAATCGTATTGACTTATGAATCAGTAGACATAATATAATGTATTTTAGAGAATTTGTCAATAGTGTTCTAGTAAGTAGTGGTTTCTTCGCTCTATGAGCTACGAACCACAAGTAAGTAGAGAGTAGAAAGTAGAAATCTCAGTGGTTAAGACCTGTTTAGTTTTTGATCTTGATACCTGATTGACGAGCAGTTCCTGCTACAATTTTCATAGCTTGTTCTACGTCGTTAGTGTTTAGGTCAGGTAGTTTGATTTCTGCAATTTGTCGAAGTTGATCTTTTGTAATTGTACCGGCTGTTTCAGTATTTGGTTTACCGGCTCCTTTTTTGATACCTGCTGCTTTTATGATTAGAGCAGATGCTGGAGGAGTTTTTGTTACAAATGTGAAAGTTCTGTCTTCGAAAACTGTAATGATAGTTGGGACAACATTTCCCATCTTGTCTTTTGTAGCGTCATTGAACTTGTTACAAAAGTTTTGGATGTCTAGTCCGTGTTGACCAAGTGCTGGTCCTACTGGTGGAGCTGGTGTCGCTTTTCCGGCTGGAATTTGCAGTTTGATCTTTGTTAGTTCTGTCTTTGCCATATATATGTTAGAGCTTGGGTATTCGCGGTATGAAACGATATGTTTTATAGGCGAAATCTGAGCAACTAATTTAGTGAGTAGAGTCGCAGTTAACCAGTTAATCCCCGAACTACAATCTATTATATGATTGAGTACGGGGCAGGCAGTTAACCGTCTAGGTAGATCGTTATTTGAAAGGATGGATCATTTTAATTGCAAGTCAAATGTTAAACGTCAATTTATCCCGTACGCGGGAATGTCAAATGTTTCTTAGATTTCTTTTACTTGCAAGAAGTCTAGTTCAACTGGGGTTTCTCGGCCAAACATTGATACGAGGACTTTTACTTTTCCTCTTTCTTCGTCGACTTCTGAAACTTTTCCTTCTTGTCCTTTGAAAGGTCCGTCATTAATTTTAACTGGGGTATCAATTGATAGGTCAATAGTGTATTTTGGTTCATCAACTCCCATTCTTTTCTGGAGTGATTTTATTTCAGCTTCGCTAACTGGAGTTGGAATTGTTCCTGTTCCGATAAATCCTGTGACGTTTGGAGTGTTTCGAACAACGTACCAAGAGTCGTCGGTTACTAACATTTCAACAAAAACATAACCTGGAAATATTTTTTCAGTGATAACTGTTCTTTTTCCGTTTTTAATTTTGATTTTTTTCTCCGTTGGAACCATGATGTTGAAAATCTTGTCTTCCATGTCCATTGATTCGATTCTTTGTTTTAGATTTTCGGTTACATTTTCTTCATACCCAGAGTAGGTGTGAATGATGTACCATCTTTTTCCACGGTCTGTAGTTTGTTTTGGCATATTAGTAGTGAGTTGTGAGTGGTGAGTAGTGAGTAGAAACTCAATACTAATAAACTCAAACTCAAAAAGAACATTTAGAAATTAAATTAGATTACAAATGTAAGTAGTTTTGTAAATGCAAAGTTAAGTATTCCAAAGAAAATTGCTACAAAGATACTAATTGCTAGAACTGTGATTGTGTATTTTGTAGTTTCTTTTTTACTAGGCCAGCTAACTTTTTTTAGTTCTGCTTTTGATTCGATTAGATAGTTGACTAGTTTGTTTTGTTTTAGGTTCATATTAATTAGAAGGCTAAAGAGGGCTAAAGAAGGCTGATATCACCTCTATCACTTTTACCACATTTAACACATCTTATTTCTATCTTAAAAAGGCCCTAGGGCCTATGTGAGACAAGTATAGTACATATTTAGGAAAAAAGCAAGTGTTTGTCGTGGACAGTTGACGGTTGTGGTTTTTTGTGCTAATTTTATTGTATAAATAGTGAAAGGAGAATGTAATGGCTGAATTAGATTCTAAGAAGGGGTATCAGATGACACCTACTCAGGAGTATGAGTGTCTGATCGTTCAGTTGCTTGGTACTAACGATATTAATCAAACATCATTGTATATTGCAACGATGATTGAGGATTATTTGAAAAATGAAATTGATTTGAATATGTTTAGTCAGGTTTTGAGAAGAACTGATTATGGAGGTATGCATCAGGAGCTTTGGGATCTGGCAGTTGTTCAGTTGATTGATAAGTTTAGAGAGGATGTTGTTATTGAAGGTTTGAAAAAGATTTTCATTCAAAATGGATGGGAAATCCAGTGAGAAAAAAGAAAGGAGAGGTCAGATGAATAATTCGAAACAAAATGAGGGGATTGATTATTTGAAATTTGGGAAAGTGGCTTTGATTCTTGTTTTCGTGACTTTAGTTCTTGGTACTGTGACAGCGTTTTTGCTTTTCTTTTTGGGGATTGATGTTTCGAAATTGGAAATCCCGAAATACAAGCTTTTGATTTATAACGGTTTGTATATTCTCAAAGGGGCTGTGTTCTGTTGGATCTTTTTGCGCTACTATAAAAAAGAAAAGTGATCAAAAACCACCGAGCAAACTTGCCGGTGGTCTTTTTATTGTTGGAATTAGATATCGAGGTTTGCGCTCTTTGCGTGGGTTTGGATGAATCGTTTACGAGGTGCAACCTCAGCTCCCATTAGGATGTCGAATATTTCATCGGCTTTTTCGGCGTCTTCTATGTTGATTTTCTTGAGCATTCGGTTGGCTGGATCCATGGTTGTTGTCCATAGTTGATCTGGATTCATTTCACCTAGACCCTTATATCGTTGTACGCCTGCGGCTTTGAGGTTTCGTTCGTCTTCGGTCATCTCTTCTTCGTTGACGGTATCGGTTTCTTCGGTTTCCTTGTCGTTAGCATTTTCTGGTTTTGCTTCTTTTTTCTTTTTTGCCTTTAGTAGTCTGTCTTTGCCTGATTCTTTTAGTAGGACTTCTAGTTCTTCTTCGTTAAATGCGTATACTAGTTTTTTGCCTTTTTTGATACTGTATAGAGGCGGTTGAGCTACGTGAAGATGGCCTTGTTTGATGAGTTCGGGAAAATGTCGATAGAAAAGAGTTAATAGTAGAGTCCTAATGTGGGATCCGTCTACATCCGCATCGGTCATGATAATGATTTTTCCGTATCGGAGTTTTTCTATTTCAAACTGTTCTCCAATATTTGTACCTAGCGCAATAATAAGTGATTTAACTTCGTTGTTGGCTAGCATTCTGTCGATTCTGGCTTTTTCTACATTAAGGATTTTACCACGAAGGGGGAGTATAGCTTGGAATTTTCGGTTACGACCTTGCTTGGCTGATCCGCCCGCTGAGTCTCCCTCTACGATATAGAGTTCACATTTCTCGGAGTCTTTTGAAGAACAGTCTGCTAATTTTCCAGGTAAACTTAAACTGTCAAGAACGCCTTTTCGAAGAACTGTTTCACGAGCGGCTCGGGATGCTCTTCTGGCTGTTGCTGCTAGTAGGGCCTTGCCGATGATTGCTTCAGCGTCCCTTGGATGTTCTTCTAGGAATATTGCTAGGTTTTCAGAGAGGACTGATTCAACAGCGGGTTTTACCTCGGCATTACCAAGTTTTGCCTTTGTTTGTCCTTCGAACTGTGGATCTGCTAATTTGATACTAATAACAGCAGTCAATCCTTCACGAACATCGTCTCCTGTTAGGTTTTCGTCTTTTTCTTTTAGTATGTTATTTTTTCTAGCGTATGTATTTAATGTTCTAGTTAGAGCTGTTCTAAAACCAGCAACATGCATTCCACCTTCTGGGTTTAATATGTTATTTGTGAAAGCGAGTAGGGTTTCATTATATTCTTCTGTGTATTTGATTGCGATTTCTACATTAATATCGTCTACATTTTTTTCTATGTAGAATATATTGTCGTGTTTTGTTTTTTCGTTGTTATTTAGATGTTTACAGTATGACGCAACACCTCCCTCGAAATAAAATCCGAACTGTTTAGGTTTATCTTTGTTTCGAAGATCAGCGGCAATGATTTTAATGCCTTTTGTAAGGTATGCTTGTTGCCGTAGTCTGGTTAGAATTTTTCTCCATTTGTATTCAAGGACTGTGAAAATCCCATCATCTGGTTTGAAAGTAATTGTTGTACCAGTATTAAAAGCTTTCTCCGGATAGAGTGCATCTGGTTTTAGTGTTCTTTTTATAGCTCCTAATTTTTTAATTGGAGTTTTTGGTTTTCCTCGTGAATATTCTTGTGAATAGATCTGGCCGTCTCTTTTTACTTCGGCGATAAGTTGGGTTGAGAGAGCGTTCACAACAGAAACACCTACACCATGAAGACCACCTGAAACTTTGTATCCACCACCTTCACCAAATTTACCACCGGCGTGTAGTTTTGTTAGAACGGTTTCAAGGGCTGAAACCTTTGTTGATTTGTGAATTTCAACTGGGATTCCACGACCATTATCAACAACTTGGATTATATTGTCTGGTAGGAGTTTAACAATTATTGTGTCGGCGTGACCTGCCATTGCTTCGTCGATTCCATTATCAACTACTTCCCATAGCATGTGATGCAAACCTTCTTCTGCTGTATTTCCGATATACATGCCGGGTCTTTTTCGTACTGGTGCTAATCCCTCTAGAACTTGGATATTTTCAGCGCCATATGAGTCTTTTGTTTTTTTCTCTGTCTTTGGCATAAGTTAAGGATTTAAGGATCCAATATAAGGATAGTAAGGATCAATAAATATAGTTTGAGTTAATATGAATAAAAAAAATAAGAATTAAATGTGATTAATTTATTTTAGTAAATAATTGATTGCAATAGTATTTTAGCATGTTTTAATAAAAATTGAAAGGTCTGATGTGAACAATTTGGTGGTCAGGAATGGTAAATTGTGGTATTGTTTAGGTAGTAATTAGTTATTGGGGATTAGTAAATAGGGGATAGTAAATAGGTAAAATTAAACTGATATTTTGAATATGCCAAATAATATTTATAATGATAAATTTGAGGAGAAGAAGAGAAAGTTGTCTTATTTTATTGCAACTCATAGGGTGATGTTTCGGAGGATTTTTATTGGGATAGCTAGTTTAGTTGCTGGTGCTCTTGTGTTGTGGGGAGTTATTTCGCTACTTAATGCGTACGTATTTAATTATGGTTCGGACCGCGATGCTCAACAGGCAATTGTGACAGACAAGATTGATTATCAGGAGGTGTCAGAGGCTAGTAGTCCTGCGCCGTTGCAAAAAAATGATGTGAAATTGTTTTATGATTCGAGTCGGGATGGCAGTACTGATTTTGTGGCTGAGGTTTTTAATCCTAATACTACATGGATGGTTGAGTCATTTGAGTACTATTTTACTTATGGTCCTAATAAAACGCCGAGGAAAGTTGATTTTGTTTTGCCGACTCAGACGAAGTTTGTGTTGGAGCTAAATTACGAGTTAGAATCAAAATTTACTAATGCTGATATAATTATTGAAAATGTAAAATGGAAAAAAGTATCGAATTTTGCGGAGCTTGAAGATAAGTTTATGCAGTTTAAGGTGAAGAATGTGAAGTTGCAATCGTCAAAACAGACCAAGATTAGTGGAGAGGTTGATTTTTCGACAATTGCTTTTGATGTATATAATGAAGGGACGTATAATTTTTGGGATCCGAAGTTTGTGATTTTGGTTTATTCAAATAAACGTTTAGTCGCTGCTAGTCAGTATGTGATGGATGACATATCGGCGGGAGAGAAAGTGTCGAGTAAGGTTATAATTCCGGAGAAGTTTCAGATAAATTCGTCTGTGTTGATTGTGCCGGATATTAATATTTTGGATTCGGACGTTTTCAAGGGGTATGATGTTGGGTCGGGGGAATTAAAATAAAATATAAAAAATAAAATATAAAAATTATGGAAGATTGTTTTTATGCTTAGTGAAATATAAAAAATATAATATAATTATATAGAGATAAGAAAAAAATCCCGTCATTGGCGGGATTTTTGGCATTGGAGGTACTCTATTTTGTGTTGAAGTAAGAGTTTGTGGGAGCGGAGGAGGCTGTGCATGGCAGAAGTTGATCGAGGTGTTTTGTCATCGTATAGGAGTCGAGTTGAGAAGATACAGTTGCGCCATAGGCTGTTTCTATAGTAGTGGGTGAATGATTCGATTGTGCATCGATCATCTGATCTGGTGCTTGAGCCAAAATGGAGATTTTCAATATATTTCATTAAGCCACCAGTTGTTGTCATGTAGATGTCGAGTGCAGTTTTTTTTCTCGGATTTGTTAATGGGAAATACTCATTGAAAGCTCTTTGTTCTAATCTGCTCATTTGTGGAAGAATGGAAGTTAGAATTTTTTCAAGTTCTAGTGCTCTTGCTCTGTGTTTGTTTCTTGATCCAAATTCAAAGATTTTGTAGGTTGTTTCAAACAGTTCAAATAAGAAAGCTGTTTTTAACTCTGGATTTCTATTTGCAAAGAGTTTTTCTTGATTGACAAGAAAGGTAATACTTTCATCAATCTGATTTTGTGCTTCCTTCTGCGCTAAAGTTTCAGAGGACAGATCTGCTGTTGAAATGAAAAGAACGAAGATCAGTACAAGTAGTACGATTGTTTTCATGATTGTCTCCTTGTTGTTGAGATCATGAATGTATTCGTTTGAGTTATTACTGTAGCAGAGTACTATACTTTTTTCAAGGATTTGGTAGAATGATAATATGTTTAAGAATTTTTTTGAAAAACTTAGGAAATTGGATTGGATGTTGGTTGTGTCGGCTTTGGTGTTGCTAAGCCTGGGGCTGGCGGCTATTTATAGTGTTAGTTTGTCGCAGGAAGATCCGGATTTTAGCAATTTCAAGAAGCAGATTACGTTTGCGGTAATTGGGTTTGTGATTTTTTTTATTGTTAGTTTTACTAACTATAGTATATATAGGGTTTATGGAAAGTTGATGTATCTGTCTACGGCTATTTTGCTTATTTTGGTTTTGTTTACTGGGAGTATTGTTCGTGGGACAAAGGGGTGGTTTTCTTTGTTTGGGTTGAACTTTCAGCCGGTTGAGTTGGCAAAAATTGTGTTGATTATAATGTTGGCTAGATTTTTTAGTAATAGGCTGGCGAGGTTCAAGATTTCAAAACATATTATTGTTAGTCTGGCGATTACTGTTTCGTTTGTGTTTCTTGTTATGTTGCAACCTGATCTAGGGTCGTCGCTTGTTCTCTTTGGGACGTGGTTTTTGCTCATAATTATGACTGGGATTCCGAAGAAGTATTTGATTGTGATGCTTATTTTGTTTGTTCTGGTTTCGGTTGTGGCTTGGCAGTTTTTCTTGGTGGATTATCAGCAACAGAGAATTTTGGTTTTTCTTGATCCTAGTCTGGATCCTCTGGGGAGTGGTTATAATGTAACTCAGTCAATGATTGCGATTGGATCTGGGCAGTTTTTTGGACGGGGTCTGGGATTTGGCTCGCAGAGTCAGTTGAAGTTTATTCCTGAGAGTCAGACGGATTTTGTGTTTGCGGTAATTGCGGAGGAGCTTGGTTTTTTGGGAGTTTTGCTTGTTTTGGGGTTTTGGTCGCTGATATTTTATCGATTGATTTTGATTGCGAAGAAAGCGCCGGATGATTTTGGGATGTTTCTTGTGCTTGGTGTGATTTGTGTTTTATTTATACATATTTTTGTAAATATTGGGATGAATATGGGAATAATGCCGGTTACTGGTATTTCGTTGCCGTTTCTTAGTTATGGTGGTAGTTTTTTGATTATTACGCTTGTTTTGATTGGGATAGCTGAGAGTGTGGCGGTTCGGAGGTAGGAAGCATGGAGCACGGAACACGGAGCACAGAACATGGATCATGAATCGCAGTATGAAGTAAGAAAAGAACAAGCAAGGGGGAATAGAGGTTGACTAATTTTAGATATTTTGTTATACTCGTTTTACTTACTAATACATGAAAGATTATGTTGCCACCTGATTTTAATTCAATGAAGATCATTTCTGAGTGTCCGGTGTGCAAAAAGAAGCATTTTCCGGCTGATATTAAATTTGTAGAGGAGAAAGATGAAGGACATTTACTTCATGTTCGATGCAAATCGTGCCAAGGAAAGGTATTGATATACGTAATGATGAGTGATCAGGGCGCAAATATTTTTGGAATATTGACTGATCTTGATTCTGACGAAGTGAGTGATGTAATTGTTCGAGGTAGTATTAGTGCTGATGATGTACTTGATTTTCATCAATCTATTAAAAATAATAATTTTATAAAAGAAATAATTAAATAAAGCTTTGTAGATACTCCCACGGTACAGGCTTAAATAAATAAATATATGGCTCATACACTTAAAGCGAAAAAAAGAGATTTATTAAAGAAAAAAGTTGCTCAACTTCGGAGCGAAGGTGAGATTCCAGCTGTGATTTATGGTCCAGAAGTAAAAGAGAATGTTATCATTACTGTTTCTGAGATCGAATTCACAAAAATATACGAACAGGCAGGTACTAACACGGTAGTTGATTTAACTGTTGAGGGAGAGAAAGAACCTCGACCAGTTATTATCAAAGCAACTGATGTTGAACCTGTGAAAGATAACTTTGTTCATGCTGATTTTTATCAGTTTAAGGTTGGTGTTAAGATTGATGTAACAATTAACATTAACTTAGTTGGTGTTTCAAATGCTATTAAAAATCTTAGTGGTATTCTAATGCAGAGTCTAAACAGTATTGATGTTAAATGTTTCCCTCGAGACATGCTTTCTAGCATGGATGTTGATATCGCAACTCTTGAGACATTTGATGACAAGATTTATGTAAAAGATTTGGAACTTGATACTGAAAAGTTTGAGATTTTGAATAAGCTTGACGAAGTGATTGTTTCTGTTTCAGCTCCAAGAGTAGAAGAAAAGATTGAAGTTGAAGAAAAACCTGCTGAGGAAGGTGGCGAAGGTGCTGAAGGCGAGGAAGGTGTTGAAGGTGAAGAAGGAAAAGAAGGTGAAGGAAAACCGGCAGAAGGTGGAGAGAAACCAGCTGAAGGTGGAGATAAGAAATAAAGATTTATTTGCTTCAAATAGCAAAGTGTCCTACAATTGTCGTTGTGGGACACTTTTGATTAAAAAACAATTTGTATAACGGATTACCCAGAAGTACAACTCCTTTGTCGTTGACTACTGGGCAAGCAGATAATTACGGATATACGGATAACTAAATTAAAAAAATATGATAAAGAAAGATAAACAGATAATTAATGTGGTAATTTTGGTTGCAATAATTTTTGCAATTGCGGGTGGTGGTTATGGTTTGTATAAAATTGCGAGAGTGAACAATAATGTTGTTCAAGATGATCAAAATTCAGATGATTTGAACACTGAAATTGTTCAGGAAGAACAGTGTGAGGTCCGACGTGATTTAGATGGGGTTTGTACAGAAGAAGATGATGAAATATTTACATACTCTGTAATGATTGATAATCATGTTGATGCTAGACCGTCAGTAGGTTTGGCAAAAGCGGGGCTCATTTATGAGACAATTGTTGAGTCACCGATAACTAGGTTTTTGGCGGTTTTTTCTAGTGATGATGAGATAGATAAGATTGGACCAGTTCGTAGTGCGAGACCTTTTTATGTTGATTTTGCTAGTGAATTTAATGGTCCGTATATTCATGTTGGTGGTAGTAATGATGCTTTGGAAATGTTGAGTCTGTATAAATATGATGTAAATGAATTTTCTCGTGGTAATTATTTCTGGAGAGATGGTAATCGGTATCAACCTCATAATGTTTTTAGTTCGAGTGATTTAGTAAATAAAATTGTAAAGAATAGTAATTGGGAGTTCGATGACCAGTTTGATAGCTGGATATTTAAGGCCGATGTTTCAGAAGAAGAAAGACAGGAGAATAAAATTAAAATTGATATAAATTTCAAGTCGTATGATTTTGCAGTGAGATGGGAATATGCTCGAGAGAGTAATGATTATATAAGAGGGCAAGGTGGCAGAGTTCATAAAGATCAGTCTGGGGACGAAATACGAGCTAAAAATATAGCAATCATGTATACTACAAGTAGAGTGATTGATGATTACGGAAGGCGTGAAGTTAAAACTATTGGAGAAGGGGAGTCAGTTGTATTTCAGGATGGTAAAGCAATCGAAGGGAGATGGAGAAGGACAAATAAAAATTCAAGAACAAGATTTTATAGTGAGGATGGGGAGGAGGTTGAGTTTAATGTGGGAACTAGTTGGATTGAGGTTGTACCAACACATTTTCCGGAGGTGGTTTATTAGGATGGTGTTTTGTTGTGGGGTATAATAATGGATGAAATTTCCAAATTCCAAGCACCCCCGAACTACAAATTATTGCATATTTGAGTACGGGGCAAGCAATTTCCAAACAAATTTCAATTTCCAAATGAATCGCAAATTTCCAAACTTAAAATTAATTGTGTTGGTTTGAAGTTTGGGATTTTGGTTCTTGTGATTTGAGATAGGGGATGGCAAATGTATCTAAAATAGCAAAAAACAAATTTCAAGGAAATTTCAAATAACAAATAGTAAACAAATAGCAAATTGGAATGAAGAAGGAAATAGTTTGGAACTTGGAAATTTGCGATTTATTTGTTTGGCCTACGGCTCTGAGGCCTGGATTACTTTAGTTATCAGGTTATTCATCGCTCAGGCTCGAAGAGAAATTGGTGCTTGGAGCTTGGAAATTCCTTGCTATTTGGTGCTTGGAAATTGGGAATTCCGACGATTGATATTATAACCTTAAAGATAATATGAGCAAAAAAGACAAATACATTTTAATAATCTTCACCATAATCGTCGGATCTGGCTTGGCTATTTTTGTTTGGAATCTTGCTAATGGTGTTGATTTGAGGAAGACGGAAATTGATATGAGTGCTTTCTCGGATGAGAATTTATTATCGCTTGATTCTGATGCTTTTTATAATCCGATAATAGTTGGTAATGACGTGAATAGTGATGCGAATAATAGTGATATAAATGAAGAAGATGAAATAGAACAGTTGGAATTACAAGAATCGATATTTGATAAAGAGGGGGTATATTTTAAAAAGTATTTTAGAAGAGATAGTGCAATACTTACAAATGAAGTTGTTAGTGAATTTTTGGAGAAGTATGAATTGGGTGATTATTCAATAGAAAATTTGGAAGCGGAGAGTGAAGTTGAGGTTGAAGTTCCTGTTGAGAATAGGGAAGAGGTTCTTGCTAGTTTGGCTAATCTGGAGAGTGTCGACGCTGTGAAAATAATAAAAGCACCGATCTGGGTGCTTCGATTGAAAAGTGAGATGTATGAGGGCGGCGTCACTGAGCTTCTTAGTGAGTTTCCTGATGTGAGAATTGTGACTGATTTTGATGAAGAGCTTGAGTATGTTGTTCGGGTAAATTTTGAGGACAAGAATGAAGAGATTGAAAAAGAGTTAGAAGAAAAGTATGGGGACGTGATACATGTAAAAGTTAAAGAGTAATTTTTGCAACTCTATCTTTTTTTGCTAAATCTTTTGTGAATGAAATTTCTGCTAATGGCAGGATTTTTTTTATCACTTTTTTTATTGAGTCCTTCTGTCTTGGATCTATTTCAAAAAGAATGATTTTTGGTTGATGTTTTTGTTGTGATATTTGTTCTAGTAGTTCACGATAAAGTTTGAGGCCTTTTTCTTTTGCGTAAAGGGCGAGAGATGGTTCGTGTTTGATTGAGTTTGTTTGCCATTTTGGATCAAGGTATGGGAGATTTGCTATTAGAATGTCGATCTTTTTATCTTTGATTGGTTCGAGTAGGTTGCCTTGGTGAAAAGAAATTTTTGATAGAACTTTGTGTTTTGAGGCGTTCTTTTTTGCAACTTTTAATGCTTTGGTGCTAATGTCTGTTGCAATGATCTTTGTGTTTGGTAATTCTTTGGCAAGTGTAATTGCAATACAACCAGAGCCTGTCCCAATATCAGCGATAATAATTTGCTTTTTTGTTTTCTTGTTTACTTGCTTTATTGTATCAATAATTAACTCGGTTTCGGGGCGGGGGATTAGGACGTCTTTGTTGACGATGAATGATCGGCCGTAGAATTCCTTTTGGCCGGTTAGGTAAGCAACGGGAACGCCATTGGTGCGTTTTTTTATTAGATTTGTGAATTTTGTTTGCTGTGATTTGGTTAGTTTGTGATCTGGATATGTGTAGAGAAATTCTTTGGGTTTATTTAGTACAAAACTTAAAAGAACCTCTGCGTCGAGACGAGCGGAGGTTATTTTGTTATTAAGTAATTGCTTTATTGCTTTTTTGTTTTCTTGTTTTATTGTTGTCATTGTTGTAGTTTGAATTCTTCTTCTTTTAATGCAAGAATTATTTTTTCGATATCGCCGTCGAGAATTGTGGTGATGTTGTTCCAGCTTTGTTTGATTCGGTGGTCGGTGATTCTGTCTTGAGGGAAGTTGTAGGTTCGGATTTTTTCACTTCGGTCGCCGGAGCCAACTTGGGCTTTTCTCTCGGCTCCGAGTTCTTTTTGTTTTTCTGCTTCTATGGTTTCCATTACTCGGGAACGGAGGACTTGCATGGCTTTTTCTTTGTTTTGCATTTGGCTTCGTTCGTCTTGGCAGGATACGACGGTGTTGGTTGGCAAGTGAGTGATACGAACGGCACTGTATGTTGTGTTAACGCCTTGGCCTCCGTGTCCGCCAGCGCAGAAGGTATCGATGCGAAGGTCGTTTGGGTCGATTTTTAGATCTACTTCTTCTATTTCAGGTAAGACAGCGACTGTTACAGCTGAGGTGTGAACTCGGCCTTGTTTCTCGGTTTCTGGGACTCTCTGGACACGATGAGTTCCTCTTTCGAATTTGAGATAAGCGAATGCGTTTAGTCCTTTGACTTCGAAGATAATTTCTTTGAATCCGCCAATACCTATTTGGTTGCTTGATAGAATGGTTACTTTCCAGTCTTTGTCTTCTGCGAATTTTGAATACATTCGAAATAGCTCGGCTGCGAAGAGGGCTGATTCGTCACCTCCTGTTCCGGCTCTGATTTCTACGATAACGTTCTTTTTGTCGCGAGGATCTTTTGGAACAAGTTCTTTTTTTAGTTCTTCTGTTATTTCTGTAAACTTTGGTTCTAGTTCTTCTAGTTCTGATTTTGCCATTTCGGCTAGTTCTTTGTCGGTTGAGGTAGTTGTTTCTTTTGATTCTTTGATTGCTTTTTCTATTCGTTCGTATTTTTCGATTAGATCCATTGTTCCTTTTAGTTCACTGTGTTCACTTGAGATTGTTTTAAGTTTGTTAGGATCCGAAGTAATAGAAGGGTTCTGGAGATCACTCTCCAGTTCGTTGAATTTTGTTTTTAGGTTGTTTATTTTATCTTTCATAGGTGGTACAGATGTACAGATTTGCGTACAGATTGTACAGATGTAATTATTTTGAAGTTAATCTTGTAGATTATCTTTATTATACAAAAATCCCCCTGATTATGGAAATCACAAAAGGGGGATTTATATTGAAGTAGTTATTTTGATTCTTTTTTGTCTGATTCAGTTTTTTTGTCTTTTCGTGCTTGGTTTTTTGCAGTTTTGCCTTTTCTGGTTTTTGCAACAGAAGCAGTTTTTACAAGTTTTTCTTGGAATTTTTCAACTCGTCTTGCGCTATCGACTAATCTTTGTTCACCTGTATAGAATGGGTGACACATGTGGCAAAGTTCTGTTTTAATTTCTTCTACTGTTGACCCAACTTCAAAACTGTTACCGCAGGCGCAGATAACTTTTGCTTTTTCGTTATATTTTGGGTGAATATCTTTTTTCATAGAGTTAAGGAGTTAAGGATTTGTATTAAGGATAGTAGGGATAATTGATAATCTACTAAATCTATTGGAAATCCGTATATCTGTAATATGGTTAGAATGATAGCATAAATATAAAAATTTGGCAAGAGGGTTGTAAGTGGGTAATTATAGGGAAAAATTTGGGTGATTTTATTGTGATTTTGTTGTTATAGTTCTATTGACAAAATCATGTTTTTTGTGTATTATATTTTATCAATCATTTTCAAATAGATGAAGGAGGAAATTATGAGTGATCGAGGATGGTTTGTGATTGGTCTTGTTGTAGCCGTTTTGGTTTTGAGGTATATCGTTGTTTTGTTGCTTAACTATTGGATGGTGGGGAGACATCGGTGGAAGGATGAGGTAGAGTATTACTCAAATCAGATTGGTTTTAGCAGTACTTTTCATCATTATGTTGTGTTGTTGAAAAGTTGTAACTCTAATGTTTCGGGATTTTTAACAACTCATAATTTTGATAGTGAAGAATCGTTCCATTCAAAAATCTATGATGAGATGAATGAATTTTCTAAGAAGTTTACAAAATTTCGTGCTATTTTGCAGTATCGAAAAAGCTATTGGATGTTTGTGCGAGAGTACAATTATTCATGCGATGTGCTTGTTGAAGAGTATGGTTTCGATAGGAGTAAATTGAATTATCTGTTAAGATGAATGTGAATCTCTACAATGTGGGGATTTTTTTCTTTGGAAAAAAGAACTAGCTATTGTAGCTGGTTTTGCAGTGTGGATAACCTAATGTAAGTAAAGTTAATAAGTTGCTATAATGCATTTAGCTAAGAAATAAGCGGATATTTTTTAATTATATGAAATCAAAAAAATTTTTAGGCGGTTTAGCACTTGGGGCTCTTCTAGCGGGAGCTGTTGGCTTATTCTTTAATCCGACAACTGGGAAGAACAATCGTGATAAATTCAAAAAAATTACAAAGAAAGTTAGTGAAGATTTAGTGAAAGAAACTGCAAAATTGAAGACATTTAGTAAAAAGGAATACGAGCTTATTGTTGATCGATTGATTAAAAAATATTCAAAGGATGATTTATTAAAACCGGCTGTGTGGTTGGAGATTGGGAATGAGTTGAAACATAGGTATAAAGATATTGAAAAGGAAGTTAAGAAAAGAGTGAAGAAAGTACCGGCTAAGAAAGGGAAATAGGGAAATGGAAGGAGGTTAGGGGAAGTAGGAATTAGGGAAATAGAAATGGGAAAATGGGAAGTTAATTATTATCTCTATTTGTTGGTGAGAGCTGATGGATAGAATTAATATAGAGTGGCTTTTTGAACTATCCTTCTTCGCCCCGCGAACGGGGCTACTAAGGACAAATGAAAGCGAGAAAACCTAAAGAGACAAAACTGCCGAATACGTTCGGCAGTTTTTGTTTGGGTGAGAAGTGTTGACAAAAGGATTTAATTGTAGTAAAGTTTGAGACTGATTGAATTGATCGGTCTGAGTGTTCTCTGACAAAAACAAAGAGGAGGAAGCTATGGTAGAGTTGACACGTGAAAAATTAGAGAAGATTAATGATTTGGTTGGTAATCATGGGTGGGCGAAGCCAGTTTTGGATGATCTTGAGATTCCATTTGAACAAAGATTGGAGTTAGTTGATTTTACGTATAATCAACTTAGATCTATTGCAGCAGGAGAAAATGGTGAGAGTAGAGAAGACGTTGAGATTGCGAAAGCTCGAGTAAGAGAGTTGCTTCTTGGGTTTATTGAGCGAGATGTATATGATAGTGGTTGTTTGATTGATTTTTTTCATGCGACTAATTCACAAAATTTTTTCTATCTTAATGATCGTGATGAACAATGTATATATAGAAAAGATATTACGAGTGAGATCAAGAAAATAGCTTATGCTAAATGGTTGGTTTTGTGTTGGGAAGAGATTGATGAGTTTACGGATTATAAATTAGCAAATCATCGTTATGTTTATCTCAAGCGGTGGGTTGGTAGATTCACTTTCGGCAAGATGCGATTGAGGAAGCTGGCTTATGCAAAGTGGGAAGAAATAGTTCGTACATCGATAGGATCGGTTGAGACCCTTACTGAGGTTCGAGATCTGTATTTGTATAACTTGGATTTGAAATCTTTGCGACAGACAATTTTGGAAAAATGGGAAGAGATTGTTTTGGGTGAACTCAGCAAGATTGCGACATTGGAACAGTTTAAAACGCTGTACGGATTATCTCCAGAAAATAGTCAAGCTAGAGATGGCTGTATAATAACAAGTGTGTACAAAAAGAAGGATTTTGGTGTAAAATTAGCATGAAAACAAAGCTAATACATTAAAACCCTTCCTATGACTAAAGATATAACAAATTTTTTAGAAATTCAA
>Ga0233430_1001695_pt1 | contig 29246 bp, 23 predicted proteins | sample SI_118_April2016_2_FD_179883 | JGI IMG/M metagenome (GOLD analysis project Ga0233430, IMG submission 179883) | Seawater microbial communities from Saanich Inlet, British Columbia, Canada - SI_118_April2016_150_MG | ecosystem: Environmental > Aquatic > Marine > Inlet | place: Canada: British... | reverse complement strand
GATCCATGGTGCTCAGTTCCAGGGCCCAGTCTGATTTGGTTTTTTTTATGGCTGCCTTGCGTTCTTCCCGGCCCTGGTCCCCGGCAGTAACAGCCAGCTGGGCAAGAATGGAGACGGCAACCTTTTTAGCGTCCCCTGCAATACCAACTGTAACGGGTTTGGTAAGGCCGATACGATCCGGGTTGATATCAACCTGAATGATGGCCGCATCCTTTGGCCAATAGTCAATGCCATAACCCGGCAGGGTGGAGAAAGGGTTTAAGCGGGTGCCCAGGGCGAGTACAACGTCAGCCTTGGAAATCAACTCCATTCCGGCTTTTGACCCGTTGTAGCCCAGGGGGCCTGCAAACAAAGGATGGCTGCCCGGGAAGGCATCATTGTGCTGGTAACCGCAGCAGACCGGGGCATCCAGACGTTCAGCCAGTGCCATTGAATCTTTGATGGCATCACCGATTACAACGCCTCCGCCGTTCAGGATGACGGGAGACTTGGCATTGGACAGAAGTTCTGCTGCCCGGGCAATGGCGTCATCGCCACCAGCCGGAAGCTCAAAATCTACAATAGGGGGCAGTTCAATATCGATCACCTGGGTCCAGAAGTCACGGGGAATATTGACCTGAGCCGGGGCAGAGGCACGTTTTGCCTGCATGATCACCCGGTTGAGAACCTCGGCCACCCGGGACGGATGTAGAACTTCTTCCTGATAGGCAACCATGTCCTCAAACAGGGCCATCTGGGGAACTTCCTGGAAACCGCCCTGACCCATGGTCATGTTTGCAGCCTGGGCTGTTATTAAGAGCAGGGGGGTGTGGTTCCAATAGGCGGTTTTTACCGGAGTAACAAAATTGGTGATGCCGGGGCCGTTCTGGCCTACCATCATGGACATCTTGCCCGAGGAACGGGTAAAGCCGTCCGCCATCATGCCGGCACTGTATTCATGCCCGCAATCCCAGAAAGTGATACCTGCCTTTGGAAAAAGATCAGTGACCGGCATCATGGCCGAGCCAATGATACCAAACGCGTGTTCAATTCCATGCATCTGGAGAACTTTTATAAAAGCTTCTTCCGTGGTCATTTTCATTGTACTACCTCCATCATTAATTGTCTTCTCCCTGTAGGTGCAGGGATTTAATACCTGCAGTATTCAGCGGTAACTTTTTATTGTATGCCTGATATCTGATATATCAGATATCAAGCATCTGTCAAGAAAAATCTTAGCAATTTTAAATTGCAAATAATTATCAACTCGAATTATATGGCAAAGTCGGTTTTGAAAAAATCATGCAACTTGTATTCTGTTACTATCTTATACACAATAAAATTGCTGCAATAAACAGTAAAATATCCACTGCCGGCAGATAGCCTTTAGCACTTATTTTTTTAAAAGCCAATACCCCGATAAGTGAACCGATAATGGCGGGAGGAGCACACCCGACAGCCTGAAAAAAAATTTCTTTGTTTAGAATTCCGGAATAGCAGAGCAGACCACTGATAAACATATCCGTCACCAGAAAATATATAGCAATTATACCCTTGATTTTTATGGGGTCAGCCTCTTTTGCTTTAAAATAAATGACTGCAGGAGGGCCTCCAATGGTGTATGCCCCAAAAAACCATCCGCTGAGAAGTCCAAACAGGCCCCCGGCTAGCTTGCTTTTGGCAAAATGCCGTGCACGCTTTTCAGTCCATGGCAGTCTGGAAGAAAGAATACTTAAAACAATGAGCAGGGCCAAAGCCTGTTTCATGATGGCCTCAGGAAACCAGTTAAGGGCAACAAATCCAACGGGGGCTGCAACAGCGGCACCCACAAAAAAAGGCCACAACTTTACCAGATTGATATTTTTACTATATTTAAGTACATTGTATACCACCAGAATTAAACCAAACGGAAACTGGAGAGCTACAGCCGTCTTGATAGGCAGAACAATAGCCATCAACGGTACAGCAACCAGGGCAAAACCAAATCCTGCAAAACTAAATGTAAATGCACTGAGTATAAAGCAAAAACTAATAAATAAGACTGAAATAATATCAGCAACTCCATGTATGGTATAATTAAAAGATCAGAAAACTAAAAAAAGGTGTGTTAATATTCCGAGAAACCACGGGACTGCGTTGTGTTTTCCAATAGGAATTATATTTGCTTGATCGATTTTTTATTTTGAGTTACTCAAAAGGAATTCTTAACATTTTATTATAGGTTTCTTTAATAATTTCAAGCCCGCTTTTGATATTGACCTCAAGTGTTTTTTTAACTTTTGCAGAATTCTGACTTTTTAGAGCATCAATGATTGCTCGGTGTTCTGTGTTAAATTTAATGCAATGCTCTTCCTCTCGCCGGTATATATTAAGCATACTCTCCACAGGAAGGAGCAATGCCTGGGCAATATTGCAAAGGTGGGGAAGATTTGATGCTTCACAGATGAGATAATGAAATTGTCTATCAAAATTATAGTGGTCTTTTGGAAACTCCATCATTATAGCGTGCAATTTTTCAAGTTTTAAAATATCTGCATCAGTCAGGTTTCCCATGGCCTCAACAGCGAGCTTTACTTCTATATTCACCCGCAGATCATAGATGTGAAGGACCTCTTTTTGTGTGGGAGGTTTTTCTACAACAGCACCTTTGTAAGGAATATTTTTCACGAGCCCGGAGCGGTCAAGGCGCATGAGAGCTTCTCTGATGGGACCCCGGCCAATACCTAATTCCTCTTCAAGTTCAGACAGGACAAGGCGACTCCCGGGAAGCTTGGAACCGATGAGTATCATATCTCTTATTTTTTCATAAGCCTTTAGAGATTTCATGTAAGATTTATTGTCAGCCAAAAAAAAGCTCCTGTAAATTATTTTAAAATGATTCTTTTGTAAAAAAAAATATTTTCCAAGGTATTTCAGAAAATATTTTATAAATACCAGTTATTTGACTATTATGAACTCGCTTATTTGTCAATCAGCTATAATTTATGGGGTTTTAGAAATAAAATTTTTAACCTCAAAGGCCTGCCAATCCTGTAAGTTTTTTTGTGTTTTTTGCCACCTGAATAATCTCTTTAGCCAGAATTTGAGCAGCATCAAGGCAATTTATTGGCAACTCTCCATCCAAAACACTGAGTTCGGTACAGGCAATAATTGCTATTTTAACCCCTTTATGCAAAAGGTTTTCACATACTTTTTCATAATCGTCACGCACTTTGGAACCCGTGTTCCCTTTTTTGACTTCTTTGATAATATTAAAAAGACGCTCTTGATAATCAGGATCAGGCCACACATCTTCAATCCCTAACTCTTTTAACCTTTTGGTATAAAGCCCTGTCATGGCAACGGCTGGTGAAGCAAGTATCCCAACCTTATCATGTTCTGGAAAATTAACCTTGACATGATTGGACACAAGATCAATAAGATTAATTATGGGGATTTTTACCGCATCCCGGACAGCATCATAGTAATAATGGGCTGTATTACAGGCAATCACAAGAAAGTCTGCTCCCCATGATTCAAGCCGCTTACCCATATCCGCCATACAAGGTCCGGGATCTTCTCCATCTCCCTCAATAATAGCCTTGATTCGGGAGGGTACCTTTGGATTATTATCTACAATACACCGGATATGATCGATATCATCCAACGCCGGTGTCAGGTCAATAATTCGCTGCATAAGGTCAACAGTGGCTTCAGGACCCATTCCCCCTAAAATGCCCACAATCTTTTCATTTGTTTGAGTCATTTTCCCCCCTTGTCATAAAACGTATGGGAGCCTTTGCTAAAAATGCTCCCATACTAAGGGCCCACTCAAAAATAACTTTACATTTTGGAAGCCGATTTATCCTGTCCGGCAGCGTTGTAAAAACACGACATATACTTGATATGCCTTAGTTTCCACGCCTTGCCGGACAGGCGACTCAATTCCAAAAATTGGTAATTAATTTTTGAGTGGACCCTAAGTGTCTGGCATAAAAAATTATGCCTGTCTAAAGGTATCCATATAGGCATAGAGGGCCGGAGAACCGCCGGTATGGAGAAACAGCACATTTGACCCCTTGGAAAAATGGCCTTTGCGAACCAGATCAACCAGTCCTGCTGCGGCTTTCCCCGAATATACCGGGTCCAGGAGAATCGCTTCTGTTTGAGCAAACAGTTTTACCGCTTCGACCATGGAATCCGTGGGAAGGGAATACCCCGGTCCAACATACTGATCAAAGCAGACAATATCTTCCCGGGCAACACCGCCTTTTATACTCAGTTTTTCAGCAGTTTCCAGGGCCAGTTTGTAAACGATTTCTTCCTGGACATCCTTGGGTCTGGAAACATTGATACCGCTTATGGGAATATTGCCGCTCACACCGTTCATCCCCACCACCATTCCGGCATGGGTTCCGGCAGAACCCGAAGGAACCACAATGTGATCAATATCCAGACGCATCTCATTGAGCTGTCCCATTGTCTCTTCGGCACAGACCGCATACCCCATGGCGCCGATTGCGTTGGAAGCACCACCGGGGATGATATAGGGTTTTTTCCCGGCAGCTGCGAGTTCATCCAGCTTTTGGGTCATTTTCGCCATCATGTCGGAACCGGCCTGGACCACACCGATGCTTTTTACACCCAGCAGTTCAAACAAAAAATTGTTTCCGCTGGCTTCCTCTTTGTAGGATCCTTTTACCCGTTCTTCCAGGATGAGGTGACAGTCCAGTCCCTCTTTGGCAGACCAGGCAGCCGTCAGTCTGGCATGGTTTGACTGTACCGCCCCGCAGGTGATGATGGTATCCGCACCCTTGTCAAGGGCATCGGCAATACAGAATTCCAGTTTCCTGGTTTTGTTGCCGCCGGCAGACCCCGGGAGAAGATCATCCCGTTTGATATAAAGATTCACATCGTTGCCAAGGGCCCGGGTCAAAGCAGGCATCAATTCCAGTGGTGTTGCGCCCTGGAGATAATTTCTTCTGGGAAATTTTGTAAAATTCATAACATGTCCTTTTTCTAAAAATTTATTTATGGATTCATTATTTTAATACGGTTTTTGAAACGTCTGAGATTATTTCGATAATAAGCTTGCAATCATCCAGGGTAAATGTCAGGGGGATGCGCATATCGCACATGACGGCCAGGATGCGCTGGGTGTTGGCAAGAAAGGGCAGTTCTCCAAAGTATTTCCAGCTGGAATAGGCCGATGTGAATCCCACGGGTTCCTTATTGCCAAACCATTTGAGTTCAACTCCCTGATCCAGGCAAGCCCCCAGAAATGTCTGGATGGTTTCTTCATCCTGATTGATCAGGGAGAACTGGATAGAGCTTCCCACATAGTTTTCTTTTGGGTCTCTTGGGGGACAAGTAATCCCCTCAATCTGGTTCAATCCCTTTTCCAGGGCCCGGTATCGCTTGTTCCAGCGGTCACACTGAATATCCAACGTCTTCAGCTGGGGCCGCAGCAGGGCTGCCCGAAGATTGTCCATGCGGCAGGAATAATTGGGAACCTGTGTTTTTAGAGATTCAAAGACATCCATGTCAGGCCTTGCCGTATGGCGCTCATAGAGCATGTAGGACCCAGAATAAATAATGGCCCGGGCAATGAGATCCGGGTCATCGGTCACCAATAATCCGCCTTCACCCGAATTCATATGCTTATAGGTCTGGGTGGAAAAGCATCCCACCTTGCCAAAGGAACCGGATTTTTTGTCGTCCCAGAAGGCCCCCATGGTGTGGGCACAATCTTCAATAAGCACCAGGCCATGGGCATGGCATATTTCCATGAGTCTGTCCATGTTGGTTATGTGCCCGCGCATATGGGAGAGCATGAACCATTTGGTATCGGGTGCAGAGGCTTTTGCCTCAAGATCATCCAGATCAATGGTGTAATCGTCTATAATATCAACCAGCTCAATGGCAGCGCCTGAGTTCTCAATAGCACCGGGAACAGGTGCCAGTGTGTATGCATTACACAAAACCTTGTCACCGGGGTTTACACCGGCACTTTTTAGGGCCAGGTACATGGCACTGCCGCAGGAGGCACAGGCCAGGCAATATTTTTTCCCCATGTAAGCGGCGAATTCTTCTTCCAGAAGTGCGGCTTCACCCTTTCCCCCGGGATTAACATTATACCGGTGGAGTTTGCCGGATCTTAAAATTTCCAGGGCTTGTTCAATACCCTCTTCGCAAATGGGTTCCTGTAGGGTGAAATCCTTTGTAAATTTTTTATTGCTGGACATGATGTGTCCTCCTGTATATCTGTATCGCTGTTCATAAAGCGATTACCCGGGGTCTAATACTTTGTCTGGTTATAGACCTCAAAGTTCCATTCCCGGCCGGGGAAATATTTTTTCAATCTCCAGTCACAGGCTCTGGCATGGCCTTCCATTCCCTCCACCCTGGACAACCTGGAAGCCGCACCGCTGATAACCTTGTTGGCTTCTTTGCTGATCTCCTGGTAGGTATAGATCTTGAGAAATTTCATTACGTTCAGCCCGCCTGAATAATACCCTGCTTTTTTGGTGGGAAGAATATGGTTGGTGCCCGAGCACTTATCCCCATGGGGAACCGTACTGCCTTCCCCAAGAAACAATGACCCATAGGATTTAAGATTTTTTACCCAAAAGTCAAGGTCCTTTGCCATGACCTGAACATGTTCTGCAGCGTAATCGTCATTGACCCGGCAAAGTTCTTCCCTGTCTTTGCAGAGAACAATTTCACCATAATCCCTCCAGGAGGATTCAGGTACTTCAGGATTGGGCATATCCGCAATGATTTTGGGCATGACTTCCAGTACTTTTTCCCCCAGTTCCCTTGAATCGGTGAACAGCCAGACCGGAGAATCATAGCCATGTTCGGCCTGGGAGACCAGGTCCACTGCCACCGTCATATAATCGGCTGTGTCATCGGCAATGATGGCAGATTCCGTGGGACCTGCAAAAACGTCAATGGTGCATTTGCCGGTCGAGGAAAGAATGCTTTTTGCTTCCGCCACATAGGCATTGCCGGGGCCTGCAAGAATATTGGCCGGTTTGCCGGTGAAAAGACCGAATGCCATGGTGGCAATGGCCTGGACACCGCCCATTTCAATGATAATATCAGCACCGGCCACCTCCAGGGCATACACAACCGCCGGGGCAATACTCTCTCCCCTGGGGGGGGAGCAGGCAATAACGGTTTTAACTCCGGCTGCCTTTGCCGTGGCCACACTCATGAGGGCAGAGCAGGCATGGGCAAACCGTCCGCCCGGGATATAACAGCCCGCCACATCCATGGGAATAATTTTCTGGCCCAGACGTACGCCGGGGATTGTTTCTTTTTCAAATTCGCTGATGGAATCCCGCTGGGCCTTTGCAAATCCAAAGACCTGTTCATGGGCAAACAGGATATCCTGTTTAATTTTTTCCGGGACCGAATCGATGAGCCGCTGTTTTTTTGCAGGGCTTAAGATAAAATCGCCTTCCCAATTATCAAATTTCTTCGCAAGTTGGATAACTGCCTGTTCGCCGTTCTTCTCTATGTCGGAGAGAATGCCCTGAACAATACCGCGGATTTTTTTTGAATCGGATTCGGCAGATTTGTCAGCTTTTTTGATATACTCCATTGTTGTCTCCCTAATTTATTTTTATATTCATACTTATAGCAAGTGCATATTTTATCTTTTTATAGAAAAAATTATGGTAACACAATAATTTTATAAAATATTTTATAAAATTATTGTGACTATAAAAAATTTACCTTTTGAAGGCTAAAGCGGTATTAAACATGGCCTCTACATTTTCAGGGGGCACATCAATCTGCATATTGTGGACAGAACCCATAACATAACCGCCGCCTGTCCCTAAATCTGTAATTCTCTTTTTTACCTCTTTTTGTACATCTGCCACACTGCCGTTGGGCAATACCTCAAATGTATCAATGGCACCCCAGAACGTCAGCTTGTCGCCAAACCGTTTTTTCAGTTTGTCTGTCTCCATGCCGACAGCCGTTGCCTGGACCGGATTTAAAATCTCTATGCCGATATCGATCATGTCATCCAGCAGGTTGACAATGGAACCGCAGCTGTGGTGGTAAACCCTGGCTTTAGTAAATTTTTTGATATGGGCAATCAATTCTGCCTGGTAGGGTTTAATCATTTCCCGATAGGTGGCAGGTGACATAAGCGATGTATTTTGGGCACCCAGATCATCTGCCACCTGGATGACATCAAGGTATTCACCCACCTCTTTCAGATAGAGTTCTGCATTCCTTTTTCGATGATCCACCACCCGTCTGAGCAGCGCGTGGGCCATGTCTTTGTTCATCACCGTATCTAGAAGAAATTCTGAAAGCCCTCTGAGATACCAGGCCTGTTCATAGGTGTTTCCGGGAGATCCCATGCAGCCCACCAGGGCATATTCACCGGCCGTGTATAGGGTTTGGGCATGTTCACGAAGCCCTGTGTAATCAAATTCCTCATCCGGATCAGGCCATGGGTGTTTTTCGAGATCCTCAAGACTTGTTGCTTTTTGCAAAGGATGGGTGCAAAGGTTTGCATACCCATTGCTTATTTTCCGGCCGACTCCCCAGGAATCCAAAAATATCTCTTCTTCTGCAAAGGGTTTGGTCGGTGCAAATGCCTTGTTTTTAGGCCTTATATGACGGGTGTCAATGGAAAAATGACGCAGCACCCGTTCATCCATATAGGCAGTCTGCCAGATGTGGGACATGATTTGGGTGGGGATATCCTTAAATCCAAGATATTCCTTTAACCGTTCATAGGCCGGAATCATAAGGGTCGTCTGCCGGCCGCCAAGGTCAATTGGCACGCGGTCGGGCTCTTCATGATTCAATGCCGTCAGCACTCTTTCTTTACTGTTCACTTGATATCTCCTTCATTTTTTTTTTAAAGATAAGACAAAAGAATATTTAAAGGATAATACAAAACCCCCGTATCATCCTTTAAATATTTTTATTCCTCCGCAGGTGCTGTTATTGAAATAAATTGTTTAACAGGTCAGGAAGCCATAATGTCAGGGACGGAATATAGGCGATCAAAAATACCACCAACACGCTCACAAATACAAAGGGCAGTGCATTCAGGGAGATATCTTCCAAAGTGGCCCTTGCCACACCCGAGGCAATAAACATGTTTTCCCCAAGGGGAGGGGTGGCAAAACCGATTTCACAACAGCAGACGAGGACAACACCAAAATGGATGGGGTCTACGCCAAGGGAAACCATGACAGGCAAAAGCACCGGGGTCACCAGCATGATGGTGGCCAGGGTTTCCATGAACATCCCCATGAACAAAAGAAAGAAGATAATCAATGCCCAGATCATATACAGATTATCCGTGAGATTTAACAGGCCGGCTGCAATGAGATCGGGAATCTTGTTGATGGTGAGAAGCTGGCCGAATGCCAGGGCCGTAAACATAATAATCAGCACACGGCCGGTAATCCATGTGGTGCTTTCAAGGGCCTTCATGGCTCCTTTAAGTTCAATCTCCTTATAGATGAAAATTCCCACAAAAAGGGTATAAAAGATCGAAACAATGGCTGCCTCGGTGGGAGTGAAAAAGCCTGTGTAGATCCCGCCGAGAATGATGATGGGTGTCAAAAGCGCCCAGAACCCTTCCTTCATCGTTTCCATTACTGTTTTGACAGAAAGTTCTTTTCCATCCCCTTCATAGTTCTTTTGTCGGGATCGAATATAATTCATGGCCATCAGTCCCACTGCCAGCATAATGCCGGGGATAAATCCTGCAATAAAAAGATCTGCTATGGATTGGGAGGCCGCAACCCCGTATATAACCATGGGGATGCTTGGGGGGATAACAACGCCTAAGCCCCCGGATGAGGAGGTGACGGCTCCTGCATAACCTTTATCATATCCGTGACGCACCATGGCAGGAATCATGAGCATACCAACGGCTGCCGTCGTGGCAGGGCCGGAGCCTGAGATCGCACCGAAAAACAGACAGGACAAAATCGTTGAGGCAGCCATGCCGCCGGTGAAGGGTCCGGCCATGGCTTCGGCCACGGCAACCAGTCGTCTGGATATGCCCGCTGATTCCATGAGGGCTCCGGACAGAATAAAAGCGGGAAGGGCCATGATGGGAAAGGAGTTAACCGAGGTATAGGCAATTTCAACAAGTCCTTCCAAAGGCTTGCCGGAAAAAATCATGCCTCCCATGGCAGCCGCGCCAAGGGAGAGGGTGATGGGAGCTCCTATGAGCAAAAGTCCCACAAAGGTGATAAAAATGACCGCTGTTACACTCATGATTTCACCCCGCTTTCAGGGGCGTCATCATCAGGATTCCCCGTATCTACCTTATCAACATCGGCAATTTCTATTTTAAGAATATGTTTCATAATATTGACCTGTATAATTCGGATGGTCATTAGGGAAAAGGCAATGGGGAAAATTAGGAAAATATAGGCCATGAGCCAGTCAAGGGTCGGCGAATACTCGGGAAACTCGAAGCCTTCTCTGATAACACTTATGCTGTAGTAAATCATGGTGCAGTTAAAGACAATCCATACGATATCAGAGAGAAGGGTGGACAGGTCTCCGACGATTTTGGGAAAAATCTTAAATTGAAAGGTCACCCGGTTATGGGCGGCCAGCCGTGCCGCATAGGTTGCGCCCAAAAAGACAAACCATACAAATGCAAAGCGTGAAAGTTCTTCTCCCCAGGGAATGGAAGCCGGTAACGGGTAATGTTCAAGAACGCTTATATATTGGGAAAGTGAATGGATTGCACTGAATACGATCCTGAGTACAATCTGCAGAAAAAGCAGGCAGACAAAAAATACCAGCAGGATCTGACAAAGATAGCTCTCAAGATTATCCAGAATTTTAAGTGTTGTTTTGGGTCGCATAAATTACTCCGTAATCTTTAGAAAACCTGCCCGGCTTTTGCCGGGCAGGTTGCAGGATCTAATGTCCAAGCGCTTTTACAACTTCATCAACAGCAGGTTTTCCGCCGACGGTATCGTAAAATTTCGGCCATACTTTATCCATTGCAATTTTTGTCCATTCTTCTTCATTTTCAATTTCAAGGTATTTGACGCCTTTATTAATCATGTTCTGCTTGGCTGTTTCAGCTTCAGTGACACTGAAAAGCAGGTTGAACTGCTGGGCCTCAATACCGGCACGGGTGAACATGGCCTGATCTTCAGCAGAAAGTGATTTGAAAAATTTCTCGCCAAAGATCAGGGGCTGCAGAGAGAAAAGATAATGAACTTCAGAGGTGAATTTTTGTACTTCATAAAATTTCATGGCGTAGTTGGCCACATGGGGGTTGTCCTGTCCATCCACCACTTTTTGCTGTAGGGCGGTAAAGGTTTCCGGCCATGCCATGGGAATGGGTTCTGCACCCAGTGCTTTCCAGGTTTCAATCATGATGGCATTTTTGGGAACGCGGATTTTAAGACCTTTCAGGTCAGCAAGAGTGGTCACCGGTTTTTTGGAGTTTGTCAGAACCCTAAAATTTGAATATCCCCAGCCGAGAAGATGAACTCCTGCATCTTTGATCAGGATTTCTCTCCATTTCTCTCCCAGATCACCTGTGGTTATTTTTACGGCATCATTAAAATTTTGTATTAAATAGGGAAGGGTTAAAACCCCCACATTTTTGGCAAAGGGCGTAATGTTGTTAATGGCAACAACTGCGCCGTCAATGGAACCCCGACGGGCATCTTTTACCATTTTCTGCTCATCACCCAGCTGACCGGCAGGAAAAATGTCCACCTTGTATTTTCCGCCACTGGTTTTTTCCACAATCTCTTTAAACCGAAGAGCCAAAACACCCTGGTCGGAATCGATGGGATCGCCCAGACCGATTTTCAAGGTTTTTTCCGCTGATGCAGACATCGGCAGGATCAATGCCATTGCCAAAAAGATCATCAAACTAAAAATCGTAAATCGCTTCATACTTCCTCCTAAATTGAAATTATCAACCATTTTTTTGCTGAACAGCAATATGGTGTTCAACAAAAAACACAAACCCATATAAAAAAACCGGCATATGAAACATCATTCATATGCCGGCGATTTATAAATTGAAGATTTTATTTGCAATCTCATACTTATTCGGATGCTGTGGTAAAGATAATTGATTAATCGTGTTCGTGGTCATTCTGCTCTCCATCGGTAAAGCTTTATTACCCTGTCAGCATTCTATAATAATAGTCTTTCCATTTTTTTAACTATATTTTTTTTAAGTGTCAAGTATTTTATAAAGTTTTTTTAACTATATTTTATAAAATACTTCTGTCTTCTGATTTTTCCATTCTCCATACAGGGTAATTTTGAAAATATAAATTTTTTACTGATAATTTTTCCCATAGTTGACTATTGCGGAACCTGTACTACCTCCCTTGCTATTTGAAGCACTTTCTAATTCATTTTTAAGCTGCTTTGCGTTGATCTTCATTGGAACCATAGTTTCAAGAATATTAAAACTTGTTGGCGTAATTCAGGATTTCAATAGATATGCTACAGACCTAAAAGAAAATTTGGGATCTCGAAGATTTATAAATTTTCCAAATCTTAAATACTTGCCAGATTGCTTATGTTATTTAAAATAAGCTTTAATTTTGACAAGTTATAGCAACATGGTAGAGAGCAAAAAGCAATCAATAGGTTAACTTTATTGAAAATTTCAAACCAGCTCAGGAGGTACGACACAAGTACTGATATGTCTTTTATGATTTCGGTCAGACCCTAACTAATGTTTTAGGTAAAAGGGCAATGTGAAAGCAGGGCAATTTAATCAAGAGAGAGCCCGTGTTTTTTCAATTTGCGAACAACTGTGGACTGGCTTATGTTGAGATGGTTAGCCAGATCTCTTGTTGAATCAAATTTGGCCATGGCCTGTTCAAGTTTTTTGCGTTCAAACTCAAGTAATTCTTCATTAAATCCCTGGGACACTGCGGGTTTAAATTTGTCTGATAAGGTGCTGTCTCTGGATTTCAGTCTGTTTATACCAGGTGAAAGGATTTTATTCAGCACATCCTTTTCTTTTATTACAACTGCGTTTTTAATAACGTTTTTTAATTCACGTACATTCCCTGGAAAGTCGTATGCCTGAAGTTGTTCAAGGCAATTTTCTGAAAATCGTTTGTTCTGCTTGTAAATTTTATTATATTTTTTTAAATAAAAATTAGAAATTTTTAAGATATCTTCCCGTCTATTCCTAAGGGGCGGGATATGAACCGGGAAAATATTGAGACGAAAATACAGATCCTGGCGAAATTTTTTCCTTTGAACCAGTTCTTCAAGATTTTGATTGGTGGCGGCAATGACAATGCAGTTCACCTTGATGGTCCGGGTTCCCCCAAGCCTTCGAATTTCCCCGTCGTCGAGAAATTTGAGAAGTTTGGCCTGAACGGGAAAAGGGAGATCACCTATTTCATCTAAAAAAATAGTTCCCTGATTGGCCAGCTCAAATAGTCCGGCTTTACCCGTTTCAGAGGCCCCGGTGAAGGCCCCTTTTTCATACCCGAACAATTCGGCTTCCAAAAGCATGTCTGGGAGCGCTGCACAATTAATTGATATAAAAGGTTTATTCCTTCGATTACCATTATGATGTACAAATTTAGACATAAGCCCTTTGCCCGTGCCGGATTCTCCTGTGATAAGAATATTGGAGGCATCCATTTTAGCCAGTTTAAGCAGCACTGTTAATACCTGGTTCATAGGGGGGGCATCGGCAATGATTTTAGAGTTTTTCAATTCAAGAAGATTGCGATTGGATAACTCGCTTTTAATGGTGTCGGCTACCTGTGTTACCTGGTCCAGCCTTGTCCTCAACTCCTTGACAATGGTCATGTCATGCTCAATGACCACAACAAATAAGATTTTGCCGTGTTCATCAAAAATGGGCATGCCCGAGGCCATGATATACTTGTTGCTTTTAATAACGTAGAGAGGACGGGTCAAGGGCTTTTGGAATTTTAATATGGCCGGGGTCAGGGCCGTATCCACAATACCATTATCAACAATGTCGGTGATCTTTGTGCCGATCATCTCTTCTTTTGTAAGCCCTATGAGACCTGCTGCAACATCGTTGACCCTTAAAACTATCCCTTTGTGATCAAGGATGTATATCCCATAATAACTGTGATCCAAAAGGGTTTGAAACTGCATAAGCATTTCTTTGATATTAGGCAGTTTCCAGGCCGATGCTTCAAGTGAATCAAGGTCTCTCATGAAACAGGTAGCCCCTTTAGTGCCATTGTCACCCGTCATCAGTGAGACTGTGGTTTCAAGTCCGCCCCCGGGTTTCTTGGTATGAAATGTCTGGCTTTTTCTGCCTTGTTCAATGCAGGAAAGTATTCGTTCTGCCATAAAAGGATCAATCTCCTTTAAGGAAGAGCCCATGGCATTATCACAATCGAGCAATTGTTCTGCACGAAGATTGGCATATTGGATAATTCCGGAGTTGTCCACTCCCATGACACCGATGAAAGTATCTTTTAAAATGGATTCAGGTTGCATAACCATTAGATGTTTCCTGTCTGATTTAATTTTAAATTGGAATCATATCAATTCAGCCGGAAAGGGTCAATCTTATTTCAGATAGAGCAGATTATTACAGACCCTGGAGAAATATTTTCAAAATCTTGAAAAATAATTTTGTTATATTATACACTTTAATTTGGAAGAATGGCCTATTACAGCGAACATAGCTCATATAGTGTAATTTGAATTTATGACATAGTGGTCGCCTCAAAGATCTGGTTTTTTCATTCTAAAATACTTGAGACTATATTTGGTATTCTTAATAATAATGAGATTCAGCAACCTTTGAGATAGGATAATTAGTCATAAGTTCGATAAAGGTTCCAGATTGGTAAAAAAAACGAGATCCCAGATCTAATGAACAATAGTCTCCAGGTACCAGATGTTGTGGTTCAAAGATTTTTTTAAAAAACACATTCACGGTAAAATAGTTGCTGTCATCCAGTCCCATAGCCCTCAGGATTTCTTCTATAAGTCATACCCTGATTTTCAATTTTGTTCGTAACGAATTATGCCATATCCGTCGCTTCTTAGAAACCGTCTAAAACTGAATAAATTTAAACTGGATCAAAAATAAAATAATTATTTTGTTGACAAATAATTTTTAATCTTTTATTTTTAATTTAAAATTTTTAATTTCAGTTAGTTTTTTTGGGATTGGTAGGTTAACGCAACATTAATTTAAACCCATCACCTGCCCGGAAAAAAACAGCCAACAGGAGACAAACATGATTGTTGACACTTCAAGCCTCAATGAAAAAATCTATACGTTGTTGCGCGATAGAATCGTTTTTGGCGATTACGCGCCAGGTTCAAGAGTTGAGGTTAAAAAACTAAAGGAAGAATTAAATGTCAGCCCTCAGCCTGTCAAAGAAGCAATATTTAGACTGGCTGGAGAAGGATTCATAACTATTTTCCCCAGAAGGGGGACTTATGTGCGCGAGGCTAGTCTTAAAGATCTGATCGATATGGTTGAAGCCAGAATGTTTTATGAAACGAGCGCAATAGAGATTGCTATTGGTCAAGTTACATCTAAAGATTTGAAACGACTGGAAGAGCTGTGCGAAGAGATTCTCGATACTGGAGATACTTCTTACAAAACAATCCAAAGAAGAAATATGGCCTTCCATTGTGCAGTTGTCGGGCTCTCAAAAAACCAATGGCTCTATAATGCTCACAAACTCATGATGGCGCACTACGCCAGCCTGCATTTTCGTTATGTGGTTACTCAGAAAGACTATGCTGATCCGGAACAGATTTATAAAGAGCATAAAACAATTGTTAATGCGCTTGGACTCGATAATGTGGAAGATGCAAAAAAGATTGTGAAGGGCCATATGGATCGAATTAAATTAAAAATAGAAACGGTTTTGTTTTCTGGAAATTCTGAACTCATAAATAGTGGCGATGAATTTTCACAAGTTTAACTTCATAGTTTTAGATATAGTTTAACTAGTAGAATGGTAAAAACCAATCGAACAATATTTAGCAAAAGGAGTTTTTAATGGCACGACGGAAAATATCGATTAATGATTTGTACAATAAAAAAGCAACCAAAGAAAAAGTAAGCTGGCTAACCTGCTATGATTTTCCAACAGCTCAGTTTCAAGAAGCAGCCGGTATTGAAATGATACTGGTTGGTGATTCAATGGGAATGTGTGTTTACGGGTATGAGGGAACCATCCCCGTTACTATGGATCAATGTATTGTCCATGCAGAAGCAGTTCGCCGTGGTGCACCAACTGCCTTTGTGATTGGGGATATGCCATTCATGAGCTATCAGGAATCCGATCAGGTTGCAGTCGCTAATGCCGGGCGCTTTCTTAAGGAAGCAAATGTCGATGCCATCAAGCTTGAAGGCGGTGTCAGGACGGCTTCGCGTGTTCAAGCCATCGTAGATGCCGGAATCGTCGTGTGCGGGCATATTGGGCTCACACCCCAGAGTTCAGGCCAGCTGGGCGGTCATAAAGCCCAGGGGAGAACTGCTGAAACAGCTGAGCTTGTCATCAAGGATGCCTTGGCTATTGAGGCAGCCGGTGCACAGCTTATACTACTTGAAGCCATCCCGCCTGAATTATCCGCTGTGATCACAAAGAAATTGAAAATTCCGGTATATGGCATTGGGGCTGGACTGGGTACAGATGGCCAATTGCTGATCGTTTCAGATCTTGTGGGACAGTTCCAGGCATTTACACCTAAATTTGTGAAAAAATATTGTGACGTTGCCAAGGTTTATACGGATGCCTTCAAAGAATACATCAAAGATGTAAAAGACCAGGCCTTTCCAGAGGATCAGCATTGTTATCATATTATCAAAGGTGAAGAAGAGCGTTTTGAAGAGATGCTAAAGAAATTTGAATAGTCTTTTTATTACAACCTGATGCGCTTTTAAAAATATATTCGAATAATAAGGAGAAAAAAGTTTTATGAACAACCTGCGAGAAAAATTAAAGATAGACCCTAAGCGTTTTGAAGAAATCAATTCTTTTTTGCTGAACCCTGACAACGAGATGGTAAACAAGCTTTTAGCTCTGATAGAAAAATATGGCGGAGTGGATGAAATCAACCGCAAGCATGATGAGTCTAAAAAGTTCGAAAACATCATGGCCCGTCTTGAAGAAAAAAAATCACCCTATGTTGCTGATCTGAACTGGTTGATGGAGCAGAGAGATAAAAAAGCATTTATCAGTAAAAAAGATTATCTTAAAAAGCACCTGGGCGATAAAGCTGAAACCATAACCCTTGACAAAAGCAACGCTGTAACTCTTGAGATCAGTGCTGTAAACTTTTTCCCCTGGTTGATAGCCCAGGCTAAAATGGCCATTGAAAAAGAGCAGTTGATGCCGGGTCGTTTCATCCGGGTACGGAACATGAAAGAACAGGAAGCAGATGACGATATACTGGCTGTAGCAGCCGGAATGCAAATTGTGGGTGCAAGTTATGTAGAAACATTGGACACCAAAGGAACTGACGGGTCCAATAATCATCTGGGCGGTCCTGATACCATAACCGGGTATTTCGGTGGTATTGGTTCTCCCAATGACTATCCATACAAATGGGCAGATGAGTATCTTTATTATTATACAAATTTTGGCGTGACCCAGGTACTTAATATCAACCCGGGGACAGTTCTTCTGGGATATCTGCTTCACAAACTGGGTATAAACAATGAGTTTAAAATTTCTGTATTCATGGGCAATGATAACCCGCTGGCAGTTTTCTGGACCCTGATGGCAGCCAGATTGTTCTCCCGTGATGAGGGAAATACCAGCCTGATAGGGTTTAACTTTTCAAATTCAGTAAATGCAGAAACCATCCGGGCAAGCAGTGCAATCAGAGAGTCCATGGATCTGACTGATAATGTGAGATTTGAACATCACATTACAGAAACCTATCAAAGTATTGTGATTCAACCCTATTTAAGGCGGGATGAATTACTTGATGTGGCTGTAGATGTCCCTAATATTTCAGCCAAGCACGAAGGCGGCGATCCTGATACAGAAATGAAGCGGGAACATCCTAGCAATATCCTTGAATACTTTATGACCAAAGAAGATATTATCAATCAGGGGATGATGGAAACACTTGAATTAAATTATCTTGATAAACAGGATGCTATTGACAATACAGCGGCAGCTTTAATGAAAAAGGGCATAGATGTTATCTGCGCCACAAAACTGCATACGGATCTTTAATTAGTATGATCAAGAAACTGCTTTAATATAGCAGTTTAACTGTTAAGCAAAGGCAGATTTGAAACAGAATCTTGTATAAAGATTGAACGAATATCATCCACAACAACCACATAAAGGGAGGCAAGTATGAACCAAGAATTAAAAACATTAGAATCATTATTGCGCTCAGGAACAATTTCAAGACGTGACTTCATTAAAAAAACAGCGGTTTTAGGTTTGACAGCAGCTGTAGCGCCAACATTCTTTTACGGCACTGCTCAAGCAGGACAACCCCAAAAAGGGGGAAAATTCAGACTGGGTATCCTACAGGGAGCCACAACCGATTCGCTGGATCCCGCAACTTACAACAATGACGGGAATTTGGTCATCAACTGGTGCATGAGAAATAATCTGGTTGAAGTGGATCATAAGGGTAATCCAATCCCTGAACTGGCGGAAAGCTGGGAAAATTCAGCAGATGTGAAAACCTGGATTTTTAATCTGCGTAAAGACGTTGAATTTCACAATGGGAAAACAATGGACAGCGCAGATGTGGTTGACTCTATCATGTATCATCTTAAACCAGATTCTAAATCAACTGCAAAGGGCATCCTCAAAACGATAAAGGGTGTCAAAGCTGATGGCAAGCACAGGGTTGTATTCACTCTGACAGGCGGTTCCGCCGACTTTCCATTTATATTAAGCGACTATCGCCTATCCATAATTCCTGCCGGTACAACAGATTATTCTAAAGGTATCGGCACGGGCGGTTACAGCCTGGTCAGTTATGAGCCGGGAGTAAAGTTCGTCGGCAAACGATTCCCTAACTATTGGAAAAAAGACCGGGCACATTTCGACGAAGTTGAGATCATGATCATTAACGATTTGAGCGCTCGGACAAATGCCTTGCGCAGTGAAAGGGTTGATGCAATCAATAATTGCGACTACAAAACAATTGGGCTGTTCGAAAAAATGCCGGGTATTCAGTCGATTGTTTCCACCGGAACAAGACACTATACCTTTGCAATGCTGACCAATACAGCGCCATATAACAACAAAGATGTACGCATGGCCCTGAAGTATGCGATTGATCGTGAAGACATTTTAAAAAGAGTTTTCAGAGGGTATGGTAAAGTTGGAAATGACCATCCAATCGGTCCATCACAACGATTTTTTGCCTCTGAGATTCCCCAGAGACAATATGATCCCGACAAGGCACGGTTTCATATGAAGAAAGCAGGCCTGGAAGGACACAAGTTTAATTTGACCACCTCCACCGGCGTTGGAGATGTCAGTGTGGACGCTGCACTTTTTTTCAAGGAGCATGCTAAGAAAGCCGGGATTGATATCGAAGTCAGTAAAGCACCGGCTGACGGGTATTGGAAAGATGTATGGATCAAAAAGCCCTGGGCTGCTGGTCGTTGGGGTGGTCGCCCCACAGAGGATTGGATGTTTTCAACCGCTTATGCCGCTGGCGTGCCGTGGAATGAGACAAAGTGGGAAAATGCACGGTTTAATGAACTTCTGGTCACAGCTCGTGCTGAACTGGATACAGCCAAAAGGCGGGAGATGTATGTGGAGATGCAGCAGCTTGTCCGGGATGATGGCGGCACCGTAGCATTTATTTTCCCCTCTGACCTTCATGCAGCCAGTGATAAGGTCAAATACAAAGACCTTGCCGGGAACTGGCAGATGGACGGGGGCAAATGCTGTGAAAAATGGTGGTTTGAAAAATAATGAAAGTCATACACCTTTCATACACTGATTGGTGTTAATTGTTTTTCTTTCAGGAATTGGGATATCCTTTTAGATTCCATGGGGTATCCCAACTCCAAAATCAAAGGAATACGAAAAAGAAAGATGTGAACCAATGAAAAGTATTATTGAACTGACAATAAAGCGTCTATTGCTCGGCTTTGGCACCATCATCGTTATCTCCATGCTGATCTTTATGGGTGTGGAGGCACTTCCCGGTGATCTTGCCGAAACAATACTGGGACAGGATGCGACACCCGAAACAGTTGAAGCTTTCCGCAAGGAGCTAAAACTGGATCTGCCGCCTCACGTGAGATATGTCGGCTGGCTGGGCGGATTTTTAAAAGGAGATTTGGGCCGCTCTATGGCCGCTGACCGGCCCATCTCCGAGATGATTGGCTGGCGTTTTTCCAATACCATGTTTCTGGCCGCTGTGGCTGCTGCCATAGCAGTACCCATTGCCGTTATTTTGGGAATACTGGCCGCTTTATACAGGAATACACTTTTCGACAAAATTATCTCCATCGTCACGCTCAGCTTTATCTCTTTTCCTGAATTTTTCATTGCCTATATATTGATTGCACTTTTTTCGGTCAAGTTCCGTATCTTTCCCAGCATAGCAAACATCAGTAGTGATATGGCATTATGGGAAAAATTCTATTCGATCATCCTGCCCTGTGTAACCTTGTCCCTTGTGGTGATGGCACATATGATGCGCCAGACCCGTGCGGCCATCATCAATGTCCTGTCCAGCGCTTATATTGAAATGGCCCAACTAAAAGGTCTTAAGCGTTTGCGGATTATTGTAGTACATGCTTTTCCCAATGCGCTGTCGCCGGTTATAAACGTTATCGCCCTTAACATGGCCTACCTGGTTGTAGGTGTGGTTATTGTAGAAGTCGTATTTGTTTATCCCGGCCTGGGTCAGTTAATGGTGGACTCGGTTGCTAAAAGGGATCTTCCAGTGGTCCAGGCCAGTGGATTGATATTTGCTGCCACCTATGTGGTCTTAAATCTTCTGGCGGACTTGTTTTCAATCATCAGCAATCCAAGATTGCGAAACCCAAGATAAGGAGATACAGGTTATGAGTTTTGTGAAATTGCTGAGACAATCACCGTGGAGCGCACGAATCGGCATCTGTATCGTACTGATTAATGTTTTTGCAGCCGTTTTTGCACCGGTTATCTGCCGTTATGGTGAAACCGAGCTGGTTAATGATGTCTGGATGAGTCCGGGCGATGACAATTTACTGGGTACGGATCATATGGGGCGGGACATGTTCACCCGCCTGGTTTACGGGGCCAGGAACACGATTGCAATCGCTATGGTAACCACCCTCCTGGCCTTTTTTATAGGATCCATGATGGGGTTTTTCGCAGCAATTTTAGGCGGATGGACCGATTTGATTTTAAGTCGATTGATTGATGTCCTGATGGCCTTTCCTACACTCATTTTTGCACTGGTAGTACTTTCGGTTGTGGGGACGGGGACCGTTCCCCTCATTTGTGTGATCTCACTTATCGCTGCAACAAGGGTTTACCGGCTGTCTCGGGCGGTTGCCATGGACATCGAAGTAATGGAATTTGTTGAAGGAGCAAGGCTTCGAGGAGAAAAAATCTGGTGGCTTATGTGGCATGAAATTCTTCCGAATGCTTTACCGCCATTGGTAGCTGAGTTCGGCCTGCGATTCTGCTTTGTGTTTTTGTTTATTGCCTCTTTGAGTTTTCTGGGACTTGGTATACAGCCTCCCATAGCTGACTGGGGAGGCATGGTTAGAGAAAATTCCGGTGCAATTACTTTTGGGATTATGACACCGTTATTTCCGGCTGCCGCAATTGCATTCCTGACAGTAGGGATCAATCTGATTGTAGACTGGTTTCTGCATATTTCCAGCGGGCTTAAAGATTGATAAAAATGACATTACCAAAAAAAGCGAATTGATTTGATACAGCAAGACTAAGAGGGGAAGCATGGAACCACTGTTAAAAATGAGACAGATCAAGATTGAGGGGATGAGTGATGAAAATTGGAGCCCTATCATCAAGGGCATTGATCTTACGCTTGAAAGAGGTGAGGTACTAGGCCTGATCGGTGAATCCGGTGCCGGAAAATCAACCATGGGTATTGCCTCAATGGCCTACACGCGCCAGGGCTGCCGAATTTCATCCGGTTCGATCATTTTTGATGGTAAAGAATTATTTGGTGCCAATAAAGATATTTTGAGAAAAATCCGTGGTAACCGAATCGCCTATGTCGCCCAGAGCGCAGCTGCCTCCTTCAATCCGGCATACCGCCTTATCCAGCAATATGCTGAGGCACCGGTTATACATGGGGTCATGAACTTTAAAAAGGCCACCCATGAAGCTAAGGATATTTATAAGCGCCTGCTTCTTCCTGATCCGGACAATATCGGCTACCGTTATCCTCATCAGGTATCAGGCGGTCAGCTTCAGCGTGCAATGGTCGCCATGGCCATGGCCTGCCGACCCGACCTGATTATTTTTGATGAACCCACCACAGCTTTGGATGTCACCACGCAAATAGAAGTCCTGGCAGCCATTAAGCAAATTGTGAAGCAGTTCGACACAGCCGCTATTTATATTACCCATGACCTGGCTGTAGTCGCCCAAATTGCTGATCGCATCATGGTCCTGAGAAATGGGAAACTTGTAGAAGAAAATGATGCCCGAAAGATGATTGCACACCCTAAAGAAGACTATACACGAAGACTTTTGTCGGTCAGGACAATCAATGAAGGGAAAAACCTGTTGCAAAGCGAAAAAGATATCATTCTGGAAGTCAACAATGTAACAGCCAGTTATACAGGAAAAACCAATGTTCTTGAAGATATTGATCTGAAAATCCGGCGGGGCAGAACCATGGCTTTAGTCGGCGAGTCCGGCAGTGGTAAAAGTACCCTTGCCCGTGTAATAACAGGTTTGCTGCCTTTGAGTAAGGGTCAGGTTGTATACAATGGCAAAAAGTTGCCACCCAAATTGAAATCAAGGGACAAAGAAACGCTGAGGCAGATACAAATGATTTACCAGATGCCCGATACTGCCCTTAATCCCAAACAAAAAGTCAGTAAAATTATCGGTCGTCCTTTAGAGTACTACTTTGGAATAAAAGGCAAAGAACAGGAAAAAAAAGTTATTGAGCTGCTGGAAAAAATCGAACTCTCTGAGAAATACTTTGGACGTTATCCCACCGAGTTGTCCGGAGGAGAAAAACAACGTATTTGCATCGCCAAAGCCCTTGCAGCAAAGCCTGACTTGATTATATGCGACGAAGTAACATCAGCATTGGATCAGCTAGTGGCAGAAGAAATTTTAAAACTACTACAGGTTCTTCAAAATGAAATGAAAGTCTCCTATCTGTTTATTACGCATGATCTGGCAACTGTTAAAGCCATCTCAGATGAGATTGTGGTCATGCTCCAGGGAAGAATCGTTGAGCAGGGAACCAGACAGGAAATATTGACGCCACCCCATCATGAATATACCGAACTATTGTTGTCATCCGTTCCCGAAATGGACCCCGACTGGCTGGATCGACTGCTCGATGATCGCAGAGAAAAGGGCAAACTTTTCACTGTTATGGATGCCTGATACCGATTTTTAATAATGATAAAATTTATTTTTTTAAACTTAGGGAAATAAAATGAAATTCATGGTTTGTTACGATGAATCAGATTTGTCCAAACACGTTGTCAAAGAAGCTCAAAAACATGCACAAGTATGGAATGCAGAACTTGTAATTGTTCGTGCAGTAATGCGAGAGGATCCTATTAAGCATTCGAAGCTTTTAGAAATGGAGAACCAACTTGAATCTGAAATTAAAAAACTATTTGAAAAGGTTGATATCCCGTACAATGTCCAGTTAGAGGTAGATGATATTGATGTTGAACAAAGGATTATCAAATTGGTTGAAAGGGAAAAAGTTGATCTGGTATTCCTTGGCCCTAAAAAGCGTTCAAAGGTCGGGAAGTTGCTTTTCGGCTCCACTGCCCAATATATCATTTTACATTCGCCCTGTCCTGTTGTCACCATTACTCGATTGGCCAAGGACTGGAACTAAGAATTATTTTGTTTTGTACAATAAAATCACCGGATATCTCGATTATTTATAGCATTATATCTGAACAAGTATCAACCTGCAGAGACTTTTGTGAAACCAAACAATTTTTACCTATAATTTAAATGACGAATGATAATAGATGTCAATTAAAAGGAGTACATCATGAGTAAAAAAATATTAATATTGCCCGGAGATGGAATTGGCCCTGAAATAATTGGTGAAGCGGAAAAAGTACTTCGATTTATCTCTAATCATTTTGAGTTAAATTTAGAAATCCAGGAAGATATCATCGGCGGAGCTGCGATTGATTCGGACGGTATGGCGCTTTCAGACAGAGCCCTTAAGAAGGCTCAAGCTGCGGATGCAATATTGTTAGGTGCCGTCGGTGGCTATAAATGGGATAATTTAGAGATGGCCAAACGCCCTGAAAAAGGACTTCTTGCCCTACGTTCCAAATTAGATTTGTTTGGAAATTTAAGGCCGGCCATATTGTTCCCGCAATTGGCAGGTGCTTCCTCTTTAAAACCTGAAATTGTATCAGGTTTAGACATTTTAATTGTACGAGAGTTAGCAGGCGGAATTTATTTTGGAGAGCCCAGAGGAGTTCATATCAATGCCAATGGCGAACGTGAAGGTGTTAATACCTACCGCTATGCTGAATCTGAGATCCGCAGGATTGCAAAGGTTGCTTTTGAACTGGCCCAGAAGAGAAATGGACGATTGGTTTCGGTTGACAAGGCAAACGTGCTGGAAACTACCGTTCTCTGGCGTGAAGTCATGGAAGAGGTTGCACCCCAATATCCAGATGTTGTATTGTCGCACCTGTATGTGGACAACGCCGCCATGCAGCTTGTGCGCGAACCAAAGCAATTTGATGTTATGGTAACAGGGAATATGTTTGGTGATATCTTATCTGATTGTGCCGCAATGTTAACCGGTTCAATCGGCATGCTGCCATCTGCATCGCTGGATGTAAACAGCAAAGGCTTGTACGAACCGTGCCACGGCAGTGCACCTGATATTGCAGGCCAGGATATTGCCAATCCTCTGGCAACCATTTTATCCGTTGCCATGATGATGAGATATTCTCTTGGTGAACCCGAGGCTGCCGGCGCAATAGAAAAAGCTGTCAATGATGTCCTCGATCAAGGTTTGCGAACCGCAGATATCTTTTCTGAAGGTCATAAAAAAGTAGGCACCAGGGAAATGGGTAAAGCTGTACTCTCGGCATTAGCTCAAGTTTAATCTTAGATAACGTATTAGGCAGGTGTGATAATGACTGACAAGTCTCATTTACGTCTCCAGCTGGTTATCTTTTCTCTAGTTTCAGCTGCGTTTACAAATATTTATATTACCCAACCGATATTGCCTGTTCTGCAAAGTGAATTTTCCGCCGATATGGTCATCATCTCTTCTACCGTATCGGCGGTCATTCTTGGGATAGCCTTGGCCAATCTGCCTTTTGGTATTTTGGCCGATAGGTTCCCAATCCAACCGATTATATTTATCGGTGGTATTTTTGTGGCTCTGGCAGGACTCATCTGCGCAATCACCGCAAATCTTTGGATTCTTATCGGTGCCCGCTTTGTTCAGGGATTGTTTATCCCCGCATTGACAACCTGCCTTGCTGCCCATCTTGCAAAGACACTTCCTGTTGAACGCCTGAATGTGGTAATGGCCTCTTACATTTCCGCCACAGTTCTCGGAGGATTGGGTGGTCGTTTACTGGGTGGTTTTATTCATCCGCCATTGCACTGGCGGTATGCTTTTTTTTCAGCATCCGCTCTTGTTTTTATTGCAACACTCATAGGGGTGTGGGGCCTTCCAAAAAACCTTGGTGATAAAAAGCCTGAGAAAAAAAATGTTGGATTTGTAGAATTAATGAAGCAACCGGACTTGTTGCGTATCTTTTTTTGTTCGGCAGGCAGTTTCGCTATTTTTTCATCTGTATTCAATTATCTCCCGTTCAGATTGGATGCTCCGCCCTTTAGCTTTACAACACAACAAACAACGATGCTCTACGGTGCTTATGTGATTGGTATATTCATCGGGCCATTTGTCGGACGTATCAGTAACCGTTTTGGAAGCGGACCTACATTAATCAGCGGAAGTGCTTTTTTAGGCATCTCCCTGGTCCTGATCCTCATCCCATGGGTCCCGGCTGTTGTGGTGGGTCTTATTGGAACCGTTGCCGGTTTTTTTACCATCCACGCAGCTGCTGTCGGTAATCTTAACCGTAAACTTTCAAGTGGGCAAGGCCGGGCAAATGCGCTGTATGTTTTGTTTTATTATCTGGGTGGCTGCCTTGGCATTACCTGTTCAGGGTTTTTATTTAGACTATATGGGTGGACTGCGGTGATTGGTTTTTGTATCCTGCTATTATTAATTCCCTTATATTCAGGATATAGAGAACTATAAAAGCAACTTTACCCAAAAAATCAGCATGTAAAGGAATGAGTATTGGAATTTTTTAAAAATAAACCACAGGTAGACAGATCAAGTCTTTTGTTTGGGAAAAATGCTGTGGCTATGCTGGCCAGAGTGCATGAGGATGCTTTATGGATGCTGGAAAACCTTGGTGTGCAGTGTACAAACCAGGCTATTGTTGACGCTTTTAGTCAATTCGAGACCGATGGTAAAGCCATCGTGTATGAAAACCGCATATACATTACAGGGGATCTGGTCAAAGAGTGTCTGGCAAAGGTGCCGGGAATCGAAAAATTTTTTGTACCCCGCAACAGTTTTTTTGTAGGGGGTAGAGCCGCCTTTATATATGATGACAAATTAGGCAGAAGCGGTATTATACCGACATCCCGTCATATGGAACAAATTGCTGAGATTTCCCAGAAAAATTGCATTGTAGCAGGTATGGGTCCCGGTATAATGATGGCAGACGAAGTCAGTCAAATGGATATTATGGAAAGGTTTTGTTCAAAGCCGTTTTATTTCTCTGTTTCATCTGACAGGGCAGTGCAACGGGCAAAGGAACTTCATAAAACCCGTGGCAATATAATGATTTCATTCTGTCTGACCCGGCATCCGCTTGAAGTAAATGAAAATATCGCAGACCATTTTGTCAACGTTGTCAACGCTGATATTCCGGTTTTTATGGCAGCTTTACCCATGGCCGGTATCAGTGCCCCGTACTGTTATAACGGGGTTCTATCCACCGCACATGCTGAAGCCCTGTTCGCAATCTGTGCGGCTCAACTTTTAAATCCCGGCTGCACATGTGTTCATGGCGGTTTGCCTTCCATTGCAGACCCCCGTTTTAATTATAGCCCAAACTATGGACTGGTGAGTCACTTTGTGCTGAACCTGCTCATGGCCCATTTAAATATGATGCTGGATCTGCCAACTATCCAAAGCGCAGGCACCACCAATGAAGAACATGTGACCGACAAGGCCCTGGCTGATGTATTCATAAGTCATGCACTATGTAAAAAGTTCGGGTTTCACATGATTCGTCATTCATTTGGGTTTCTAAAGGGCATGATTGATTTTTCCATTGAAAAATTTGAAAAAGCCATTGAGATCACCGAGAAAGTCACTGCCCGGGAAGCTTTGGCAATAAAGATACCTGATTATGATGAAAGGGGAATGGAATCAATACAGCGTTCGGCCTTGGGTATGTATCGAGATGACCCCCTGACCACTGCAAATATCGGTAGTGTTTTTGTTGATTAAAAGATTTGAGGAGAAGAGTACCATGAATAATGTAATCCAAATTCCCACCGGTCGTTCATATATTGAGGCTGATGTCGGACAAGAAGTCAGGACGCTTACTCCTGAGGATACAATTGCCGCATTACCACTGGAACAAATAATCAAGAAGGCTTTTGAAAACCCCATTGGAACCCAAAAGCTTAAAACTTTAGCCAGAGGTAAAGACACGGTTGCCATTGTTGTCAATGATATAACCCGTCCGACTCCCACCAGGGAAATACTGTCTCCGATTCTAGAAGAATTAGAGCGCTCGGGAATTATAAGAGATAATATTACCATAATTATCGCCACCGGTGCACATGATCCCCATACACCAGAGGAAATCATTGAATGTGTCGGCAAACAAACAGCCCAAAGATACAGGGTTATCAATCATGATTATAGTGATGACAACTCCTTGACCTATTTAGGTGAAACAGGAATGGGGCTGCCAGTTCACGTAAATAAAGTTTATGCCGAGGCGTCATTAAAAATTTTAACGGGCCTCATTTCGCCACATCATGTGGCCGGTTTCAGTGGCGGACGCAAAAGTGTGGTCCCGGGCATTTGCGGTTTTAAAACTTTAAAAATGCACCATTCATTTCCCATTGCACCGTATGATGTGTCTTTTGGTATTTTAGAAGGCAATTCGTTTCATGAGCAGGCCATGGAGGCAGCGCAGATTGTGGGCGTGGATTTTATTTTTAATGTCATATTGAACAGCAAAAGAGACATTATAGGTGCCGTGGCAGGAGATCTTGAGACTGCATTCCTTAAGGGAACAAAAATTTGCAGACGCCAATGGGAGATAAATATCCCCCGAAAATTTGACGTGGTTATCACCTCTCCGGGAAAACACCCCAAAGATATAAATCTACACCAGTCTCAAAAAGCCTTGTCCGTGGCAGAAATGCTTACAAAAAAAGGGAAATATATTATTATTGTGGCCAGTTGCCCTGAAAAAACAGGGTCTTTTGCCGATTGGATGGCTCAGTATTCAAGCCCTGAAGAAGTGGTGGAAGTTTTCAAAAAAGAAGGGTTTGCCAAAGGGAATTCAACCAAGGCTTTTTTGTTGGCCAGAGGAATTTTGGCCCATGAAATATACGTTGTCAGCGAAAATCTTTCCGAAAAAGAATTATCCAGGATATTTCTTAAAAAAGCAACTACAGTAGAGGAAGCTTTGGAGGCAATAAAGGCAAAAGAAAAATCAGCTTTGGATATTGCATTTTTACCTTCAGGTGCTGACATTATACCCATTGTGGAGCAAAGTCTTTAAGACATGACAGAAGGTTAAATTAATCAACTATGGAAAATGTTATGACAACCAATAAACAAAACCTGATAAAAGCACTTGATCACGAAGAACCGGATTTTCTTCCCATTGACTTAGGGGGAACTGCGGCCAATACCATCATGGTAGGACCGTATGTGAAACTTTGTTCCCACTTTGGAATTGATCCAAACCCCCTTTATCTGGCACATCCTGAAAAGCAAAATCTCAATTTGCACAATTACAGATTACGAGAAAAACTTGGCTGTAACACAAATGCTCTTTGTGT
>Ga0233430_1001694_pt1 | contig 29260 bp, 28 predicted proteins | sample SI_118_April2016_2_FD_179883 | JGI IMG/M metagenome (GOLD analysis project Ga0233430, IMG submission 179883) | Seawater microbial communities from Saanich Inlet, British Columbia, Canada - SI_118_April2016_150_MG | ecosystem: Environmental > Aquatic > Marine > Inlet | place: Canada: British... | reverse complement strand
AATCTGACCAATTAGTAACTTTGTAGCGGGTTGGTGAGGGATGCTTTTTCATTGTGGGGGATACTCCCATTTCTCTATTTCCCCCACGGCAAGATTAACCGCTTATTCGCATTTGTGCAACAAAGCCCCACTATTCGAAGAGCCGCAAGTATCTTTCAAAGATAAATACCCGATTCCGTCGATACCCGGTGACCTCTTTGAGGATGCCCAGCCGGACGAAATCTTCTATCAATCGCAAAGCCGTGGAAATGTTGACTTCCAATTGACGAGCCACTTTCTGGCTGTCGGTTATAGGTTGGCTGTACAGATAGTGCAGGAAATGCTGCGCCAGTTTGGTTTTCTTTCCCAGGGTCAAAATATCGTGGTGCTCAACTTGTCCCCGTAAAGCGATAATGGACCTGAAGGTCTCAATAGAGCTTTCGGCGGTTTGCCGGGTGCCCTCCAGAAAGAAGCTGAGCCATTGCGTCAGATCGTTGTGAGTGCGCACCCGCGTCAGGTTATCGTAATAGAGCGACTTGTTCTTTTCAAAAAAGTCCGAGAGGTATAACGTCGGCTTCGATAGCAGGCCCTTGCTGACCAGATAAAGGGCTATCAGCAACCGTCCGATCCTGCCGTTGCCGTCCAGAAAAGGATGGATGGTTTCAAACTGATAGTGCGCCATACCGATGCGAATCAGGTGGGGAAGTGGGTGAATCTCGTCATTGAGGAACTCTTCCAAATCACCCAGGAGATCGGGCAAATCCTGGTGTTGCGGAGGAATGAATACGGCGTCACTTAAAGATGCCCCACCGATCCAGTTCTGGCTGGTGCGAAACTCTCCCGGAAGTTTGTGTGTGCCACGCACCCCCGAAAGCAGGGTGGCATGGGTATTCTTGAGCAACCGGTTGGAAAGGGGTAAACGCTTGAGATTATCAATAGCCTGATTCATGGCGATGATATAATTTTGGACTTCTTCCCAGTCGTTCCGTTTTTCGGGATCGATATACTCGGCTTCTTGCAGGGCTTCGGAGACATTTGTTCGGGTGCCTTCGATGCGGCTGGAGGTGGTGGCCTCCTTGGCGACGTGCATGCGAATAAAGAAATCGATATCGGGCACAAGTTGGGAGAAGGCATTGAGTTCGCCCAACTTGATATCCGCCTGGCTCAACAGGTTTGTCAAAGAGCTGTCACTGATTTGCCAGCCGATATTGATCCGATTTGGCAGAAAGCTCTGGTATTGATATTGCTGCTTGTAGGCGCCCGCTTCAAAATCCTTGATATCCATTAGATATTCCTGGCTGCTGCAACTATGGTTGATTATATTTGCAATTAACAGCTTTGCTGCAAATATAGCATCTCTTATTGGCACTTGCAAGGGGGAAAAGCCTCTTCATTTCCCCTCCGATGTTATCTTCCCACACTCGCTTCAATGATGTCTCTCTCCTCTTTGGTGAGGTCGTAGAGTTTGTAGACCAGCTCATCAATTTGCCGTTCCAGTGCTGAAACATTTGCTTCCGGGTCATCGGACTTTGCGGCGAGGATGCGCTCGACTAAGGCCTCGATGGGCTTAGGATCGTTTTCTACCAATTTGAGGGCATCCAACTCATTGAGAATAGTCTCGAATAGGAAGAGATCGGAGTCGATATCGTTCAGAAATCTTTGTCTGGCCTTGAAGGCATCCACCTTGTAGACCTTCTGATTTTTGGGGAGATTGACCTGAGCAAGGCGCTCCTCGAATTTCTGCAATTCCTCCTCAATTTCATCAAGGTCAGCTTCATATATCCGCTCTAGCAGAGCACGGTCCAAGATGTATTTGCCACCAGAATTGGTGATAAAGGTCTGGACTTTTTCGGTGACCGATTTGAAGTTGATGATACTCTGCCGGAAGGAACCGAAGGAACTCTCAAACCGTTTGACCAACAGTCGTCGCATGAAATCAAACAGGTTCCGCTGGGTGAGAGACTCCCTGTTCTCTTCTATACCCATTGTTTCTTCGTCGATATCAAATTGGTCGGTTTCATAAACAAAGGGCTGATAGATCGCCCCGGTAAATTCCCCGTCTTCTCCAAAGTAGTCCTCAAGCACCCTATCGTAAAACTCCGATTGTTCCGGGGTCAGTTCAAAGAAAACCTCAGAAGGGTCTTTGACTTCGGGGAGTTCATATATTTCCTGAGAGTATTCCGGGTCTTTTCGGAGATCAATCCGATTGCGCCGGATGGTTACCTGGGCGATAACGTTGCGAATGCTCGTGGAAAGATACTTGGACCTCTGTTTCACCCTGCCGAGATTTATGACACTATCACCAAAAAGGGATTCATAATCAGCAATGGCTGAAGAGCGCCTCTTGCCGTCGGGGGAGTTATGGTTCTTCCGAATGTTGGATAGCTTCTTGAAGGTTTGATTGTAAGATCGAAACCTACTATTAAGATCATTAGCTAAAGTGATATTTGATTTCCCAGGCACAATGAAAAGCTTGAGGAGAGAGAAAATATCGGCAGGCGAATTGTTAAAAGGAGTGGCTGTGAGTAATAACACGATCTTGTCCCGGCAGATATTGCTAAGGACTTCATAAGCTTCGGTATCCTGGTTTCTGAACCGATGTGCCTCATCAATGATGATCACTTCATATTCGTCATTTGAGTGCACCAAGTCCAGGGTCTTTCTGAGAGTCTCCAGCCCAGAGGAGCGAATCTCCCAGTCGTGTAAACCAAAGTCCTCCCTGTATTTTCTCCAGCCAGAGGAATTATTATCATCTCCGATAAGTCCCGGAGGGCACAAGATGATCCCCCGTTTGCCCATGTTCCGGGCAATCATACTAGCGATTATGCTTTTGCCTAGTCCCACCACATCGGATACGATTACCCCATTGTATTGCTCGATCATCGACAGGGCTTGGGACACCGCATCGGTCTGGTATTTATAGGACCGATACCCCTTCTTTTCCAAGAGCTCAATCAGACTGGGTTTGATGTTCTTCTGGTCCTGTAACTCAACATAGGTCTTTAACACCAGGGCAAAGGCCTCGCAGGGGGTCACTTCAGCTAGCAGTGTCTTGCGTTCCAGAAGATCGATCAACCTGGTTTGAAAAACGTCATTCTCGGTAATTCTGACAGCCTCTTCCCACAGCCGGTCAAAATAATCTTCGGCTGTCTTGACACCATAGTCGCTGATCTCTACGTTAAACTCATTCTGATGAGACAGCCCAGCTCTTGTGAGGTTGCTACTGCCAGTGATGAAGAAAGCACTTTTGAGATGTGCGAGTTCATCCTTGATCTTGAAGATGTAGAGCTTGGCATGATTGGGATCGTAGGTTTTGCGGATTCTGAGGCTTCCGTTCCTAATGGCATCGATGAAGAACAGGGCCTGGCGATAGAAGGCCTCATTGTCGAAGTCGTCGGAGTTTATTGATTTCGAGGTCGAATCAAGGAACTGGTTGAACTTCTCACCGTCGGTCAGCCCCCGAGTGCTATCGCCATATTCCAGCAGGCCATGAATGCTTCTATCGACATTTAGCCCAACCAGTACATCCAGGTGAACTTCGGAATTGTCTTTTAGTGAATCATAAAGCTCCTGAATGCCGGAGAAGTAGAAAAAGCCGACCAGAAATTTCAGTTCGCTGCTGTGTGCTATCAGTTCGGAGATTCTGTTCTTGAGCTTTTTTCTGCTGTCATTGGTGATAAACGTTGTATCTGACATCATCCTCCAAGGCGTTTTGAGTGGCAAATTCCTAACGTAAACGAATAACCTACGGATTTGCTATCATGATACTCTCTCAGTTGAGTATATGCAATGTCTTAATGAGAGTGTGAATATCCAATCCCGATCATTGTTGATGTTCTACAATCTTGTCAGTAGTTAACTGATCAGGGAAAATGTCAGTCATGGAAGGACTGACATTGACACAGAAAGAACAAGGCAGATTACAGACATTGAATATCGTATTGGAGGGATGGATGGGAGTGGGGGAAGCGGCCTATGTCCTGGGGCTGAGCGAACGTCATACCTGGCGAATCCTTGCAGCGTATCGGAATAGTGGGGCCAAAGCACTGAGTCACGGGAATCGGGGATGTCGGCCGAGTAGCACCACCTCTCCAATGGTACAAGAGAAGGTCGTAGCCCTGGCGCGTGAGCGTTACCAGGGAGTCAACCACACGCACTTGACCGAGCTTCTGGCAGAGCGAGAGGGTTTAGTGCTATCCCGTTCCGTCGTGCGCCGGTTACTGGTAGAAGCCGGGATACCCAGTCCCCGCCATCGTCGATCGCCACGTCATCGTTGTCGACGGGTGCGCATGCCCCAGGAAGGAATGCTCCTGCAAGTGGATGGCAGTTACCACCGTTGGCTGGGAGATCAAGGTCCATGGTGCACTTTGCTTTTAGCGGTGGATGATGCCACTGGCACCGCTCCCTATGCCCTGTTCTCAGATCAAGAGGACACAGAGAACTATTTCCGCTTGATGATGGGTGTTATCCAGCAACATGGCATTCCGTTGGCATTGTATAGCGATCGTCACAGCGTGTTCCGTAACCCGCGTCCCACAAGTGATAACCTGGAATCGGCTACCAACGATAACAGAAAGACAACCCAGTTTGGTCGTGCCATGCGGGAGTTGGGGATTACGCACGTGTTTGCCCATAGCCCAGAGGCCAAAGGACGGGTGGAACGAGCCAACGGCACCTTTCAGGACCGGCTGGTGGCTGAACTGCGCCTGGCCGGTGCCAGTACCCTGGTAGAAGCCAACAACATCCTCCAGTCATTCCTGCCCCGTTTTAACGAACGCTTCGGCGTACCCGCAGCTCAACCGGAACTCGCCTATCGCCCGGTAGATTCTGGACTGGACATAGATGGTGTGCTCTGTATCAAGGAGAAGCGACGGGTGGCCAGGGGATAATACAGCGAAGTACCACGGGCTAACCCTTCAACTCTTCCCCGGGACCGACCGCACCAGCTACGCTAGAACCCGGGTCGAGGTGCAGGAACGTTTGGATGGTCGCTTGCTGGTATCCTGTCGGGGAAAGATTCTTACTCCTGAGGAAGCACCTCCTCTGGCTGCTGAACTACGCGCTTCCGTCGATGCCTATCATGCCAATGGAGGCTGGGCCAAACTGGCAGAGGAGGAACTGTATGACCCGTTCGCAGAGAAGCGTGCCCAGGCCAGCCAAAAACGCATCGGTTTAGGCTGGGAGGGATCCTGGTATGAAAACGAAGATAGAAAGTGTGCCCATAGGGATCTGGTGCTGGCAGGCATGGAACGGGCACGGCTTCAGGGGAAACGCATCGGGAGACCGAAAGTAATCGAGCAGGAAGGGGTTCCTGCTACGCTTCCAGGAGGTGGTGAGTCGTATTGGAGAAGATGGTATATCCCGGAGCCAAGCTGCCAGAGAACTGAACATTGGCTATGCCACCCTTAAGCGGTTGCTCGATGCAAATTGGGGTTCACCAGACCAAGGAACGGATAATGATGATCCCCGCCATTCCCTGCCCGCAGAACCCACACCAAAGGAGGGGTCAGTAATGGTATATCTATAATCCTACTGACAAAATCGCTGAACACTAAACCCTGACATTTTCCCTGGACAACGACAGATGATCTGCTTCACGGAGAAGAAAGGGTTGTTTATGGAGAACAAGGCTTATGCCAATACCGGAAAGAGCCAGGAGTGCGAATCCCAGGGAATCGAGTGGCTTGTTGATCGTAAAGGCACAAAATGGCATCCACTGACGCAAAAAGACAAGGACTGGAATCATCAACAAAATCGGACACGGGCCAAAGGAGAACATGCTTTTCTGGTGGTCAAACATCTATGGGGATACAGGAAGGTCAGATACAAGGGTTTACTCAAGAATGCGGCACAGGTGTTCAGCCTGTTTGCGTTAGCCAATTTGTACTTGGTTCGCAAAGACTTGTTGATGACAAGGGTGTAGTCTGCCCAAAACCAGGGAAATCCCCCTGGGAAAGGGGGTATTCAGAGAGTCAATCCATAAAAACCAGTCTGAACGATTGTTTTGCGGAAGGGATTTATTCTGATTGGATTTCCCGCTCACTTGATCAGAGGTTTCTTAGAATAAAAGATGACTTCTCCAAGTCCAACCATCAACCTACAGGCTTAATCTCACCACGTCCATGAAGGCTTCCTTTGGCACTTCCACGTTACCGAGCCGTTTCATACGCTTCTTGCCCGCTTTCTGTTTCTCGAGGAGCTTGCGCTTTCGGGTGATATCGCCGCCATAGCATTTCGCTAATACATCCTTCCGCTTAGCCGGTATATCTGCACGGGCCACGATCTTGCTCCCAATAGCCGCCTGAATTGGCACCTTGAATAACTGGCGAGGAATAACCTCCTTGAGCTTGTTGACCATTGCCTTGCCAATATCGTGTGCCTTGTCTGGAGTTACGACACGACTGAAGGCATCAACCAACAGTTCATTGACCCATATATCCAGTTTAATTAATCGCGATTCGCGATATCCCTGCAACTCATAATCCATCGAGGCGTAGCCCTGGCTCCGGCTTTTTACTTGATCGTAGAAGGTCGTCAAAATTGATCTCAAGGGCATATCATAATCCAGTTTGACTCGTTGGCCAAGATCGCCCAAGGATTGATGCCCCAGATACTCCGTGTGTTTATATACGCCATCGTTTTCCATGATCAACTCCATCAAGGCACCAATGAATTTTGAGGGAGTAACCACGGAGACGCTTACCCAGGGTTCTTCCAACTTCTCGATTTCATTGGGTAACGGAAGGTCAGTCGGGTTGGTAATGATCAATGTTTTTCCATCAGTTCGAGTGATTGCATACCGAACGCTTGGCGCTGTTACCACGAGGGCAAGTTCGAACTCCCTCTCCAGCCGCTCGCGGACAATATCCAGATGCAAGAGTCCCAGGAAACCACAACGAAAGCCGAAACCAAGCAAGGGGCTCGATTCCGGTTCGAAAGAAAATGACGCATCGTTGAGACTGAGTTTTTCGATAGCACCGCGCAGATCATCATAGTCGCCCGGCTCGGTTGGATAAAAACCTGCGAACACCATAGGTTTGGCAGGTCGGTATCCCTCCAAAGCCTGTTCGGCTCCCTTTGAAGCCGTAGTCACAGTGTCCCCAACCCGACAGTCCCCCACGCGTTTCAGACCAGTGGCAATGTAGCCCACATCGCCGGCTTCAAGCTGATCCACGGGGCTGGTTTCAGGAATAAAGCACCCAACATCCAGAACTTCGATTTGAGTTCCCTGTTCCATAAGACGAAGATTGCTACCTTTTCTAACTCGACCATCGACTACCCGAATATAAGCCATCACACCTTTGTACGGATCATAGTGCGAATCGAAAATCAGGGCACGAAGGGGACGCTGGATACTACCTTTTGGATGCGGAACGCGGCGGACAATCTCCTCGATGACTTGTGATACACCTTCTCCGGTCTTAGCACTGATGGAAAGGACAGCGTCCGCATCATAGCCGAGCACACTTTCGATCTCATCCAGGACACGCTCGGGCTCGGCACCCGGAAGGTCGATCTTATTAAGGACAGGAATGATCTCCAAATCACGCTCCATGGCCACATAGATATGGGCCAGGGTCTGAGCCTGAATACCCTGGGTGGCATCGATGATCAACACCGCGCCTTCACAAGCGGCCAGCGTACGCGAGACTTCGTAGGAAAAATCTACATGTCCAGGAGTATCAATAAGGTTCAAACGATAAGTCTGGCCATCCTTCGGTTGATAGCTGAGCCGTATAGCTTTGGCTTTTATGGTGATCCCCCGTTCCCGCTCCAGCTCCATGCTATCCATCACCTGATTGCGGATTTCTTCACCACGCATGGCTCCCGTCATTTGAATGAGACGATCAGCCAGAGTTGATTTGCCATGATCAATATGCGCTATGATGCAGAAATTTCTTGTTAAAGATTGATCCATAATTTTCCTTTGGTCTCCAGCGCTGGATGTTATATCCCAGGTGTCACTGTGGCAGGAATCTCCAAAAAACCTCGTTCCCCAACAGTCGGCCACGTCGTGTCAGCCGAAGACTCCGGCCATCGGACTCTAGTAACCCCCAGTGTATAAGCTCGTCCATTTCCCGTTCGTATCGATCCGTCACATCGATCCCAAACCGATCTATCATACTTTCGAACTCAATTCCCTTAACCAGCCTCAATCCCATTATGATAGCTTCGGCAAGTTGCGTTTCTGGTGCAATTTCCTCAACCATCTCCGGCTGATAGAGTTCGCGTAGTTGATATATACGTATGTATTCGTCAAGATCATGGGTATTCGCCTGACGATGGCTATCGATATACGAATGAGCAGCAACGCCAATCCCTAAATAAGGCTCGCACTGCCAGTAGGTTGTGTTATGCCTACACTCAGCGTCCTCCCTGGCCCAATTAGATATCTCGTAATGGCGATAGCCTTCAGCGGCTAGATAGTCCTCCGCCGCTTCATACTGCTCAGCAGTACAATCCGGGTCAATGGCAGGGAGTTCCCCATTTTGGATTGCGCCACTCAGAGGTACATCGTCCTCAAGACTCAAAGGATAAAGGGAAAGATGTTCGGGTTCAAGCCGAACAGATTCTTTTAGAGTGTCTTGCCAATCAGTCAAAGACTGTCCCGGTATCCCGTAAATGAGATCGAGACTGAGGTTGTCAAAACCGGAGTTTCGGGCGAACCGGACGGCCTGCCTGGCCTTATCAGCTGTATGTATTCGTCCGAGTAACACGAGCGTTTTATCGTCCAGACTCTGTACCCCGAGGCTCAATCGATTGATCCCGATCTGTCTGATAGCAGCGAGATACGGTTCGTCAATGGTGCCGGGATTGGCCTCCAGGCTTACCTCTGTTTTCTTCCCGGCGATATCGAAGAGCGTCCGAATCGCATTCATGATCCTGTTAAGTTGATCGGGGAGAATCAAGCTTGGGGTGCCTCCCCCAAAAAAGACGCTGGACAGGCATTCCCCTTTGGCTCGCTGGTTGAGTTCCTCTATCATAGCATCGATATACCCAGGTATTTCAGACTCACGCCCTGCATATGATACAAAAGAACAATAGCAACACTTGTGTTTACAGAAGGGAAAATGAAGATACAGCGCAATACCGTCAGTCACTGAAGTGGGTTACCGGACAAAAGTGATTTCATATATTAAAGATTATAGCAGAAGTCCTTCATGAGCGCCCCAGCCTGTATTTGCAAACATATACGGAATGGTGTATGTTGTGCATACCTATTACGTTAGACAATCTCGAAGGTAAAGGCAACCGAGATATGAATTCATCCTCCCAGTCTGAGCAGTCTACCAATTGCATTTTTCACCCCAATCTCCATTGAATACCTGAGCCGCAATCGTCTACAATGGTATGAGGAAATCGCTGGATAAAAATATGAAAAGAGTTTATAGTTCACAAAGCATAACCATGGTGCATCATATGATGAACATCCTGGAGAATAACAGTATCGTATGTGTTGTCAGGAACGAGGATCTTTTCATGGCTGCAGGCGAACTCCCGGCTATCGAATGCTGGCCGGAACTCTGGGTATCAGATTCTGAATACGATCAAGCCAAAGGTATTATCGATACGGCTATATCTTCTGAAACTCCAAAGGGAACTTCATGGAAGTGTCCCGATTGTGGCGAAGAACACGAACCTCAATTCACAGATTGTTGGAAATGCGGGGCAATTCGCCCCGATTGAAAGGAAAACCAGATGTCACTGAGCTGCGGATTAGTCGGCCTGCCCAGTTGCGGAAAGACCACTATTTTTAACGCTATAACCGCCGCAGGAGCGGCTAGCTACGATGGTTCTGAGATGAACCGGGCCATTGTCAACGTCCCTGATCCACGCATTCAGCCACTTGTGGATATGTACGATCCGCAAAAGGTGGTGCCTGCTACGCTGGAAGTGGTAGACATCCCCGGACTAAAAGCAGGATCTACTGCCGGAGAAGGACGTGGTACGAAATTGCTCGGGCATATCAAAGACGTCGATGCGATCCTGCATGTAATACGATGTTTTGAGGATCCGTCCGTGGCCTTCGAGTATGACAGCATCGATCCGGTTCGCGACGTAGAAACAGTGGATCTCGAACTGATAGTGGCCGATAGTCAAACCCTCCAAAACAAGATCGAACGGCTGCAAAAAAAGTCAAAAACCGGAGATCAGGAAATCATCAGAGAAAAGACCGACTGTGAAAAAGTGAAGGCCGGTCTCGACGATGGTGTGCCCGCGCGTAAACAAGACCTGAATGCGAAGGAACTAGCCAGTATCCGCGAGTGCAATCTACTCTCAGTGAAACCGATTCTTTACATAGCCAACATCAAATCCATGGCCGATTCCACCAATGACCACGTTAAGGCTCTTCAGGCCATAGCTGACGACGAAGGCTCAGAGATGGTCGCCGTTTGCGGCAGGGACGAGGCCGATATCAGCCAACTTGACCCTCAAGACCAAGAGGAGTTTTTACAGGAACTTGGCCTGGATGAATCTTCAATGCAACGGCTGATTCGCGCTGCTTACACGCTATTGGGATTGGTGAACTTCTTTACTACTGGTAGTGATGAAGTACGCGCCTGGACCTGCTGTGAAGGCGACAAAGCTCCCATTGCTGCAGGCAAAATCCATACCGATATGGAAAAGGGATTCATCAAGATGGAAGTAACCTGCTACGATGATTTGATGGAACTGGGCACTGAAGCCGCCGTGGCTAAAGCTGGCAAGCAACGCCTTGAAGGCAAGGGTTATGAAGTCCAGGATGGCGATATCGTGGTGGTGCGGTTTAGTCCGCCTAAATAATAAAATCAATCATTACACAACAAGGAGTGATCGATGTCTGCAACTATTGAGGAATTAACAATCACATATGAACAGGATGGTGTCGTTACTACCAAAGAATTGGACAAGGTGATCCTTTCAAAAGGCACATGGACAACGATTATATTCAAATATCAGGATTGGGATCGGAAGAAAGAGGCGTATGGTCCGGACAAGTATAGCATTCGCCGTTACCAAAAAAGGGATGGCGAGTACAGACAACAATCAAAATTCTCCATTTCCAGTCAGGACCAGGCCAAAAAGATAATCGAAGCGTTACAGTCCTGGATTCAGGACTAAGGCGAAATTTACAGATCAAAAAAGGGGCACGATGCTATCACCGTGCCCCTTTCGATTGATACTTTTTATAAATTAGAATACCAAGAACTCTTTCTGTTCCCCAAACACCTTGCGTAACACTCCGCAAATCTCTCCAATTGAAGCATACGCTTCAACACATTCGATGATCACAGGCATGGTGTTCTCGGTTCCATTAGCCACTTCTTCCAGTTTTGCCAGAGTCTTCTGAACTTGGCTGCTATCTCTCTCGTTCTTCACTTTGGCCAGGCGATCTTTCTGTTTAGCAGCTTCAGCAGCATCTACCCGGATGATGTCAGCTATCGGAGCTGTCTCAGAGATGAACTTGTTCACTCCTACCACCACGTGTTTTCCAGCATCGATACGTTGCTGGGTTCTATAGGAACTCTCTTGAATTTCACGTTGCTGATATCCATTTTCGATAGCTGCAAGCGCACCACCCAGTTCATCGATCTTGTCAATGTAGGCTTTTGCTTTGGCTTCCAGATCGTCGGTCAGTTTCTCGATCAAGTAAGAACCGCCCAAAGGATCGACCACATCGCCCACGCCGTTTTCGTTTGCCAGGATTTGCTGAGTCCTGAGGGCAATAGTTACCGCATCCGCGCTTGGGGTGGCATAAGCTTCATCCCATGAGTTGGTGTGTAGCGACTGCGTTCCGCCCAGTACTGCTGCCAGCGCCTGAATCGCCACCCGGACAACATTGTTGATGGGCTGCTGCGCCGTCAATGTATGACCGCATGTCTGAGTGTGAAAACGGAGCATCATAGAGCGTTCTTTCTGAGCATTGAACCTTTCTTTCATGATCTTGGCCCAGAGACGCCGGGCCGCCCGGAATTTGGCCACTTCTTCCAGTAGATTATTGTTGGAAGCAAAGAAGAAGGAAAGCCTGCCCGCAAAGGCATCAACATCCAGTCCAGCTTTGATAGCTGCCTCAACATAGGCAATTCCATCAGCCAGAGTAAAGGCTATTTCCTGTGCCGCACTGGAACCGGCTTCCCTAATATGGTAACCGCTTATACTAATGGTATTCCAGCGGGGAACACTTTCCTTACAATACGCAAAGATATCCGTGATCAGCCGCATCGAGGGCTGGGGCGGGAAGATGTGCGTACCCCTGGCAATGTATTCCTTGAGTACATCGTTTTGAATGGTGCCGTCCAGCTTGCTGATATCGGCTCCCTGTTTTTTAGCCACTGCAATGTACATCGCCAGCAGGACAGCAGCGCTGGCATTTATCGTCATAGAAGTACTGACTTTCTCTAAAGGAATCTGGTCAAAAAGGGTTTCGACATCCGCTAGAGTATCGATGGGGACACCGACTTTCCCTGTCTCTCCCTGGGCCATCGGATCATCTGAATCATACCCAATCTGGGTCGGTAGATCAAAAGCAACACTCAGTCCAGTTTGCCCTTGTTCCAAGAGGTAGCGATAGCGTTTGTTGGATTCTTCCGCTGAGGCAAAACCGGCATACTGTCGCATCGTCCAGAAACGACCCCGATACATAGTCGGTTGCACCCCTCGAGTGAACGGATACTCCGCCGGAAAACCAAGGTCCTGATCATAATCAAATCCGTCCATATCATCGGGGGAATAAACCCCTTCCAATGGAGTCCCCGAAGTGGTCAGGAATTGTTCTTCTCTTTCTGCGGATTTCTTTAATGCAGGATCAAGCGTATTCTGAACCCATTCCTGCTTATTCTTGCTGGCGGCCATCTATTCCTCTCCTTGTTCAGAAATTACCCCCTAGAGTTTATTTGATTTCGAAGTGAGTGTCAAACCCTTGCATCTTGCCATAATTATCATACAGAAGTAAGATATTGATTCATAATAACGGCTTCTCTGGCACAAAAAGGGAATATGTCACAAGTCAATGTTGAGCAATATATAAAGGTACACAGAACCATCCCATCAACATGGTTCGGCCTTTCTTGGTCCATTTTGCGCCCTATGAGCCTCGGCTAGATATGTAGTTGGATTTGGGGTATTATTAGAAAAGCAAGAATTCCATGAGAATCAACCGTGACACAACTTAATCATAATCCAATCTCACAACGTGTCCAAGCGATACCCGCTTCAGGGATCAGGAAGTATTTTGACTTGATCTCTTCGATGGAGGGGGTCATATCGCTCGGTGTAGGCGAACCCGACTTCGTAACCCCATGGCATATCTCGGAAGCAGGGATATATGCAGTCGAGAAAGGCTACACGATGTACACTTCCAATTACGGCCTTATCGAACTGCGCCAGGAGATAGCCAAACATCTTAAAAAACGCTATGGTCTGGAATACGATCCCAACACTGAAATCCTGGTCACCACCGGTTCCAGTGAGGCCCTTGATCTGGCTATGCGAGCTATTCTTGATCCGGGACAGGAAGTCATTATCCCAGATCCCAGTTACGTCGCTTACATGCCATATACTATCCTCGCCGGAGGTACGGTTGTTCCCGTGCCCACTTATGTGGAAAACGATTTCAAAGTTAAAGCATCTGATATCAAGGATCGTGTCACCGCACAAACAAAAGCCGTGTTGCTGGGCTATCCCAATAACCCTACCGGCACAGTGTTAGACAGGAACGATCTGGAGGGCATCGCCGCAGTAATACGGAATCATAATCTGACGGTGATCTCCGATGATATTTATGATCGATTAGTCTATGACTGCGAGCACACCTGCCTAGCTTCCCTGCCTGGCATGAGAGAACATACAATACTGATCAATGGGTTTTCGAAAGCCTACGCCATGACCGGCTGGCGCATCGGGTATGCGGCAGCTCCGGCACACATCATAGAAGCGATGATGAAGGTTCATCAATACGTGATGATGTGTGCTCCTATAATGGCTCAGATGGCAGCTATAGAAGCTCTCAAAAATGGTGAAGAAGCAGTTCAGGCAATGGTTTCTGACTACGATCACCGTCGAAAGGTGATTGTCAAAGGATTGAACGAGATCGGCCTAACCTGTTTTGAGCCAAAGGGAGCTTTCTACGCTTTCCCATCCGTCAAGTCAACCGGTCTCTCTTCAGAGGATTTCTGTGAAAAACTTTTGGTAGAAGAGAAGGTAGCCGTAGTTCCGGGATCGGCTTTCGGTGAATTTGGAGAAGGTTATATACGTTGCTGCTATGCTGTAGGGCTCCCGGACATAGAAGAAGCATTAGCACGAATGAAACAATTTGTAGAACGCAACAGAAAATAGATCGTATGTAATTCAGAGGAAGTTTAATCAATCGAAGAACCTTAAAGAGATTCTTCGTTGTGCTAAGAATGATAAATCATAGCTGCAAAGGCGAGTTTGAGACTCGCCTTTGCTTTGAGTAGGAGAAAAATGATACAGCCACTAGAGGGAATACGGGTCCTGGAATGGGGATCATATCATGCCGGTCCGGGAGGAGCAGCTATCCTCGCCGACCTCGGTGCCGAAGTTATAAAGATAGAACAGCTCGGCAAAGGAGACCCATCGAGACTGGCATTTCTGGTCAATCGCAGTTCCTTCAAACTCGCTGATGGGACGAGTCTTTGGAACGAATGCGCTAATCGAGGAAAAAAGAGCATAGCTATAGATATGAACCAGGAGGCAGGCAGGGATATCGCCTACCGGTTGGCAGCCAAATCGGACGTGTTTTTAACCAATTACCGTCGGAAAAGGGTGGAAGATCGGAAAATGGACTATATCGCCCTTTCGGAGATCAATCCGCAAATCATCTATGCCTGGGTTTCTGCATATGGTCCCAAAGGGCCGGACCGCGATCTGGGAGGCTTCGATTATCAGGGGCAGGGAAAATCGGGATTGATGTGGACCGTAGGAGAAGAGGGAATGCCCCCGATGGTTTCTCAATTCGGCATACTCGATCAGGCAACAGCCATCATGTGCAGCCATCAGATATTGACGGCCTTGTTCATGAGGGAACGACTAGGGATCGGACAGGAGGTTCATGTGTCTGTCCTGAGCGCCGGACTCTATCTGCACTATATCAATGCTTTCACGGCCTGCATGGATGGGCAGGAAATCCCACGCCATCTGCGTATCAAGGAACATGCCACCAGAAACTACTATCGATGTGGCGATGATCGATGGTTTATTATAACCATTCCTGCGCAGAAACGGCAGCAGCAATGGCCCAAATTTTGTGAATTGCTGGGCCATCCGGAATTGGAGAAAGACCCTCGATTCGATTCTGATGAAAACCGACTTCAAAATGCCGATCAGCTCGTCCCACTTCTTGATGAGATTTTCCTAACCAAATCCCGCGACGAGTGGCTGAAAGCTCTAAAAGATAATGACTTTGTTTGTTGCGAAGTCAACAAGCCCTCCGAACTACCGCACGATCCTCAAATACTGGCAAACGATTACATTGTTGATTTTGAACACCCTGAAAGAGGTAAGACCAAGATGCCAGGTTATCCGGTTCACTTCAGCAAAGCCTGGGCCGGGACCAAAAACGCTTCCCCAAAAATGGGGCAGCATACTGATGAGATACTGACCGAAATTGGCGGATACACTGCCGATGAAATTGAGCAATTGCGAACCAAAGGCGCAATCTAATCGTCTATTAGAAGTGGAGGTGAAGTGTGGCTGATTGGAAAACCCGCCAGGAGCGTCGCGAGGAGCGAAAGCTCAAGAAACGCCAAAAAATGCAGTACCACGGTAAGGGGCTTGCCAAAATCTATCGCGATGCTGCCCTCAAACGGTTGCGTAAGAAAAAGAAATCCTAATCTCTCAACCAAGGAGGAAACAATGGCCAAAAAGCATGTTGAAGGAGCTGCCGGATTTCACCATCACTATCCCAAACTGGCAGTCATCGTCACCTGCCATGCACAAGGCAGGGACAACGCTATGGCAGTAGCGTGGTTCAGTTCGATCTCTCAAAAACCACCACTGATTGGAATCTCCATCGCTCCAAAGAGATATACTTATGAACTCATAATGGAGTCAAAGGAATTCGGTATCAATTTCCTCTCATTGGAGAAAGCTGATCTTGTTGCGGGAACTGGAGGATGCCCAGGAAGAGAAGTAGACAAATTTGAAAGGTTCAATCTGGAGAAGGATGAAGCGCTGGTAACTTCCGTCCCTATTCTGAGAGATGCTTATGCAGCATATGAATGCACCCTTTTTTCCAGTTATACAATAGGTGATCATGAATGGTTTGTCGGGGAAGTTGTGGCAACTCACTACGATGAAGAGGCATTTACATCAACAGGGCATCTCGATCCAACAGCAGTGAACCCAGCTCTATTTATGGGGGCAGAGCTTTATTACAGTACGGACCAAACAACCAAACGGCATTTGGAGCGTGCCCAATACGGTAAGGGTTTGAAATAAGTGGCTGCTTCTTCAAAAGCCAAACATATTGACAAAGTACGCATCGGGGATTAGTATTGGCTATCAACGGAATTAACGGCTTCTGAGGAGGTCATCATGGCAACCACTGAAGTTGAAGTCACCATCCGACCAATGACCCAGGATGATATCGATGCTGTCTTCGAAATAGACAGAAAAATCGGGGCAGATGAAAGAGCTTTTACGTATGCAGATTTGATCACTGGGTATATCGGTGGACAAATTGGCTACAGCTTCGTTGCTGAAACCTCTGGAAAAGTGGTGGGATTTGCCATGGCTGCCATTACATATGTCCCCGAACAAGTGACAGAGGCATGTGTGATTCAGGTAATCGGCATTGATCCTGACTGCCGGAGACAAGGCATCGCCAGAAAGCTCATCGAAGCACTGGTCCGAGATTGCCGCTCCAAAGGATTGAAAATGGTCCGTGTGATGGTCGATCAGCACGATGGCCAACTGCAAGGGTTGTTTGAATCTATGGATTTCCGCCGCGGCCAATTGATAGACTATTCCATAAACATATAAAGACCAACAGAATCGTGCATATAGACATAGTAACTCTATTCCCAGACATGTTCGGCGGACCTTTCGATGAGAGCATTATCAAAAGAGCCATAGAAAATGATTTGGTTCAAATCGCCCTTCACAACCTGCGGGACCAGGGAATCGGCAAACACAGGGTAGTCGATGACTATCCCCACGGCGGAGGAGCCGGAATGGTTCTGATGGCTGAACCGCTATTTTCCACGATTGAAAAAATCAAGGGGGACTCGGATGTTCCGGTTATCCTGCTCACCCCCCAGGGAAGACTTTTCAACCAGAAAGTAGCCGAGGAACTGACATCGCATGACCGATTCATTTTAATTTGCGGACATTATGAGGGGATTGATGAAAGGGTAAGAGAGCACCTGGTTACCGATGAAATCAGTATCGGCGACTATGTTCTGACCGGAGGAGAGTTGGCGGCTATGGTGATAATTGATGCTGTAGTCCGGCAGCTTCCCGGAGTTCTTGGATCAGATGAATCAATCAAGGACGATTCCCATGCTAACGGTCTTCTGGAGTATCCACAATACACTCGACCCCAGAGTTTCCGGGGATGGGAAGTGCCGCCGGTTTTACTCTCCGGGAATCACGCCGAAATAGCCAAATGGCGCCGAGAGCAATCCATCCTAAGAACATTCCAGCGGAGACCTGATCTCCTGGAGAACGCCGATCTTTCCGAGGAAGAATTAGCGATGAATAAAACTCTTCGCGAAGCTAAAGACGCGAATGAAAAATAAGTGCAAGCAATTTTTCACCCCATAGTGAGGCAATTTTTCTGTGATTTACTGATTCTTTTCGCTTCATAAGACTATAGAAGATACTGTCAGATTCCTCGCCATACAAAGAAATGGAAGAAGCTATATACCAAGAGAGTAAGTGTTGAGCGAATATTCTCAAGATTGAAGAAAGATGGAGATGGGAAACTGGTTAATCACCGGGTTAGGGGATTGGATAAAATGACATTGAATTCTTTATTGAGTGTTTGGGTTATGCAAGCTAAAGCATCAGCAACAACTGTATTATAAAAACTAACCTCAATCAAGGATACTACCAACAGATTCCATTACTTCTTCTTTGAAACGAAGATAATGCAAATAATCTCTCAACTTGATCTTTTCTTCCTCAGATGCTGTAAGTAGAGTATCGTCTACTGAGTCTGGTTTGGCAGAAAATGAAGCATACCAATTAAATTCTGGTGTGTACTGCGCTTTGGCTTGTAATATCTGCACTCGAATACCGAATAGTTGAGCAAGCAAAAGTAATTGCTTTTGTTTTGGACGTCTGTAACCCAGCTCCCAGCTAATAATTGTAGATAGTTCTCTGCCAACATGCTTAGCTAAAGCCAAACGAGTTAGATCAGCTCGCTCTCTTTCAGATTTAATAAAATCACCGGATTCTTTCCATTGAGGTTTGTTTTTTTGCTTCATATCTTTATATAGTCGTGGGGAATACCATTTTAACAATGCACATACAAAATGTCAACACTACAAAAGTAGACTATTGACAATTTGTATTCATCATGTTAATACTTAAACATGATAGCTGTAGGCCAAAATGCCTATTTCTTATAAAAATAGAAAGCTATATAATAACCAAAATCTTTCCTCTGATTAAAGATATATTATCGTATAGTTGACTTACTTCGGATAGAGGAGGTTAACGTGGTTACAACAAAATCCCTATCACCCACTGACCTACTTGCTGCAATATTTGCTGAGTTACCAGACGAACTTTGCAAAGACGTAATACCTACTAAAACACCATGGATACATAGAACATTTTTCAACTTGAAAAACGCATACCCTGATCTACTTGGATCTATTCCTTTTGATGAAACTGATATGTTTCCATATTCCCCAGTTATTGACGAAGCTATTGCAAATCTCCAAATCAGAGAAGACTTGCAAAGGAAAAATCCCAAACTAACTACATTTGATGTTAATCCTGAAACTAAGGGGTACCTGCTCAGAACTAATAAACTCAAGCTAGAACAAAAGAGCGAAGTTAAAAAAATATCTCATCGATTAGCTGAAGAAATCAAAAAAACTCAGGAAAAAGTTCCCAGTTGAACAAATGCCTGATGACAAATTTGCGGATTCTCTGGAGGAATTTGTATCAGAACATTTAGCTGGTATTGAAAATCCTGTTCGTGCACGTAAGGTTATACATGAATGCACTTGGGGCACAAACCGGTACGAACGGCATGAAATAGCCCTCCTCGATACCCCTCTTTTACAGCGTTTACGAGATATTCAACAATTAGGTTTTGGTTTTTTTACTTTCCCCACAGCTATACATTCAAGATTTGATCATACTCTTGGCGTTGTAACACAAGCTTCCCATTTCTCGGATATGCTCAGGGAAAAGTATATCCGAGAAGACCAAAATCCTATTCAAGATCAAGATAAAATACACTTGAGATTAGCAGCTTTATTGCATGATGTTGGTCATTGTATTTTTTCCCATGCAAGTGAAGAAGTTTATGGTTTACTACCAGAGATGCAAGTTATACGAAGTAATAAGCCTTATGTGAATAACTCACCACACGAAGTACTCACTGCAAAAATCCTCGAAACAAAAGCTTTCGGGGTTTCTTTTGATAAGGTAAGGGATAACTACACTGTTGATTGCAAAATTGAAGATCTTACCAATTTTATACTAGGACATGACGAAAAAGCCTTCAGATTCAGATCTGATATTCTGAATGGTCCATTCGATGCTGACAAACTTGATTATCAGTTTAGAGACGCACGATTCAGTGGCATTCCGATGACTATCGACTTAGATCGATTATGGTATGCCACAGGAATTGGTGAAGTCGAAGATTACGAAGGTCACAAATGGAAACGACTTGTTGTAGATTATACTGGGACATCGCCACTAGAGCAGATTCTTTTTAACCGAATTCAATTATATCCATCTTTGTATCATCACCACAAAGTTAGGGCAGGTCTTTGCATGCTTAAAGGGATCATTGAATATGTACAGAAAAAGAAACAAACTGGAGTATATTTCGGAAGAAAATCGGGGGTTAGATTTAATAAACTGAGTGATTTCCTCTGGGGTTCTGAATTAGATTTTTGGGCAATGGGCACTCGATATGAGAAGAATAGTACTATGCACAATCTGGTTCACGATCTTCAGTACCGCCGGCTTCTGAAACGAGCTATGATAATATCATTTAAGACAATCAAACGAGATGATGGATGGAAAGAGATTCAATCAAAAAGACATAGTTACAATATTGATATGCATGAAAAGCTCCGAAAAACTGCGCGGCGTATTGCAAGAGAAGCGAGGAAAAAAGGTATTAAGTGCTATGATGAACAAGTATGGATCGATTTACCATTGCCGCCTAGAGTTAGTAAAGATATGTGGGGAGCCTTTGTGCAGTTTTCAGATGAAAGCAAAGAACCTTTACCTGAAGTGTTTCCTATTCAGCAATGGTTAGAATTATATGATATGCACAAGTGGCGTGGACATGTATTTGTTCCATTGGGCCATGAACAGGAATTCGCTCCAATTGTCAAAGGAATACTGAAAGAGGAATTCAAGCTTAATCCAGAAGATACAGCTTTTACTCATTGTAATCTTACTCCCCCCAAATAGAAAATGTAAAAACCAATCAAAACTATACTACTCACTCTTAGGCTATAGTACAATTTCATTTTTAGAAGTTTCGCACATCCCTAAAGAACGTAAAATGGTGGAAAAAAATCTGGAATAATGTTACAATCTCTAATTGCGAGTTAGATTAGGAAGGATTTCCCAAAAATGGATGTACAATCAGTAGTTAAAGTAGAACCCAATCCGAATGTCGCTGATTTTCGGCCTGGTGACACAGTCAAGGTAAGCTTCAAAGTTGTCGAAGGTGAGAGAGTACGTACGCAGGTGTTCCAAGGTGTGGTTATCCGCAAGCGAGGCATTGGCATAGCATCTACTTTCACAGTGAGGCAAATTTTCCATGGAGTTGGTGTGGAGCGTATTTTCCCATACAATTCACCTCTACTAGAGAAAGTAACAGTAGTCGCACGCGGACATATTCGCAGAGCCAAACTGTACTATCTCAGAGGACTCAGCCGGAAGAAGACTCGACTCAAGCTAAAATCGAGCTAATAAGGGATGAAATATGCCGAAGTCGCGGTCAATGCTCCAACAGCATGGCCGCGAACTTTTACATATGCTTTACCCCCCAATACCCCGATCACAAAAGGCTCAGCCGTCTGGGTTCCTTTCGGGCCCAGACATCTTCAGGGAATCGTTTTCAATCTCACTGACCATTCTCCGGTTGAAGAAACCAGAGAGATCGTCGAAGTTATCGACCCTCACCCATTACTTGCCGATTATCAGATTGAACTGGCTAAATGGATTGCCGAATACTATCTTGCCCCCTATTTTGAAGCAGCTTCCCTGATGTTGCCCCCGGCATTCGAGCGTAAAACTCTTACCCTCATTGAAGTCATTCCTGATACTTCCGAAGAAACTATTACCAAGTTAACACCGGTTCAGAAAAAGGCATTCACCTTTCTACAGAAAAATGGCCGCATAGACGCGAGGCAACTTGCCAAGACAATTCCGCAAAGACAAGTGAAATCTACCGTAGATCAACTCTCACGCAAAAAGTTGATCATCAAGAATACGGAATTGGAGAGTGCTCGAATAAACCCCAAAGTGATTACTTTCATTCGCTTGGCCGTCGATCTTGATCGCGCCCAAGATGAGCTCGATCCGCTAAACAAAAAAAGAGCCTACAAGCAATCCGATCTCTTGCAATTCCTTATCAAAGAGAATTCAACTATTCCTCTGTCCGAAGCCACCAGTCAATCAGGAGCTACTTCGGCAGCAGCTCATGCGTTGGAGAAAAAGGGACTAGTGACAATTGAAAGACTCGAGGTACGGCGTGATCCGCTGGCTCACCGCACCTTCCAAACAACATCGCCCCTAAAACTCACCCCCGCACAAAGGGCAGCCTGGGAACGAATACAGACAAGCCTGGAGTCAACCTCTTTAAAGGGTTCATCCGAGGTTTTTCTCCTGCACGGCATTACAGGCAGCGGAAAAACTGAAATCTACCTTCAGGCTCTAGCTGAAACTATCCGGCTGGGCAAGAAGGCCATTGTGCTTGTACCGGAGATCGCGCTAACACCCCAAACGATCGATCGCTTTGCCTCCCGATTCCCGGAACGCGTCGCTGTCCTTCACAGCAAGCTTTCTCCCGGCGAGCAATTTGACGAATGGCACCTCATTCGGGAAGGTGAGTTCGATGTAGTCATCGGTTCCCGAAGCGCTGTCTTTGCACCCCAGCCCGATCTGGGGTTAATCGTCATCGATGAAGAGCACGAATGGACCTACAAACAACATGATAAAATCCCTCTTTATCACGCTCGCGATGCCGCTTTGAAACTGGCGGAATTAACCGGGTCAGTGGTTATCCTGGGAAGTGCCACTCCAGATATCGAAAGCTATCATCAAGCACAAAAAGGTAACTACCGTTTGCTGGAACTACCAGAACGGGTTGGCCAGACTAGCGACGGATCTTGCCCCATTCTGCCCCACATTGATGTTATCGATTTGCGACAGGAACTAAAGCAAGGTAACCGAAGTATCTTCAGCCGAAGACTGGCACAGGCAATTGATAATGCACTGGCTGCCAGGGAACAGGTTATTCTGTTCCTCAATCGCAGAGGTGCTGCATCGTTCGTGCAATGCCGCGATTGCGGACATGTTATGAGCTGTCGAAGTTGTGAGATGGCCCTGACTCACCACACGATGGAGAATGAACTCATATGCCATTTGTGTAACTACAGGATTCCTCCCCCGACTGAATGCCCCAATTGTCAGAGTCAACGAATCAAGTTTCTCGGCATCGGCACTCAAAAGGTCGAAGAGGAGACTGTCAAAGCATTCCCTCAAGCAAGGATTCTCCGTTGGGATCGGGATGTCACCAAGGGCAAATATTCCCATGAAGAGATACTTCACAAGTTTCAATCCCACGAGGCCGATATCCTTATCGGTACACAGATGATAGCCAAGGGACTGGATATCCCGCTGGTAACACTGGTTGGAGTTATCAGTGCAGATGTGGGACTTTACCTCCCCGATTTCCGCGCCGGCGAACGAACCTTCCAGCTTCTGGCACAAGTAACAGGCAGAGCCGGAAGAGGATCACGAGGCGGTAATGCCATAGTACAAACATATACCCCGGAGCATTATGCAATCATAGCCGCTGCCAGCCAGGATTTCAGCTCATTCTATCAACAGGAAATTATCTTCCGTCGCCAGCTTGGGAATCCTCCATTCAATCGGTTGGTGAGCATGGTTTACACTCATACCAACCTTGAGCGATGTCAGGAAGAGGCAACAAGAATGGCCCAAAATCTCAAAGCAGAGCAGGATTCGCAAGGGTGGGCTAATATGGACATAATCGGTCCATCACCCGCTTACACCCACCGAATACGCGGAAGATATCGATGGCAGGTAATCATCCGAAGTACTGATCCAGTATCAGTGCTTTCTAAGGTCAATATTCCCCAGGGTTGGACAGTTGATGTGGATCCTGTGGGAATTACCTAAGCCCGCACAAATTGACACTACCCCAAACCTCTCCGTATAATTGAAATAGGAGTAATTATGGCAATACTTCCAATACAGCGTTTCGGGAATACCGTGTTAAGAGAAAAATCGAAACGCGTCACCACAATAAGCAAGTCAATCCAGCAACTCATCGACGACATGATCGAGACTATGCAGAAAGCCTATGGCGCTGGACTCGCTGCCCCCCAGGTTGGCAAATCCTTGCGTATAATCACAGTTGAATTGCCAGACGAGGAACCGTTTGCCCTGATCAATCCGGAAATAGTCAAGAAATCAGGAGAGCGAACCGTTACAGAGGGATGCCTCAGCTTTCCCGGCTACCGAGGCGAAATTCAACGCTCAGAGTTAATAGTCTGTAAAGGTCTAGACCGTAACGGAAAGGCAATCCGTATAAAAGCTACCGATTTGCTGGCTCAATCACTGGAACACGAAATTGACCATCTCAACGGTGTATTGTACGTCGACTATCTCGAAAACGAAGAGAAGCTGGAAAAGGTTGAGGCTCCCGAATACCCCATGGTATAGTCTGCCAAATCCAGCACTCCCTCATCCCGTCCATATCTGGATTGGTTAATCCTCAATTACCAAAAACTCGCGCATACTGAGTACCTGCGACACGTCGCCACTGTGAATCCACGGACTACAGATATATGTTACTATCCTTGAAGTATTCAGTGTGATGCCTTATGCTGGTCACATAAATTCCCAGCAGGATCAATGATATTCCGTGGATGAATATCTTCTAATTAAAATGGCAAGTATCGTCGCGGTAGCCGTGGCCGCTGTTTTTGCATTTCGCCTAATGGAAGCAGGGCATCCCGAAGCCGGGGACATGGTACCCATAACATTTCTGGTCATCATTGGAACAGTAGCAATCTACGGTTCAACCGTTGCCCCATTAGCGCACTGGCTGCAAATTGCCAAGCCAAATCCATAGGGATTTCTGATCGTCGGGGCTCATTCATGGGCCCGATAGATCGCTGGAGCTCTTCAAGGGAAGGGGTTTCAGGTTTTACTCGTCGATACTGACTGGGCAAACCTTTCAGCAGCCCGCGCTTCCGGGATTCCTACATTCTATGCCAGTATACTTTCTCAATATGTATTGAATGAGATCGATTTAGGTGGAATCGGCTACTTGTTGGCCCTGACTCCCAACAACAGCGCTAACTCCCTGGCCGCACTGCACTTTGCTCTTTTCTTGAGCCGTGCAAATGTATACCAACTTCCAGTAAAGGCAAACGGGAGCGGGCGCAAAAGAGCTGTATCCCAGCACCCGCGTGGCCGATTGTTATTCGGATCAGAAGTGCCCCACACTTTTCTGACCAAGAGATTTGATTCGGGAGCAGTCGTCAAGGGAACCGGTTTAACCGAGAAATTCGACTATGATGACTATAAAAATTATATGGTGAAACAGCCATATCCTTGTTCCTGATCGATGAAACTGGAAACCTTGCTGTTTTTGATGCAGAGAACCAAACGAATCCACATCCCGGGCAAACTCTGATCGTCGATGGTTGACCCTGTAGAAGAACCAACCATCGACGATTCAAAATAGGCAGCAACAGTTGATACTCTTATGAGTACCTCTCAATCGAATTATTGAGTTAATTCACCCGTCAAATTAGATCATGTCTGATTGTCTACCAAAATGTTTATAGGATATTTACACTCATCTTGGTTGAGTTTATTCGTTTTTTATTTCAAAACACTATGATTTGTACTATACTTTACTCAACGTGTCAGGTGAAGCATTGTTTAACACGGCACGTGAAGGTAGGACAGTATGGATCACCTAAGTGAAAAGGTGAAAACTTTACGTAGAAAATCTGGCTGGACCCAGGAAGACTTGGCACGGGAGATCGGCGTAAGCCTTTCCACTGTTCAACGTTGGGAACGCCAGGGTGGGGAGCCTACCCGCTTGGCCCGCAGAGAGCTTCAAAGGCTTTTCGAGCAATGCGGGATTAATGGTGGTTCCTCTTAGTCGCAGATATCAACGGAGAGAGTTATGGAAATGCGTAACGCTAAATGCACTTGTTTGAATTGTCCTGCCGCAGATCTCAGGGCAGCAAATCGATTTGTAACAGTATCAAATGGCCAAACAGCTTCCTGCAAGAGACGCTCCGAGTTAGGTTTGTATGATCCTGCAACAATTACTTTCGAGGAATGTCCCCAATGGCAACCAACGCCATTCGGCTATCTCTTGAAGGATATGCGCGTCATGATCCTTGGCATAGATGGATACTTGGGATGGACGCTTGCCCTTTGGCTGGGACAACTGGGCTGTGAGATCAGTGGTGTGGATAATTATGCTCGCAGGGACTGGGTAGCGGAAAAAGGGTCTCACACGGTAGTCCCGATAACCCGAATGACAGAAAGAATACGCAGCGCTAGAGAAGTCCTGGGTATCGAGATCGATTTTCGGGAAATAGATATTTTTAATGATCGCGATAAACTGCGGGTGTTCATTGATGAAGTGAAACCCGAGGCTATCGTATATTATGCCGAGTGTCCCAGTGCCCCCTACAGCATGATCAGTCTGGAACACGCCACCTATGTCCAGCAGAACAATGTACTGGGAACTCTCGGTGTCCTGTTCATGATGCGAGACCTGATTCCGCAGACGTCGCTTATTAAGCTGGGAACCATGGGGGAATACGGCACAACACTAACGGGACGGCCCCTTTTTGAAGGTGTGTTTCCGGATGATGCCGTCCTGAAATGGGATGACCGGGAATGGAACCTGGGCGGAGAGATGATCCCCAGGGACCCGGGAAGCTTCTACCACCTTAGCAAAGTTCATGATACCTATAATACCTTTAAGGCCTGTAGATTCTGGGGCCTGCGTTCTTACGATATTATGCAGGGTGTTATCTACGGTGTGCATACACCTCAAGTAGCTGTTGATCCAAGGCTGCGCACTCGTTTAGATATTGACGAGTGGTTCGGTACGGTAATAAACCGATTCGTTGCCCAGGCAGTCATCGGCTTTCCGTTGACGATGTATGGATCGGGTGAACAGGTTCGAGGATTTATTGGATTGGAAGACGGTATGCAATGTGTAACCAGACTGATGGCTCATCCACCGACTCCGGGACAATATGATGTGGTCAATCAAATGTCTGGGTTCTACAGCATTCGGCAACTGGCGGAAACCACCGCCCGGATTGCGAGTAAGGAATTTAGTATCCCTGTGACCATTCAACGGGTGGAAAATCCGAGGGTGGAGTATGATGTTCACCCTTACGAACCTATTTACAACAAACTGTCGGATCAGTTTGGGTTCGAGCCCAAAGTCCAGCTAGAAGATGAAATTTACAGAATGCTTGAACTGCTTACCCAACCGGAAATAAAGCAAAGGATAGAGGAAAAGAAACATCTAATACTTCCCCGAACCTGGTGGTCTGGGGAGAAGAAGATTGTGTCAAGCCTGGAGATCATGGAAGAAATCAAGTATGAAGCGGGGGTTAAAATTTAGCAGTACGAGTACAGTCGTTTCTGGTGCAATTATTACCATACTATGCAAACGGGAAACTCAATGAAAGTTCTGATAACTGGTGGTTGTGGATTTGTTGGAGTTAACCTTCTCCATTATCTCTATGAGAAGCACTGCACCATAAGAATTCTTGACAACCTTTCAACGGGCAAGAAAGAATACATCGATAGGCTCCCGCTTGCTGAAAGCCCGGAACTTATAATGGGAGATATTCGCAACAAGGAAAATGTGGGGGAAGCTGTGGAAGGAATGGACGCCATAGTCCATCTTGCCGCACATACGAATGTGATAGAGTCTCTGGAAAATCCTGAGGATTCCTGGGATATCAACGTCACAGGCACATTCAATCTGCTGGAAGCTTGTAGAAAGAATGGTGTTGAAGAGTTCGTTCTTGCCTCCTCTAATGCTGTGGCAGGCGAGCAAACTCCACCAATTAACGAAAGTAAAATACCTCAACCACTCTCTCCCTATGGAGCTTCCAAACTAGCAGGTGAGGCCCTGTGTTCAGCATATTACCATTCATACGGATTAAAGACGACCATTCTTCGTTTTTCAAATCTATATGGCCCTTTTGCCGACCATAAAACGAGTGTAATTGCGAAGTTCATTGAATTGGCAAGGAAGGAAATCCCTTTCACAATATATGGTGATGGCAATCAGACAAGAGACTTTATCCATGTGGATGATATTTGTCATGCAATTTATCTATCTCTAACAAATCAGACCAGCCATGGAGAAGTGTTCCAAATCGCCCGAGGAAAAGAGACTACAATCAACGAGCTTGTTGAAATACTTAACAAGATAGCTGGGAAGAATATCCGAACCATCCATGAACCGGAGCGAAAGGGAGAAATTAGGAGAAACTACTCTGACATAGGCAAGGCTCGAGAGGTATTGGGCTTTGAGCCCCAAGTGGAACTCAAAGAAGGATTGATGCAATTGTGGTAATTGTATAATTCCGAATCGAGCAGTAATTATCATGGTCGAGAATAGCAATCAAGAGCAAAAACTCAAAATCATTGCGGCGATTCCGTGCTTCAATGAAGAACGTTTCATTGGAAGCGTAGTCGCCAAAGCTAAGAAATACGTTGACAGAGTTATCGTTATCGACGATGGTTCAACCGACGATAGTGCCGAAATCGCAAAATCAGCAGGAGCAACAGTCTACCGTCATGAAGAGAACCGCGGATATGGAGCTGCTATTGCCAGCGCACTCGAACGAGGACGAAGTAAAAAAGCAGATATCCTGGTAATACTTGATGGTGATGGCCAACATGATCCTAAAGAGATTCCTCACCTGGTCAAGCCTATCCTTGATGATGAGGCAGACGTTGTGGTTGGATCTCGATTTCTGGAGAAAGAAAACAGATCACCTATCTATCGTCGTGTTGGCCAGCGCATATTAACAACCGCTACAAATATCGGGTCAGGTCACAAGCTTAGCGATTCTCAAAGTGGATGCAGAGCCTATTCAGCAAAAGCCCTGAAAGAAATGAATGTGTCGGAACGCGGCATGTCGGTAAGCTCTGAAATACAATTTGCCATCAAAGAAAATGGCCTGCGGGTAGCTGAGGTTCCCATAGATGTTTGCTATGATGAGAAGGCTAAGAGGAGCCCGGTAGGTCACGGAGTAAGCGTCTTGACCAGAATTCTGGTCTTGTATGTATTGAAAAATCCATTGTTATTATTCGGAATGCCCGGGATTATTAGCCTCATAATAGCGATAATATTTGGTATCCGTGTGATGTCAACATACAATGAATCGGATTACGTACCTATAGGCGATGCATTTGTTGTTATTCTTTTCGGCTTAGTCGGCCTACTGGGAATACTAGCCGGATTAGGGCTACAAGCTATGAAAGAGCTATTCAGGGGAGAAATATCTCAGCTGGTAAAAGATATGAACGAAAGAGAGCGCGATTAATCTGCTATGGAGAAGGTGTGTATTTTGGCTTCTGTCTTTTGGCCTATATATCCTGGATTCGGGGGAAGGCATGCGTATGCCTTGGCCAACAACTTAATCGATGCCGGATATGAAGTCGATGTGGTAGCAGCATTCGCCATTGACCTGCGCAAAAAGGGAAATTTCTTCAAACAAAAACCTATCTCAAAGGACAATATGAATGGAATGAGGGTCCTTCGAGTCTTCTCCCTTTTACCAACCGGACTCGGGCTGTTACGGAAGCTTTT
>Ga0233430_1001689_pt1 | contig 29380 bp, 27 predicted proteins | sample SI_118_April2016_2_FD_179883 | JGI IMG/M metagenome (GOLD analysis project Ga0233430, IMG submission 179883) | Seawater microbial communities from Saanich Inlet, British Columbia, Canada - SI_118_April2016_150_MG | ecosystem: Environmental > Aquatic > Marine > Inlet | place: Canada: British... | reverse complement strand
ATTAGCTGATTCCGGTTTCTTAACTAATATTAGGTTGGAATCAAAATCAAAAGGGAAACAAACATTTCACTGCATTGTGGCTAAAAAATAACGATAATTGGGAGTCAAATGTGAGAAGCGTCACCTTGGAAAGAGATATTATCATGCACCCTGCGGGATCCTGCTTGGTGTCATTCGGCAACACACGTGTAATTTGTACCGCCACCATTGAAAACGATGTGCCATCTTTTTTAAAAGATAGTGGGAAAGGATGGCTTACCGCCGAGTACGGAATGCTTCCAGGCAGCACCGGTGGGGGAAGAAAGCGGCGGGACGGGATCAAAAAGGACGGCAGGAGCACGGAGATTCAGCGACTCATCGGTCGAAGCCTACGGGCGGCCGTGGACCTGACTAAGCTGGAGCCGGTGAGTATTCTCATCGATTGTGATGTGGTTCAGGCGGACGGCGGGACCCGGACTGCGTCCATTACCGGGGCGTGGGTGGCCCTTTATGATGCGTTGAGCAAACTTGCGACGCAGCAGGGGCAGGATGGGCCGGAGCACTATCTATTTGGTCAGGTTGCGGCAGTAAGTGTGGGGATTGTGGACGGACGCGTGATATGTGATATGGACTATGACCATGATTCCAGTGCTTGTGTGGACATGAACGTCGTGAAGTGCGGTGAAAACCTTGTGGAGGTTCAGGGAACCGGTGAGAATGGGACGTTCACCCGGGATGAGTTGAACCAACTGCTGGATGCTGCGGACCAGGGCATCGGGGAAATTTACAGGATACAGAGGGAGAGTCTGGGGATTTAAATATTCTTCACAACTGACTCTGGCAACCGCTGTCCCTCATAATACTCCGTCTTGACTGAAATCACTGACAATTCTGGTGATAGCTGATAGTACCTTCAAAAATCTGGAAAACGTGCAAGACAATAATTTCCACCTGGTTGCGGGATTTGCCGAACAACACAAAGAAAAACTCTATAACAGTGCACTTGTGATTGGGCCATCAGGACTTATTGCTACCTACCGGAAACTTCATCTGTTCAATACAGAAAAAGAGTATTTTGATCCCGGAAACACCCCCCTTGGAATCCTTGACATCGATGGGGGAAAAATTATGGTAATGATCTGTTTTGACTGGGCTTTTCCAGAAGTAACCCGGGTCCTGGCACAGTCAGATGCTGAAACCGATGAAGTTGTGGTTCAGGAAATCGAACCGGCAGCGGCCAGGAACAAATCCATTACTTCAAACAATAATCTGCTCAGCGACAGAAGATCTGAATTTTATACATCAATTGCCCATGAACAGTGCGGATAAGATGTATTCTTTAGCCCTTTGCGAGATGGCCCTACGCCTTCGATTCTAACCTACAGCTCAGGTTGATCATTAAGATCTATGAAAAAGTACACCATCATTGTCCTCATTCCGACTTTTTTTATGATAATTCTAATTCATATTATGGTCCCCGAAGCGGATAAAACTGATTTGGATGATTACATTTCCAAAGCATTTGACACGCATAGTTATAGAATTGCCCGAAATGAAAGCTGGCATCTCATCAAATCTGATTTTTCCAAAATTGATTATCATCGGAACTATATCTACGCCAACCATAAGTCCAAGAGAAGACAGGATCTCACCCCCTATTACCGCTCTTATTATAGAACCCAGGATTCCCTATCCAGCGACTTGGCTGCCTATGCCTTGGGTTATATGAAATTGTTAGATGATGATGCAGCCGCGGCCCTGGAATTCTTTTTAGAGGTTAAGAATACCAAACTGAAATATTTAAACAATTCTATTGGGTACTGCTATTTGATTTTAAAAGATTATGACAAGGCCAGATACTATCTGCAGCGCGAAATCGAACTTGATGGGTGGGTGGATGGCGCCCTGATGAATTATGCGGATATTTTGATCCGGGAAAAGCACATTCCAGAAATCAACCGTGTGCTGGCACACCGGGAACTCGCTGAGAAACTTACATGGCAACATAAAAGGCAGTTCTATTATCTGGCCAGGGACTTCTATCCTTATTTTATCACTATTTTCAAATTTTACCGGCCTCACATCATACCGGAAGGAATCATCGGTGCCCTTCTGATCACTATCCTTTGGTTTGTCTTTATTAAGCGTATGGATATTCTTGAACCGGGGAAAATGAAATATATGCTGGTGGTGTTCATTCTGTCCGTGGTGATTTCCCAATTCTTTTACCCGTTACATGATTTCACCGCCATAACCCTTCAATTCCGCTTAGAAGGATCGTCCCCTTATAAGTTTTTCTATTGTGTCATGGGTATCGGCTTGATTGAAGAAACCATAAAAATTATTCCCGTTTTGCTCATCTTCTTTATTACCAGAGAGTTAAATGAACCGGTAGATCTTATCATGTATGCTGCCGTGGCCGCGCTGGGGTTTGCTTTTATGGAGAATCTGAACTATTTCCATAAATCCGGGTTGATCCTGATCGCGGGCCGCGCCATTACCGCAACCATGATGCACATGGTTATCAGCGCGATCGCAGTATACGGCCTGGTGTTATACCGCTTTAAAAGATCCTCTAGTCTCTGGATATTGGCATTTTTTCTAACCGCTTGTTTTCTTCACGGGATTTATGATTTTGGCTTGCTTTCTTTTGTTTATGTGCAGCAGCAGTTCTGGTTTTTTTCGGTTTCCCTGTTGATCCTATACTTGCTTATTTTTAACCCAATCATCCGCAATACCCTGGCCATTAGCAAATTTTCACACACCATAAATAGTGCGAAGCGCCTACGGCGAAACGGGCGGCTGCTGATCTACAACCTATCCTATATTTGCATGGTTCAATACGCAATACTCGCAATAAAGTTTGGTGTGGATCTTGCGGATTCCACGCTAGATTTTACGTTGATTTCCGCCTATATATATATCGGCGTACTTTCTGTTTGTTTAAATCTTACATTTCGCTCTTTGAAAATGGAAGCTTATTACCCCAAGTGAGATGATCTAAAGACCATTAAACCGTTTAAACAAAATACCGGACCGGCTCACGCATAGTCAACCCAAATATAATCCTCTCTATTTTAAAATTCCAAATAAACCAGGTTAATAGAAATTTCAAAAACCCAACTTAAAAATGCACCTGACAAGCAGGTGATTTACAGTTCTTACAGTTTAATTACAGACAATTTCAAGATTGAAAAAGTATTAGCCACTTTCTTTTGATCACGCCCATGATACTGGAGGAATTTAATATGACAGAACTTACTATAAATATACCTGGAGTGCGGGTTTTACGCTTACGCGAATGGCATATAGACAAAGTAATTGAGCTAATGAATAAAGAGGGGTGGTACTATTACGACCATCATGAACTCAAAAGATATCTGAATTTGAATCAGGATTGTTTTACACTCCTCAAAGATGAACACATTATTGGGAGCATCTTCACTACAAATTATGGGAATCAAGCTTGGATCGGTAATATCATTGTAGCGAAAGAAGCCAGAGGCATGGGACTTGCCGCTAAACTGATCAGAAGGGTCATAGATTATCTTTACGAAAACAAGCATGTTCTCACATTTCGACTGGGTGCGGTTCCATTGGCAATAGGCCTTTACAAAAAAGTGGGATTCCATGCCGAAGCCTTCACAACTTCTCAGGAAGCCGGGTTGCCCCTTAAGGTAGAACATGAGCGGTTGAATTTGGGTGAGAATATACTGGTAGAAAGACTCGAATCACATGACCTGGAAGCCATCAGTGAAATTGATAAGCGGTATTTCAAATCAAAACGATACCAGTTTCTTATGAATGTATACAATGATTCAATCAAGGAGAGTTGCTTTTGTTTGAAAGATCAAAAGAAGATTGTAGGATTTCTCATGCTTCGAAGGAGGCAGGCTTCGAAAGACGAAGGCCATTTTGCTGAAGGGCCTGACTATGCCTACCGCCTTGGTCCATCTTGTGTCCTGCCGGAGTATGGTATAAACGGTTTCAAAGCTCTCCTTCAAAAAGCGATACGAGCCGTTAATGAGGAAGTGGATCAATTAGGCGGCAGCGCCAAATTATACGCAGTATTTCCTAAGAATGCCAACAAAGAGGAGATCTATGAAGATACACGAAAACTTGGCAAGGCAATGGGCATGGATACAAATATTAAGCTTGACAGAATATTTGATGAACACGATTTTCTCTTTGGGGCTCAGAAATCACAAAAAAATGAAGAACAATGGAAGTATATGAAAAACATGGGCTTCCATCAGGAATATTTCGAACAAGTGATGAGTTATACGCCCAGGGAGGCATTGAACACACGGCCATCTGAAAGAAAGGTAGACCAAACCAGGGCTGACACTGAAGGCATCTTTGCATCGGCGACACCTGGTGATAAGGCGTAAAAAACCGCGCCCGCTGAAAATCAAGGGTGGATAATAGATTTCTCCAAAATTTACCACTTGTATATAAATACTAAAAACCGTCCCCATGTTTATTTAAGATACGGCTTGAATTCATACAGTCTCTTTGTTAAGGTCAACCATATAATTTTCAATTTATATTTTTTTCCCAATTTTCAATAGGTGACATTATGCCGATTCGTATTATCAAAGCGGTCAGTTCATTTGAAAAGGATCAGGTTTACAAGTTACGCCACAAGGTATTTGTTGAAGAAGAAGCCCGGTTTGATACTCAAGAGAAACGGGTTTTTGACAGATTTGATTCCTTTCATGACTCAGAAAGTATTCTTGCACTTGAAAAAGATATGCCCATAGCTACTTTGCGAATTTCATATGATAGCCCGGTTGGTCTGCCATCTTTTGATCATTATGATTTCTCCGAATACATCAAATCCCTTGAGGGGAAATGTGCCTGTGTGGGATGGCTGGGTTCTCTCAAAGGCTACCGGCATCATCCGGGTCTGGTGATTGGAATGTTTAAAACGGCCACCAGAAAAATTCGCATGAACAAGAACCGTCATATTATTTCCACCATTCATCCGCCAATTCTACCCCTGCTGGACAAAATAGTCGGTGCCAAAGCCATAGGTGACCAGTTTTTTTCAGGCCAGCTGAAAGTTCCCATGATACCGATCCATATAGACCTTGATAATATAAAACCGGGAAAAAGGGAAGTATTTGATGATCCCATAGCCCCAATCATTCAAAATTCAGATGAGAGACTGATATATAAAAATGGAGAGATTGTTATAAAAGCAGGTGAAAAAGGCCATCATGCCTTTCTGGTAATGCGCGGATCTGCCAGGGTAGTTGCGGGCCAGTCCACGGAAAGCCAGACCTTTGACGAAAATCATAACCATCTGTTATTTGGCCAGGGGCAGATTTTCGGAGAATTATCCTTGATCGACGGCAAGCCTCGAACCACAACGGTGGTATGTCACTCAAATGAATTGGACCTGATGGTATTAAATCAGGAAACATTTTATAATGAATTGGTATCCAATTCCGCCACTGCAAATCAAATTCTAAAAATTCTTACCGCCCGATTAAGGAGAAATATCGAAAACAAACCAATGACATCAAATTCCGAATTGCTGGCAAGGATTATGCTGGATGCCTCCAACTCGGGAGAAAAACCGGTCAACCAGAAATGGTTGGCCCGTCAGTGTGGTATCTGGATGAACGATATGAATCAGATAACCGAGAAATGGATCAATAACAGGTGGATTGATATTCAAAGTGAGAATTTCAGAATATTGGCACCAGAAGAATTGGAATGCCTTACTAATCTATAATTCATTTGAGTAAAGGCTTATGAAAACCCATATTGCCGCTGCACTGGATGAAATCAAAACCCTAATCGGTTCTGAAAACGTTATATCAGCTTCAGACATCCTGGCCCTATTATCAAAAAACAGTCTGGGGGTGCCAAGAAAAATAGCCGGTTGTATCTATCCTAGTTCTCTGGATGATGTCCAGAACATTATCCGTATCGCCAATACTTATCAAACCCCTCTGTATCCAGTAAGCCGGGGTGAGAACCTCGGCTATGGGGACAAATCCCCGATTAAAGATTACCAGATCCTTGTCAGTCTTGAAAGAATGAACCGTATCCTTGAATTTGATGACATCCATGGATATGTGATGATTGAACCCGGGGTTACCCAGAAACAACTTTACGATTTCCTCCAAGAAAAAAAAGCAAATTTTTGGATGGATGCAACTGCTGCAGGTAATACCGCAAGTATTGCCGGTAACACCCTGGAAGGCGGGTTTGGCCATACCCCAAAAGGTGACCACCGGAACCTTATCAGTAATCTAACGATTGTGCTGGGGAGCGGTCAAATTATTAACACAGGCACTTTTCCGGGACTGGGGCCGGATATCAGCGGATTATTTGTCCAGTCGAATTTTGGAATCGTAACCGCCATGCAAATTGAACTTGTCCCCATTCCAGAGCATTACGAATCGTTTATTATAAGCTTGAAAACAGATAAAGATCTGGAAAAACTGATTACCGACATTAGTGAGTTGAGAAGGCTGGGTATTCTGAACAGCCTTTTGCATATAACAAATGCCACCCGTGCGTTGATATCAACAAAAAAATGCCCCAAACAATTCCGTAACCAGACGATTTCCAATGAAATGGCTCAGCAATTGATGACATCCTTGTTGGTCAAAATAGGTCTCTGGTCTGCACTGGGGGCATTGTATGGTTCCAAACAGGAAATTATTGCCAAAAAAAAAATTCTTAAAAAACGGCTGGGCTCATATGCCAGGATCCGTTTTTTTACTGATGAAAAAATAAGACGGATGACCCGTATCATGTCATATAATTTTTTTGACCGGTTTAAAGTCATTCAAAATATCCGTGAGGGGCTTCAGTCATACCGTATTGCCCACGACCTTATGAAAGGAATCCCTTCAGATGAGCCAAAGGAAAATATATATTGGCGTATTGATTCCAAAAATGATCTCGGGTTAATCTGGTTTGCCCCTACCTTTTCCGCCAATGGTGAGATTACAAGAAAAGTGGTCTCTATCAGTGAATCCTTATTCAACACCTACGGTTTTGAATTGCCGATCACCTTTACACTAGTAAAACCGGATCGAATTGTCGGCATTTTGAGTATCAGTTTTAACATAAACAACCCGGCAGAGACCCAGAAGGCCCACGACCTTTACCATGAGCTGAAACAAATATTTGAGCGAAACGCTATCCAGACCTATCGGTCAAGTATCCTGAACATGGACGCAATAGTTTACCCGGATCAGGGAAAGATAGAAACGCTTAAACAATTAAAGTGTACTCTGGACCCCCGCCACATCATTTCCCCGGGAAGATATGGCATTTAATCTTGAAAGGAGATTCTATGGACATTTTACTCATTGATCCGCCGTATAAAAGTCTTAAAGGAGTTGTTGCCGAATCCGGCTATGTCTCAAGTCTTGTCAGTCTTGCTGGATTTTTACGTGAAAATGGCTTGGAATGCGGTGTCCTGACCTGTGACCTTCTCTTGGATTACGGACCCTCACAACTTTGGGATTTTGATGTTGAAAAATATGCTAAAGGGCAGAAACAGTATAAAGCAGCCGTTTCAGATGACAACCATGAAATATGGAAGAAGATTGGCCGGTACATAGAAGAATATAATCCTATGTCAGTGGGCATCACCTATTTAACACCCTGCCAGAATTCAGTCAATCAGGCCGCAAAAATCATAAAAATGGTAAATCCGGGGACAGCCGTCATTGTTGGAGGACATCATCCCAGCTTCATCCCGGAAGATGTTTTGGGAAATCCTGATATTGATTACGTTGTATTGGGAGAAGGAGAATTGGCCCTGACTGCACTGGTGAAAAATTTGAAAAATAAGCCGGTTAAACCTGAAAACATACCTGGAATTTATTACCGGAAAGAGAATCAGGTTCTGCATAATCCACCAGGACCTCTGATAAAAAACCTGGATGACCTACCCTTTGCAGCACTGGATTTGTTAATTGATTGTGATTTTAAAAAATACAGTCGCCATATGATTGGAACTGCAAGGGGATGCCCCTATAACTGCAGCTTCTGCTCAGACCGGAGACTGTGGAACAACCGTGTCAGGCGTAGGAGTATTGATCATGTAGTCAACGAAATCAAACATCTTATAAAAACCCGCAACCCAAGCGGGGTGGATATTATTGATGGGACTTTTACCTATGACCGATCATACGCCATTCAATTCTGCGACCGTTTGATAGAAGAAGGTCTTGAGTTCAAATGGCATTGTACAGCCCGCTATGATAATATTGATCGGCAGTTGATTGAAAAATTAAAACAAGCCGGTTGTGTGGCGCTTTACTTTGGACTTGAATCAGGCAGTCAGGATATTCTATCCTCGATCAATAAACGCACAACGTTAAAAGGCATTATCGAAACAAGTGAAATGGTTGCAGAAAGCGGGTTGACATCCATTGTCTCTGTTCTTGTCGGACTCCCCCAGGAAACCAAACAGGATCTGGAATCCACACTATCTCTTATGGAAAGCCTTAAGGCAGATATTTTTGATATAAACAATTATATTCCTTTGCCGGGAACCGCATTTTATGATGACATGTCAACTGAGCAAAAAATTAATATTGACTGGGGCAGCGTCGGCTATAAATCTTTTGACAATTATTTTACTCACCATATGACCCATGAAATGTTGAATCAGTATCTAAAACAAGCCTATAAAATTGCAGGAAGAAAAATGAAGATATTTCAGGAAAAAATGGCACAATAATGGGAATTGATGCGTTTTGTTTGATATATTTATGCCTTCAATAGAAGGCGTAACAAGACCCTCGATCATTATTCCGGCGGTCAGATATGTGTCGTGGAGGTGTTCCTTAAAAAGAAATGTCCACGATCATGCCCAAACCAGCACAGGCCATGACTAACATTGCTTTGAAGTTGAACTATCCGGAAAAAAATGAGATATATGCAATAGTTCATCCAACATAAACAAAAACGATTGGATATCACGTTGATCAATTTTCTAAAAGATCTAATTATAGAGGCGGGCGAAATCTGTAAAAAAGAGCAGGCTCTTTTAAAGCCTTTGGATATTGAATATAAAAACAAAAAAGACATCGTCACCACAACTGATAAAAAAGTTGAAAACTTTATTATTGAACACATCCAAAAAAAACATCCATCCCATGATATTTTTGCTGAAGAGACTGGTAAAACGCATTATAATTCAGACTATACATGGATCATTGACCCCATAGATGGCACCACCTCTTTTTTACATCAACAACCCTTTTATTCCATCAGTATTGCTTTACAACACAAGGATCAGATCACTCTTGCCGCTGTTTATGCACCTGCATTTAATGAATTGTTTTATGCGCAAGAGTCTGGTGCTTTTTTAAACACCATGCCCATACATGTGTCCTGCACAGACGAGTTGATCCATTCGGTCATGGCAACCGGGTTTGCCTGCTTAAGGGCAGATTTAGATCAGAACAATCTACCCATGTTTTGTAAAATCGTTCCGAAATTAAGAGATATCCGAAGATATGGATCAGCCGCCCTTGACCTTTGCTATGTGGCTTGTGGCAGACTGGATGGATTCTGGGAATATAATCTAAACCTGTATGATATTGCAGCCGGCGCTTTTATTGTAAAACAGGCCATGGGCTCAGTCACTGATTTTAGAGGAACATTTGATTTCCCACACCAGGGCATTGTGGCAACCAACACTCACCTGCACACGCAATTACTTGATAACTTTAAAACAGAATAAAAAAAGAAAACTATGACCATTCAACTGTATCCACACCACTTTGAAAAAAGGAAAATAAATGAGTAATGAGGTGCTTTTTGAAATTGTGTTCTATTCAGATTATGAAGGTATAGTCAAAATTAAGATAAAGGGGAAGATCAATGACAGAGACCAATAACAGAGCTGCCATTGTTACCGGTGCCTCATCCGGCATTGGTGAGGCCATTGTTAGAAAATTTATCTCTCAAGGTTTTGGAGTTGTGGGAAACGGCAGAAATGCAGATAAACTTGAAAGCCTTGAAAAAGAACTAGGTGAAATGTTCCGGGGTGTGGTAGGAGATGCTGCCGATGAATCTGTTTTAGAAAATCTGTTTGCAGCTGTTGAGAAACATTTTAATAAAGGTGCCGATATCGTTGTAGCCAATGCCGGGCGGGGACTTGGTGGATCGGTCAAAGACGCTGATCTTTCCGAATTTCAGGAGATGATGCAGGTCAATGTGACCGGTGCACTCACGTTAATGCAGAAAGCAGCCAGGCGGATGGTTGAGACCCAGTCCGAATCGTTTCCGGAGACGGCAGCAGACATCGTAATTACCGGATCTGTGGTGGGCAGGCATGTATCTCCCTTTAGCGCGGCTTACGGTGCATCCAAGTTTGCCATTCACTCTTTAACCGAAGGCCTGCGACGCGAAGTCAGTCCTATGGGCGTACGGGTTTCCCTTGTCGAACCCGGTTTAGTGTTCAGCGGCTTCCAGTCTGTTGCCGGATATACGGATGAGATAGTCAAGACCATGGCAGATAAATTCGGCCCTATCCCGGAAGTGAGTGATATTGCCGATGCGGTTTACTATATCGTGTCCCGGCCATCGCACGTCCATGTCTGTGATATCGTTGTAAGGCCTACCCGGCAGGATTATCCGTAAAACCATGGCTGAAATAAATAAACAAAACCTTTTTGTCCTGTCCCTGGCATGAAGATTAATCAATTTAGATAAGGTTTTATATAGTATTTTTAGTGACGGCATATTTGACCCTCCCCCAAAAAACTGGAAGCCAAGTTAAGCTATTTTTTTAGGACGAAGGAAACATGTTATCTAATAGACTTCATCATGATGCCCAACATTCACCAAAATGATTTCTTTTTTAATAATGTTGATAAATTGCGTATCCTGTCATGACAGAAAAAGAAAAATTTTGGTATGAGACAATCAGGGCGATATTATTAGGCATAGCTGGCTTTATTGGTGTTTATTTTCTTGCAGTGGTTTTTGCCCATAACAAAGGATATCAAGCATATATCGATCAGGAAAAATCCAAATCAGAAAACAAGTTATCGATGAATACATGAAGGAATCCTATAAATATACATCACTGCTTTATGACGATCTTGGGCTCGTTATTAACGGGCGGGCCCATAAGCAATATGATTGACTCTGTTTCAAAAAAACAAAAAATTATGATTGACTTTGTTTCAAAAAATATTGAGAATATCCATGACTTTATGTTTTTAGAATAGATGGGGACAGCATGTTTAAAAGGGATATCTTAAAGAAATTATCAATCTGGGCTCAAAAAAGTGATCGAAAACCATTGATTCTGAGAGGTGCTAGACAGGTGGGCAAAACGACAGCCATTCACCTTTTTTCTAAACTATTCGATCAATATCTTTACCTTAACCTTGAACTCAAAAACGAGCGGAATATTTTTGAACAGGGCTATCCCATTGAAGACCTGATTCAGGCAATCTTTTTTTACAAAGATCAGGTGAGGCATGAAGGTAAAATTCTCATTTTCATAGATGAAATTCAGTCCTGCCCATTAGCTGTTTCTTATCTCAGGTTTTTTTATGAATCTTTCCCGGATCTGTATATTGTTGCTGCCGGTTCCCTTTTAGAGACCCTTATTGATACACATATCAGCTTTCCAGTCGGCAGAGTGGAGTATCTGGTGATGAAGCCTTTGAGTTTTAAAGAATTTTTGATCGCTTTGGATCAAAGCGCCAGTCTGGATATCATAAAAAATAAAATCCCTGCCCCTGCTTTCACTCACGACAAATTAATGAAATTATTCCACACCTATTCAATTATTGGGGGCATGCCGGAAATCATCCAGAAATATTCGGACCAGAAGGACATCATCGCGCTTAATAGTATATTTGATAGTTTAATTGTTTCTTATCTTGATGATGTTGAAAAATATGCACGGAACCATTCAATGGCCAATGTTATTCGCCATGCTGTTTCAAATGCGTTTTATGAAGCGGGAAGCAGAATCAAATTCCAGGGATTTGGCAATTCCAACTATAAATCCAGGGAAATGAGTGAGGCATTAAAAGTATTGGAAAAAGCCATGCTGATTTATCTTTTATATCCTTCATCTTCCATAAAACCGCCGTTGCTGCCGAATACGAAAAAATCTCCAAAGCTTCAGGTCCTTGATACAGGTATGTTGAACTATTTTGCTGGATTTCAAAAAGAACTGTTTAGAGCGAATGACATTGGTTCTATTTATCAGGGAAAAATAGCAGAGCATATTGTCGGACAGGAACTGTTGGCGATTGAAACATCCCCTCTATTTAAACTGCACTTCTGGAACAGGGAAAAAAAGCAATCCAACGCAGAAGTTGACTTTCTTGTTCAGTACGAAAACCTGATCATCCCTGTTGAAGTCAAATCAGCGGCTACTGGCCGTCTCCGTTCTCTTCACCAGTTCATGGACCGTGCACCTCACAGATATGCAGTAAGGATCTATGCTGGAAAACTTGAGATTAATGAGATCAAGACCCTGGGCGGGAAAAAGTTTGCCCTACTTAACCTTCCATTTTATTTAGCTGGATCTGTTGCTGATTACCTTGAATGGATGATATCCCAATAGCGAAACACAAGGCCAGAATTGAAAATTTCAACAATTCAAATGAAGCGGATGAACCGCTTATTTGGGGTTCAAATCCTTTGAGAATATCATGGACGAAAAAACAATAAACCGTAAAAAGCCTTCCGATTTTACATTTACAATTTACAAATCAGGGAGCTGAATATATAATTTACCATCTTTCATACTGTTTTTTTATATTGCTTTAAATATTTTTCTTAAGGATTTCACCATGAAATTATTAACACGATTGATGATTGTATTCATCATTTTCGGGATTCCCTGGACAGGTCGGCCGGCTGAAGCCACTGATTTTAAGTTTATCGATACCCACAATCATCTGCATGGAGGACGAGATGGCCACTATATGGCTGGTGCCGGATTGGCATTGAAAAAAATGAATCAGCTCGGGATATCAAAAATGATCATCATGCCGCCCCCCGGTTCTCCAGGGCACCGCGGCGTGGTAGATATCAACAACCTTATCCCGGTTATCCGCAGTTACCCGCAGCGCTTTGCACTGATGGGAGGTGGCGGTGACCTGAACGTGATGATAATGAAAGCCAAACTCAGTCGCAAGGTCGCTCCGAATCTCAAAAAACGGTTCAAAAAGAAAGCGTTAGAATTGATAAAAAAAGGAGTTGTCGGATTCGGCGAGCTAACGGCCGAACATTTTTCATTCAGCAAAACCCATCCGTATGAAAGTGTGGCTCCGGATCATGAACTGTTTTTATTGCTTGCTGATATCGCAGGGGAGCGGGGCTTACCTATCGACTTTCACATGGAAGCCGTTGCAGAAGACATCCCTTTTCCCAAATCAAAATTTTTAAACCGATCCTATCATAACCCGGATAGACTAAAAGCAAACCTGCCTGGGTTTGAGAGGCTGATTTCCCATAACCGGAATGCAAAAATCATCTGGGCCCATGCCGGGTGGTGCAATACCGGCTATCGGACAGCCACCCTTTGCCGCAGACTGCTTGCTGACCACCCCAATCTTTATATGAGCCTGAAACTGTCGCCGGAGGGCAAAAAGGAAAACCGAATTTTAGAAGCGGGAAAAAACACCATTAAACAGGAATGGCTCAGCCTGTTTCAAGCGTTTCCCGACCGATTCATCATTGGCACGGACCAGTTTTACGGCCCGCCGGGCAGTAAACAAATCGGGCCACAGAAAACTGAAGCCATGAGTCATCTGATCTCACTGCTGCCCAAGGAGCTCAAACATCATATCTGTGTGGAAAACGTGAAACATATTTTCAATTTGTAGGGTGATCCTCCCCCAAAAAACTGGAAGTTATGTTAAATTAAATTATTTTTATGAAAAAATTTAACTATTAACATGCACCGGATTTCTTACCGGTGATATTTATATTAGGAGTCAATGAAATGAATACCAACCAAAATATTAAGACCTTTGAACAACTCAGCAGACAAAGGGTACGCAGGAGAGCCGAACCGGACACTCCTTGCCATGAACAAACTAAAAGATGGAATTATGACCAAGGATACCAAAACAGCAAAACTGACAAGGTATGAAATCGATAGAAACAAAAAGATTTCAAAGGTCTTTTTAATTTTCATTATCTGCACGACAGGTTCACCTTTGTTTTTTAATCAACTCAATTAAAAGGAGGTATCATGCAAAAGTCTATCAAATGTATTGCTGTATTAATTTTCCTGGGGTGTTTATTCCTGCTACCGAGCCCGAACGCCGGCACATCGTATGAGTACACGGTTGTAAAAGCCGGACACGCCGGAGGGGATGTCACCCCTTCCCAGGCAATGAAAATGGTCCAATCCAATAAAAATAGTTTTTTAATTGATGTCAGAACCCGTCCGGAGTTTGTCCTGGTCGGACACCCGACCATAGCTTATCATGTTCCGGTTAAAATCTGGACCGGCAAACATACCACTAAAGGATACGGGATGAATGTCAATCCTGCTTTTGGTTCTTACCTGAAAGCCAAATTCAACCCTGCAACAGACACCTTGATTTTTATGTGCAGAAGCGGCGGACGCTCCTGCACTGCTGCAGATTTGGCAGCAGAAGCGGGCTGGCCTACATCACGGATATTTAATATGCTTGGTGGTTTTGAAGGCGACAAAATTAAAAATCCGGACAGTGCTTTAGATGGAAAACGCATCATGGGCGGCTGGAAAAATGAAGGTCTGCCATGGACTTATGCGGTAAATAAAACCCTGGCCTATCCTGAAATGGAATAGAACTTATCAATATGGTGTCACATCCCTGCCGCAGGTTATTTTAAACCTGCCAGGCAGAGATGTGGCGCTATAATATTTTAGGAGCTGCAAGGATTATAAAAGAACTTAGATTCAAAGAGAAAAATTCTGAATGATGTATTTAGTATGATCAATTCTTTAAGGGAAGAGTCATGATCACTTTAGCTGGATTTTGTATTCTAATAAGTTTAATAGTGGTTTACTTGCTCATTATCGCATTTTTACCGTTCAAGGTTGCAAAACAACCAATAGAACTGAAAGGCAGTAATGGAGACACCCCTATCTGTAGACAGGATGTTACTTTTAAAATTGATGGTTTGGAATTAAGTGGTTGGTTGTATCTCCCTGAAAATTCAGCCAACCCTGTTCCTTGCGTTATATTAAATACAGGATTTTGCGGTACCAAAGATTTTCTTTTGGAAAAATATGCCCTCAGATTTGTTGAAGCTGGTTTTGGTGCATTGTCTTTCGACTACAGACATTTTGGTGAAAGTCAAGGCGAGCCCAGACAAATCTATTCAGTTTCTAAACAGCTTGAAGATAATAATGCAGCGATTACATTTGCAAGGACCAGAAGTGAAATTGATCCTGAAAAGATTTTTATATGGGGAACTTCATCTTCGGGAAATTATGGAATTCTATTAGCTGCTGAGGATAAACGAATTGCAGGTGTTATGGGGCAGACCCCTTCTCTTGACCACCAGGCAGAAGGAAAAATGATTGTAAAACGTGAGGGGATGGGTTGGTTTCTCAAATTGATTTTTCATGCACAGAAAGATAAATTTCGTTCAAGATTCGGTTTGTCTTCGCATTCATTCCCAGCAGCCGGTAAACCGAATACGACTGCGATGTTGATAGCGCCTGGCTTTTTTGAAGGCTATCAAAAAATAGCCAAAGAATCACAGACTTTTAAAAATGAAGTATGTGCCCGAATAATGCTTGCATTTGATGAGCCAAATCTCTTTAAATCAGCTAAAAAAGTCAGCTGTCCGGTTTTGTTCCATCTTTGTGAAGGCGATAATCTTGCTTTAACTGATTCTCATAAAAAAATTGAGAAAATACTTAATGAAAAAATTAAATTCATCAAATATCCTATTGGACATTTTGATATTTATTTCGGAGAATATTTTGAAAAAACCATTGTCGATCAGATATCCTTTATAACAGATATTACTCAAAATTAATGTCCGTCCATATTGGGGTCGGATCAAGCAAATTTATCACAGACGAGGCAATAAAGTAGATGGCCCATCATAGGGGGAGATGAAAAGGGGTGGAGGGTCAAACTATGTGAAAAGCCAAAACTGGGAATCAGGTTTTCTATTATTTCGATAAAAAAATGAAGCGGGTGAAACCGCTTATTTAGAAACGTTATACATAAAAGGAGTAGCTGTTGATTGTTAAAACGAACGATGCCAATTCCTGTGTGGGGAAAATATCCAGACGCGAATTTCTCAAATTAACGAGTCTTACGACTGCTGGTCTATTAGTTGGGCACGGTTCATCCCAAGGAGCTGAAAGTACACTGGCACTAATCAATGGCACACTGATCGACGGCACAGGCGCCAAAGCAGTCCCGGAAGGAGCCATAGTAATTATAGGTAATCGCATCATTGCGTCAGGTTCTCGCACGCAAGTACAAATACCTACCAATGCACAAATGATTGATGTTCAGGGTGGAACAATATTGCCAGGATTCATCAACGCACACGTCCATGGCGCATATTATTATTATGCAGAGACGCTACTAAAGGCATGGGCACGTGGCGGTGTTACGACTGTGCGTGATTTAGGTGACATTCAACCATATTCACCATATTCCAAACAACTTTTCAAAACCCGCGACAGACTGAATGCCATTCCCAAGTGTGCACGTTTAGTAGCCGCCGGGAAGTTTGTAAATGTAAAGGGTGGCTATCCTATTGCATACTGGGGTGGTAATGCGATCACCATCACTTCTCCCAAGGAAGCTCGTAAGGCGGTGAACATGCTAATCGATGATGGTGCAGACGTAATAAAGTCTGCTATGGAATCTGGACTAACATTTGGCCAGTCAGGATGGCCCCTTCTCTCGCCTAGGGAAGCGTCAGCGCTTGTAGAAGCAGCACACGATAGAGATAAGCTGGTTACAATGCACGTGACAAATGCGTTAGATCTGGAGCGGGCGCTGGACGCTGGCGTAGACGAGATCGCCCACATGGTTGTCGGCAACCAATTTCTTTCTGAAAAGCTGATAACACGTATGGTAAGCGAAGGCAACCGCTGGATACCTACGCTCGAGCTTTGGCAGGGCGCGAGCCGTAATTATTCTCACTTGAACTATGGAAAATCGGCTATCAATAATTTATCCCGATTCGTTAAGGCCGGAGGCGAAGTAGCACTGGGAACAGACTATGCGGGGGCACCAAACATTGATTTTGACTTGGGAATGCCAATTAACGAGATTAAATACATGAGTGAGGCAGGAATGACACCCATGCAAATTATTGTTGCCGCAACCAGGAATAGCGCGCGCTCATGCGATAGGGAAAGTGATCTGGGAACGCTCGAACCAGGTAAATTAGCCGATGTGCTTGTCGTGAATGGGAATCCCTTGGACGATATTAATACCCTCACCAACATAAGCATTGTGCTGCGTGGGGGTAAAGTCGTATAGAATAATCATAGATTCCCCCTATTTCAACACAACAGGTTGTCAATATTAGCTTGTCAATCGCAGATAAAATTACCTGAACTATCGCAGCTTATATAGTCGAGGAAAAAGACAAATAAATCTCTGAGTTACTATGTGAATCTATTCAATTAAGGTATAAAGAGTATAAAAATTAAGGAATCATTTTGAAAAATATGATGAAAATCTTAGCTGTTTGTATTGTTTACATCTGTCTTGTACCGCAGACGGGTATTTCATGCACAACCTTTTGCATAAATCAAGGTGACAGAACGATTTTTGGAAGAAATTTTGACTGGAAGACTGGCAATGGATCAGTATTCATAAATATAAAGGGCATCACCAAGACAGCACAATCTTATGAATCATCCAAACAATTTACATGGGTGTCAAAATTTGGCAGTGCCACATTTAATCAACTTGGGCGTGAATTACCGTATGGAGGGATGAATGAGACGGGTCTGGTAGTTGAAACAATGATGCTCCGAGACACGGAATACCCACTATTGCCTGACTCAAGGTCTAAAATCGGTTTATTCCAGTGGATACAGTATCAACTTGATAGTTTCAGTACAATTGAAGAGGTTATTAAGAGTGATTCTCAGATAAGAATTAAGGCAAATATTGGCGCACATTTTCTGGTATGTGACGTTTCAGGGAAATGTGTTTCTATAGAGTTTCTTAAAGGCCAGCAGGTTTATCATACCAAGGAAAAGCTACCGGTTAAGGTGCTCTCAAACAGTAAATACTCAGAAGCCTTAAGTTTTTGGAAGAATGATCAAATCCCTGAGAATGATACTCGTCGATCCATAGCCAGATTCACTCTTGCAGCCAATATGATAGGAAAATATAACCCCAAAAAAGAGTCACCTGTTGATTACGCGTTTAAGATATTGAGCAGAGTAAGCAACCCTTCTGATAACCAATGGAGTATTGTCTATGATATTGGAAAATTTTGTATTTATTTTCGAACAAAAGAAAATCGAAAAATCCGCTATTTCTTTTTGAAAACCTTTGATTTTTCTAGTACAGTGCCCTTCAAATCGTTGGATATTAATGCTGACTTTTCGGGAGATATTACCAGCAGGTTTATTGATTAAAATTATTAAATAAATAGAAAAATGGTCAATGATATTTTAAAAACAGAATAAAAAAAGAAAACTATTACCATTCAACTGTATCCAGGTCATATATTAGATCGCAAACGCTTAAGGAGGGTAATCCATGAATCCAACGGAATCAAAACTGTTTTCTCCCTTTCAAATCGGTAATTTAATTATTGATAACCGATTCATCAGATCAGCGACGTTTGAATGCGCGGCCAACGATGATGGCAGTGTTTCAGAAGACTATGCAAAAATATACAAAAGACTCGCAAAAGGTAAGATTGGAATGATCATTACCGGAATGATTTCAATTAGCGAAGAAGGGAAAAGTTATAAAAGACAAGCCAGTCTGCATAGTGATGAAATGATACCTGGTTTTTCCCAGCTATTGAATCAAGTTCATGAAATCGGAGGCAAGGTTTTCGCTCAAATTGCACATGGAGGAAGACAATCCGAAATTCAAGGAACTTTTCCCAAAGCGCCATCATTTGGGATCCCGGACATGGTGTATCGTGTCCTTCCTATACAAATGAGTGTTAAAGATATTAAAAGGATTATAAAAGATTTTGGCAACTCAGCTTTAAGAGCTAAAAAGGCTGGATTCGATGGTGTTCAGATACACGGAGCCCATGGGTATCTGATTAGTCAATTTCTTTCACCATTTTTTAATCATCGGAATGACGAATGGGGTAAAGACGCCAAAGGCAGATTTCAGTTTTTAAGAAAGGTCTTTGATGAAATAAGGGAAAAGGTTGGCGAAGATTATCCGGTTATCATCAAGATAAATATAGAGGATCATACTCCATTTAAAGGAATCAGTACTGAAGAAGTTTTTGAGAATTTAGAATTTTTGGTTGAAATGGGTATCGACGGGGTCGAAACATCACGCGGTACCCTTGCTTTTTCAATGTTTGATATGTGTCGTGGAGGTGTCCCTTCAAAAGAAATGTCCAAGATCATGCCCAAACCAGCACAGGCTATGACTAACATTGCTTTGAAGCTGAACTATCCGAAAAAAAAATTCGCTTTTACTGAGGCTTACAACAGACTACCCGGTAAAAAAATGAAGGAAGTATTAAATGACTGCCCATTAATCCTGGTTGGTGGAATGAGGGGCTTTCCACTCATGGATCAAATTGTGAAAAATGGAGAAGCTGATTTCATATCTTTATGTAGACCATTGATACGGGAGCCTTTGATTTTAAAAAAATGGAGTCAAGGCAATACGAATGACCCGACTTGCGTCAACTGCAATAAATGCCTGGCTGGATTAGCGCATCATATGGTTCTTCAATGTCGGGAAAAAAAGAAGTTTTAAAAAAAATCACGAAGGTGCCGTAACCGATTTCAAAAAGGTACTGGATATTCCGCCTGCAAGCAGGAATGCACAGTTGCAGCATGTGCTGTATGCTATTGCGGAAAACTACCGCCAGCAAAAGGATTTTCCAAATGCACTTCATTGGGGGGAAAAAGCACTTTCGGAAGACCCTAATAATTATCGACATCGGGAATTGGTTGCCGAAGTAAAAAAAAAGATGCGGGACGTTCCATAGTGTCTATGGGTATTGTCAACAATGTTATCTTTTTCAAAACTAACAAGCGGATGGTAATGAACCGGTCGAGCCGGTTATTTCCAATCAAATCGTATTGCGGATCAGGGTTGCGCTTCCAAAAAAATATCCTCTACCGGATTCCAGGACCATTTCGGGCTCTCCTTTTCCGTGCCATAGGCCCAGATCTGGCGCAATGTCTCCGTTTGGGTATTTTGTGCTCCGTGGATCTGCCGTTTGGGTACATAGAGGGCACACCCCGGCGTTACATCTATGGTTTCATCTCCGCTGAACATCACACCACGACCCGCAATGGTGAAAAAAATTTCAGGCTGATCATGAAAATGGCGTGAGTAGCGAACATTTTCAGGAACTTTCATGGTTCCATAATTCATTTCCGGATGATTGCCGTGCTTCTCGTCAAAGAGTGTTTTCCAGAGCATGCCTTTGCTGCCTTTGGATGGTTCCCAATATTGCCAGGGAACAAAATCATCGGCGATAGCCCATCGGGTTTCGGAAAGATTTACAATATCAAACAGGGCGGCGTTTTCTTCGCAGGAAAGTTCCGTTGTAACATCTGTTCCGAGTTTCTCGCAGGCATATGTGTAGACATAACGCAAAGGTTCATTGCCGACCACTTCATAGGCATGGGGTACGTCCCCTGGAACAAAATCAGCAGAATCAGGTCCAAGCTCAATCCGCCTTTTCCCGAGTCTGGACCATACACGACCGGATAGGATATAGTTGCACTGGGCATGGGCATGGGTATGCAACGGCAGAACAGAAGCCGGATCCAGTTCAGCATAACCCAGAAGGAACTCCCGGCAACCGCAGGTATCCATGCTCAATAAATTTTTCCAGCGAAGCGGCCCAAGCTTTGAATCGTTAAAACAATGCCAGTCAACATCGGAAATATGAATCGCTTTTTTTAACATGAAAAAATACTCTCCTTGTTTATGGTGCCGCCCTCATATGGCTATGATAGGCGGATACTTTTTGTTAAAAGTACAAATTCTAACCTTGATAGGGCTTTAAATCAGGGATTCCAAGGAGTCGGAAGGTTCTGATGCTTTAAAAGTATCAACCATTTGATTTCTCCTTTTCAATAGAGCTATTCAAATATTAAAAACTGATGCTTACTTAATTTGTAACTGTTTTAAAAGAATTTGAAAAGAACTATTATGTGTTATCTTATTTCTGTCCCATTTGTGATCCTTGATCCTCCCTCAAAAAACTGAAGGCCAATTTAAGCCAACATTCAAATATTATCCAACAATGCTCTTATACACAGATGGAAACTTTGCTATACTTCGTTCCCACTGGTGAAGAGCAGTATTAGCATGTTACCGGCAAAAACAAGAATTTGTGTTGTAAAAATTTTGGATCTTCTTATATAATTAATATAATTTATATTTAGGAGCATGTATGAAAAGCGTATCTCTTTTACTACTAAACATTGCTTTATTTGTAAGCTTAAGTCATGCAATAGCAGATTCAGCAGAGTTATATTTTCCAACTGTTACAAGCAAGTGGGAGACAATATCACCAGAAAGAGCTGGCATTAAACCTCAAAAACTACAAAAGTTTATTGAATATGCCAAAAAACAGAATTCTACAGGACTCATTATTTTATACGAGGGTCGGATTCTAACAGAACAAAACTGGAAAATTAAGCTGCAAAAAAGAGAGTCTTATAGGGGCTTTTTTATTGAAATAACTTCTGATGGTAGAACCATAGAAGATGTGGCATCAATTCAGAAAAGTATAATTTCCTTCATTGCTTGCGTTGCAAGGGATCAAGGTAAATTAGATATTAACCAAACTGTATCAAATTATATTGGCACAGGATGGTCTAGAGCCTCACTTTCACAAGAAAATGAAATTACGGTCAGACATTTGTTAACAATGTCGAGTGGTCTTACAAAAACACTTGGTTTCCAGGCTCCTGCAGGATCTATTTGGAAATATAATAATAGGGCATATAGTAAAATGGTTCCAATATTAGAAGCTGCGATTGGAATGAGTATATCAAGATTGACAACCGATTGGCTAACCAGACCCACAGGGATGCATGAAAGTCGATGGGTATCACGAAAATGGATCAAAGACTCCCATGATGCCAACAAGATCGGTTTTGCTACATCTGCAAGAGATCTCGCAAAATTTGGATTATTGATCCTTGCTAATGGAACATGGGATGGACATGCAATAATTAAAAACCCCAAGTTTCTATTTGAAGCGCTGGAACCATCGCAGGATCTAAATCCAAATTATGGATTTCTTTGGTGGTTGAATGCTAAAAATAAAAATCCATATGTACCAAGCGATGCTGTCTGGGCATTGGGATATTTAGAGCGAATTGTCTTGGTCATTCCCAGTAAACGATTTGTTTGTGTAAGAATTGGAAACAAAGCCGAAAAAAACTTTAGGCGTAAATTTTCAAAATTGTTTAATGCTGCCTTGTCTAAATGAAAACGTAAATAAGGAATCTCTAACTTTGCAAAAAGAATATCAGCATTCTGATATTGCTGACTACCTGAGAAATAGCCTGGAAAATAAGTTCTCAAATAACCTTAAATAGACCTTTTTCGTTCGAAATCGGGTTTTTATAAAATTATAACATTTAGTCTTGCCAGGCCAGGTAAACCTCTTATTATTACTTTCTGAGTGAAGCAAAATATAATAAGGAGACACTTAATGGGCCTACTAAATTTATTACTCAACAACCCCCTCACCTTCATCCTCATCGCTATACCACTGATGTATGCCATTATTTTTCATGAACTGGCGCATGGATGGGTTGCCTTTCGCATGGGCGATTCAACGGCTAAACATCTCGGCCGTCTGAGCCTTAATCCTCTCAAACACCTCGATCCCATGGGAACCATCATGCTGTTTATTTTCGGGTTTGGCTGGGCAAAGCCCGTGCCGGTAAACTTTAGTAATATTCGTGATTACCGCAAGGGGATGATACTGGTCTCTTCTGCCGGAATCATCGCGAACATGATACTGGCGTTTATTGCTCTTTTCCTGTACAGCCTGCTGTCTCCTTCGGAATCAAGCATGCATGGACAGCTCCTGTATTTTTTTGCAAGGATTAACATCATCCTGGCAGCTTTTAACCTGATACCGATACCGCCCCTTGACGGGTCGAAAATTCTCCTGGGATTTGCTCCCCCCAATGTTCAGGCATATCTATTACGCCTGGAACGGTTTGGTTTTTTTATAATTATCGGGCTGCTTTATCTAGGAATTTTAGATCCTGTTATTGATTTCTTACAGGGGATCATTCTGGTGGTGATTAGTTTGCTGCTGCCTTAAGGACTAATTTGAATATAAGGAGATAAAACAATGGCAAATATCGTTATCTGTGCAGATGGCACATGGAACCGTCCAGAAGAAGATATTGAAAAAAATTTTCCGACCAATGTCCTCAAACTTGCCCGCGCAGTCAAACCATCTGCCGAAGGTGTCAAACAGCATGTCTTTTATGACTGGGGATTGGGTTCATATCATAACAGTGTAAGTGCTGGTGCAACGGGTCGCGGCATCCATAAAAATATCCTGGACGGGTATCGTTATATCGTTCAGAACTATGACCCGGATGACCATATTTACTTGTTTGGTTTCAGTAGAGGGGCATACACTGTAAGGGCTTTGAGTGGCTTGATAAACAACTGCGGTATATTGAAGAGAGCTGATGCCAATCTTATTTCCCAAGCCTGGAAAATATACAAAAGTCCATCTGCAAAGAACCAACCAAATGCAGAAGCCGCAATATTTTTTCGAAAGAACCATTGTCATACTTCCAGAAAGGTGCATTTTGTAGGTGTCTGGGATACCGTCGGAGCTCTGGGAATTCCATTCAGCCTGATGGGGCTTTTCGAACGCCATGATGAATTTTATGACACCAAAATGGGTTCAAATGTATCTATTACGCGTCATGCACTGGCAATTGATGAGGAACGAGAGGATTTCGAACCAACTGTTTGGACTTCCAGACCGGACGTGGATTTGAAACAAGTTTGGTTTGCTGGAGTTCATTCTGATATCGGAGGTTCGTATCCTCCTGACAAACAAACCGGGATCAGGTCATCAGATGCCCCGCTGGCATGGATGCTGGACGAAGCGACTCTTGCAGGATTAAAAATCGAGCCTCATATAAGAAAATCTTTGACCAACGGAGCAAAAGGCAAACTTCACAAATCACGTAATCATGTCTACCGTTTGAAATCTCCCTTGCATCGGCCGCTGATTATTGATGGCAAGCCCACAAGGATTCACCCCAGTGTCAAAACCCGCTATATGGCCGACAGCAGCTACTGCCCGCCGGCATTGAAAAAACTTGTTGATCAATTAGGATGGGACAACATAGATGTGGGAGAATGATTTTTATATGTCTTTACCTGCTGAAGAGCAGCTGATAATGTAGTCATCCTATTACATGGCTCAGGCTGGCACAGCCGGTATTTTCTGCCCTTAGCCGAATTCATAAGTTCTGCGGGGCTTGCCCACTTATACTCTCCGGATTTACGGGGCCATGGCCGGTCGCCTGAAAGGCGCGGAGATGTTAAAGTTCAACCAACTAAAAGGTTGTAAAGATGTATTAATTATCAATAAAGGAAGGGGCGTTTATGGATGAATATACCTTTTCTCACAGGTGCATTACAGAAACCATAGAGGGTTTGCAAGAAGGCCTGATCCACTTTTCAGGACCCAGCCGGACAGCAGTGATTTACTCTATTAAACCCAATGATCCCATATATATTCATGATCCGCAAAACCTTCTGGCAGGTCATGAGCCCAAATTCAAAGAATTGTATATTGATACGGATAGGTGGCGAAAAAAAACCACTCTTTGTTATGATAAAAAAAAGTTCAGCAACCTGATCCCGGTGAAAAACCTGGAGTTGGCCGGGCTGATCTCGTATGGTGGCCGGTCAAGTTCTGTTGACTACCAAATGTGGTTTACCGAACACCATCCTGACATGTGTGCCATCGGCCCGACTGAAAGATGGCTGGAACAGGCTGTCTGGAGGCTCTCTCATGATGTCGCCAATGAATCAGATCTGTATACAGGTATTTCAGGAAGTTTTTTAAAAGAATATGCAACCCATGCGGTCAGGGATTATCTGGTGGATGAAATGAATGTCCTTATTGGATGGGACACTCGGGTCAGGGTCTACCCGATTTTAGAAGCCGTTCTTAAAATATCCAGAACGCCTGAAGAAGGGGCATGGCCAAAAGGCAAACTCATTTTTGTGGAAAAGCACTCCCTTTCCAAAATGAAATTTATTGCAAAGTTTCCCAAGACAGAACAACCTGTATTAGAAAATGTTAAGCATATTCGAAAGCTACTCCAGTCCGTTGAAAACTCAGACCGGAAACTGGTGGCAGATGAGAAAACAATCATCGGCATTATCAAGGGGGACAATCCTGATTTTTCCATCACTGCCGATTTTAAAGGACGGTATGGTTTTTTAAAACTCAATGAAAATACATTGTGCTCTTTTTCAGACGGCAGTTTCAAATCAACCACCCGAAAAGCAAAGCTTGTACAGGTTGAAGAAGCATTGCTGGATTCTGATATGGATCCTGTAGATGCTTCCACTTTATTCAAGATTATTACCGGAATAGTTCACAGTGCAGCCAGGCAGCGGCATGGCTGTACCATTGTTGTTGACCTGAATGAGGCCCCTATCTTTATCTCGGGCCAAACGCTTGAAAACTCCCTTGACCTTGAAAATCATGATGATTTGGAACTGGCCAAATCTCTGTCCAAGGTGGATGGCGCTCTGCATATAGGGTCTGACTTGAAACTTCATGGATTTGCCTGTCTTCTGGACGGTAAGTATATCCCGGGTGAAAACCGAGCCCGTGGCGCCCGGTTTAATTCAGCCCTTCGGTTCACGGCAGAGCATGACAATATCATTGTCATTGTGGTCTCCTCTGATGCCCCTGTCTCAGTGATGATGGGGGGCATTGTCCTGGAAATCAAAATCAAATTGAAACCTTCCATATTTTATAACGTACCTGTACTGCTCAAAAAATGGGTGACCAGCTCTGAAACGTCGTATTATTGATCTGTTTCAGTCTTGATAAAATGCCGCTTGTTCACTTTAAGGAAAAAAAATGAATTTGAATCTAAACATTCTTGATGGCCCATTCACAATCCATCGGCTATCTCCAAATAATGAAATCCCAAATCAAATATACCAAGGCCAATTTTACAGTATCACCAAAACTGATGAAGAAATATCAATCGTCTGTTCATCCTTAGTTCATTTGGATTCAGAGAATTCAGAAACCGATTGGTCCTGTATAAAAATCCTTGGGCCTTTGGATTTCTCTTTAACCGGAATTATGGCTGATATTTCGGCTGTTTTAGCAAAAGCAGAAATCAGTATTTTTGCGATTTCAACATTTGATACTGATTATATCCTGATAAAGTCAGAAAAGCTTCCGGAGACTAAAAGGGCATTACAAAATGCCGGGTATATTTTCAAAAATTGAAATCATGTACCCTATTTATTTTGAATTCAGATGCTTTCATCTTTTTGATAAAATTTTTATGCAATGTTAGGGTGTACACATAATCTGATGAAAAATATCATATGAGCCACCCGCTGTTTTGAAGATAATTTATGAGCTAAAAAATCTCAATAAAAAATGCACTTGGTTGAGTCGGTGATTTTGATGGTTTATCAATTCACCTGGTTTATTTGATCCCTTGAAAACCGAGTGCGATACTCTTTAGGGGTTAAGTGCGTCAGGCGTTTAAATAAGATACTAAATGAACTGGTGTCTGAATACCCCACACTTTCCATAATGGCTTCCAGATTTAAATTCGTGGTTTCCAAAAGATCTTTAGATGCCTCTATTCTTAATTTTTGAAGATATTTAGACGGGGTTTCACTGGTTGCAAATTTGAATCTGCGAATAAAAGTCCGGTAACTGACGCCCAGATGATTAGACAATACTTGAAAATCAATTTTATTTTGAAAATTCGCATAAATCCAATGCTGGGCTTTTGTCACCATATCATCAGAAAGGTCCAGCAATCTTTGTTGCATGATATAAGGAGCTTGTGAAGATTTATTAATATCAATCAGCATCATTTTTGAACAGGATAAGGCCAATGATTTATCGGTAAATTTTTCAATGATGCAAAGAACAAGATTTAAATAGGAAGTAACTGCTCCTGAACAGATAAGTCGTTTGTTTTCAACCATTAATGCATCAATTTCAAGTTTAATTTTTGGATATCGTTTTTTAAAAAAAGAGTTAAGCCACCAGCTGGTAGTGGCAGATTTTCCGTCCAAAAGTCCTGTTTCGGCAAGCAAAAGAGTTGCACTGCAACTGGCACCGATAAGTGCCCCTGCCGAATACTGCTTTAGAATCCAGGAGACGATTTTCTTTGATGAATCTATTCTTTTAATCAGTTGACTAATATCTTTATATATAAACCCAATGAGGATAATGGCATCATATCGTTCTTCCATTGATAAGCCTTTTGAAAACTCACATATCAGTCCCGGGCTTATTGTAAAAGATCCCTTATCTAAGGAGATCACAGAGCATTCAAACCGCTTTGGTTTACCAGGGCTTTGAATACGACTTAAAATATTGGCAATTTTAAATATTTCCAGGCCTCCTGTAATACCGGAAATGGATGAATAGTCAGAGGCCACAAAAGCGATTTTTTTCATGTTTTTTTCTCTTTGCAAACAAAATGTCATTTTTCACCATAATATTGTCAATAATGCCAATGGAAAAAAATATTGTCAAGGGGTATTCTGAACAGGAAGTTTGAATTTTTATCACCATTCAAACAATGAATATTAACCGTATTATTAAAGGAGACCCAAATGCCATTGATAACAATAAAAACGATGAAGGGAAGTTCAAAAGATGCTATAGAAAAAACGATGAAGCAAATAAATGAAATCGTTGCAAGCAATCTTGGTTATGATCCTGCCCATGTCTGGGTGTTTGTAGAAGAAGTAGAACACAACCATTTCTTAACTGCCGGGAAAACATGGGAAGAGTTAAAACCGCTTTTATACAAATAAAGGAGTGGAAAAGGAGGATTAACCCTGAGGATTAACAATGATAGTCAACATTGATCAAAATCTGTGTACGGGTTGTGGTATCTGCGGTGATATTTGTCCTCGACATATCCTGGAAATCATCACCCGGAATGATGAAAAAAAAGTCATAGTTTCTCCGGAACGCAGCCATCTATGTCTGAAATGCGGCCATTGTGTTGCCGTCTGTCCAGGCAGTTGCATAAAGGTGGTTGGTTTGAAATCAGAAGAATTCATTCCTATTAAGGAATCGGGTATCCACAGTGATCAACTTCTTTCGCTTCTTTCACAGCGCCGTTCCATTCGACGGTATAAAGATAAACCCATCCCCCGTGACAAAATTCATCAAATAGTAAAAGCGGCGCATATGGCTCCAACCGGCACAGCAAGCAAAAGTACAGGAATTATTGTCATTGATAAACCACAAATTCTCTCAGCTTTTTCTGAACATATTTATAAGATCTATGAAGACCTGGAAAAAAATCTTAAAAACCCGATTGCCCGTTTTTTTATTAAACGTCAGATCGGCAAAAAAAAATACAGGTCATTACTTGATTTTGTTATGCCTGGGATGCACTGGTACATCCATTGGTATAAACAGGGGAAAAGTAATGAAATTTTGAGAGACTGCCCTGCATTGATGCTGTTTCACAGCCCGATATTTGAACCAATGGGTTCAGAAAATTGTCTTGTTTCAGCCTTTCACGCCATTATGATGGCCCAGGTAGTGGGCATTGGGACATGTTTTAATGATCTGATTCCACCTGCTTGCAATATGGTACCCGAGATAAGAAAGCTTCTTGACCTTCCCGAAGATCGAGAAATATATTCCAGCATTACCATGGGCTATTCAAAATATCGATTTAACCAGAACCCTCAAAGGAGGCTGGCTGAATTCCGGTACATTGATTAAAACGCATATGACTTTCTATCTATTAACAACATGAACAGGTCTTATAAAAAATTATCTTTTCAAATTCGATTCCCTCAGAGTGTTCCCTTGCCTCACTCCAACCCATCCAATTGTAATAATCAATTTCGTGACTTCCATCTTCGCCCAAGGCGGGGGACCATTAATCATTTCCTATTTTATACCCTGCTTTTTCCCACGCCTTTCTCATTACCTCATTTTTCTTTAAATATTCATCAACCAATTCCTTTGGGAC